>Ga0210049_1004346_pt1 | contig 12405 bp, 13 predicted proteins | sample CryGeyCG2014_300_2_FD_183964 | JGI IMG/M metagenome (GOLD analysis project Ga0210049, IMG submission 183964) | Groundwater microbial communities from aquifer - Crystal Geyser CG06_land_8/20/14_3.00 (SPAdes) (version 2) | ecosystem: Environmental > Aquatic > Deep subsurface > Groundwater | place...
TCACTACTTTTATTTGCGTTGCTGTGATTAATTCACCATAATCCCTTCGTATTTCCTCTGCCTGCTTTGGTTTCTTTATTGTTATTCTGCCTTTATAGACCTTGCCATGTGTTGCATCAACAGTAATTATTGTGTTTTCCCTTAAAACAGAAGTTGCATTTCCTGTTCCAACAATACAAGGTATGCCCATTTCCCTACTTACAATTGCAGCATGGCATGTTGTTCCACCAAGATTTGTTACAATAGCTGATGCCCTTTTCATTGTTGGCACCATATCTGGATTTGTCATCTTTGTAACAAGAACATCACCTTTCTGGATTTTTGAAAGCTCATTTACCTCATGCACAATCTTAACAATTCCTGATGCAATTCCAGGACTGGCTGTGTTTCCTGTGACTAAAATTTCAGCATTGGAAATATCAGAACTTTCCTCAGCAGGTGTTTTTTCAGTTTCCTCTTCAGTTGTTTTTTGCTCTTCTATTGTTATTTCCTCTGCCTCTTTTTCTTCTTCAATTTTTTTTATTGTTGTTATGGCTCTTGTCTGCACAACATAAATTTTATCTTTTTCAATAGCCCATTCAATATCTTGTGGTTTGTTATAATGCTCTTCTAGTTTCTTTGCAATCTCTGCAAGTTTTATAATTTCTTCATTTTTTAGTATCTGTATTCCTCTCATCTCTTCTTTTATTGTTTTCTTTACAGTCTTTCCTGATTCATCCCGTACATAAGCCCACTCCTGCTCTTTTATATCCCTGCTTTTTATTTCCATAGAGTTTTTATCAACAATGTAAGAATCAGGATTTACAGAGCCAGAAACAATTGCCTCTCCCAAGCCAAAGCATGCCTCTACTACAATCTCATTTTCATTGTTTGTTGATGGATTTACAGAAAAAGTTACACCTGCCTTGTCTGAATTGACCATTTTCTGAACAACAACTGCTATCAATACCTTCATATGCTCAAAATTATTTTTTACTCTATAGTATATTGCCCTTGCTGTAAATAATGATGCCCAGCATGCTCTGACAGCTTTCACTAAATTATTGTTTCCCTTAATATTGAGGAATGTTGCCTGCTGTCCTGCAAACGAAGCCTCTGGAAGGTCTTCGGCAGTTGCGCTGCTCCTAACAGCAACAAATATATCCTGTGTTTTTTTAACCAAATTAGATGCATCTGTTTTTTCATCACTTATACCCATACTTTCATATGCATCTATAATCTCTTCTTTTATGTCATCAGAAACCTCTGTTGCAATAATCAGCTTTTGTATTTCATTTGCCTTGTCTTGCAGTTCTTGAGTGCTTTCTACATCAAGGCCTGAAAGAATTTTTATTATTTTTCCTTTTATATTTGTTCTTTCTATAAAATCCTTATATGCCTCTGCATTTACTATAAATCCTGGCGGAACAGGCATACCAAGATTATACATCTCACCAAGATTAGCTGCCTTACCCCCAACAATAGGAACATCATCCTTTGATATTTCCTTGAACCATGAGATTGCCTTCATAATAACACCTCTTATTTTTAAATAAGCTGATGTTAAAAACTTAATCAAATGTTTATATAAATCTTTCTGTTTAAATAATTGAAAAACTATTTATATTTAGGAACTATCAAGCATTTAATATGGGAAAGGAAGAATTAGTAAGATATTGGACCAGCAACAAAATAATTACAGATGAAAGACTGATAAAGGCCTTTAAAGCAATTCCAAGGGAGGAATTTATCTTAGATGAACTGGTAAATGAGGCCTATGGTGACTATCCACTGCCTATTTTAAAAGGCCAGACAATATCACAGCCAACAACTGTTATGATTATGATCAATGCCTTGGAACTTAAAAAAACTGACAGGGTTTTAGAGGTTGGTGCTGGCTCTGGCTATTGTGCTGCAATAATATCCAAGATAGTAAAATTTGTTTACACAACAGAAATCATTCCAGAGCTTGCAGAGTTTGCAGCTAACAACATAAAAAAGATTGGAATAAAAAATATTGAGGTAATAAATTATGACGGCTCTCAGGGCTATGAAAAAAAAGCACCTTATGACAAGATAATGGTAACTGCTGCATGCCCAAAAATACCTCCACCTTTGATAGATCAGCTGAAACAAAATGGAATAATAGTTGCACCTGTTGCTTATTTTTTGGGCCAAACTATGATAAAAGGTATAAAAAAAGGCCAAGAGCTAGAAACAGAATCATTGGGTAATTTTGTGTTTGTGCCCTTAAAGGGCAAGTATGGTTATTGAAAATTTTAATGTTTTTAAAATAAAAACCTAAATTAAAAAGAGTGATTTTTTGATAATATTTAAATATTAAGAAGCCAATATCCTTTTTGTGAATATATTATGATTAAATCTGATTCAAGAGAAATGTTTAGAAAAATATTTTCAGATTATCCTGCTCGTCTTGGTCTTGTGATGGGATATCTTAGAAGAATAACTGATACTCTTTTTCCAGAAATGGATAAAACTTTTGATGGTAATTCTAATCCTGAAGTACCAGCATTTTATTGGATTAGGCAAGCTCATTGTTTTCTCTCAAGGTATCAAGAAGCCCTTTATTCTTCTCGGGAAAAACTTAATAGGAAAAGAAAGAATAAAATCCAAAAACTTCTTTCAAACCTAGTTGATGGAGATGAAAAAAAGATATCAGAATTTAAGTATAAATTAATTGATTACTGTAGAAAAGGAGAAGATTTATGGGGAGACTGGCTGATGAAGGGTTAATAGAAGGTAACCTTGAAAAAGCTGTTTTATGTTACAGAAATAAAAAATTGTATCAAGAAGAAAAAAAAGAGATTGAAAGAGGGGTGTTAAACCATCCTTATCTACTTTTTGATAATGAGGAGGATTCTGAAGGCATAGATGGTTCTTTAAAACAATTTATTGATTCTTGGAGAAGATACTATCATCCAATTACTGATGATTATTTAGAATTATATCAAAAATTACTTCCAAAATAAGTGATTTGATAGTTATCTTAAGATTTTTAGTGCCTCATTAACACTCTTTTTGTCAAATATTATTTTCTTCAGGGCCTTTGTTATCTCCAGGGGTTTTTCGTGCTGCCAGACGTTTCTTCCAACTGCAAGGCCTGAGGCTCCTGCTTTCATAACCTCATATGTTCTTTGCAATAGCTCTTGGTCAGATAATTTTTTGCCGCCAACAACCAAAACCTTTGTTTTTCCAGCTGCCTTAACAGCCCATTTAAAGCCCTCAAAATCATTGTTATAGTTTATTTTTACAAAATCAGATCCAAGCTCAAGACCTATGCGTGCAGCATAAGCAATTGTTTCAGTTGAAAGCTCATCTTGAATAAACTTTCCACGAGGATAAACCCAGGCAATAATAGGAATTCCATAACTATGGGCTGTTTCAACAAGCTTGCTGAAATCCTTAAACATCTTATATTCAAACTCAGAGCCAGGATAAATTGTGTATCCAACAGCCTCTGCTCCAAGCTTTACAGCTCTTCCAATAGAGCAGACCTGGCTTGAGACCGGATCACCCCTAAAAAGATTTGTCTTGCCATTAAGCTTTACAATTAACGGAACAGCTGCATTATGCTTGTCATAATATTTCTCAGCAATCCCATGATGCAGGATAACAGCATTGTATTTTCCGTTTTCTGCTATTTTAAGAACATAGTCTGGATTAACATTGTTGAGGTTAAAATCTGTTGGCCCGTGCTCAAGACCCTGGTCATATGCAAGAAATAAAGACTTTTCATTATGCATTATCTTCTGCATCTGCAGCTTTGTCAAAAAACCCACCTCTTTTTCCTATTTTATCATATCAAGGACATCACAGACCTTATAAATTGTGTCTTTTACTGTTCTTATTCCTATATTATCCTCTTCAAATGGCTTTTGCACAATGCCACCAAAGTGGCTGCCATCCCCAACAACAATCATACTATGAATATTCATCCAGGCATGTATTGCTTCAACAGTTTTTTCCTGGCCGCCATTTCTTGACCCGCCAACAGCAACAGCAGCCCCAACTTTATTTTTTAATAAAAAGCCAGCTTTTCTCAAAACCAGGGTTCTGTCAAAGAATGCCTTTAATTGCGAGCTGACAGAGCCAAAATAAACAGGGCTAGATACAATAACTGCATCAGAATCCTCTAATAATGGCAATAGTTTTTTCATATCATCCTTTATACTGCATTCTTTTTTATCCTTGCATAAGCCGCAATCATTACATCCTGCTATCTTATACTTTGAGAGAAATATCCTTGCTGTGATAAATCCCCTCTGCTTTGCAATGTCAAGCACATAATCTATTATTCTCTCATTATTTCCGCTTTTAGTCGGAGAACCGCTTATGCCAACAATTTTCATTTTTTTCTAAAACACCTTTTATTTTTTAAACTTTTTTATTTTAGCAGGTCTTTTCTTTATAACTTTTAATATTTCATTATATTTAAGCAACCTGTTTTTTGCCCCAGGATGCATAATAACTGACTCTGAGTTTATTAATCCCAACCTCAATGCAAAACCAATATCCTTCTTTTTTATAATGCCTGACAGGAATGATGAGGCAAATGCATCTCCTGCACCTGTGCTCTCAACAACCCTTACCCCATTTGGAATCATAACATAAATATTTTTCCCATCATAAGCATTAATCGCTTTTTTTCCGTCAGTAATTACTATTATTTCTGGTCCAAGATTATGGAGAGCCTCTAACATGGCTTTAATATTATTTTTTCCTGCTAATAATGAAGCTTCTTCATTATTTAATATCAAGATATTTGTTTTAGTTAGAATATTTTTCAAATAATCTTTGCCTTTTTTTGCCAGATAAGTGCTTGGATTAAAGGCTATCTTAATCTTATTTTTTTCAGCAAATTCTGCTAATTTTTCTAATGTCTTAAATGATTCAGAGATCATAGAAGAAAAATAAAACCATTTTGCTTTCAGTTTTTTTTGATTAATATCAGAAAACTTTAACTTGTTATTTGCGCCCTTATATGTCAAGATAGTCCTGTCATGCTCTATTGAATCAAGGATTATAGAATAGCCAGTCATTTCATTAGTTAATTTGCCAATGAAATCTATTTTTTCTTTTTTTAACAAATCAAGAATTTTTCTTCCATTTTCATCATTCCCTAAACTTCCCAGATAACCTACTTTATGACCAAGCCTCGCCAGAGAAACAGCAGTATTTGTTCCGCCACCTCCTGTTGTGAACCTTAATTCTTTAATCAGAATCTTAGAGCCAGAAGGATAAGCAATTAATTCTTCTTCAGAATTTGATGTTTTTATTTTTATAAGTTCAGATTCTGTATTTGCAAAAGCATCAACAGTTGCAGACCCCACTGTAATAATATCATACATTCTACTAATTAAATAAAGCTTTATGTTTATATATCTTTCTGAGAAAAATACATTAAACTTAAGAAATCATATAACAAAATAAATAAAAAAATTAAAAATAAATTTTTATTTTACCTGTGCAAGTGCATATATTTCTTTCAGAGCAACTATAATTGTTGCAGGCACGACAAATGCCATTATAGCGTTAAACACCCCACTTAGATACTCACCAATATACAGCACGCTTGTTAATGTACCTGACACTCCACCAACATATGCAACCAGTACTAATGCTACTGCCATCCAAACAAAATCTTTTGTTTCTTTCCCACTTATATTTACAAAACCTACTATTAATCCCAGCACTATTAAAAGGGATATTAGCCATGGTTCTAAATTTCCTAAGTAACCACCTATTAATCCTAGTATCACTGCAAGAACAACTCCAAGAACAAATGAAATCTCTCCTATTTTTTTCTGCATTGTTTTCACCTCTTTATAGCTAGACTCTCTAGCTTTTATGTATTTTATTTTAATTCTTTATAAAACCTTCGTAACTATTTTTTAGAACTCACGGATTTTTATAATAATTTATTTTTAAAAAATAAAATCCAAATTTTTTTATTAAAAATTTTTAGTTTAACAAATTATTTGAAATTCTTTATAAAATATAATAAAATAATTTTAATATCCTACTTTTTTCTAAAAATTATTTTTTTAGCTCTTTTATTAGACATTTTTGAACAAGAATTTAAATTTTTTTAACAGCGACGACAAAATTAATATTTTAATTTATTTTAGTAATAATTTTTATTTGATTTTTATAATTTGTCTTGATTTTTTATCAAAAAAATTATTTTTTAATTCTAAAAAACAAAAAATTATCGACGAGAAATAATTTTTATAAAAGAAAAACGAAAACTATTTAAACAATAAAAATAAAAAATAAAATTAGTGTTGTTCAAACACACAAAAATCCAGAGGTGAAAAAATAATGGCAGCAAAGAAAAAAGCTAAGAAGAAAGCAGTAAAGAAGAAAGCAGTAAAGAAAAAAGTAGTAAAGAAGAAAAAGAGAAGATAAATAATTCTTTTAACTGCCTACTTTTTTCTAGGCAGCTTTTTATTTTTATAAAAATTTAAATAAATTCTTTTTACTCTATGGTTAGGTTAAATGCTAAATAAAATAATCAAAATAATTGAATTGTTAGAGAAAGATTATAATTTAACTTTTTATTCAAGAGAAAAACCATTCAAAGTGCTTATTTCAGTTATATTAAGCCAGCGCACGAGAGATGAGAACACACTAATTGCATCAAAAAAACTTTTTTCAAGATTTGATACAGCCAAAAAGCTTGCGAATGCAGACATTTCTGAAGTAAAAAAATTGATAAAACAGTCTGGCTTTTATAATGTCAAGGCAAAGAGAATAAAAGAGGTCAGCAGAATTTTATTAAATGAGCATGATGGCAAAGTTCCTCATGAAATAGACAAACTTTTGAAGCTTCCGGGAGTTGGAAGAAAAACAGCAAACTGTGTTCTTGTTTATGCATTCAGAAAGCCGGCAATACCTGTTGATACTCACGTCCATAGAATATCAAACAGGCTTGGAATTGTAAAAACAAAAACTCCTGAGCAGACAGAAAAAGAACTTGTTAAAATAATTCCAAAAAAATATTGGATTAAAGTTAATGAGCTGTTTGTAAAGCATGGACAGACAATTTGCAGCCCTATCAAACCAAAATGTGATAAATGCCCTATAAATAAACTATGTAATTTTAGAAAATTACCAAAAAATATTTAAAAGATAAGAAAATAAAATTATAAAAATGCTTTTTGAGGTGAAAAAATGAAAATAAAATATATTTTGGCAGTATTGATTGTGATTATGCTAAGTGGGTGTGCTGCAAAAGTCCCAGAGCAACCAGGAGAAACTGTTAATCCAGAAGTAACACTGCCAGCAGAAGAACAGCCACCAGTAGGACCTGCAGGTCCAGTGGAAGGAGAAATAGAAGAACCTGAAGTTGTTGGTGAAGTAACAGATGTTCAAGTTCTTAGAGCAGGATTTGATCCTGAAGAGCTAACAGTAAGTATTGGCACAGTTGTTACATGGAAAAACATGGATGACAGAGTGCATATAATCATTTTAGTTGGTGGAGAAAGAAGCCCAACCCTAAATGAAGGGGATACCTTTGAATATAAGTTTGAGGAAGCAGGAACATATGAAGTTATAGACTCAATATTTAAATTTAAGGGTACTATAACAGTAGAATAAATTTTTATTTTTTATTTTTTTTAAATTTAAGATTTATTAAAATAATCTTATATAAACTCATTTAATCCTTTTTGCTTATGTTTATTAGCTTGTTTAACCCCTAAAACCTTTTCTTTTACATCTTCATCAGGAAATATTGGATAACCATACTCACCATCAAAGCCTGGCTGAATCTTTATTTTTCCATTGCGAATATTAATTATTGCCTCTGCAGTCTTTTCATTGGTTATCTTTTTTAGCTCATCGAATGATAAATCCATCAGAACATCCATCTCTGACCTTGATTCATTAACCAGATCGTAATATGCTTTCCATGTTTTTTGTGTTGCAATTCCTGAATTCAGCAGCTTTGATAAAATTTCTGACAGTGGAATCAATGATCTGAATGGAACTGCATCTTTCGGCCTAAAGCCAGCAGGCCTGTCAGCAAGTTCCTCAACCCTGTGCAATACTCCTATTGTTAATTTTCTTTTGCAGACAGGGCAGACATCCTTGTGTTCTAATGATTCATTTGGGCTCATGCATACATTACAGTTTCTATGCCCATCAAAGTGGTATTTTCCATAGCTCGGGTCAACCTCTATTGTCTCAGTCAAGCCCTGTTTTGTTTTTATTGCATTTAACAATGAATCATAAGTTAATTCTTTTAAGTCAAAGATATTGCACTCCCGGCCAATACGCCATGGCCAGAATGAATGCAAATCAGAATTGCTTATTAATGTATATTTATCCAAAGAGCTTAACCTCCAGTTCATTGCAGGGTCTGAACTAAGGCCTGTTTCCAAAGCATGTATATGCTTTGTCTGGTCTTTAAAGCATTCCTGCACACTGTCAAAGCCTGATTTTGAGCCAAACAATCCAAACCAGGGAGTCCAGACATGAGCAGGAATTATTTCAATGCTGTTATCAATCTTTTTCATCATCTTAACAAAATCAGGGCAGCTTATTCCAAAGATTGGCCTGCCGTCATAATCAACACGGCCCAATTTCTTTAGCTGTTCTGTTATCTGCTCAACAACCTCAAAATTCCTTGCAAGAATAATACTATGGATTTTTCTTCCTTTTTCATCCTGAGTATACATTAAGGAGATTTCTGTCTGAAGAATAAAATTAAATCCTGTTTTTGTTTTTAAAATTCCTGTTCCATCTTCTATAAGCTCTGATTTAAGCTCTTTAATCCATAAAGGATGAGTAAAGTCGCCTGTGCCTAGAAGATTTGGGCCCTTAAGCCTTGCATACTTTTCAAGATTTTGAATATTTAATTGTTTAGAAGTGGCCCTGCTGTATTTGGAATGAATGTGCAAGTCAGCTATTATTTTCATCTTTCTTGAATTAATTTATTAATATAAAAGATTTACTAATTAAATCACAAAGAAACAATCTCAGCACTGTTTGTTTTTGTGTCATAGACTGCTACTGTTATTTCATCAGATAACCTTGATTCACATACTCCGCTTATTGAACCAGGGTTCACATGCAGTGTTTTTCCCTTTTTTTCAACTGAGGCCTTATGATTATGCCCTGAGAAAACAGCATCATACTTCTGTGATTCAATAAGGCTATTCAAGAGAATATCAGACTGGCCGTGATAAGCCACAATCTTTCTCTTGTCTATTTCTTTTTCAAAGCAGATATTATGAAATTCAATTCCAACTTCTTTCACTTTTTCCCATGTTAGAAAATTAAATTTGTCTCCCTCATTATTGCCAAATACAGAGATTATCTTGCATTTAAGGCCCTTTGTGAATGGAGGCATAAAAGGAGAAACCCAGTCTCCGCAGTGGATTACAAGGCCCACTTTCTTTTTATTAAACAATTCAACAGCCTTCAGAAGATTTCTTGCATTGTCATGAGTGTCAGATATTATTCCGATTAACATATTCCTTAAACGGAGAAATTAGTTTAAATAATTTGCTATTTATAAATTTCATTTATCAGCTCAATATACATTGCAGCAGACCATGCCTGGGCAGGACAACCTTCTGACATTAGCTCTTTAGAGCTTGATAATTCTGCATGGTGGCCTATTGCTCCCTGCCACAAAATCTCTTTTGTGCTTGCTTCCAGTATTTTATCAATGTATTTTTTGTATCTTTTTTTATCTAACCTATACAAAGTAATTGCAGCAAGGTTATTTATCCAGAACCATGAATCGCCATTGTGATAGCTTTCATTAATTTCCCCTGTATGCTCTTGTCTAAACAAAGAATTATTTTTGTCTATTGTTGAAACTCCGCCCCAATTGTTCCACAAGCTTTTTAATGCATTGTCAAAGCATGCAATCCATTCTTCTTTTGCCAGAAGCTCAGGATAAATATAAGCAGCAATGAAAATGTTTGGCCTTATTGTAAAATCATTCAATCCATCTGCAAGGCATTTTTTGTTCCAAAACTTGTCTGTAACCTCTTTTTTTAAACTATCTTCAAGCTCTCGATAGATTTTGTTATTTGTAAGCTCATGCATCAGCCTGTACATGCTTAGCTGCATTGCCTGAACCTCTATCCTGAAACCATCTCTTTGCAAGCTGTCCATCCATGTCTCATTTGCATTATTCAAGACAAGATGCTCTCTTGTGTGGTATTTTATCATAAAATCAAGAGAATGCCCAATTCTCCCTTCTATTTCTTCAATTTCATTTTTTGTAAATTGCTTTTCAAGAATTTTTTTATTTTTTAAGATACAAATCAAATCTTCTGCTCTTTTTGAAACCCAGCCAGCAGAGTCCGCGCTCCTTAATAAAGAGCCTGATTTTGTTGGAAGTTTTCCATCATACAAAACAGATTTCAGATGCCTGAACAAGATATTTTTTGCTAAACTAAAATTCTCGCATAACATCAGGGCCTTTAATGAAATGGCCTCATCTCTTGTCCAGAACTGGAAAAACCAGGGCAGACCGGCAAAAACACCTTTATTATCAACAGTTAATGAATCAAGCGAGTTTGTTGTGCAAGAATATGCCATCATAACGTCATTTTTAATGTTTTTTCTTGATTTTAACAGGCTATCATAATACTCTTTTTGCTTTTTTCTTAAATTTTCAATATTCCTAAAAACATAGTCTGCCTCTTTCTTTGCATTTTCCTTGTTTTTTGAGAAGCTTAAAACAACCCTTTCTGTCTTTAAAGTTAGCGCTGAAAAAGCATATCTTTCATAGGGAAATGAATTCCTTTTTTTGTCAAATTCATAATATCTTTTTTCCCATTCTTCAACTTTCTTGAACATGCCCTCAAACTTAAGCACTAAATATAAAGAATATTCTTCCCTTCCATCAGAACTGTCTTCCCTTGAATCTGTTTTTTTAACAAACTTAACTATTATTTTATCACCTTCCTGCCAAATAGTATAAAATCTGCCCCACTGCCTCTGGTCATAGCTTTCTTTTGCATCAAGGGCTATTTCAATATTGCTTGGCTGGGTTATCTCATAAACCAATGAATTATAATTGTGTGGCATGAAAAATGTTTCAGTTGCATTGTTGCATTCCCTTTTGATTTCATAGAATTTATTTATTACCTTGCTTGTATTAGCAGAACCAACTATACTTAGGCTTTCAATAATCTTGTACATTTTTTCATCAAAAAAGAAAAGCCCGTCATACCTGCTTTTATTTTCATTTTCAAGGCAAAAATATCCTCCTTTCCTGTTTGTAATCAGAAGTCTGGTATCTTTAGCTGATTTGCTTTCTATCTTGCAATTGTTTAATAAATGAACTATCTTTACCATTTTATTGAGCAGAAAAACCAAATTAAGATATTTTTTATTCCTCTCCCCTGTAAAACTTTGCAGCATCTTCCGGGCTTACTGAGTTTATTGTCTCGCCTGTTGAAAGCTCAAATCCTGCCCATGTGGAAAGCCTTGGACAAATTTCAATATGAAAATGTAAGTCTTTCCCATCAGGAGCATAGTGAAGGAAAAAATTATATGGAAGATTCATTTCTTTTAGTTTCATCAAAATCTTTTTAAGTATTGAAGCCAAATCCTCTAATTTAACCTCATCCATTTCTGTTATGTTTTTTATATGCTCTTTTGGAAATATCCAGATTTCATAATTGAACCTTGAGGCATATGGCGTAAAGCTTACAAAATTATTATTTTCAAAGACTCTCCTGTAACTGTTTTTCTCAATATTGATTATCTCGCAATAAGGGCATGTTCCATAAGTTCTGGCTGCATTAACCTCTTCCTCAACAAGAACAGGAATTTTATTATAGGTTACAACCTGTGTGTGAGAATGAACAAGTGATGTTCCTGCTTCCATCCCTTCATTCTTGAAGACAATTACATATTTTGTGCCATCTGTTTTGCTTAATTCAGTTATCCTGTTAGCGTATACCTTTAAAATTTCTTTTATGCGCTCTTCTGATAAGTCAGCAAGCTGCTTGTCATGATCAGGTGTTTCAACTATTAATTCATGGATTCCAAATGCATCAGCATATGTGAAATATTTGTTTGCACTTCTTATTGAAGGGCTTCCTTCATGGCTTACAGCAGGGAACTTATTTGGAAACCACCTTATAATCCACTGGCCGTCTTTTTTAATCCTTCCAGTTTCTGCTGGGGTGAGATTTTCATTGCCAGGGCAGAAATAGCAAATCTCCTCTTTCTTTGCCTTGATTTTTTTAAATTCTCTTGGCCTTTTCTTTCTTTCAGAAGCTATAATAACCCACCTATCTAAAATATAATCTTTTCTAAGCTCCATTTTAACCAAGCCTCTTTACAGCAAGATTATGTGCTTCAATATAATTTTTAATTAAAATATCCCAGTCAGCTAATGAAGCTAGTCTTTGCGCTTCCATCTTGTTTTTT
>Ga0210049_1004358_pt1 | contig 12383 bp, 12 predicted proteins | sample CryGeyCG2014_300_2_FD_183964 | JGI IMG/M metagenome (GOLD analysis project Ga0210049, IMG submission 183964) | Groundwater microbial communities from aquifer - Crystal Geyser CG06_land_8/20/14_3.00 (SPAdes) (version 2) | ecosystem: Environmental > Aquatic > Deep subsurface > Groundwater | place...
GGCTGGACGCAGCACCTCCAACGAACATTTTCAAACTGTGGCAGGCGCATTGCTGCAAAGAAAACGCCTCGCCATTCGTTATCACAGCCGCAGCGATGACACCGAAACCCGCCGCGAAATCTCGCCACAACGCCTCACCCATTACCGCGACAACTGGTATCTGGACGCATGGTGTCAGCAGCGCAACGGACTGCGCAGCTTTGCCGTGGACAGGCTGGGTGAAGCGAAGATGCTGGAAAAAATAGCCAGGGATATTCCCGAACAGGAATTGGATGCACACTTCGCCAGCAGCTACGGCATCTTCGCGGGGATACCCAAACACACCGCCGTATTGCGCTTCACCGCAGAGCGCGCCCGCTGGGTAGCCGAAGAACAATGGCACCTGCAACAACAAGGCAACATCCGCGAAGACGGCAGCTACGAATTGCGCATTCCCTATTCCGACCCGCGCGAACTGGTGATGGACATCCTCAAATACGGACCCGATGTAGAAGTCATTGCACCGGAAGCCCTGCGAAATGCAATCACCGAACGACTGCAAAATGCACTGGCAAACTACCGAAAATAACCGTGACAGGCTCAGATTTTGAGGCAGTGGGGGTGTTAGCATGGCAGCCGATCCGATAGTTGCAATGTTGTGCATGAGGCAATGAACTGTAAAAATCCATGAGGTGGTGCTAAAAAATGATAGGTCGCCGAATAAGCAAATTGCCTGAGACGATTGAAGTTGCATCACTTCCTTTTAATCAGTGCCTGGCAAAATCCCGTAAAACCAGTGTAAATACGGTATTGCCAGGAAGAATGGTATTGAGTCACTGCCAGATTGTCGGCTTGGTGGCACGTGCAATGATAAGCCGTATGCCTGTTTGGTTGCGTGTGACTTTGTTCCCGGCAGGTGCTGAGTTAATTGCGGCTGCACACGATATAGGCAAGGTCAGCCCGACTTTTCAGAACAAGATTTATTCTGCACTCACCCAGAAAAATGAGTCCGTCCTTTCTCTATTAACAACCTTTAATCCTGAAATTGAAAAGCAGTGGGGCGGACATGCGGGTGTAAGCCAGGCAACGGTAGAGGCGCAGAAGGTAGGGCGCTATATCCCTGAAATATTGGGTCGGCATCATGGATTTTCGCCAAATTTGGCAATGTATCAGGCAACGTGTGGGTCGTTTGGTGGTCAGGTTTGGCAGGCGCAACGAACAGAGTTATTGGCGCAACTCAAACAGGCTTTAAGGTGCGATTTCCCTGTGGTGAACAACGCGTTGCAAGCCAAAGTGTTAGCCGGCTTGACCACCGTAGCCGACTGGATCGGATCGGGTTCGTTGTTTGACGACCCCGCTGATGATCGTCCTGAAAAAATCCAACAGGCATTGGATGCGGCGGGATACCTGCAACCGCAGTTAAAACTGGATTTAAGTTTCATCGAGATATTCGGATTTGCTCCAAAAGATACGCAAATAAAGCTCATCGCAGCAGTGAATCAGCCCGGTGTTTATGTGCTGGAAGCTCCGATGGGTCTGGGGAAAACCGAGGCTGCACTCTACGCGGCTTATCATTTGCTGGAAAAAAAGTTGGCCACAGGTATTTATTTTGCGCTACCCACACAACTGACTTCCGACAAAATTCATGAACGGGTAAATGCGTTTCTTGGCAAAATTTTAGATGACCGATCACCTCACAAACAGGCTTTGCTGGTTCATGGCAATGCCTGGCTCAAACAGTTTGAAATGGGCGAGGAGGGTAATCCGGGTGGCGCTTGGTTCGCTCAAGGCAAACGCGGTATTTTGGCTCCCTTCGCGGTGGGCACGATAGACCAGGCATTGATGGCGGTCATGAATGTCAAACACGGCTTCGTGCGTACCTTTGGCTTGGTCGGTAAGGTGGTGATATTGGACGAGGTGCATTCCTATGACAGCTTTACCGGCACGATTTTGGATGCGCTGGTTACAGCACTACGCCAATTGCATTGCACCGTCATTATTTTGAGTGCCACGCTGACCTCTAAGCGACGCGCCAAGTTGTTGGGCATAACCCCGCTCACCAGCAGCTATCCTTTGATTACGGCACAGCCCAACGTGGGCGAACTTGCTGAAATTTCCGTCGAAGTGATTCCTGATGTGGCGGTCGCCATTGCACATCAAACCGAAGCTAATACCATTGAAGAAGTCTTGTGCCGTGCCGAATCAGGTCAGCAGGTATTGTGGATAGAAAATACCGTCAACGAAGCGCAAGGCATATATAAAATTCTCTCCGCTCGTGCGGGCGGACTAGGCGTGGCGTGCGGCCTGCTGCATTCGCGTTTCACCAAAGCGGATCGAGCCGCCAATGAAGAAACCTGGGTGACTTGTTTCGGTAAAAACGGGGGTGTCATACGGGGGCAGCAAGGGCGCATTCTTGTCGGGACACAAGTGCTGGAACAGTCGCTGGACATTGATGCCGATTTTTTGGTTACCCGTACTGCGCCGACCGACATGCTGCTACAACGCATGGGGCGTTTATGGCGACACACAGAAACCAAACGTCCAGACCAAGCCAGGCGCGAGGCATGGATACTTTCGCCTGACTTGACCTCAGCTATTGCAACCCCTGAAGTCGCTTTGGGCGCGACCGCGAAAGTTTATGCGCCTTATGTTTTGTGTCGCAGCCTGATGGTTTGGCAGGGCAGGACAAAGGTAAATTTGCCCGGTCAAATTCGTGAGCTGATCGAAGCGACTTACACCAAGCAGGACGAAAGCGAGCAGATGGCGAAGCACCTCCAGCAGGTGGAAAAAGAGCGCGGCAAACTTGAACGGTTTGCCTTGCTGGGTTTGTCCACGGGTGGCACGATCCAACCGGAAGAAAAAGCCCAAACCCGCTACAGCGAACAGGAATCCACCGAAGTGTTGTTACTGCGTGGGTATCAGCCCGACCCGCAGCAACACGGCACCTGGCTTACCTTACTTAACCGTGAACGACTTTTTGTGCCGCAAAATGGTCACACCTTGCTGCGCAACGACTGGCGTGTACTCAGTGCAACCCTGATGCAAAACACCTTAAAAGTGACTGATTACCTTGCGCCGAAAGCCGTTAATAAATCCCAGCTTATCGGCTTGGCTGATTATTTCTATCTGGGCAAGCCTGAATATGACGAAAGCGACATGTTGCGTGTGGCATTAGTGCAAGAAGATGAAAGCCTGGTCGCCCTGGATGGCGCGCAGGCGAACGATAAATATCAGCTTTCATACAATAGTTGGCAAGGTTATTTGGCGAAAAAAAGGGGGTGAGAAATGAATCATGATAATAAGCAAATAGAGATTTTTAAAACGCCTGACGGACAAATCAATCTGCAAGTTCAACTGAAAGATGACACGGTGTGGCTTTCCACCGAGCAAATGGCTAATTTGTTTGGACGTGAACGCTCGGTGCTGACCAAGCATATTAACAATGGGTTTAAGGAGGGCGAATTGGATGTCAATTCAACTTGTGCAAAATTTGCACAAGTTCACTTCAACCAGCGTCTGTTCGATAAAAACGGTGAAGTGGTAATTAACGATACCGGCCTTGCCGCGCTGACATTATTGGTTGTCGAATCCGATCTGAAACAAAAAGACATCCTCATCAAACTCATTATGAATATGTTGAGTATCAACCAGAAAAAGGGAAAATTATGACCACAGAAAATCGTTTCAACCTGATTGATGAACCCTGGATTCCCATTGTGGACGTGGGGCGAGTCAGTTTAAGGCAATTGTTTAGTGGTGCAGACTACCGCGCCCTGGGCGGCAACCCGGTGCAGAAAATCGCCCTGACCAAGCTGTTATTGGCCATCGCGCAATCTGCCTATACGTCAGCCGATAACGATGCCTGGGCAGCCTTGGGCGCAGAGGGATTGGCGCATAAATGTCTGATTTATTTGGAACAATGGCACGACAGATTCTATTTGTATGGTGAAAAGCCATTCTTGCAGATGCCCGCTATTAAAGCGGCAGCGGTACAAAATTTTGGCGCAGTGCTGGCCGAAGTTTCCACTGGCAACACCACAGTATTGACACAATCTCAAATTGAAAAAGACTTAACAGATGCGGACAAAGCATTGTTAGTGGTGCAGTTAATGGGTTTTGGATTGGGTGGCAAAAAAACCGATAATTCAGTGGTTCTCTCACCCGGTTATCAAGACAAGTTTAATGACAAAGGCAAGCCCTCGACCGGAAAGCCCAGTGCCTCCATCGGGTTCTTGGGATTTTTGCATAACTACTTGCAAGGTAAGTTTTTACAAGAAACCTTATGGCTTAATTTGTTTAGTACACAGCAAATTTTAGAGTTGGGAATTTACCCACAGGGAATAGGCATCGCACCTTGGCAACAGATGCCCTCAGGTGAAAATTGTGCAACTGCGGAAGCATTGAAATCCAGCCTTATGGGACGATTGATACCACTTTCGCGTTTTTGTTTGTTGGCAGAAAGTGGTTTGCATTATTCCGAGGGTATTGCACATTCTGGATATAAAGAGGGGGTTGTTGATCCCAGCGTATCAGTTGATTTTTCAGGGAAAAATGCTAAAGCGATTTGGACAGACCCTGAAAAGCGTCCTTGGCGATTATTAACGGCATTACTGAGTTTCTTTTCGCAAATCGGAAACAAAGGGTTTGATTGTTATCAACTGCGCTTGAACATGGGGCGAGCCATTCGGCAAATGCCCAGCATAGGCATCTGGTCGGGTGGTTTGCGGGTCAGCAGTAATGCGGGCGAGCAATATGTATCGGGTTCAGATGACTTCGTGGAGTCGTTGATATACCTGCATAGCAGTATTTTAGGTGAACTGTGGTTTGCCAATCTACAACTGGAAATGGATGAACTGGATAAACTTTCCAAGATCGTTTATGGCGCAACCCTCAATTACTTCAAAAGCCAGAACATGGAAAGCAAAGAGCAGGCGGCACAGGTCGGCAACCTTTTTTGGCAATTATGTGAACGCCAGTTCCAAGCTTTGCTGGATGCCTGTGTCAGCGCAGAGCTAGCCCTTTCCATGCGGCCGGTTTTCGCTCATTTCGTCCATAAAGCCTACGACAGCTATTGCTCTAAAGACACCGCGCGCCAGCTTGATGCCTGGGCAAAAAATCGCCCTAATTTAAGCACTTACCTCAAGAACCTTAACAAGGAGGCAGTATGAATATTGAAACGGAACATCCGTCGCCCAAAAAAGATACCCCGCGCAACAGGGCTTTTGTGGACTACATCATCAGCCGTTGCCAGGCCGACAATGGAATGCGCGCCGCGCTCAAACGCGCCGATAACCCCGCCACCGAATATCAAAGTTGGGAGGTGTTGGCGGGTTTTAAGATTGACCTGGAACATGAAAACCAACGCTTGCCCTATGCGACTGTTGCCGCCGCGATTGCCCGCAGCAAGGCCGATAAAAACGGCACGACCAGAATTGGCCTGGCGATTGCCCGTTGCTATGAAGATGGCAATGCCAGCGACCAAGCCAAAGCCAAGTTACGCCGTTTATTGGCTTGTGATTCCGTGCCAGAAGCCTGCCGGATTTTGCGGCCTTTGTTCAGTTTGATTGAGGCAAAAGGCGGTGTAACGCTCAACTATGCCCAGCTTTTGGATGATCTGCTCAGGTTTGGTCATGATGACAGCCAGCTTCGCATCAAGGCACGCTGGGCGCAGGATTTTTATGGCAAACCCGCAGTGGGAGGCCAGGATGACTGACACTATTTTGGCTTATGCCAGTGTGTTGCGTCTGAGTCGTGCTGACATCAAGACCTTGAAAATCAGGGACGCTTACGCCCTGCATAAAGTGGTGTATGGCCTATTTGAAGACGTTCGCAGCGAGGCTGAAAAACAAGCCAGTACCGCCAGCGGCGTTGTTTATGCTGACAAAGGCGGCGATTTCAATACTCGGCAGATTTTAATGGTGTCCGACCGCAAGCCGCATCAAACGCCACAGTTTGGTGAAGTGCAAACCAAACCTATACATGCCGACTTTCTGGCTCACGAACGCTACGCCTTTGAGGTCACTCTAAACCCCGGCAAGCGCGATAAACAAACCGGAAAGGTTGTGCCGATACGTGGACGCGAAGCGATCGAGCAATGGTTCAAGGCGCGCGCGCCGGAATCCTGGGGGTTTACGGTCAATCCCGAAAACTTACAAATAGGACAACTCAGCGTACAGGTTTTTGAAAAAGCAGGAACAACCGTTACGCATGGTAGTGCCGCGCTCAAGGGCGAGTTGACCGTGCTTGACCGGGCGCGTTTTATACAAAGTTTTACCCAGGGGATAGGTCGGGGCCGCGCGTTCGGTTTTGGCTTGCTACAAATCGTTGCTTTGTCTTCATTGTCTTAACATGCTATTTATATTCAATCACTTAAAAGGAAATCGAAATGACTATCAATAATCCGTTGAAAAATGTACGCATCGAATTTCATATTCTGCAATCGTTCCCCGTCACCTGCCTTAACCGCGACGACGTGGGCGCACCCAAAACCGCCATCGTCGGGGGCGTACAACGCGCTCGCGTCAGCTCGCAGGCATGGAAACGACCGGTACGCATGGCAATGCATGAACTGGGCGTAACTCACGGCACGCGCACAAAGCTCATCAGCAAATTGATAGCGGATGCTTGCCTTGCTGAAGGCGCAACTGCTGAACAGGCTAAAGCCTGTGGCGACAGAATTGAAGGCGCATTCATCAAGAAGAAGGAAGAAAAGAAAGAAAAAAAAGGTAAAGACCTTACAGCGCAGGATGATGTTGATGAGGCTCCAGCAGAAACAGCCGCTGAAAAAACAGACACCTTACTGTTCTTGAGTCCTAATGAGGTTGCGATTCTTGCGAAGGCCTTTGCGGAAAAGGGGTTTAACCCGAATGAAGTTGTCACTCAAAAGGATCAAAAAAAGCAGGCAAAAGAAATTGCTGACTTAATCGGCAAGGTGTCTGAAGTAATAGATGCGGTGGATATTGCTCTCTTCGGTCGTATGGTGGCGCAGGCCGCTGACTTGAATATTGAAGCTGCCGCGTCATTTTCCCATGCTATTTCCACCCACAAGGTCAGTAATGAGGTTGAATTTTTTACCGCGCTGGACGATCTTGCCACCGAACCCGGTTCGGCGCACATGGGCAGTCTGGAATTTAACTCGGCCACTTACTATCGTTATGTCAGTCTGGATTTGGGGCAACTTTGTCAAACGCTGGCGGGGCAAAATATTGCGGAAGCCGTCGAACAATTCACTAAAGCCCTATTTGTCGCTGTGCCAATAGCAAGGCAAACCACCCAGTCTGGCGCATCGCCTTGGGAATTCGCCAAGGTATTCGTGCGCAAAGGCCAGCGCCTGCAAGTGCCGTTTGAAACCGCGATTAAGGCGAAAGACGGCGGTTTTATTCAGCCCAGCATTGAAGCGTTATCGGGCTATTTGGCGAAGCAGGAAAAACTGCACGGCAGCCTGTTTGGCAAGCAAGCGGAATACACCTACGGTCAGGAAGATAGTTTTAGTATTGACGATTTAATTGCCGGCCTCCGGCAACATGCCGCAGGATGCGTTATTGAGGCGGTAACAAATGAGTAACCCTTATTTATTGTTGTGGTTCGAAGCCCCGTTGCAGTCCTGGGGTTCCGATTCCAAATTCGGGCGACGCGATACGCAAACCTTCCCGACCAAATCCGGCGTGCTGGGTCTGCTGTGTTCCGCGCTGGGTGCGGGCGGGGAGCAACGGGAATGGCTGGCTGAATTTGCTTCGTTGAATCAAACGGCGATTTCTTTTGCGCGAACCAGGCAAGCAAAACAGGGCGGATTAACCAAGGTGGATCGTGAGCCGCTGTTGCGCGACTTTCACATGGTGGGTAGCGGCTATGACGATCAAGACCCGTGGGCGAGTTTGCTTATCCCCAAGACTAGCAAAGGCAAGAAAGCGGTGGGAGGCGGCAGCAAAATGACCTACCGCTACTATCTGCAAGATGCCGCCTTCGCCGTGGTGGTTGAAGTTCCCGCCGATCAAGCCGAAACCATCGCGCAAGCCCTGCAAAATCCCGCTTGGGATGTCTATCTCGGGCGTAAAAATTGTGTGCCGACTGACTTTATTTGTCGCGGTATTTTTGAAACTAAAACCTCTGCCCTCGAACAGGGCGTTTTAATCGCCAGTCAAAAAAATCGCCTCGAAGATTTTCGGGTCTTGCACGGTGCGCTGGCTGATGGCGAGGCGGATGAGGTATTTACTTTGAACGATGTGCCGGTGCAATTTGGCGAAGATAAACGTTACCGTGATCGCCAGGTGAGCCTGATTTATGCCCGATAACGTCAGCGAAAAAGCGCCGTCTCAACGCCTGCTTATCAAAGTTACCCGCGACACATTGCCGCAGGTAAAGGATAAATACCCGTTTATTTATCTTGAGCGCGGACGGCTGGAGATTGACGATTCCAGCGTCAAATGGATAGATTGCGATGCCAATGTTGTCAGGCTACCCATCGCTACGCTCAACTGCCTGCTGTTGGGGCCGGGCACGACTATCACCCACGAGGCCGTCAAAGTGATCGCGCAATCCAATTGCAGTCTGTGTTGGGTGGGCGAAGACAGTCTGCTGTTTTATGCCAGCGGACAAACGCCTAATGCGGATACGCGAAACATGCGCGAACAAATGATGCTGTCTGCCAATCCCAAGAAATCGGTGGAAGTCGCGCGGCGCATGTTTTCTAAACGCTTTCCTGAAGCCGATTTGGCAGGTAAGTCTTTGCATGAAATGATGGGCATGGAAGGCTATCGTGTGCGTGCCTTATACGAACAAATGGGGCAGAAGTATGGCGTGGGTTGGCAGGGGCGCAGTTATACTCCGGGTAAATTTGAATTGGGCGACATTACTAATCAAGTGCTTACCTCCAGCAATGCCGCACTTTACGGTATCTTGAGTTCGGCGCTGCATAGTATGGGTTATTCGCCGCATATAGGCTTTATTCATTCCGGCAGCCCTTTGCCCTTTGTGTACGATTTGGCTGATTTGTATAAGGAAAATTTGTGTATTGATTTGGCTTTCTCGCTTACGCTGGAGATGGCAGGGCAGTACAACAAACACAAGGTTTCGGCTGCTTTTCGTCAGCGCGTCATTGAAACGGATTTGCTGGGCAAGATAGGCCAGGACATTGAATCCATACTGGGAGTCAAAAAATGCTCGTCGTGATCGCCAACGATTTACCGCCCGCTGTGCGGGGCAGAATGAAGCTCTGGTTTATTGAACCACGCCCCAATGTGTTTGTTTCAGGTGTCAAAGATGCGGTTGCTAAAAAGGTGGTGGCATACCTATACGATCACTGCCCGCGTGAAAGCGGACTCATGGTCTTTCGTCGAATTCCAGAAACCCCCGGCTATGAAATTCGCGGGATAGGCGACACCAAACGTAACCTAGCCGAGATTTCGGGCTTGCAATTAGTGATTGAAAAACAAATACAGCCAGAGACAGTTGCATAAGACGGAACGATTCACGGCATTTTGATGCCCCTGTTAGGGAGGTGATATTTCAAAGTACCGCATGTTGTGGTTTAAGAACGCTCGTTAACAATATGTTGCTGTCTTCCCCACGCCCGTGGGGGTGTTTCTAAAGCTAGATTAGGGACTTTAGTAGCTGCAGGGTCTTCCCCACGCCCGTGGGGGTGTTTCTAAAGCAGCGCAACGACGTAGGCGCATCGTGCGGTCTTCCCCACGCCCGTGGGGGTGTTTCTGGTCGCTGTTGCATAGGCAATATTTGCCCATAGTCTTCCCCACGCCCGTGGGGGTGTTTCTAGGAAATGAATTTATCGAAGGGATTAAGATCGGTCTTCCCCACGCCCGTGGGGGTGTTTCTGACACAAACACCATCAGTTCAGGCGCGACAGGGTCTTCCCCACGCCCGTGGGGGTGTTTCTTGACCGGTCAGACCGGCGAACTTCAGCTGGACGTCTTCCCCACGCCCGTGGGGGTGTTTCCTATATACGGTCTCGTCTCCGATGAAATAGTTAGTCTTCCCCACGCCCGTGGGGGTGTTTCTTCCCTACCCTCTAGCAAAGAGATTAGGGAAAGGTCTTCCCCACGCCCGTGGGGGTGTTTCCACCGGCCTATCGGTGATCGGGTTATACAAAGTGTCTTCCCCACGCCCGTGGGGGTGTTTCCCAGAGCTGGCTTACTGACGCGCACGCTCGGTGGTCTTCCCCACGCCCGTGGGGGTGTTTCCAGCGGATACCGAGATTAATCTGCGATCGCGCGTCTTCCCCACGCCCGTGGGGGTGTTTCCCAAATCAAAAGGAGATAAATCATGAAACACCCGTCTTCCCCACGCCCGTGGGGGTGTTTCTTACGCCGCATCATTTGAAATCTCCCCGCCGATGTCTTCCCCACGCCCGTGGGGGTGTTTCTTTAGGCTCACGGGCAGGCAGGAGTTTTTGCCAGTCTTCCCCACGCCCGTGGGGGTGTTTCTCAGGGCTCAAGAAAGTAGTAAGGGGTAAAGCAGTCTTCCCCACGCCCGTGGGGGTGTTTCCGCCTGCCTTGTACTCCAGTCCGTTGACGCTGTGTCTTCCCCACGCCCGTGGGGGTGTTTCCCCCTCCCCGGGTGCGTACCTGACGAAGATGGGGTCTTCCCCACGCCCGTGGGGGTGTTTCTCACCGTTCGCAGATTATGTAGTTACGCAATACGTCTTCCCCACGCCCGTGGGGGTGTTTCCACCAGCCGCCCGGAAGCATTTCGGCTTATTCCGTCTTCCCCACGCCCGTGGGGGTGTTTCCCCGCGCCCACTGCGCCCTCCGCACCCGCTGCGGTCTTCCCCACGCCCGTGGGGGTGTTTCCGGGCTTGTTTATCATTATTTCGTGCAGCCCACGTCTTCCCCACGCCCGTGGGGGTGTTTCTAGCTCATCCTGGAATGCGCCTAGTGTTCCGGGGTCTTCCCCACGCCCGTGGGGGTGTTTCCCTTTTGAAAGCGTTCGTTGGTCTTTGGATTTTGTCTTCCCCACGCCCGTGGGGGTGTTTCCAGCGCCCTCGCGGACACCCTGTCGTGCTGGTGGTCTTCCCCACGCCCGTGGGGGTGTTTCCTAGCTTAAATCCGCTTCGCACTTTATTGGCTGGTCTTCCCCACGCCCGTGGGGGTGTTTCTGTAGGCCGCTTCTTGAATAGCCGCCGTGTCGGGTCTCATTTAATGCTGTGTTAAGCGATCCTATGGTAGTGCCCGCCCTCCGGGGCGGGCGAGGATTGAAACGGTATATGCAAAATTTGCATATACTGCTGAAGACAGTAGCACCTGCCCTCCGGTCGGGGGCGAATTTTAATATAACATATTGATTATATTACATTATATCATTTTAAATCTCGTTCTACTTTGAAGCAGATTGCGTACAAGGCGGGCAGGTAGAACAGGGTCAGCAGGGTGGCGACCAGCAGTCCGCCCATGATGACCACTGCCATGGACCCCCAGAAGATGTTGCGTGTCAGGGGAATCATCGCCAGGATGGCGGCGGCGGTGAGCATGATGGGGCGGAAACGGCGCACGGTGGATTCGATGATGGCATCGCGGCGACTTGCACCTGTTGCCATGTCTTGCGAGATTTGGTCGAGCAGGATGACCGAGTTGCGCATGATCATGCCGGATAGCGAGATCATTCCGAGCCTCGCGACGAAGCCGAAGGGTATGTTAAAAATCAATAGCGCGACGGTAACGCCGATGATGCCCAAGGGTGCGGTCAGCAAGGCCAGCACGACAGGCTTGAAGGTTTGTAGCTGTAGCATTAGCAGGGACACGATGAGGGAGCCCATCAGTGGCAGGATAGCGATGATGGAATTCTGAGCCTTGTCGCTATCCTCCCTTACCCCGCCCGCTTCGATACGATAACCTTCCGGCAGGCGGGTGCGGATAGAGGCAAGTTACCGGTCTATGGACATACTGACCTCCGGCGCACTCACTTCATCTGGTACATCGGCGCGCACGGTCACTATGGGCAGGTGATTTTTGCGCCAGATGATGCTGTCTTCTTCGGCCTCGCCGAGGGTGGCGATCTGGCGCAACGGTGGTGTGAGTTTGTTGCAGTGCGCGAAACTCGGTCAGCGCTATTTCATGCCAATTCTGCTAATGGGTCACGAATCGGGGGGTATCGCCATGCGTAAAGCCATATCCCTTGATATGGGGCACGCGCACGGTGTAACCGGCTTGGTTCAGCCGCTTGGCCAGGGGTTGCAGTTCGGCGGGTCTGCTTTGCAGCCCATGCAGCAACAGCACTGCATGTTCTTCGCCTGTCAGGGTGATTGAGTTCATGGGTTTAATTCAAAAGCTGATTCGGTCAATGGCGTGCTTTTTGAAGCGCCATCGCGGCGTGGGCGGTCAAAATAATCCTTAATAAACAAAACGTTCGCGCAGGTCGGCCAGATTCAGTTCCTGCAGGATAGCTTCCAGTCTGGC
>Ga0210049_1004361_pt1 | contig 12378 bp, 9 predicted proteins | sample CryGeyCG2014_300_2_FD_183964 | JGI IMG/M metagenome (GOLD analysis project Ga0210049, IMG submission 183964) | Groundwater microbial communities from aquifer - Crystal Geyser CG06_land_8/20/14_3.00 (SPAdes) (version 2) | ecosystem: Environmental > Aquatic > Deep subsurface > Groundwater | place...
AGAAATAATCACTTCCACAAACTCTCCTGAATTAGCAATAAAAACCACTTGCTCTCCAGAACCGCCAAAATCATTTACCTGCCAACTAATAGGATAAAAAAGAGAGTAGCCAAATTTATTATTAGTATAAATTTTCACTTGTTTAACGCCAAAAAGTTTAGCGTTGTCATTAGAACCAGAAACAGTCGGGCTATAAAAACTTAATACTTCTTTGCCATCATTATAACCATCGCCATCTGTATCAACTTTAAGCGGATCAGTGCCCCAGAGACCTTCTTCCACATCACTTAAACCATCTACGTCAGTATCTTTGCCTGGTTTTAATTCAGTCAATTCTGGTTCTGATTCATCAATTATTGGGGGTCCATTTTTACAAATTATCTGGGGGCATAATGCGTCAGCGCTCACATTATTTATGGCGCACAAATCTTCTGTGTGGCAAGCGTCTTTAAAAGTCTCGCACTCCTCGGCTGTGCAAAGTTCGCAATTTTCTGGCGAGCATTTTAACTCAACCGTCTCTTCTGATTCTCCTGTTTCAGAAACAGAATCATTATTATTTAAAAGGGTTTCAGTCGCGACTGGATTATTAACTATCTTTTCATTGGCAGGACTTTCAATAGTTTTTAATAAAAACCAGCCAGCCAAAGCAAACAAAATAATCACTAAAACACCAATGGTTAAACCAACTAAAAAATTCTTTTTAAAACCGCTTTTTCTGAATGGCGCGCTGCTACTATTGGCAGCTGTTATTTTATTAATTCCATTAGCTAAAAATTTATCTGGCATGGTGTGAACCCTGATTTGGCTGGCATCAAAATTATTAGCAGTTGGTTTATCAGCCGCGAAATTATTAGCTAAATTATTAAGCTCTTCTTTTTGCGTTTGGTTAATAGTTTCAACACCTGATATTTTTTTAGTTTTTTTAAAATCAAACATGAAAAAAGATTTATGAATTACGAATTATGAATTAAGAATAATATCTTAAATTATTTTATCAATTTTGCATTGCCGGGGAGTGCCGGGTCATAACCATTTTTTACTTCAGCTCCATCATCATAGCCATCGCTATCTGTGTCTTTAAGAATCGGATTTATCTCATAAATATTTATCTCCTCTGAATCGCTCAAACCATCATTATCAGTATCCGAAGAGCTTGGATTAGTTCCTAATTCTAATTCTCTTTCATCACTTAAACCATCGCTGTCTGAGTCAGTTTTAACCAATGGCTCTGATAATGGCGTATTATTGTTTTGAACCGTATTATCATTTTTCTGTTCTTCATTTAATGTTTCTAATAATTTTTGCAAACTTTCATTCGGGGCCAAAGTCGGAGACGCGCTTTTATTCTTCACTAAATAATTATAGGCAAATACCGCGGCTATGCCAAAAATTAAAATAATCAGCGCGATAATTAAGATAATAAAAAATTTGCCTTTAGTTGGCCTTGACGCCAATGGCGCGCCAGCCACAATATTATTATTGTTAGTTTGATCATAATTATCTTTTGCTACCCGTTCTGCCATTGAAGGCACGGCCGACATTTTTTTTAAATTCAAGCTATTATTTTTATTTTGGTCCGCTGGCAATTGGCCTGTCGGCAAATCAGTTTCTGAATCAGCTAAAATATCTTCAATTGGACCTTTTAAACCAGAAAGTTTTTTTTCAGAATCAACAGGTTTAAACGGATAATTTTTATTCTTGTTCAAATCATCTAAATTCAGATGGCCAGAATTTGAATTTGATTGGGTATTATCAAACATATTTTTATTGTGTCATTTTAAAATTTTGACAACCTCTATAACTTCCGTTTATCCACTTTACATCACCTTCATACTCCATATTAGCATAAATTGAAAATCCTGTCCCGTCCAAAGAAGCTTGATATTCATAAATATGCGAACCCTCGGGACAGACAAAATCTTTTTGCGATTCATTCCAACAACTTTCTTGATCATATTTAGCATTTAAAACTGAGTCAGTTTTACAAGGCAGCTGAAATCCATTCAACGGATCTAAGGGCGCGCTTACGCCAAGTTCACTGGCAAAAGCGCTTGTCCAAGAAGGCCATTTGGAAGTTGTGTGCCCAATTTCATAACTGCCTGCTAATAATTGCGGAAAATGTTTTAAAGCAGGATCAACATTACTTGCTTCATAGAAAATTTGTAAATTCTTTTTTAAAGCGCCCAAATCAGTAATTCTTTTCGTGTCTCTGACTAATTTTGTTTTCATAGTGTCGCATGTTTTATCAGGGCAATCAGAATCCTTGTCACAATATGTTTGGCCGTCAGCGCAAAGATGATGATCTGTAATTTCTGGATTGATATTAAATTCCCAACTTTTAAGCAGACGATTATAAATTTCTTTAGTTGCTTCTGAAGCATTTTCATTATAAGAAATCAAATAGATGTTGGTAAAAAGCTGGCTACCAGATAAATTAGCAGCTGAAACATAAACAGAACGGCCGTCTTTTATTGCTTCATAACCATCAACCAATAAATTTGAAGGCGAACCTTTGCTTTGAAAATTTTGTGTAGCATACCAAATTAAAGGCGCTAAACTTTCTGAATTGTCAAAAATTCTTAACCCAATCGCGTCTGTTGAATCATCAGTGCGCAAAAACAAATAATCTTTCCACATCTTTTCTGGTTCTTTAGCCGGATCAAAAGATTGCACTGCCGGCGTCTCGTTTAAACCTGGCAAATCATCATCAACTCCTTCAGCGCCACTATCACGGCAATAATACAAAGAAAAATTAGCATAAGCGCCAGAATCTTTATATGGTTCAGTGCCAGCTGGCCAAGGATTTAAGCATAACCGATTAGTAATTTCCGCATAGCCAGTATAAATTTTATTGTCTGTGTGATTGATTATGTCAGTAATAATTTTTGCTTCTGCTTTAAGCGTGGCCTCACCATTAACATTTTCAGCTGTAGCAGTTTCCTGATTAGTCTGGGAATTAGTAATTTTAATAATTGTTGCTGGATCACTTTTGCTCCATTGCCAGGACCAATCATACACGCCTATCACAGCCACGACTTCTTGATTGTTTTTTGCCCGGGCAATTGCTCTGAAATTTTTGAAATTTTGAGGTGGTGTCGCTTGTGTAAAAGTATGCTGGTCAGGATCTATTTCAATTTTATCAATCTGACAAATACCTTGGGCCATAGTTGTGAACTGCCAGGAATAAGGTGCCAGTACTCCCCCGTCAGAACTTTTAATTGAACCAGCTTGTTCAGCCAGACGCACCTCATATTTAGTGCTGTTTTTAAATAATTTAGATGGTGTAAAAACCGCGCGCGTGGCTGTTATATTTTCCTCGCCAGATAAATATGTATAATTGTAAAGCGAAACCCTGCCATCAATCTTGCACCAGTTAGCTGGCTGACCAGGAGCGGCTATTACTTTTTTTATTAAATTATTAAAAAAGGAAATTGTTTTTTGCCAAATATTTTTTTTCACTACGCCAGCAGTCGGGCACGCACTTGATGTATTTTCATAAACTTTAAAATTCTCACTCAAACCAACAGACGCCATTTTTTTATCAAAATAAACTTGTACCAAAGCATTGGGACAGACATTACTGCCAGTTGGATTATTATATTCTTCTTTAATAATTGGCGCTGTTGGAGGGGGAGGCGATTCTGGCAATTGACAAGTGCAAGATGACTGCTCGCAAACCAAACCATAGCCACATAAATTATTATTAATTTGACAACCAGGAGAAGAATTATTATTATCGCAAGAATTGCCAATCACATTAAAATAAATGCCATTGCTTGGACAATTATTAACGCTCGCTATGACTTCGCCAGATGTGGCGCCGTTGGGCGCGTAAGTGGTAATTAAATTTGAAGACCATTTGGTAAAATCAATTGCTTTAAGATTATTAAATGTCACTTCACTGCCTGCTGGCGGATTTATTTTAGGATTGGTAACAGCAGCTTTGGCAGTTGGAAAAAGATTAAAATTATTTTTAAAAAAAACAGTTCCAGCCGCGCTACTCATAAAATTGGTGCCGCTAATATTTACCATTGTTCCTTCTTTGCCTTGAGTCGGATTTAAAGAACAAATGCCTGGCACGCCGCTTACTGGCACTGGCGCACCTGTGGCACATTCGACGGTCGTGGTAAATAATTTATTTTTATTGCTGGCTAAATTGCGTTTAGTTATAACTTGCGTTTTAATGCCCGCATTGGCTGGCACTTCCACAATAATTTCCTTATCTTTCCATGAGGTGTTGCAAGGGTATTTTGCTTCCACATTACCAAACATAAATTTGCCGCTGCCTTTGCCATTTTCAAAATAACAGCCCTCTGCAGTAATATAACGGCCGACCGGACCCTGGCTCGGACTTAAATTATTGATCACTGGCGTACATTTTTTAGTCGCAATATCGCAAGTACTATTGGGACACAAGTAACTGCCATCGCCATAATAATCCTGGCAATCAATATCACTGGCGCAAGCATCGGGATGATAATTTAAATTGCCATAATCTGATTTGCCTAAAGCAGAAGCGCTGATTTTAGTGGTGCCGCCAATAGCGCCGGAAGAAACAATGGCGATTGCTTGGCTTGAATCTGCCGGGTCAGCTGCCACAGAAGCGATATTGACATCTGAAGATTGCCACTGCCAAAGATAATTATTAGCAATTTCCTGACAATTGTTTGTAAATGATGAGGCTTTGTAATTTACCTGGCTATTACTTTGGCGGGTGCTATAATTAGCAGGTTCAACATTAACAGATTTTAAAGCACAGGACTCTTCAGAGTCTTGAGTTTTAAAATACCAGATATAATCACTTTGCAAAGTAGTATTGTCTTCGGCTCTAATGCCGGGTCTGATAGCTTCATTCTTTTTCAAAACTACCTGATAGTATTGATTCCGTTTTAAAAAATTGGCTGGAGCAAATTTTAAACCCTCGCGCGCACCATTTTGATTATCAATTACAAAAACAGAGGTTTGCCCGGCAATAGAGTTATTGGCACAATTAGCGCCATTAGGCACCCCGCTACATTCAAAAACCAAAACATTACCAAAAACAGAACTATTTTCAAGCAATTTATTAAACTCAACTGAAATAACAGCATTACGGCAAACATCTGCCTGGCCGCGCAAAGGATTGGGCGATGGATAAGTAACAATATTATTTGCGTTGTCTATTTTACATGAAGCGCCATTCACTCTTAAAAAAGAATTATTTTGCGATAATGATTCACACTGGCAAACATTGCCGGACTGACTGCAAACATAATTAGCTGGGCACAAATTATTATTCAAAGGACAATTATTAACATCTGCGCCGCAGTTAATTTTTTCATGGCTGCAAATATTTTCTGGCACGACTTTAAATTGCCATTTTTTTTCTAATTTATCAGCATCAGCGTTTAGTTTTAAATCTGTTTTAATTTCAGCTGTATAATCAGTATTGGCTGTTAAATTATTACTGGCAGGCAAAAATTCATAATGTTTGCAAAAATTATTCGGATTTAATGTTGGATCTGTATAATCGTCAGTTACCTGTAAAATTCGGCCATGATTGGCTGGCGTTAAAGTACCGCTTGTAACCAAACCGCCGCCTTGGCCGTTTTGAGTGACGGTACAGCTTTCAGTCACTGGATTATACATAGTGGTATTAAACACAGCATAAACAGCTGTATCAGGGCAAGCTTTTTCATAACCATCGCGCGGATAAACCAAAGTCACTTTGGGCGCTTGGTCATTAGTTTCAAAACGCCATTTTTGTTCCCCAACCATTGTATTCTGGCATAAATCTTTAATGCCTGCCACAGAAATTTCATACCACTGAAACGGACTTAAAACTAAATCATAAATTTCAAAACTCTTGCCATTTGATTTAAGAGACAAGGCATAATTTTCTGGCATAATAGCCACTGTGCCGCCCACGCCATTGGCATTGACAGAGCCGGTAACCTTTTTTAACTTAATATTATCTTTGTTAATAGTAGCCGGATCAATTGGTTCTGAAAAATTAACCCGGAGAGTTGATCTTAAACCAACATTTTTATCAGGATAGCCGTTTTCAGTCGGGCCCACCGGATAAGATGAAGTAATCGCTGGCGCTGTTTTATCTGTTCTATCGCCAGTGGCAAAAATCCAGCGAAAATTTATAGCCGCGCTTACGCATCCTGGCACCGCTTCCAAACCAGTGCCGCAGCCATCATCTGGATCAATCACTTCGCCTGTCTGGTCTTTGATGGTTTTGGGAATAAGCAAGCGGTAATAATGGTTTGCCTGGAATAATTTTTGATGATAAAAAACAACTGAACGGCCGCTTAGGGTCCATTCGCTACCAGCACCGGTTGGCTTGCCGTCAGTAAATTTAGCCGGATAAAAATCTGGTTCAACAACATTAGCGCAACTACTGCCAGTGCAATCTTCTATTTTTAATGTCTGATTTCCCACTGCTTCTTTAACAGATTCTTTGCCAACAAAATTATTAAAATTAATAATTATGGCACTGCATAAATAGACATCTTTATTGGTTTCATTAGGATTGCCGCAATCAGTGACAATGGCATTGATTTTAAAAATACTAGTTGGCAGATCCCATGGTCCAGGACCAGGGCCTGGGCCAGGGCCTGGGCCAGGACCGCCTCCACCAGCGATTTTATCACCTAAAACATTAAATACATAAAGTGTGATAGCGCCAGCCGCTAAAATTATAATCAGGCCAATCAAACCGTTAATCAGATATTTTTTTGCTTTATCAACTTTTTTAGAATCGCCGCCAGCTGTCATCCAAAGGAAGCCGGCATAAAGCACAATAATAATGGCAATTAAAGCAAGAAAACCTAAAACATAGTTAATAATATTGATAATTGATCTTATCAATTCAATTTTTGGCACATTGATATTTGTTAATTGTTCTTCGCCGTATTGGGCTAAAGCAGGCGAGCCAAAAATAAAAAAGACAGCAAAAAATATGCTGGCCAAAAAGGCAAAGATAAAAAACTTTTGAGGGTTTTTAGAAATTTTGAGCATGGATTATTTTTTAAAATGATTTTAGTTTGATGCCAGAAATTTTAAAATTGCTTCACAAAATTTTGGGTATTGTTCCAAAGCAACATCAATAGAATTATACAAAAGTTTGTCATCAACTTCATCATACTCATGCACGACCACATTGCGCATGCCGGCGCTTTTGGCAATCTCTTCAGAAAATTTCATTTCTAAAATATCCATCTTTGCCAACGCCTTAAATGTTTCTTTATAATTATTTGGCACTTCACCGTCTTTTTCTTTAATTAAATGCTGATTAATATCAATTGCCCGTTCAATCAATTCCATAAAATTATACCTTAAACTGCCATAAAGATGAAAATCTCTGACTATTTCTTCAATGCTATATTCTTTAAACGATCTAATTTTTTCCAATAATTCCTGAATGCCTTTGATATTTTCTTTAACAAAGTTTTTATCAAGCATAATTTTTGTTTAATAATTTTAATTGTCTGTTTTTAATCATTTTATCACGAAGATCTCTTAGTGGTTTTGTATCAATAAATTGTTTAAATGATTTGGCGCAAAGTTTGGCATAGTCATAATTAGAACCATAAAGAAGTTTGCCTTTATAAACCGCTTCAAAAAGAAAAAATGGTTTGGCACTGTTTAGATAGCGAACATCTAATCTGTAATTATCAAAAATTTTTTCCAATTCGCTTTGCGCCGCGAGCAATGTCTGAAACGATTTGGGGTTCTCTTTTAAAAAAATGCCGATGTCCAAATCGCTGTTGGCGTGCGTTTTGCCATTTATTTGCGAACCATAAACTGTCATCAATTTTATTTGATGTTTTTCCGCGATTTCTGCTAATTGTGTTTTTTGTTGTTCGGTTATTTTCATAAAATTAATTTAAATAGTCTTTCTGATTTCTTTGCCCTTAAAGATGGCGATGTGCTTGGGCAGAGTTTGCATTTTGTAAATAAATTATTTTTTATTTATTTTAGCAAATTTAATTTTTTTACTTCGGGGTTGCCAAGTAATGATTGCATTTGAATAATCGCGATTTCATTTAGCCGCAACAATCGTTCTGCCGCTGGCACTCCTTGTCTAATAAACTCGGCATTTAATGTTTCCATGTTAGCCAGACAAACTAATTGAGAAACATCGGCATAATCTCGGATATTTCCGGACTTATCTGATTTTTTTGCGCGCCATTCTTGAGCGGTTATTCCAAACAAAGCCACATTTAATAAATCTGCTTCATTGGCATAGATGAAATTTGCTTGTTCTTTTGAAACACGCTTTGGAATAAGATATTTTTTTATTGAATCAGTATGGATACGGTAATTTATCTTTGTCAGTGTTCTTTTTACATCCCAACCCAAAATTAAACGATTGTTTTCTTCAATTTTGAGACGCTGGAATTCTTTAATCAAATAAAGTTTGAATTCGGCTGATAACCAGGCGCCAAATTCAAAAGCAATATCAATGTGGGCGTAAGTGCCGCCGCCATATCGGCCTGCCTTTGAAATAATGCCTGTTGCTTTTGTTGCTTCAATCCATTTCTTTGGTGTGAGCGAAAAACTATTCATCCCGGCCTGTTTTTTAAAGGTCTCGAATTCGATACCTTTAAAATCCGGGTTATGCAGGCGTTCCCAAATTCCTAAAAATTCTACGGTATTGCGATTGCGCATCCATTGATAAATCAAAACATCATCTCCAAACTTCTTAGCCATATCTGTCAGAGAGATAAAATCATCATCATTGGGCCGCAATAATAAGGATATTTTTGATCCCTGAACGATAATTTGTTTTGATAATCGTTTACTCATGTTGATATGTGATTTCTTTGCCCTTAAAGATGGCGATGTGCTTGGGCAGAGTTTGCATTTTTTTGTTCTATTTTATAGACGCCATTTTCTTATATTCTCCTAAACTCATGGTTTTTCTCATATCGGTAATTTTTTCTGTAAACTCAACGCCATCTAAATGGTCATATTCGTGCTGAATTACGCGCCCAAGCATTCCACCTGCTTTAAGTTTAAACTTATTGCCATTTTCATCAAAAGCTTCAATAATTATTTTTTCAGGTCTTTTGACGGGAGCGAAAAGCTTGGCATAAGCAACGCTACCACAACCTTCGCATATTACAACTTGTTTTTTTGATGACCAAATAATTTTGGGATTTATATAAATCCGAAGCTGATCTTTTTTAAGGTTGCGATATTTTGTTTTCCGCACTTCAGTCACAAATATTCTAAATTTTTCGCCAATTTGCGAAGCCGCTATTCCTATTAAATTATGAAAACGCATTGAGTCGGTTAAATTTTTAATAACTCTTTGAGCATCTTCTGAATGAATTTTAGCAACAAATTTAGACTTTCGGTTTAATATCGGATTACCGATTTGTATTATTTCTTTAATAATCATAAGGTATTAAATTTATTTTAAAACCTCCTTCACCACCTTACTCGCCATTCCCCCATCAGCTTTGCCAGCGGTCTTTGCCATAACAGCTTTCATCACCATTCCAAATTGGCTTGGTGAAACTTCACCCATTTCCGCGATTACTTCGGCTACAATTTTTTTCAAGTCCTCCTCGCTCATTTCTGCTGGCAGATAAACAGACAAAATTTTTAATTCTTCATTTTCTTTTTTTGCCAGTTCCGGCCGATTGCCAGCAGTGAATTGTTCAATAGAATCCTTTCTTTTTTTCGCTTCTTTTTTTAAAACTTTAATCGCTTCCTCATCTGACAATCCTTCATCTTTTCTCATTAAGTTTATTGCTTCATTATTAAAAGCCGCAATCAGCATTCTTAAAACAGACACTTTTAAAACATCTTTATTTTTCATGGCTAATTTAAGGTCAGTATAAATTTGGACTGTGAGCATAATAATTATCGCTTTTTGTGCTTGCCTTTGCCAAAACTTTGCTCTAACATTTCTTCAGTAATCTTGCCTGTCTTAATTAAAAAATCTCTTTTTTTGCGCAATTCCAAACGGCGCAGAGCGTCTTTTTTTGTCTGATGTTTAGTTTTGGCTTTTTCAAAATGTTTATTTTTTTTAGCCAAAACAACAGCGCGACCTTTTTTAACTCGGTCTTGAAAGCGCCGCAGTAAACTGTAAGTTGATTCGTTTGGTTTGCGTTTGACTTCTACTGGCATAAGGAATAAACTCAAAATTCAAAACTCAAAATTTTGGTTTTATTAATTTTTAGATAATTTAATTCTATCTAATTATCAACACCTCGTCAAATCTTGGCTTTAATTTACCATAAAAAATCAAAAAGAGCAAATTTGCCAAAACATAAAATATAAACTAAAATAAATTTATCATTATTTTGAGTTTTAAATTTTGAGTTTTGAATTTTTTACTATATGTCCCAAACTCTATACCGCAAATATCGGCCGCAAATTTTTGCTGATGTGATTGGCCAGAATCATATTAAAATCACGCTTCAGAATGAAATCATTTCTGAACAAGTTGCTCATGCTTATCTTTTTACCGGACCTCGCGGCATTGGCAAAACATCCTTAGCCAGAATTTTAGCCAAGTCATTAAATTGCGAAACAAAAAAAGAAAAAGAAACCGAACCGTGCAACACCTGCCATTCCTGCGTTGCCATTACTCAAGGCAACTCTTTTGATATTATTGAAATTGACGCGGCCACTCATACGCAGGTTGATAAAGTGCGCGATAATATTATTGAAAACATAAATTTTCCGCCGCATGGCAAATACAAAGTTTTTATTATTGATGAAGTGCACATGCTTTCCACCGCCGCTTTTAACGCGCTTTTAAAAACTTTGGAAGAACCACCGACTTTTGTCGTCTTTATTCTCTGCACCACTGAAGCGTATAAACTGCCGGAAACCATTATTTCCCGCTGTCAGAGATTTGATTTTAAAAAAGTCTCAGCTGAACTAATCACTGGCAAACTTAAAAAAATAGTGGCTGAAGAAAAATTAAATATTCATAATAATGTTTTAGCCACGATTGCACTTAGAAGCGGCGGCTTTATCCGCGACGCAGAAAGTCTGCTCGGGCAGATTACTTCCATTATTACGCCTGATAAAAAAGAAATTACGCTTGCTGATGTGGAAGCAATCATCCCCCGTTCTGATTTTTTAGCTCTGGCAAATTTGGCCGCGGCTTTAATTGATAAAAACGCTAAAGCTGGCTTAGAAACAATCAATCAATTAGTGGCTGACGGTGTTGATTTAGAAAGATTTAATTTAGACGCGCTTGATTATTTTAGAAAAATGATTTTAATCAAACTGGGTCTAAAAAATCAGAGTGAAAATATCGCTGGTCTGAGTGAAGAAGTGGTTAATAAATTAATAGAGCAAGCAGAAAAAATTGAAATAAATTTTTTAATAAAAATTTTAGACAAGTTAATCTCAATCCAAAACGCGCTGAAAGATGCGGAAATTCCCCAGCTACCTTTGGAAATAGCAGTGGTGGAATTATGCGAAGAAGAAAAAGAAATAGAGAAACAAAAAAATAAAGAAATTAAGGGAAATGAAGAAAATAAGGTTAATGCAGAAACACAGAATAAAAATGAAGATATTGAGGTAGGTTCAAGGTTGCACCTTGAACCTACCTGCAGCAAAGAAAATACTTCCATATCTAAAAATATCACTCTGGAGCAAATAAAATCCGCCTGGCAGGAAATTATTAAAGCCAGCCAAAATGTTAATCACTCTTTGCCTTTGATTTTAAAAGCATCATATCCTTTGACAATTACTAATAATCTATTAGAAATTGGTTCTGAATTTGATATTCATATCCAAAAATTAAAAAGCAATACCTGCCTAAATAATGCTGAACAAATTTTTTCTCAAGTTCTTAATTCTTTTGTCCGTTTAAAACCCATAACTTTTTCTCATGAAAAAGCAGAGGAACTAAAACAGGAATTTAATTTATCAGCGCCAGAATTGCCGCCAGCGGATATTGAAGAAATCGCGAAAAGTTTTGGGGGAAAAGTGATTGAGTAATTTGGGTAAATATAAAAACACAAAAAGTCCGCTTTTTAAAAAACGGATTTTTTTGACAAAAACTTTTTTCAGACTATAATTAAAAACAAAATAAAGCCGCGATGGCGGAATTGGTAGACGCGCACGACTCAAAATCGTGTGGAGTTTCTCCATGAGAGTTCGATTCTCTCTCGCGGCAATTTCATCCTGTCTAAAGACAGGAGTTACAAAAAATATTTTTGGCTGGGTAGCTCAGTTGGTTAGAGCGTAGCACTCATAACGCTAAGGTCGAGAGTTCAATCCTCTCCCCAGCTACCATTGTTTTATAAATTTTATTGTTGTATAATTTTTATTGCCGCGGGGTAGAGCAGTCTGGCAGCTCGCGAGGCCCATAACCTCGAGGTCGTGGGTTCAAATCCCACCCCCGCAACCAAAAGC
>Ga0210049_1004364_pt1 | contig 12376 bp, 14 predicted proteins | sample CryGeyCG2014_300_2_FD_183964 | JGI IMG/M metagenome (GOLD analysis project Ga0210049, IMG submission 183964) | Groundwater microbial communities from aquifer - Crystal Geyser CG06_land_8/20/14_3.00 (SPAdes) (version 2) | ecosystem: Environmental > Aquatic > Deep subsurface > Groundwater | place...
GCCTATTCCTGCGCGATCAGCCTCGTGACGCGCAACGAGACGCTGACGCCGGATGAGGTGCGCGAACAACTGCGCCAGCACGAAGAGATCGTGCATACGACGATAGAGATACACCGGTATTGATGAGTGTTTGTTGATGGAGTTTTTCGGGAGGTGTCATGCATAAACTGAAAAATGAGGCCGCCTTGTTCAAGGAGGCGTTCCTGGCCGGGGTCAAATATGCCGAGGGGCGCGGAGTCGTGGTGTTTGAACCTAAAGATTCGGCGAGCGAGAAACTGTTATACATCTACCGCTTGCTGATTCACGACAAGGTCATCGTGCCCTTGCCCGAAGATCAAGTCGCCGAAAAGACCATGCGCCACAAACTGGCGATCTGGTATTCGAAGCAACTGCCTGCAGATCACCCGCTTTTGAAATAGGTATACGGCGCAGGGGCGCGCTACGCGGAGCGATGTTCCCTTGCTCCTCAACCTTGCGGTAATGAGGATTGTCCGTCCGGATTAAGCCGCAGCCGTTGCCGTATCCGGGCGCGGATGCGTCTCCTCGCCGAACACCCAGAGTATTCCACCCGACAGAAACATCGACACCACCACGAACCAGAACGCCGCTTCCACCGAGCCGCGCCAGTTGGGATGGGAGATGTCGGCTACCGCTGCGGAAAGGTTGGGGTACAGCAGCGCCATGCCGAAGCCGGAGACGGCGGCGGACAGCGACCACCAGGCCATACCTTCGCCGAGCAGCATCAGTGCCACGCCCGCTCCGCAGATCCACATACCAAGCACGTTTGGAATGTAACGACCGATGTGGTCGGACAATTTGCCGGTGAAGAACTGCGAACCGCCCCAGACGAAACCATACACGCCGACGATCCAGCCGATGTCGGGCAGGCTGATGCCGCGCTGGTAGAGGAACACCGGATAGAACACCCACACCAGTGCATCGACGAATTTTTCCACCAGCCCGGCCTGGCTGATGGCGGCGAGGCGTTTGTCACGCCACGACACCAGCGTGAACACTTCCCACGTCGTCGGTTGCGCGCCGATGTTGGTCGGGAAGCGCGCCAACGGTCCGCTGCTGATGCCCGCTATATGTTTTGCCGCCTCGCTTTTCGCCCAAGGAAGCGTGTCCTTCACCCACAACAAAGTTAGCAGCATGGCCAGCAGGATGGTGGTCATGCCGAACAACAACAGTCCGCTGCGCGGCCCCGGCATGGTCGCCAGATAAGCGGTGATGATGCCCGCCAGCGCCAGTCCGACATAGCCGGAGAACTCATTGAGGCCGATGGTCAGCCCGCGTTGGTCGGCGCGGGTGATGTCCAGCTTGGAGGTCTGCGTCATCGACCAGGTCAGCCCCTGGTTGATGCCGAGCAGCACTGTGGCCGCGACGATCCAGCTCCACCACGGCGCAAAGTAAACCAGCAAGGGAATGGGCAGTGAGTGCGACAGCCCAGCCTAGCAGCAACATCCGCTTGCGCCCGATGTGTTCGGACAAGCGTCCAGCCACGAAATTGAGCGCGCCTTTGACCAGACCGAAGGCCACCACAAAAGCGGTGAGCAGCATGAAGGAGTTCTTTGGCACGCCGAATCCGGATTCAGACAGTGCGGGCACCACCGTGCGCATCATGCCGATGGTGAAACCCACCAGCATGACTTGCAGCAGTTGGTGCAGGAACTGGTCGAGATTGGCGCGGATGCCGTCATGTGCCCCAGAGTTAAAACACCAGAACCTTGTCCGCCCACATCGTCCACTCGGTCAATTCCGCCAGTGTGCCGTGGTGCGCGCCGCCGGTAAGCTCGTCATCGGTCATGCCGCGCGCTTCCATGCAGGTGCCGCAAACACCGATCTCGCCGCCATGCCTGACCACGTTTCCGATCATCACCTCGATGTTGTAAAAACCTTGTGGCACCTTCTGTCCCTTGTGCGCGGCCGAGGCGCCATCGCCGATCAGGAAGATGCGTACCTCATTCCCATTTTCCTTGGAAAGAGAGCCGGCCAAACGCAGCCCGTTATAGGTGCGCTCGCTGCCGTATGGTGCGTCGTTAAGGATAAACAGGGTTTTCATGGCGTCTCCTTTATGTTTAACAATCTAATAACTACTGGAATGATTAGAGCACTGGCTGTTCAGCGCTGTCAAGATGATTTACAGTGTCAACCGTTCATGCCAAAACATAACGGATCGATGAGATGAAGAACGCACGCAAGATCAAGGACCTGCTGTATGAGCAGGTGGCACGCATCGGCAAAGTGTTTTCCAGCCCGAAGCGGCTGGAATTGATCGAGTTGCTCTGCCAGGGCGAAAAGACCGTGGAGATGCTGGCCAATGAAGCCTCCATCAGCGTGAAGCTGGCCAGCGCGCATTTGCGCGAATTGCGCATGGCACATCTGGTTCAGACCGAGCGACAAGGCAAGAACATCTACTACCGCCTCGCCGACAAAGCAGTGGCCGACCTGTGGGTGCAGATCCACACGCTGGCGGAGGAGCGCCTGATCGAGTTGCAACTGGCCTTGCAGAAGATCGCGACCCAACCGAACGATCTGGTGCCCAGCGACCGTGAGAGCTTGCTGAAAGCCGCGCGCAAGGGCGAGGTGGTGGTGCTCGATGTCAGGCCGTCGGAAGAATATCTGAACGCGCATCTGCCGTTCGCCAGGTCCATACCGCTGGAAGAACTGCGCCAGCGCCTGGGAGAATTGCCCAAAGACCGCGCCATCGTCGCTTACTGCCGCGGCCCTTACTGTCTGCTGGCGGTCGATGCGGTTGCCTTGCTCCAGCAGGAAGGCTATTCAGCCGTGCATCTGCGCGAGGGCGTGGCCGAATGGGCCGTCACCGGTAAAATTTAAAAGTATTCCGGCCAGGGCCGGGATATTCCGTCCCTTGGCCATGTACAGGCAATCGGTGAGGCATCAATCGCCGGCTACGCGTAGCTCCTTGAGGGATTCGCGCAACACATGCAGCGCCGAGCTCAGGAACAGGGCGGCCAGCGCCAGGCCGACCACGATGTCCGGCCAACCCGATTGGGTGAGCCAGACGCCTGCGGCGGCGAACAACACCGAGACATTCGCGATGATGTCATTGCGCGAGCATAGCCACACCGAACTCATGTTGATGTCGTTCTCGCGGTGCCGCACAGCAGGTAAAAACACATGCCGTTCGCGGCCAGCGCCAGCAGGCCGATCATCCCGATCGCCTCGAATGCGGGTAGCTGCGGCAGAACGATGCGGTAGATCGCCTGACCGAGCACGAAGAGACCAAAGCCCAGCATGATGAGTCCCTTGAACAGCGCCGCCTTGGCCTTCATCCTTGCGTCGCGCGCCACCACGTACAGACTGAAGCCATACACCAGCGCATCGCCCAACATATCCAGTGAATCCGCCACCAGCGAGACCGAGTGCCCGATCAACCCCGCCGTGAGTTCGACCACGAACATCGCGGCATTGATCGCCAGCACGATCTTGAGCGTCGAGCTTTGCCGGCCGCGCAGCGCTTCGAGTTCGCAGGTCTTGTCGTTGCAACAGTCAGCCATTGATTTGTTTTCGCGTCAGCCGGATTACCAGCGGGGGTAGCAGTATCCATTGCAGCAACGGCGCCAATCCGGTGCCCAGCAGCGGCAGTCTGGGCATGGTATCGGCGTAATCCCAGCGCTCTGAAACCACCGTTGCCCAGTATTCCATGGCGATGGTGATGGCGAGACCGGCGCCGATGAAAGCAGCCCAGTTGCGGGCCGAAGGGCGTTCTATCCAGCGGCGCGAACCGGCGACCAAGCTTGCCATCCAGTATGCCAGCAGAAGGATCACACCGTCCCCGGCCGCCGCGCGCAGGCAGAGGAGTGTGCCTTCCAGATGGGGGAGGGTGGTCATCTGCCGGAACAGCGGTATTTGCAACAACTCCCACGGCAGATTGAGCAGGAAGGCGAACACGAACAGATTCAGTTCGATCTGTCGCGTCATGCGCGCGGCGGTTCTGTTCATCGCGCTCTTCGCTTCGTTTTCATCCATCCTGCCCACGCGAGGTCTGGAAAACCATATTTCCCGGACATCAGTCGTGCATCGCCTTATGTTGCAACATCTGCTCCACCATCATTTCCATCATCTCCATGCGCATTTTCATCATGTCTTGCATCTGCATCATGCCTCCGTCCATCATCATTCCTCCCTTCTTGTCGCCGCGATTGTGTTTCGTGCGGATCAGACATGATGCCTACTTATGGGTACCTTATGGCTTGGTGTGCCGTAGATACATCGCATTAACCTTCCAGATCGCGCTTTTTCTGCTCGAATTCCTCGCGCCCGATCTCGCCTCGTGCGTAGCGCTCCTTCAACATATCGAGCGCGGACTTCTCGCGCTCGCGCTTCCCGCAAGCGCCGGAGCCGCCCAGATATTTCACCAGCATCACGATACCGGCGATCAGCAGCCCCCAAAACAACAGCATGCCCAACCCCATACCCATCCCGCCCCAGCCGTAGTCACCCATATTTCCCCACATTTTTGCCTCCTTGCTATACCAAATTCAAAGCCGCGTTTTCCTCAAACGAAGCGCATTCATAATCACCGACACTGAACTGAAACTCATCGCCGCCGCCGCGATGATCGGGGAAAGCAGCAGGCCGAAGAACGGGTACAGCACGCCCGCTGCAATCGGAATGCCGAGCACGTTGTAGATGAAGGCGAAAAATAAATTCTGGCGGATATTCTTCATGGTCGCGCGCGACAGGCGCACGGCGCGCACGATGCCGATGAGGTCGCCCTTGATCAGCGTGACGCCCGCGCTTTCCATCGCCACGTCGGTGCCGGTGCCCATGGCGATGCCGACCTGTGCCTGTGCCAGTGCGGGCGCGTCGTTGATGCCGTCGCCCGCCATCGCCACGATGCGCCCCTGCGCCTGCAATTGTTTGACGATGGAAGCCTTCTGTTCGGGCAGCACTTCCGCCTCAATGCGGTCGATGCCCAGTTTTTTCGCCACCGCTTGCGCTGTGATGCGGTTGTCGCCGGTGAGCATGATGACCTGCACGCCTTCTTCGTGCAGCGCGCGGATCGCGTCCGGGGTGGAAGCCTTGACCGGATCGGCCACGCCGATCAATCCTGCCGCCTTGCCATCGATGGCCAACAGCATCACGGTCTGGCCGTCTGCGCGCAGCGCCTCGGCGCGCGATGGCAATTCACCTGCGTCGATGTTCAATTCCTCAAACAGTTTTAGGTTGCCCAATGCCACTGCGTTACCTTCCACTGTCCCGGTCACCCCTTTACCAGTGATCGAGCGGAACTCGCTTACTGCGGTGAGTTTGATGTTCTTCTCCTGCGCGCCATTGACAATTGCCGCCGCCAGCGGGTGTTCACTGGCGCGATCCAGGCTGGCGCCCAGCCGCAGCACTTCGTCGGCATCGAATCCGGCCAGCGGAACGACCGAGGTCAGTTTCGGTTTGCCCTCGGTCAGGGTGCCGGTCTTGTCCACTACCAGCGTGTTCACCTTCTCCATGGTTTCCAGCGCCTCGGCGTTCTTGATCAGCACGCCCAGGGTCGCGCCGCGCCCGGTGCCGACCATGATGGACATCGGTGTGGCCAACCCCAGCGCGCAGGGGCAGGCGATGATCAGCACCGCCACCGCGTTGACCACGGCATGAGCCAGGCGCGGCTCCGGCCCCCAGATGCCCCAGATCGTCAGCGTGGCGAGTGCAGCCAGCACCACGGTGGGCACAAAATAACTGGCAGTCACATCGGCCAGGCGCTGGATCGGCGCACGCGAGCGTTGCGCCTCGCTCACCATCTGCACGATCTGCGCCAGCAGGGTGTCCGCGCCGACGTGCTCGGTGCGCATCAATAAACTGCCGGTGCCGTTCACTGTGGCGCCGATCAGGCGCGCACCCGCAGTCTTTTCCACCGGGATGGATTCGCCGGTCACCATGGATTCGTCCAATGAGCTTGTGCCTTCCAGCACCACGCCGTCCACCGGCACCTTCTCGCCGGGACGCACGCGCAGCACATCGTTCGGCTGCACCTGTTCCAGCGGGATATCTTCTTCGCTGCTGTTACGAAGAAATTCGCGCAGCGATTCGATTGCTCCCTCGCCCTCTGGGAGAGGGTTGGGGTGAGGGGAGCGCACGATGCGCGCAGTCTTCGGCGCGAGACCGAGCAGCAGCTTGATTGCCGCACCGGTCCGGCTGCGCGCGCGCAATTCCATCACTTGTCCGAGCAGCACCAGCGCCATGATCACCGCTGCCGCTTCGAAATACACCGGCACGGTTTCACCCATGCTGCGCATCGACGGGGGAAAGATATCGGGCAGCAACATCGCCGCCACGCTGTAAGTCCACGCCACGCCGACGCCGAGCGCGATCAGGGTGAACATGTTGAGACTGCGGTTGACCAGCGATGCCCAGCCGCGCTGGAAGATCGGCCAGCCGCCCCATAACACCACGGGTGTCGCCAGCGCGAACTCGATCCATTGCACGGTCAGCATCGAAATGGATGCGGGCATGGCTTGCGGCAACAGGTCGGTGACCATCGCCATGAGGAACACCGGCAAGGCCAATGCCGTGCTCACCCAGAATCGGCGCGTCATGTCGTCCAATTCAGCATGATCTTCCGCCGGGGCATTGCGCGGCTCCAGTGCCATGCCGCAGATCGGGCAATCGCCCGGCTCGCTGCGCACGATCTCGGAATGCATCGGGCAGGTGTATTCGACTGCTGTCGCTGCGACAGGGGCGACAGGCTCCAGCGCCATCCCGCATTTTGGACAGGAGCCGGGCGTGGCCTGGCGCACCTCCGGGTGCATCGGGCAAGTGTAGCCACCCGCTGCAGGAGCGGCTGGTTTTACGTGATCTGCGGGGGCCGCGTTGACCCCAACCGATTCGGGATATTGAGCGGGATCGGCCTGAAATTTGTGCAGGCAGTGGCTTGAGCAAAAATAAAAACTCCGACCCGCATGTTCCAGATGATGCGGGCTGTCGTCGCCAACTTTCATGCCGCAAACCGGATCTTTAATGGATGTCATGGCTATTCCTTGCTGTGGTTAATGGGTGAAATGCCGGGATCGTGGGGCTGTATGCACTTGACTGCCACCATTTCGCGCAAGGTTGCTTCCTCCGCCAGAAATGCCTGCACCGCCACCGGGTCGAATTGCGTGCCGCTCATGCGTATGATTTCTGCTCGCGCCTGATCGAATGGCAGCGCCTTGCGATAGGGCCGATCCGAAGTCATCGCATCCAGCGTGTCAATTACAGCGAACAGGCGCGCACCAAAACTGATTTGCCCCCCCTTGAGCCCGCGCGGATAACCGTTGCCATCGAAACGCTCTTCGTGGCTGAGCACGATTTCGGCTGCTTCACTCATGCCCGGAATTTTCGAGACGATGCGGTGTCCCTTCTCCGGATGGGTGCGCATTTCGCGCCATTCATCTTCATTGAACGCGCCATTTTTCAACAGCACGGCATCGGATACGCCGATCTTGCCGACATCATGCAGCAGCGACCCCCAGTAAATCTGCCGCAACAGATCCGGGTCAGCGGTAAAGCGGCGTGCCAATACCAGGGTATGGCAGGCGACCCGCTTGGAGTGGTCGCCGGTTTCATGCTCGCGCATGTCCAGCGCCTCGGCCAATGCCTCGGCAAAAGCCGCCTCTGCCTGCTCCTGAATGCCCGCCTTTTCGGGTACTTTTCTCATGCTTACCAATAACTTTCCACGGTAATGTGGCCGGGAGCGCTGCGCCGGTTTTTTTTCAGGCCGCGCGCAAGCAAGGTTTCTGTCGTATCGCGCAGCATGTCGGGATTGCCGCACAGCATCACTTGCGAATTTTCCGGCGCAAGGGCAACGCCTGCCCTAGCCTCCAGCCGGCCATCGGCGATCGCCTCCGGGATGCGCGCGCACAACGCAAAATCCGTTTCCTCGCGGCTGACGAAAGGTACAAAACGGAACTGTTCGCCATGCTGTTGCGCGAAGCCGTGGATCGTTTCGCCATAAGCCAGTTCGTTGGCATGGCGCACCCCGTGCGCCAGCACGATGCGCTCGAAGCGCTGCCACGGTTCTGCGGTTTTGAGGATGGAGAGGAACGGCCCGATGCCGGTACCGGTCGAGAGCAGCCATAAGTGCTTCGCATCAGGCACCTCGGCAAGCGTAAGAAATCCGGCGGCGTTCGGTGCAATCAAAATCGTGTCACCCGCTTCAAGCGCGGCCAGACGTTGGGTGAGCAATCCATCCGGCCCCTCGATGAAATAGAATTCCAGCGGCTTTTCGCCCGGCGCATTGACGAAGGAGTAGGGATGAGCGACCACTTCCCCGTCAATATCGAGCGCGAGCTTGATAAACTGCCCGGCTTGGAACAGCGCAATGCCGGCCTTCACCTGCAACGAATACAACCGCTCGGCCCAGCGCCGTTTGGCTACCACTTTGCCTTCTATAAATTTACTCATTTTTTCCTTTCCACATTACCCGGGTCAGCCACCGCAGGCTTGGTTGCCGCCTTCTCCGGCTCCACGTTCATCTTGCATACCGGATCGATTGCCATGTTTCACCTCCATTCGTCGCATTCCCGGGTATTTCCAGCAACGCTTTGACTGCTGCCCGTTTACAGTCCAAATTCATACTGATCATGCACTCTCGCTTCCATCGCGTTAATCCTCGTGTGGTGGCGTTCCCTGCGCGTGGGCATGTCCGGTCTTGCCGGGCACCCTATCCGCTCCGTCAGCGGCGGGAGCTTTTCGGTCTGGCCCCGCATCATGCGGGTGTTCGCCATTCGCGGCGTCATCATGGCTATACCCATCCTCATGCGGCACCGCTTCACCTTGCACGGGCATGTCGCCATGACCTGCGCCGTGCTCGTGGGTATGGCCCGGCCCTTCCGCTTGGGGCAGGGACATCACCCCCAGGCCATGCCGGTAAACCAGTTCCCCGCCATGCCATGCGGTGCTGGCGACCAGCATCCATGCCGCGATCGCTGCACCGACAAACGGCCATACGGGGATGGCATCCACTTTATGTTTCCATGCATCCCAGCCTGCCAGCAGCAACAGCACTGCCAAGGTGGCCAAGGCCCAGGCACGATGCAGCAGCATCGCAGCATGTCCTGCCTCATCATGATTGACCGAATTGGAAGCCAGCCAACCCAGGGCGACCGTCGGCAAGGCTGCCAGTGCGCCCAGCCACAAAGTGGTATGCGCGAGCACCGCACAGAGGGCGGCGTAGCGTGGCCGCACCTCCGACACGTTTGTAGGAGCCGGCTTGTTGGCGAACGGTTTCGCGGCTGAAGCCGCTCCTACGGCGGAGGGCTCCGCCACACTGTGTTGTGGCCGCTCACGCAGCAGCATTGCCGCCAAGTGAAAGAATGCCGACACAGAGATCAGCGCGACCGGGAAATGGACGAATAGCGGATGCAAATTTGGAATGACCCGGATCATGCCAATCTCCTGTGGCAGAAACAGACGGGACTCATTGACTCATGCCACCCAGCAGGAGTGTCAGGCTCAACAGCAGTTTATAAATGGCTTTCATATCGTTCCTTTCAGTTGTCTTCGTTCTCGGGAACTCGTTTTACAGCGCGCCGTTCAAGCGCCATCAGCACCCAGCCGTAGATCACCGGCAGCACCAGCAGCGACAGCACGGTGGCGGTGACCATGCCGCCGATCATCGGTGCGGCGATGCGCTGCATCACGTCGGAGCCGGTGCCGCTACCCCACATGATGGGGAGCAGGCCGGCGATCACGGCGGTGGCGGTCATGGCGATGGGGCGCACGCGCTGGGTGGTGCCGTGCAGCACGGCGTCCATGATTTCGGCGGCGCTTAAATGTCCGCCGCGTTCGGCGCGTTGTTTGGCAATGGCCTGGTCGATGAAGGTCAGCACCAGCACGCCGATCTCGGCCGACACGCCGGCCAGCGCGATGAAACCGACCGCGACGGTGACCGACATGTTGTAGCCGAGCAGCCAGATCAGCCAGTAGCCGCCAATCAGCGCGAACGGGATGGACAGCATCACCACGGCGGGCGCGGTCAGGTTGCGGAAGTTGAAATACAGCAGCAGGAAGATGGTCAGCAGGGTGAGCGGCACCACCACTTTCAGGCGCGCGGCGGCGCGTTCCATGTATTCGAACTGACCCGACCAGACCAGCGAATAGCCGGGCGGGATTTTGACCGTGTCCGCAACTTGTTTTTTCGCCGCCGCCACGTAACCGCCGATGTCGCTGGTCCTGATGTCCACATAGACCCATGCGTTGGGGGTGGCATTTTCCGTCTTCACTGCCGGCGGGCCGCGCCGTAGCTTGAGGTCGGCCACCAGCGACAGCGGAATCTGCGTGCCGGTCGGGGTCGGGATCAGCACGCGTTTCAGCGACTCCAGGTTGTCGCGCAGTTCGCGCGGATAGCGCAGGTTGACCGGGTAACGCTCCAGTCCTTCCACGGTCTCGGTCACGTTCATGCCGCCGATGGCCGACTGCACCACATCCTGCACGTCGCCGACGGTGAGGCCATAGCGCGCAGCCTCTTCGCGCCGGATGTCGAAGTCCAGGTAATAGCCGCCGGCCGCCTTGTCGGCGAAGGCGGAAAGTGTGTCGGGCAGGTTCTTCAGCGTCTTCTCGATGTCGCCCGCCACCTTTTCCAGCACGTACAGGTCGGGGCCGGAAACCTTGATGCCGATCGGCGTCTTGATGCCGGTGGAAAGCATGTCGATGCGCGTCTTGATCGGATAGGTCCAGGCGTTGGCGAGACCGGGGAACTTGATCGCCGCATCCATCTCGCTCATCAATTCCCTGGTGGCCTTGTCCGGGTCCGGCCATGCTACTTTGGGTTTGAGGCGGATGGTGGTCTCGATCATCGCCAGCGGCGCGGGATCGGTGGCGGAATTGGAACGGCCGATCTTGCCGAACACGCTGTCCACCTCGGGAAAGGTCTTCAGTATCTTGTCGGTCTGTTGCAGCAGTTCCTTCGCCTTGGTGATCGAGATGCCGGGGTAGGTGGTAGGCATGTACAGCACATCGCCTTCGTCCAGCGGCGGCATGAATTCGGAACCGATCTTCAGCACCGGATACGCCGTCGCCAGCAACAGCAAGAATGCGACCAGCAAGGTCAGCTTGCGTCGCGCCATGGCGAATTGCAACAGCGGCGTGTGCAGGCGTTTCAGCCAGACGTTGAGCTTGTTGTGCTCCTCACTGGGTATCTTGCCGCGGATAAGCATGCCCATCAGCACCGGCACCAGCGTCACCGCCAGCAGCGCCGCCGCCGCCATGGAGTATGTCTTGGTGAACGCTAGCGGTGCGAACAAGCGGCCTTCCTGCGCCTGCAGGGTGAATACCGGCAGGAAGGACACAGTGATGATCAGCAGCGAGAAGAACAGCGCAGGACCGACCTCTTTGGAAGCGGTGGTGATCGCTTCCCAGCGCGCTTGCAAATTGTTACTGCGCTCGCCCAGATGTTCGAGGTGCTTGTGCGCGTTCTCGATCATCACGATCGCGCCGTCGATCATCGCGCCGATGGCGATGGCGATGCCGCCCAGCGACATGATGTTGGCGGACAGGCCCTGCCAGCGCATGATCATGAACGCGATCAGGATGCCGACCGGCAGGCTGATGATGGCCACCAGCGCGCTGCGCGCATGCATCAGGAACAACAGGCAGATCAGCGCGACCACGATGGATTCCTCGATCAGCTTGTGTTTCAGGTTGTCCACCGCGCGCTCGATCAGGTCGCCCCGGTCGTACACCGGCACGATCTCCACGCCTGCGGGCAAGCCTTTTTTCAGGCTGTCGAGTTTCTCGCGCACCCGTTCGATGGTGGCCAGCGCGTTTTCGCCATAGCGCATCACCACGATGCCACCGGCCACTTCACCTTCACCGTCCAGCTCGGCCAGTCCGCGCCGCAATTCCGGACCGAGATGGATGTTCGCCAGTTGTTTGAGATAGATCGGGGTACCGTTCCTGTCCGCGCCGACCGGTATCACTTCCAGGTCGTGCAGGCCTTTGATGTAGCCCGCGCTGCGCACCATGTACTCGGTCTCGCCCATTTCCACCAGCCGTCCGCCGACATCGTTGTTGCTGCGCTGGATCGCCATCTTCACCTTGGCCAGCGGAATGTTGTAGGCCTGCAGCGCTTCCGGTTTCACCTCGACCTGATACTGCTTGACGTAACCGCCGATGGAGGCGACCTCGGCCACGCCGTCCACGGTTTGCAGCGGATAACGCAGATACCAGTCCTGCAGCGAGCGCAGTTGTGCCAGATCGTGCGTGCCGGTCTTGTCCACCAGCGCGTATTCATAAATCCAACCGACCCCGGTCGCATCCGGCCCCAGCTTGGGCGCGACATTGGCGGGCAGGCGGTCGGCGGCGTAGTTGAGGTATTCCAGCACGCGGGTGCGCGCCCAGTACATGTCGGTGCCGTCCTCGAAGATCACGTACACCATGG
>Ga0210049_1004367_pt1 | contig 12373 bp, 9 predicted proteins | sample CryGeyCG2014_300_2_FD_183964 | JGI IMG/M metagenome (GOLD analysis project Ga0210049, IMG submission 183964) | Groundwater microbial communities from aquifer - Crystal Geyser CG06_land_8/20/14_3.00 (SPAdes) (version 2) | ecosystem: Environmental > Aquatic > Deep subsurface > Groundwater | place...
TCATTGCCCAACTCATCCAAAACTCTTTTTGTACTAAAAGTGGTAACAATATTCCAATAGCGACTAATCCAGACATAGCTATCCCAACAAACCATTTTCGTCTATCTATCGATTTTTGTTTCCTAGATAAAATTACTGCTAAAAAACATATGCTCAGTGCAAAAATTAAAGATGTAGATTTGATAAAAAATCCCAAACCCAAAGTTATACCTAAATACAAAGCAAAAAGGTTATGTTTGGTTTGGTAAAATCGTACTAGCCAATACAAACTCCATACTCCTATCGCTGCCTGACTGCTTTCCATTAATGCCTGACGGTCATAGAAAAGCATTAGAGGACAAGTTATATAAAAAATTCCAGTAAGTAGAGCAATTTTTTTATTAAATAATTTAACTGTCAGTAACCATAGACCTATTAAAGTCAATAAACCGAAAAAAACCGATACAAGTCTACCTGCCCATAAGGGATCTTTTATAATTAACTGAGTAAGACCAAAAAACCACATTAGTAAAGGTTGTTTACCATCAAAAAGAGATAAAAATAAATCTCCAGTGCTAATTTCTCTATAACCCCAATCTAGATAAATAGCCTCATCATTAAATATCGGCAAAAGCGTTAAATTAAAGAGCCTGGTACTCAAATAAGCAATACTTAAAAGTAATAATTTATGATCTTTAATTATCTTGATAATTTTACCAACAACTAGCCACGTATCATTTTTAGAATACATAATCAATGTAATTTATATTTCACTTAAACATCTCAAGACTTCTATATGACTAATATTTACACATCACATTTACTCCATCCACATTTAGGACAAGTCACACAACCCTCACTTTTAACTAAATCTGTTTTACACTCTGGGCATTTTTTAAGATTGATGGGGGATTTGTTGATATTTGATATTTGATATTTGATATTTGATATTTCCTCTGTAGCATATGGCTCATTTTTATTACCTGTTTCTAAAACCACTTCTTCTCTTGATCCAGTAACATAGACCGTAATTCCTTTACAACCCAACTTCCAAGCCAACATATAAGCATCTTTAACTTCTTCAACAGAAGCAGTACTAGGAAAATTAATCGTTTTAGAAATGGAATTATCCACAAATCTTTGCAGTGCTGCTTGCATTCTCACGTGTTGTTTGGCTGTTAAATCTGAAGAGACTACAAAAACTTCTTTAATCTCTTTGGGTATTAAATTAATACTTTGGCATGATCCTTCCTTGCGTAATTGATCAAAAATAGCATCTCTATGTTTTTGAGATAAACCAGCTTTTTTTAAAGTTTGAGCAAAAAGGATACTTTCGTAATATAGGGTCTTAAAATCCTGACCATTATCAAAATCAGCTCCTTCGTGGGTTTTCATTTTATAGCTTAGTGAGAACACTGGCTCACAGCCATATCCTTCCAATCCTGAAATGGTAGCAATAGCTCCGGTAGGAGCAATGGTGTTTTGAGCAGCGTTACGCAAACCATATTTTTTGATCTCTTTTTTCAAATCAATCCAATCCAAATTAGGTCGATGCAAATTTACCTCCGGTTTAACTAAATGTTTACTCAAAAACAAACCTGTCCCATCCTTAGTATAAACACTTTGATTAATACCAGGAAAAGCTCCTCTTTGGCGGGCGAGCGCGACACTGGTTTTAAGAGTATGAAAACGAATAAACTCCATCAGTTGTCCTGCAACATCTTCACTTTGCTTAGAACCATACCGAATACCGATTAGATAAAACATGTCCGCCAATCCCATAATTGAAAGTCCAATACGTCGGTTTTTATGAGCTGCTTCTTCCAACAAAGGAACCGCCGGTACATATTTATTGGCATCTACAACATCATCTAAGAATCTAGTACTTATTTCTACCGTTTCCCTCAACTTCTCCCAATCAATTTCTTTATCAAACAGTCTCTTAGTTTTCTTATTTATTGTTTTAACGTGTTCGCGTAAATTTACACTAGCCATACAACAATTCTCTCCAGGTCCTAACCATTGCTCTCCACAGGGATTGGTAGCTTCGAGAGTATATTGTTGCGGAACTGGATTATCTCTATTGGCAGCATCTAGAAATAAGACCCCAGGTTCACCGTTACGGTGGGCAAAATTAGCAATTTCGTTAAAAATTTTACGTGCTTTGATTTTTTTAACCACTTCTTTGGTGTGCGGATCTATTAAATCAAACAGTTTATCTTGCTGTACTGCTTGCATAAACTCATCAGTAATGCCAACAGAAATATTAAAATGTTCAATCTCACCTTCAGTTTTCTTACATCTTATAAAATCAAAAATGTCAGGATGGTTAACTGGCAAAACTGCCATACAAGCTGACCTGCGTCCTCCACCCTGACCAATCACCCAAAAAGCGGTGTCATAAATTTTTAGAAAAGAAACCGCTCCAGTCGCTTTACCTTTGGAAGTAGATATAAAGCCACCTTTTTGACGCAAATTGCCAAAAGAAAAACCAACTCCACCTCCAGATTGCAAAATTAAAACCGCATTGCGTAGGGTGGCAAAAATACTATTAGGCATTTTGCCCAAATCGTCTTCGATAGGCAAAACAAAACAATTCGCTAGTTGTCCTGATCCAGTTCCAGCATTAGCAATAGTACGGCCGTTGGGAATAAAACGTAAATCACAAAGATAGTCAAAAAAAGTTTGCCGAATTTGATCCGGATCGTGTCCATTTCGATAACGATTTTCAGTCTCAGCTACTACTCTAGCAACACGAGCAAAAATTTCATCAGCTGTTTCTACCGACTCACCAGATTCTTTGCGCAAACTATAGCGACGGATGAAAATATCCAAAGCGTTTGATGGTAAATTAACTAGTTTTTTCATATACTTAATACTTTATTGAATTTCTTGTATTTGCTGTTTAAATTCGTCCACACACTTAAATTCCAAAAAGACTGATGCAAATCTCAGATAGGCAACCGAATCTAATTTTTTAAGCCTGGTTAAAACCATTCTTCCAATATCAGAAGAGGAAACTTCCACTGATTTACGATTTAGTAATCGCATTTCGATATCCTCAACAATTTTGCCGATCTCTTCTGCCGATATGTTTCTTTTTTCACAAGCAACCGTAATACCACCTTTTAATTTGGCTAAATCAAAGCTTTCTTTACTGCCGTCTTTTTTAACAACTTTTAGATCAATAACTTCTATCCGTTCATAAGTGGTAAAACGTTTACCACAGCGTTGACATTCTCGGCGGCGGCGGGTTACCTCGCCATCTTCACTATCGCGGGACTCTAAAACTGCTGATTTAGCGAAACTACAATATGGACAAAACATGATTTTATATAAACGCTATGTATAGTGTCTATATAAACTTTAATACACTAAAAGTTAGTTAGCAATATATCTTTTTATATCAATCGTCTATTGAAAGAAAAAATGATGTTTTATCAAAGATAATTACTGACTAAGAGCTGAAGGAGAAGATTCTTGTAATTTTGGTTGTGGCGCTAATTCTTGATAAAGTTTTTTGAATTGAGCATCATATATGGCCTTAATTGCATCTTCTAACTGATTCATGCTTTTTAGATCAATATCAGATTCAACCTGTTTTTTAGCAATATCTATATATATTAAATGGCGACTAAAAGCATCGCCTAGATTTTGACGGTATCTATCTTTTTCTGGGTCATCATATTGTCGGTAAATTTCATAAGTTTGCAGCAAATATTTTTCAGCTTTTGTAATTGTAGATATACCCAAACTATTATCTCCTGTAGCAATTAATAGCTGACCAGCTGCTAAACGTTTATCAGCAAATAAAAGTAATAGTTGCATTTTTTGAGTTGGATCGGTGGTAGTCATCAGCTGAATTCTGTCTCGTATCATTTTTGACCAATAAAGCGGATGATTAGGTAAGATTCCAGGATATGGTAACAAATATGGATTATGGGTAATACTTAATAAAGATGATTGTGAGGCTTCATAAATTTGCTGCAAATTATGAGTGAAAGCTACTCTGTTATTATTATCAGAAGATTGAGGAATAGGTTGTGATAATTTAACAGCAGTATAAACCACTAATAAAAATGCTACTACAATTGATGAAACCGCTAATAATATTTTGGGAGATACCATATTATTTTTTTAACTTACTTAAAACCAGTTGTAATGTTTCTTCTTTGTTGGTTGTATATGTATCGATTGCCAAATCATACAGTTGTGGCTTCCAAAAATATATTGGCTCGCTTACCTTAAAAATACCTTTATCTACTACCCATTCCTGCCACTGCTGAGCATATAATTTTTGCCACTTATTCAGATTATCCTGTTCCCTTCTGAAAATATGGTCTTTTGCTTCATCAACTGATATTCCATCACGATTGACAATACGGTCGATCCTTACTGCATCATCGCTACAATATACTAATACTCTTAAAGTGTTTGGTACATGCATAGTCATAAAACCAGACAGCCAAGCTTCCAAAATTTGAAATTGTTTGGTTTGTGCCCATTTTCTTGCCTGATAATCAACCTGTTTATCAAAATCGTCTTCATAAACCGCAGCGCTATGATGAACTTTAGCTTGCTTATCAAACAAGCCCTTCTCGATAGCGTATGAACGCATAAAATCACCACCACAAAAATAATCCCATCTCAACTCTTTAGCTAAGGCTTTTCCCAAAGTAGACGAACCTGCTCCTGGAAGTCCTGAAATTGTAACGTTTTGATAGTGAGGGAAAGTTTGTTCCATATTTAATTAAATATTTTTATTTGTTAATTATCCGAATTATACTCTAATTTTTTACTACAGACAGGTGTTTTTGATGAACAAATGCTTTCCAGTAAAAATAAACTAGTAATAAAGATAAAACTTGGGTAATAACCAAAGCCTTAGCCGGACCAATTTTGTCAGCAAATAACCCAAGCATAAACGAGTATCCAGCAAAGACTAAGGAACCACCTAAAGAATTTAATGATCCCATAGTTGCTCTTTGTTTATCTGAAAATTCTTTTTGCATCAAACTACTTTTAGCTACAGTAGTTACTCCATAAAATAAAGATGTGCTTGTTAATAATACTGGTGAAAATACTGTGGGAATTAAATAGGATATAAAATTAATTGTGCTAGAAAAGAATTTTTCCAAAATTAGTAATTTTAGACTTTCAATTTTCCTTAGTATTTTTCCGCTCCACCAGAAACTAACCGCCGCACCAATACTTGAAAGCATACGGGAAATTCCAATCGCCCATACTGGCCAGAGAGTAGTCACAAAAGCTGCCCGAAATTGATAACCAGATTCGCTAAAAGCAAATCCTAACATAGAGGCAATACTGATATTGCGCAGTTTGGGATTTTGGAAAAATATAATTATGGCTTCTTTGGTATGGGCATAAATATTTACTTCACTTGGAATATAGGTTTTCGGTTGCGTAAATTTAAATCCGATAATTACTCTGATAAGTTGAGGTATAAATGATAAAAATAAAACCCAAGTCCAACTAAAATGAGCTATGACAGAACCAACAATAGCAACTGCAGCTGCCGCAAACTGTTCCATTGAACTAGTTCTTCCCAGAAAATGTTCATATTCATTTTTGGAGTTGGTGTCCGCTAAGCTGTCATACAGCAAGGCCTCATTATTACCACTCCCGAAAGCTCTGGCAGTCCCTTCTAAAATTGCCCCAATTACTAAATAAAGATAACTAGGGGCAATAAGATAAAAGAAAAAGGCTAAACATCTAATGATTGCTTCCAAACGTATAGTTTTAATCCGACCGATTTTGTCAGAATATATTCCGGTAGGTAATTCTAATATGGCTTGGGCTAGCATTACAATTGAAAATATACTCATTCCCAATGCAAAAGAGCCACTAACATGACTGTAGTAAAGAATAGCGACTGGTCCCAGAAAGTTAAAATCGACTAGAAAACTTGACCAGTAGAATAGTTTAATATTTTTATGCATGAAATGTATTATATCTAAAAATGAAGTTATTTTTTGAATTCACTCACTTTTTCTATAGCCTGACAAATTAAATTAAGACGTCGTTTGGCTTCATAAAGATTTATTGTCTGCTGTCCATTTTCAAAATAATGAAAAATTTGATTCCGGCTTTGTTTCCAAGCTTCCCATAATAAATCAGCTATTTCCGGAGAATAAATCCTACACATATCATCAAAAAGACGTTCGAAGCCATCAGGGTGTTGATGCGCAAGTTCAGGGTTTAGAGCTTTACCAACTCTAAAATGATTACCTTTATATCTTTCTTGCGTAATTAGTTTCTGTTTATAGAATAAGTCTTTTAGAAAGCCTTCATAAGCTTTGGCTGCCGGCATAACTATAAACGAATAATCGTAAAAAGTACTTTGATCGAAGTTTTTATCTTCCAGAAAATAATAACTTTGAGAGACTAGCTCTTTTTGAATAAAGGGAAGTTTGTTAAACCATGGTTTAGTATAAAGCTGTGCTAAAGAAAACATAAAAATTGACTTACTTTATTTAATAGTACTATACTAGAAACATATGAAAAACATCTTTTTTTATTCCACCTTATTATTAACTATAGTTTTTACCTATAGTGTCTCTGATAAAGCATATGCTTTATCAAATGCCAATACTGTTCGGACAAATATTAGACAAACAGTAGAAATTTCCTCTCCTTCAGCACAAGCACAAATTAAATTGCAAAATAGTCAAGAAGTAAAAGATAAAATTCAAGCGAGAAAATCAGAGATTACTCAAAACCGTTGTGAGAGAGTCAATCAAAATGTGCAAAACAGGATTCAATTACATCAACAAATTAGAGAACGATATCAAAAAACTTATCAAAATATTGTACAAAATACTCAAGCAAAAATTACAGCTTTACAGGAAGCCGGTTGCAACGGTGAAGAAATGGATGCGGTTTTGCAAGATATTACTACATTGCAGTTTAGAGTAAGCACTTTTGAAAAAGCTTATGAAACTTTACTGGCTACTTTAGACCAAAATTCTCAGGTTGCCTGTGGTGATAATCCCAATATTGGTCAAGCCCAACAAGAGATAAGAAACCAACTCAAAGTTATGAAAGAAAATACAACCGAAATTAAAAATTTTATTCAATCAACCTTTAGAGTTCATCTACAATCTTTAAGACAGGTTTGTTATACCCAAATTAGCGAGCAATCTACAAATGATAACACAAAGGAGTAATATGAAAAAAATAATTATTTTAATAATAGCCTTAGTATTTCTAACAGGATGCAGTATCACCTCAACATCACAAAACAGTAATTTTAATCAAGAATTGGTTACAGAAAATAGTGATAAATCTAGCGAGGCTACTATTGAATCTTCACCTATTAATAATGCCAGTGATGCTAAAACTGCTATTGATGATTTGACCAAAGACATCGATAAACAAATGTCAGAACTAAATACTGTAAGCGATTTTACAGATACTACTGATCAGGATTTTGCACAATAAAAATATTAGTCCACTAATTATTATCGTTTAATTTAGTACTTCGGGTTATAATAATCCCATGGCAAAACAAGGTTATTTTTCTCCAATAGACATACCTGCTATTTGGCGTCAACGATTTGTAAAAAGAATTAGACGCAAGCAAAGGAAACTATTAAGAATCCCTAAAAGATTTTATTCAATTATTTGGCAAGGTATTAAGGATAAAACTAGTCAAATTAAAGATAATAAGCCTTTAATAAAGAAAGGTAAGAAAAAATCTAAATTAAAGAAATATTTATTATCTTTCGCTTTATTAATAGTAGTAATTTCTGCTATTCCTTTTTATATTTATATTCTAAAAGATTTACCATCCCCACGTAATTTATCCGGTAATACATATCCGGTATCTACCGAAATTTATGACCGTCATGGCACTTTACTTTATGAAATTTATGCTGATGAAAATAGGACTCCAATTAAATTGGATCAAATTCCAAAAGATGTAATAAATGCTACTATTGCTATCGAAGACAAGGATTTTTATAGTCACAAAGGCTTGGCAGTAACTGGAATTTTAAGAGCAGCTTATAAAACAGTTTTCCAAAAAGATACCCAAGGTGGATCTACTATTACTCAACAATTGGTCAAAACTGCCCTTTTAACTCCAGAACAAACTATCCAACGCAAAATAAAAGAGATTTTATTAGCATTTCTGGCAGAAGTAATATATTCCAAAGACCAGATTCTGGAAATGTATTTTAATTATATCCCTTACGGTGGCACAGCCTATGGGATTGAACAAGCTTCCCGGCTGTATTTTGCTAAAAGTGCTTCTCAACTTAATTTAGCAGAAGCTTGCTTGCTTGCAGGTTTACCCCAAGCTCCAAGTAGCTATTCACCTTTTGGGTCAACCCCACAGCTTGCCAAACAAAGGCAAAGACAGGTTTTGGATCAAATGGTAGATGGTAAATACATTACTAAAAAAGAATCAGATCAAGCGTATGAAGCAGCATTACAATACGCTCCTCAGCAGACTAATATCAAAGCCCCCCACTTTGTGATGTATGTTAAAGACTGGTTAATTGATAAGTATGGAACTAAAAAAGTGGAACAGGGAGGTTTGAGAGTAACTACTACTCTGGATCTAAATATTCAAGACTATGCACAAGCATCAGTTTCAGCTCAAATTGCCAAACTAGCTACTTCTAGAGTAACTAATGGGGCAGCTTTAGTTACTAAGCCAGCCACGGGAGAAATTCTAGCTATGGTAGGATCGCGAAATTATTTTGATAGTGAAATTGACGGTAATGTTAATTTAACTACCAGTTTGCGCCAACCAGGATCATCTATAAAGCCTATTAATTATGCTTTGGGACTTACTAAGGGATATCCTGCTTCAACTATGTTTTTAGATATTCCTACTTGTTTTTCTGTTTCTGGACAACCAGGTGCATATTGCCCTAAAAATTATGATGGGTCTTTTCATGGTGTCGTTCAAATGAGACAAGCTTTGGCAAATTCATACAATATTCCAGCTGTTAAAATGTTAGCTCTAAATGGTTTGAATGATTTTATTGCCACTGCTTCAGCAATGGGCATTTCCACTTTTAATAATCCTCAACAATATGGTTTATCATTAACCTTAGGTGGAGGTGAGATCAAAATGGTGGATATGGCTGTTGCTTTTGGTGTTTTTGCCAATAGTGGTATTAGGATTAATTTAGATCCTATTTTAAGAGTTAAAACTTACGAAGGTGAAATTCTGGAAGAACATAATTATCAACTCAATCCACCTACAGGTCCAAGAGTACTTAATCCTGATGTTACATTTATTATTTCTAATATCTTAGCAGACAATCAAGCCCGTATACCAGCCTTTGGACCATATTCTCCTCTTTATATTCCTGGTAAAACAGTGTCAGTTAAAACCGGAACTACTGATGATTGGCGAGATAATTGGAATATTGGTTATACACCAGAGTATTTAACCGCAGTATGGACTGGAAATAATAGTAACGAAGTCAAACCTCTTTTTGTTTCTGGAGTAACTGGAGCAGCTCCAATTTGGCACAGCATTATGGAATATCTATTAAAAGAAAGAGAAGATGTTTTCCAGGCAAAACCAGATGATGTAATTGGTACCAATGTTTGTGGTTATAAACAATCAGATGATCCGAATCAAACCTGCGAGGGAAGATTTGAGTATTATATTAAAGGAACTGAGAAAAACCAGCTACATGGCAAAATTGAGAAAAAAGAAGTCTGGATAGATCTAACAACAGGTAGGCAGTTCTTACCAGGTGTAACTGAAAATCTGGAACTGCAAGAAAAAACTATCGCTACCGATGACTTTGGCCAAGAATACTGTCTAGATTGCCCACATGAAGGAGAACCTCCACAAAAAATAAACTTGGATCATTATTATGCAGAAAAAAATAATAAAAAAATCAAACAAGAGATTTTACAATAATTTATTATTATAAATATCACTTCATTTAATTAAAGTTTCTTCTAATCACAATTAATTCTAGTTATTTAGTTCTAGTGATACCTCTGTTAAAATCAAAACATGAGACAGGACAGGACAAAAATAAAGAAACGAGTTATGAAAAACAACCCAAACCGGGTTGTTTTTGTAAATCTAAAAAAAGAATCTAACTCCAAACCTCTAATCCACTACTTACTAAAACTCTGGTATCAATACATATGGTATCGATTTGACCAAAAAAAGCCTTTGTTTTTAATTACTAACTTAGTTAGTCAAAAAAAACTATTATTTAATACTTTATTTGCATATCTTCAAAGTTTTAAAGGGGCCAGTAGTAAAAATGTTGCAATAGTTAGAAATAATCTAGTTATCCGTATTTACCTTTTAGCTAAGAATTGGTATTTGTTTTGGTATCCTTTTTATCATATTGATAAAAAAATAAAAGTTAAATTTCCTAAATTACCAAGAATTAAATTTATTGCCCCTAAAATTGTGTTTACCATTTTTCTTCTTATCTTATTTTCCACATCAGCTGCCTTTTATTTTATAATTCTAAAAAATTTACCTAACCCACACGAATTGATCACAAGACCTCAAGTTTTAACTACCAAAATTTATGCTCGTGACGGTTCGCTTTTGTATAAAATCTACCGAAATCAAAACCGAACTTTAATAACTCTTGACCAATTACCGAGTTATTTAATTAACGCCACTGTTGCGGCTGAAGATAAGAATTTCTGGAATCATCCTGGCTTTTCGATTGAGGGAATTATTAGAGCTTTTAGAACCAATCTTTCCGATGAAGCTCTAAGTCAGGGTGGTTCTACTATCACCCAACAGTTAGTTAAAAATGCTTTACTAAGTTCTGAAAAAACTTTTACCCGTAAAATTAAAGAGGTGGTTCTGGCAATTGAAGTGGAATTAATGTTTACCAAAAATGAAATTTTGCAAATGTATCTAAATGAAATTCCTTATGGAGGAGTAGCTTATGGAGTAGAAGAGGCTTCTCAGTCATATTTTGGCAAATCTGCCAAGGATCTAAACTTGGCTGAAGCGGCTATGCTAGCAGGTTTACCTGTTGCTCCAACTAAATACTCCCCATTTGGGGCTAATCCTGTTTATGCTATTTACCGTCAAAGACAGGTATTAAAAAGTATGTTAGAAGAAAAATATATCAGTCAAGAAGCATATAATGATGCCATTAAGACAAAAATTGCTCTTAATCCTCCTAAGATGGATATTAAATTCCCTCACTTTGTAATGTATGTTAAAGACGTGTTAGTAGAAAAATACGGAACGAGAATTGTAGAAGAGGGAGGTTTGGAAGTTCTAACCTCATTAGACCCAATAATTCAACAAAGCACTGAAAAGGCCGTAGTTTCTGAAATGGAAAATCTTAAATATATGCATGTTACTAATGGAGCTGCTGTAGTTACTAATCCTGGAACAGGTGAAATTCTAGCTATGGTTGGATCAAAAGATTATTTTGATACTGCCCATGATGGTAACGTTAATGTCACTTTGATGATGCGCCAACCAGGATCATCAATTAAACCTCTTACCTATGCATTGGCATTGCAATCTGGAATGACTCCTATGACAACTATTGAAGATTCCCCGGTTTCTTATCCTGATGGTGATCGTCCTTATCGACCTGCTAATTATGATGGTCGTTTCCATGGCATAGTAACTCTAAAAACTGCTTTAGCTTCTAGTTTTAATATTCCAGCAGTCAAATTACTGGATAAATTAGGAGTTGATAGTTTGTTTAATTTTGCCAAAACTATGGGTATAACTACTTGGAAAGACCGTAGCCGTTTTGGTCTTTCTCTAACCTTGGGTGGCGGTGAAGTTAAGATGGTAGACATGGCAGTGGCTTATGGTGTTTTTGCTAATCAGGGTTTAAGAATTAATCTTAATCCAGTATTGCAAGTTAGAGACAGTAAGGGAAAAATATTACAACAATTTGACTGCCCTACTCCAATTAAAAATCTTACTCTTGAACAGTCAGTCCAAGCAGCCAGTGAAAAAATTTCCTGTAACACCCAAAGAGTGTTAAGTCCTCTAATTACCTATCAAATCAGTAATATGTTATCAGACAATAATGCCCGCACTCCAGCTTTTGGTCCGAATTCATTATTATATATCCCTAACCAGCAGATCCCGGTCAAAACCGGTACTACCAATAATAGAAGAGATAATTGGACTATTGGTTATACTCCAGACAGAGTTGTGGTTGTTTGGGTTGGAAATAATGATAATAGCCCTATGAGTGCCGTTACTTCTGGAATTACTGGAGCTACCCCAATTTGGAGATCAGTCATGGATGATTTAGTGAAAGATAAAAATCCAATAGTCTTAGCTCCACCTACAGGATTAAATGCAGTGCAGGTTTGTATTGATAATGGTTATTTGCCTTGTGCTAGCTGTAAAAATGTCAAAACGGAATATTTTATCCCTGGTACT
>Ga0210049_1004389_pt1 | contig 12338 bp, 13 predicted proteins | sample CryGeyCG2014_300_2_FD_183964 | JGI IMG/M metagenome (GOLD analysis project Ga0210049, IMG submission 183964) | Groundwater microbial communities from aquifer - Crystal Geyser CG06_land_8/20/14_3.00 (SPAdes) (version 2) | ecosystem: Environmental > Aquatic > Deep subsurface > Groundwater | place...
GGTTCACAATTGCAGAGGCTGGTGGTCCGGAGGCGGTGACGAATCACAAGCTATCAATCTAGGACAGGTAGGAACACCCATAGTAGTTGAAGAGCCAGCTCCGACGGCGGTACTCGTAGCCGAGGATCTTCGCACACTGTCTGTGAAGGATGCACTTCGTGCAGGTGAGCAGGAGTTCCGGCAAAAGATGGACGTGCTTGCTGAAAGCTCCCGCATGGACGCTTGGTCAAGACACGAAGCCGGCCAGCGCGCGGAGATACTGAAGGACGAACTCACTGCATTCCGAGAGGTACTGGCGCAAAAGGGCAAGGACTTGCCAATGGAAGAAGCGGACTTCCATGTCTTTCGTATGTCCCGGCAAGTCGAAGCACACGCAAAGTCAGAACGCAAGTTGGCAGACGCTGTGCTAAAGGAACTGTCCTCGGATAGCCGAGCGAAAATCTCCACGAAGGTGCTCAAGGGTAGAATGTCTGATGCAGAGCACGCGAAGGCTACCAGAGTCATCAACAGAGCCACCGCCTTCGTGAAACGTGCTTCCTCTTCCGAGATAGACGAGGCTGTACGAGTAGCCCTTCAGAAGGAGATCAAGCGAGCCAGCTACTCTAAAGGTGAAGGTGTGTTGCTCAACCCACAGCTCTATGACGAGGGCACAGTCGTTCATGAACTGGGGCACATGCTTGAGAATGCAAGTCCACACTTGCGGGAGCGAGCGCAGGAGTTCCTTGCTTATAGAACAGAGGGTGAGCAGGCAGTGCTCCTTCCGGGAACAACCAGCGAGTGGTGTAGACTCGATAAGTTCCCCTCGTTGTACTGCGGGAAGGGTTACGCCAGTGGTGCGACCGAGATACTCTCCATGGGAATGCAGTTGCTGCATGACGCCCCGCTGGAGTTCTATCGGGCAGACCCTGAATACTTCCAGTTCATTGTGCAGACGGTGGGAGGCTTGCTGTGATGCCAGGGATACTGCTCACAGGACCGAACGACTTGACGGTTCGCTATGCTGACGGTGCGTGGTCCGCACCCGAACGCACTGACCTGGAAGCGTTCCTCCAGCGGCACTTTGCTCCCTCATTCTTCAAGGACTTCCTGGGTTATTCCCCTACACCCGCGAATGATATGGCAGTAGCTGTTGCCAGCATCTTGGGGCTGCAAGTGGTCTCCCTGGAAGAAGTCGAAAGTCTGCCGGACAAGGTGTACTGATGGAAGACCAGCAGCCGGTCCATTGCCCCGCGTGTCAACGGATACTTGGCATCGTCCGGGGTGACCGGTTCTGGTTCCGGCACTCATTTGGCAGGGGGCCTAGCAAGCTGGTTGAGGGCACGGCAGTTCTCCCTATGCCGGAGTACCGCTGCCGGCAGTGCGGTGTTCTCTACTCGATACGGCAGGAGTTGGGGCAGGTGCGCGTCCAGCCAATCTTGCAGGTTGCACTTGACAGCGCTAAGCCCTAACGGTATGATTCTGTTGTCAGAGCCGCCGAGAGTGGTCAAAGGTGAGCAGTCACATGGAAAGCAATCTCAGCACAAATAGGCCCGCAGGACAGCTTATGCGTGGACCAATGATTGTGTCCGCGTTCAAGCAGGCAGGCGGCGAGGGCGGGCCGCTGATGATCAAGGGGTACTTCTCCACCTATCACAAGGATCGGGAGAAGGATATCATTGTACCTATAGCCTTCACGGAAACGTTAGCCTCACGTCCACAGGGCTATCTACCCGTTGTCCGCAACCATGATCCATCCACCATCGCAGGGCACGCTGAGAAGTCCGGCGTTGACGAATTGGGCGCATGGGCAGAGTGCAGTATCAATGACGAACTCTCACAGAAGCAGATTCTTGCCGGAGACCTTCGTGCTTTCTCCTGGTATGGGTACGTTGAGGAGTGGTTGTGGGCGGATGAGTCTCCAGACCTGTTTCTGAAGACAGCACGCGAGAATGGCATCCCTGACGCTGAGCTGGAGGATGCCCGTTGTCTGGTTTTGAAGGTGGACTTGATTGAGCTAACGCTCACTCCTACTCCAGCCAACCCCTATGCCATTTTCGACGTGCTGAAGGCGGCTACACTGTTTAGCCGGGCACGTAAGCAGCCTGCTCCGCTGCGTTCCTTTCTGATGGGTACACGCAAAGCTTTGGATTTGCCAGGTGTAGATTCAGACTTAGACGAAAGTCCTGGAGCAACAGCGAAAGCCTGGTCTGTGGTTCCGTCGAAAGCCTACCCAGTTGCTCCAGCAGAAACACCGTGGTCATTTTCTGCGGCTGATGGCGACGCTCTTCTTGGGGATAATGAAAACTGGGCAGCCTACAAGGCAGCACACACTGTCTATGATCCTGCAAAGGCAGACACTAAAGGTGGCTACAAGCTGCCTCACCACAAACTCCTGGATGGTGCAATGAAGACCATCCTGCGTGGTGTGCAGGCGGCAGGTGGCGTGCTTATGGGAGCGCGGGGAGGTATGGACCTTGGTGGGGCAGAATCCGGGGCTAAGGCGCACCTTAGCAAGCACTACAAGGAGTGTGATGCAGAGGCTCCTTGGGATAAATCCGCTGAGGCTTGGCGCGAGGAACTTTGTAGCCTCCTCTTGAAGCGCACCAGCAAGACAGCTATGCTGGGTTATGCAGAGTTTGAGGATGCGGAACTGTTCGAGATGCTCCGCGTCAGTTATGAGAAGGAAGGCGTTGGCCGGAAGGATGCCGAAGGGGCAGCCGCTGCACTCCTTGCAGCTCAACAGGTTACTCCACCCACACTGGGTGAGGACAATATCAAGCGGGAACACCCGCACATACAGGATGGTGTCAAGATGGCAGAAGAAGTTGTTCAGACCGATGTGACACCCGCCGCTGACGCGGGTGCTCCTGAGGCAGTACCCACTGCTGAGAAGGTAGACATGAAAGCTGACCTGCTGGCGTGGCTTACGCAAGACGAAGAGGTTAAGGGCGCATTTGTAGAACTCATGCGGGAGGCCGCTCAAGACCTCCTGCCGCAGCCGGTTGCAGAGCCGGAGGCTACCCCCGAACCGCAGCCGGTTGAACAGAAGTCCGCTGCACCCTCCATCACTGCTGATGACATTGCCAACGCAGTCGGCAAAGCAGTTCGGGATGCTATTCAGGCTCAGCCTCTACAGCGCGAGGGACTGGTGGACACTGCCCCCACTGCACGCAAGACCACGCCGCTAAAGCTGGCGAAGGAAGCAATGCAGAAGGCAGAGGACGACGCTGGGTTTACTCCAATCTCTGCTAAGGCTGCTGACCTGGACATCGTGACCGAGCGCGAGCGCTGGAAGGCGCGAATGCGTGCCTTGGTCGAGCTGTCCACGGAAGACGAAGACGAGGGCTGAGTCCCCTCCTCTAACTCAAAGGAGTTGACCACGATGCCTCAGATTATCACAGAACGTAACCCGGCGATGAAGGCACTTTCTCATACTGACATCACCGGCAAGTTGACCCCCGTGGAGATTGATCGAATGATCGCCACCGAGCTGCGGGCAGAGAATTTCATTCGGGAAAACTGCCCGCGCAAGACTGACCAGCGTGGGGAGGCGTACCGCGTCAACACGCGCACCGCCCGTCCTGCCGCCGAGGCTATCGCGGACACGGCCGGATTCACCGATGTTGAGTCCACGTTTGCCGCACAGCGGTCCTACCCGTACAAGACCCTGGGTGTTCGTCTGGTGGTCACCCGCAAGGCGCAAGCCGAGGGCATGGGTCTGGTTGACCTCATGGCCACTGAGATCGAGGAAGGCGCCCAGTCCCTGCGGCAGCTTGAGGAGACGCTGTTCCTCGACGGCACTGTCGCGACGCCCACGCAGTATGATGGGCTGAACATCATCCTCGACAGCGAGGACTACCGCACCGACATGGGCACGGACGGTGCTGCCCTGACTGCGGCGAAGTTAGACGAGGCTCTGGACGACACGTTCGACCTCCCCCACAACGCCGGTGCAGCGCTCATCATGAACTACCGTACCCGCAGGGAGATCAGCGCTCTGCTATCCGCCAAGCAACGATTCAACGACCAGACCGTGGACGTTCGTGGAGGCTGGCGGGTGACTGCCTACGACGGCATCCCAATGTTCGCGACTGAACGGGAATCCATCACCCGCACGCAGGGCACTGCAAGCACTGCCTCGAACATCTACATCGTGAACTGGGCGGAGTGCTTCTACGGCGTGCTGACCGAGCTTCAGACCTACATGCTGGCGCAGGTCACGAGCCAGTACATGGCCGCCGAGGTCATTGAGGACCTGGCGCTCGTCGTCCGCAACCGCAAGCGCTGCCGCATCGTTCGTGGGACCATCCCACCCGCCTAACCTGGAGGAACTGACGCATGAGTGCCCCTGAGGCGCCCGCGCCTTCCCTGACCGTAGACGAACTTACGCATGGGGAGCAGAACTGGATAGCCAGGCATAACGCCCGCGCCCGTACCAAGTCCTGCTATCGGTTCTGCCCCCTTTGCGGTAACTGCGAGAACTATGACAGCCGGCTCGTGAAGTGCTCGCGGTGCTTTGTCGATGTGTACTGTTTGTGCCGGCAGGGAATCCGCCTCTGGCTCGACCAGCGAGGATTCCGTCGCTTCCGCCGAGTAGGCTTTGCAGCTTTCCGCTACGGAAGTGAGCAGGGGCGCATAGACGTAGGCGGGCCAGTCCGCCGATTTTGATTGGTCTGTGAGGCAACACTTAATGACAGCAACTCCGCGAATGCAGCAAACATCCCGGCCACAGAAACGGGCGGACTCTCCTGCGCCTTCTCGAAAGGACACTGTAGCAGAATCCCTGAGATTTACTGTGCGGAAGCACCCGGAGAATCCTGGCTGGAAAGTGCCGCCTGGGGTGGTGGAGCACACCTACTCAGAGATTGTGCAATGCGACGCTAATGGTGTAGGGCACTGCCAACTTGAAACTAGTGTGGAGCACCTCCGGAGGCTTGGCTATGATCTCGTATATGACCGCCTCGGCAAACTCCCTCTGGATGCAGTGCCACTAGCACAAGGACTTTGACCGTGCATAACGTCTGCACTCGTTCTGCTACGTTGGACCTGACAGCTCCTGTTGCCGCCTCTCGTCGATTAGACGTGGCGCTAACAGACGAGGGCAGGGGGCGCGTGCTCCGTGCAGGTGCTTGTTCTCACTGTTGATGAGTAGGAAAGGAGACCTCAGATGGCGACATACTGCACCGCTGCTGAGGCACTCGCCGAACTCGAAGGTGTAGATGCCTCGGCAATTATTGCCAGCAAGTCCCTGTCTACACAGGTCACTGCCCTACTCTCTTTCTCGAAACTCCGGTTAGACAATGCCTGCGGGAGGGACTTTGATGCGCACACTGGGACTGTTGCGCGGCTGAGCGGTAGGGGGTCAAACGTCCTGGTGCTGGACCACTACCCGGTTATCACTCTCACGAAAATCGAGGAGTGCAGTGGGGCGGGGTCTGCCGAAACCTATGCCACCGTAGCCTCCACGCTATACCGCGTAGACTTCACCAATGGCATCGTCTACTTCATTGCAAACCTAAACCGGGAGTCTGCATACCAGCAGAAGGCACAGATGTTTGCATCAGGGGATTTGAACTATCAGGTCACACTAGACTGGGGGTATGCTACGCCACCTGACGATGTAAAGATGGCACAGGCGCACATGGTGCGTAGTATGATCCTCAGCAGGATCGCCTCTGCCGACAAGTCTGGAGAAGGCTCCGTGCAACGCATTCAGGTAGGCACTTGGAGCGCCACCTTCCCTACGGGATCTCCCTATGCAGGTGAGATTCAGCAGTCAGCAGAGCTTATTGCAGAGGTAGTCCATAGTCACCGAAACGTGAGGCTGTAACGTGGCACGCCACGGAGCTTTCCGTCGCAAGCTTACGCAGACGGCGGACCTTTACAATCCAGTACTCTCCACTACCTCCGGGCAGACCAAGACAAGCTTTTCTGCACCCACATACGTGGGTGTCCCTTGCCTACTTTTTAAGCTGGCACCTGATCTTGAGGTTGCTGCCATAGTAGATCAGGAGACTACGCTCTATGCAATGCTGTTAGACTACTATGATGATTCCGTTCCGCCAATTGCCTACAGTATCAACGTTGGAGCAAAGGTAATTGTGTCCAGCGTAACCTACTGGGTGCTAACGATTCAGGATCACATGGATACCCACCACCACCTGGAGCTAACGCTGCGCGAGGGGACGATGGCAGAGTGATTGAGCAGAAGTTCCAAATCACGCAGGATGACTTCGGCAACCTTAACACGACGTTCATTCGCCCGTACCGTGCTGAGCTGCTCAAGGTTATGAGGGCACAGGTCCAGAAGATGGCGGATGATAGCAGGAAGTTCCTTACCTCCATGGCGCATGACCCGAAGCACTTGCACCAAACCATCACCTCAGAGGCGCATTGGCTTGGAGCAGGCACTATGGTTTGGCTGCGTGGGGAGTTTGGTACTATCGTCAAGTATGCTCGCTATGTGGAGGAGGGCACCAAGACTCCCATTACCCCTCGCACGGCGCGTTTCCTGCGTTTCAAGTACAACAGTGGTGTTGGTTCCTATACGAAACTGAAGCGGGGGCAGTATATCCGCGCCCGCAGCGTGCGCGGGCAGGAGGCTAAACCCTTCTTGCGGTTGTCGTTTGGTGCCAACAAGGAAGCAGCAGTCAAGGCACTCACAGACGCTCTGCAACATGCCTGGTCAGCTGGGAGGCGTGCTGTATGAGTACGCAGTATGATTTCAGTGATGACCTGATGGCAGACATCCTAGGGTTTCTTGCAGACCTCACTGGCGCGAATGCTCCTACTATCTACACGGACGACGACCCCGGGTTATTGGTAGAGCGTACTGGGGCCGGACGTGGTGCAGCGGTTAGTCGGATAGCGCTCCCCTGGGCGTGTGTACGCCTCCCTGATGTGACTGAAGAGATCGCAAGGATGACTGGTGAGCACACAACGCAGACCTATGCCTTTGAGGTGCTCTACTGCTGTGGTTATGGTGATAATGAGGTACCCGCGCTTGTCCAGCGGCAGAAGTCTCGTGTGGTCTACAACACACTGATGGACAACCGCAACTCCGGGCACTGGTCACAAACCATTGATTGGGCCTACGTTCGCAGGCGCGTTTACGACAATGAATACAACAGGTCCCTGCACAATCGTGGTGTGCGTGCTCGTGTAACTCAGTTCTTCTATGAGGTTTGCTTTGAGCCGCTGACTATCCCCACGGTGACGAACGCTTGTGCATGTGCAGCAGACTCCTACTGTGACCGTGACAATCCGACTGCCACCCACGCCGCTGACAATCTCTTGCTCGCCACGGATGGCACAGGCCGGCGGCTTGTTGGTGTGGTCAAGTTTACCCTCTCGGGTCTGCCTGCGTTTGACACTACCTACAAGCGTGCGGGGTCTGTGCAGTCTGCCACGCTTGCCTTGACGCTTGCGGACAACTCCAATGGTGACTTGCTTGTTGGGCAACTGTCTAACGATTGGGTAGAATCAATGGTGAACTGGAGCAACCTCAATCAGGCGGCAGCGACTACTACCTCTGTAACGGCTGTGGCTGGAGTTGCCGGAGAAACCGTGAGTGTTGACTTGACTACAATTGTCCGCAATTGGCATCAGTCTGGTCAGCCTAACTATGGATTGCTCCTATATGCGCAGGACAGCGGAGACTCGATGGAGTTCTACTCACGTGAGGACGCTGGAACGCCTGCGCTCTCCGTAATCACTCAGTGGTAGGTGTTCAATCATGGCACTCAGCACAGTAGAGACCGCGTTGCAAGGAATCATCGGACGGCTCACCAAGGAGTATGAGCTGCTCCAGACCAACATCACTGGAGGCACAGACCTCTGGACGCGGGTAGACGCAGCCGGAGACGAGACATTCGAGAATCGCGTCAAGGGGACAACTGCTACAGAGGCAGACCTCCGCACGGAGAATGCGGAGTTCGGGATGCCCTATTGGGACTTCCTCGATCAGCTCCAGCAGTATGCAGTCTCCGATCTGGCATACTCCGGACTGGATGCCTACCTGACGGCAAAGCGCTGGCGCGTTCCGCAGGAGTTTGCGGAGTGGTGGTACCGGAAGTTCTGGTCCCCGATCTCCACAGCCAACATCTTCCCCAAGTACGACACGAACTACCTTGGGGCGATGCTGTATGGCTCTGCCTTCACCGACGGCGCGGAGTTCACCACCACGGCACGGGGGCAGGGAGTAGCTGCCACACTGGAAGGCCGAATCGTCGCCACGGTTCCTGACGGCGTGACCATCGGTAGTGGCTCCTGGGTGCTCACTGCCACCTGTGAGTATGCCGGTGGGACGACCTTTGCCGCCTCTGTTCCCGTGGCGAACGGTTCTCCTGCTGGCACGGAGTTCGAGATTGGCTCGCAGTTACTGAGTGGCAACGAGGATGCCGGGCAGACGCTCATTGCACTGGCGGCTACTACGCAGTTCCAGGCTGGGGAGAAGGTTCTGATCTGGGACAACAACGCCGCCGAGATTGCAGAGATAGACAGCGTTGATCCCGGTGTGTCTATCACCGTGACGACTGGTATTCGGCACTCCTACACCACTGCTGCAACCGCCAAGGTTGCTCCGCTGTTCAAGGGCATCACCGCCTGCGTGACAGGCTCCGGTGGTGCTGGCGGGGACACAGTGGTGTTCGGCTGTAACTGCGACCGCGACGCGGCGCTTTGAGACGTATCTGGGAGGTAACCTGACATGGCATCGCGTGGACATCGGCATAACATTGGCATTGCATTTGAAAGCGTCTGGGGGGTAGCTGAGGCTGCTCCTACTCTGTGGGTGCCTGGCATCTGCACACTGCGGCGCACCGAGGAGAAGATCGGAGAGAAGCGCCCAATCCAAAACGTGGACGTGACGCACTTCGGCTCTGGCAAGGTGGAGGTGAAGGGGGGCATAGAGATTGGCATGTACTCCGGCATGTGGTCTGCTGCTGCCAATGCACTGTCTGAGGCATGTGTCACCCGTAGTACTATCGGGGGCAGAAATGATGAACTGCGTTCCATGACCGTGTGGAAGCAGTTGGAAACTGGCACGTTTGTCTACACAGGTGTCAAGGTTAACAAAGCGGAGTTCAAGTGCTCCGCAGGGGAGGAGCTCGTCTTGTCTCTGGACTGCATTGGCAAGGACGGTGTGAAAGACAGCAATCGCTCTCCTGACTTTTCCGGCCTTGGCACCAAGTACATGTTCAACCAGTGCATTGTGGCTCTGGCAGGTTTCAGTGACACAAACTTGGAATCCGCCACTGTCGGCGTTGAGAACAATCTGCATGATGACGGGCATCGAATCGCTAGCACCGGAACAATCTACCAACTCTATGCAGGAGCCCGTGATGTAAAGGTGGAGTTGGACCGTGACTTCGTGGACACTACGCTCTGGGACCTGTTCAGGGCAGGCACCGCAGTGGCTTTCTCCTGGCAGTTTGCCGCTGGGGGAAAGGCTTTGACCATTTCTTGTCCACGTCTCATTATCCCTGAGGCAGACCTGGACACTACAGACCGCACTGGACGCGGTGTTGAACCCATCGTCGGCGACGGCTATGGTAGCGCCGACCAAGGTACACAGGCCATCTCTATTCTCGAAGCGTAACCAGTACCCAGGAGGTACACCATGAGACCCCGTTGGAAGCAACCGCAGAAATCCACCCCACTCCCCGGCTATGAGTCCGAGGGATGCTACACGGAGGTGCGCGCGTTCACCAAAGCCGAACGCGAGCAACTCGTGGATGATTCGCAGGACGGCCTGGTGCTGTCCGGTGCAGACGCAGAGCATCGCTCCGGCAAGGTAAAGACCTCCGTGGCCCGGATCAATGCCTTCACGTGGAACACCTGCATCCTAGGCTTTCGTTGGCCGGTAGGTACCCCGGAGGAACTTCCTGAGTCCACGCCCGCAGGCATGAATGACGGAGAGTGGACAACCACCCGTGCTCTTGTAGCCAAGGCGGAGAATGGCTTTATTGACAAGAAGGCACTCACAAAGGAAGAGCTTCGTGTGCTTTACATGTTCGCAGACAAGGACTTGGAGGGGCATGTGGACGCGCTAATTGATGAAATAAATAGCTCCGCTGCTGACGGAGGGCAAGCCCCAAACCCTGGCAGCCTCTGAGACGCCTCTTCGAGGACTACTTCCTCGGCATAGACTGCTCATGCAGACTGGAGGCACACCCAGAGGCACAGGCACTGTTAGAGATGTATGAGCTGGTCCAGTTGTTTCGTACTACCCCGGATCAGATAGACGAACGAGTGCCGGCAGAGACGCAGATGGCGTTCCTGATGCTAATAGCCGCAGAGAGAGAAGCCCAAGCACGGAATGAAGCTCAGGCTGAGTACATGACACGACAGGCACGGTAAACACAAATGGCTGGAGAGCGCAAACTTACCGGCATCTTGGAGATCGTTGATCGGGCCTCTGCAAAGATCAGCAAGGTTAGTGGCGAGTTAGACGCCTACCGGGGGAGGACGGAGAAGCTATCACAGGTATCGGCTACCGCCGCAGCCGCTGGGAACAAGCTGGGAATGGCTGGGTTGGTAATTGCAGGCGGTATAGGGTACGCTGCTATGCGCTATGCCTCGTTTGATCAGGCAATGAAGAAGACTGAGGCTGTTATGGGGGAAACGCCTGAGGCAATGGAGGGGTTGTCTAAGGTTGCTCGTCAGCTTGGGCGAGATACCTCATTCTCTGCCACTGAGGCAGCCAAAGCTTTCTATATGCTGGGCAGTAAGGGGTATAAGGCAGCGGATGCTACCAATCTCATCAAGCCTATTTTAGAGGTAGCAGGTGCTTTAGATACGGACTTGGCCCCTGCTACTGCTACTGTAACTGCTGTGATGAAGTCCTATAAGTTTGCCTCTGGTGAGGTATCACGAGTCACGAATACAATGGCTGCTGCGTATGCTAATAGTGATGCCACGTTCGACAAGTTATCCGAGGGCTACAAGAAAGCGGTTCCGGTGACTGCTATGCTGGGTACCTCTATTGAGGATACTACTGCATTGCTCTCTGAATTGTACAATGCAGGGCTGGAAGGTTCGGAGGCAGGCACAGCGTTAAAGGGGGCATTCGTACGGTTGCTCAATCCAACAGCAAAGGTTGCAGCCATTCTTGGAAAGGCGGGTATCAAGCAGGAAGAGGTTGCTGGGTTATTGAAAGATCCAGTCCAGTTGATCGGGCGGCTCACCAGGGCGAATCTGTCTGCTGCTGACTCCGCAGCCTTGTGGGGGCAGCGAGCGATGGTGTTTCAGACGATCATCCGCAATGGTCCAGAGGCCTTCCGCAAGATGCAGCAAGCTGTGACTGGTACAACAGCCGCAACCGACCAGTACGCTGACATACTCGAAGGCGGGAAGATGAAGCTCAGGATATTTCTGTCCTCATTGGAGGGGTTGATGCTTGCCTACGTCGAGTATCTTTACCCGGCAATGATGAAGACTGTGAATCTCGGGACACGCTTTCTAAACTGGCTAGGGGACTTACCCGGGCCTCTTCGGACAGTCTTCAGTTGGTTAACTGTGGGAGCTATGGGATTCTTGTTGTTTGCTGCGGGTATTCTCAAGCTGATAGCTGGTCGTGATCAACTGCTTCTCTTTCTTGGGGAGCTCAAAATAATGTTAGCCTCAGTTGCTAAATGGATTCTCGGTCTGGACATCATGACCTTGCATTGGATTGTGGGTATAGGAGCTGCTGTTGTTCTGTTTCTGCTGTTGGCCGATGCGATAGGGACGGCGAAGATAATGTGGCATAATTGGCAAAACAGAAAAGCAATTGCCAAGCGAGAGGAGAAATATCAGGAACTTTATGCCAAGGGGTATCGAGGTAAGGAGCTGGCGAAAGAGCTAGGGCCTGCAATAGCACTACCCGAAAATAATGAATCCTTCATGGAGAAACTGAAGAGGTACAAGAAGGAAATTTTTGAACCTGAGGAAGGTGCACCTCTGATACCTCCTCCTGTTGGCAAGAAAGGATTTGCTGCGCAAACGATGGGGACCCCCGGTGCTCAGCAGGTTGTCATCAACATCCAAGCACCTACTGCTCGTCAGGGATTGGACCTGGCATATCGAGAGACGACCAAACGAGGACTTGGCTATCTTCCCGCCACCTGACGCTGTAGGTTGCCCACAGGCGAACGCAATGTGCAATCCAGCACATAACCCTATCCAAACGTCCAGCGCTGCATACAAGGCAACCTCGCAAGCCTCCGGGGTGTTCTAAGTGGGCCTTGTCTTCTCTGACTGGAAAAGCATGGATGGGGACGCCAGAATCACGTCTCCAACGGGCAATTGGTTCCAGTACCGCTGGCGAATTCTGCATGAGTTCTATGTCCCCCCGCTTTGGGCTGCAGGTGGCAATCTGC
>Ga0210049_1004390_pt1 | contig 12334 bp, 8 predicted proteins | sample CryGeyCG2014_300_2_FD_183964 | JGI IMG/M metagenome (GOLD analysis project Ga0210049, IMG submission 183964) | Groundwater microbial communities from aquifer - Crystal Geyser CG06_land_8/20/14_3.00 (SPAdes) (version 2) | ecosystem: Environmental > Aquatic > Deep subsurface > Groundwater | place...
AAAGCTAAAAGCCAAAACGCTAAATTTTTACCTGTAAAAACGCCCAAGCCACCCTAATAAATAGCATTTTCTTAACATTTTTACCCATTTAATGCCAGTTTTGCCATTTTTTGCGTGATTTCTGGAGCGGGAGACGGGATTCGAACCCGCGATCTTCTGCTTGGCAAGCAGACGCTCTACCAGCTGAGCTACCCCCGCACGCATATCAAAAATCAAATATCAAACAACAAGCCGCAAAACAAACATGGTGCCGAGGATCAGAATCGAACTGATATGGTCGGTTTTTCAGACCGATGCCTTGACCACCTTGGCTACCTCGGCGTCGTCAGTTAGTTTTGTTTTCTACAAACTATTAACTAAAAAGCCAACTGATGTGGACGCGCCCTGACTTGAACAGGGGACCTCTACGATGTCAACGTAGCGCTCTAACCAGCTGAGCTACGCGTCCCAAAGCCACAACAGCCAGTGGGCAGCATAGGGATCGAACCTATGGCCTTTTGCGTGTAAAGCAAACGCTCTAACCAGCTGAGCTAGCTGCCCCCCCTCACTTGAAAAAAATTAAAGAATTATAGATTCTCTTTTTAAGATGAGTATAAGAACCTGAAAATCTTTTCAGCATTCTTTCACGATTCATGGCATCCCCCTAAGAATAATACGCTTCGTAGCATACCAATATAGCTGGTAAACGATGACTTGTTGATCCCACCAAACCATTATTATCCTCTGCAAGTCTACGCCTTAGATCATTTGTATAACCAATAAAAGGCTCTTATCTTTCTGACTTAACAGAACATAGACATAAAACACATTCTTTTCAAGTGAGGGGTGCCCGGAGCGGGACTTGAACCCGCACGCCCAAAAGGGCACAGCTCCTCAAGCTGCCGCGTTTACCGATTACGCCACCCGGGCCCTTAGTCATTGATTATTTCTCGCTATCCTGCGTTTCTTCAGCCACTGACTGCGCCTCCGACGCCTTCTGAATCCCCCCAAGAACAATCTTCTCCTTAAGGCGCATTTTGCGGCCAGCTCGTTTCCTCAAATAATACAACTTAGCTCGCCGCACCTTGGAGCGTCGAACGATTTCGATTTTCTCTATAAACGGTGAATGCAGAGGATAAACCCGCTCTACACCAAACCCACCGGCTTCACGACGCACGGTAATGGTGGCCCCCGGCTCTGAACCATGTTTACGGGCGATCACTAACCCCTCAAAGGCCTGGAGGCGTTCTTTTTTACCTTCACGAACTTTTTGATAAACCCTAATCAGACATCCTGGCTGAACATCGGGGTATTTCCCCCTGCTACTCTGAATTTGTTTTTTTAACGCTGTTTTAGCAACAGCCGGTTTCTGAGTTATTTGGTTTGTTTTTTGATTTTTTGTAGCCATAGAATAATAATAACAGAAAACGAAAAAAAGTCAAAAGAAAAAAGCTAAAAGCTAAAGCGCGAAAGCCAAGTGTCAAAACCACAACGCAAATGCTAAAAATTACTAATTTTATGTTTTTTATAGCTTTATCTTTTACGTTCTAGTTTTGCGGTTTTAGATTTTCGCTTTGTCTTAAAAAACAATCAAGATCATCGGGCAATCCAGCTTCAAAAGACATAGTTTCACCATCTGGCAACTGCAATTGTAAATAATATGAATGGAGAAACTGACGCGTTAATCCTAACAACTCTTTTTGTCGTTTAAATTTATATAACGGATCACCAGCCACGGGATGACCAATTGATTTTAAGTGAACTCTAATTTGATGAGTACGACCAGTTTCAATCGCCACATCCAAAAGAGTAAAAATTTCTAATTTTTTTTGCCCCACACCAATAACCTCGTCTTTTTCTATCAATATAAATTTTCCATCATTTAAAAGAGCATAATACCGCAAAACATTGTATCTAGTGCGGGCTTTTTTACCGCTTAGTATATCTACGACATTCTTTTTACGCCAATCTTTATGCGACCTGCCCATAGAACTACTAATTACGCCTTCTGCGTCTTTTATCTGACCATAAACTAAAGCTAAATATTTCTTTACGACCTTTCTATTCTTAAACTGCGACTTAAACCAATTATAGGCGACATCGTTTTTGGCCACAATCATTAATCCAGAAGTGTCCTTATCCAACCGATGAACAATCCCCGATCTTAAAACGTTTCCACCAACACCTTCAATGTTTGGATATTTTACCATCAACCAACCCACTAAAGTATTTTTCTCATTTTTGCCAGTTGGATGAACCAAAATTCCTGCTGGCTTATTAACAACTACCATATCATCATTTTCATAAATAATTTTAGGATTATTTGCCATTTGTTTTTTTTAAAAAGCAAGTAAAATCTGTGCAGTATTTTTGAATTGGTAAAAGAAACTTTTTTCAAAATACTTATTAACTAAAGGAAAAAATATGAAATACATTATCTATGCTCGTAAAAGCACCGAAGAAGATGACAGACAAGTTTTAAGTATTGAAGCTCAACTCGTTGAGTTAAAAGAATTTACCGTCAAAGAAAAACTGGAAATTGTCGCTTCCTTTCAGAAAGCAAAAACTGCCAAAGAACCCGGACGAATGAAATTCGCATAAATGTTGTCAATTCTCGAATCCGGGAAAGCGGACGGAATAATTTCTTGGCATCCAGATCTGAAAAACATCGGCTCGAACCACATTTTGCGAAACCGTGAATTCGTTTTTACCCCCAAAATTGAATACGAATTAATCGCCGAGCGAAGCGAGACGAACCAACGAAATTTGACTTTTCCTTACTGGTGCCGCTGGTCGGAGTCGAACCGACATGAGATTGCTCTCACAGCATTTTGAGTGCTGCGCGTCTGCCAGTTTCGCCACAGCGGCAAAAACATAATTTTCAATTTCTAATTTCTAAACACCGCCCAATTAAAGCATAAAACGACTATAAAATACAATAAAATTGGATCTACTCATCGCTTTTTGCTAATTCGTTTGCCCTTTTAAACGAACATTCTTTTTTGGAACACTTAATAGTTTTGCCTGCCTCGATTAACATTTCGCCACATTGGGGGCATTTTTCGCCTGTCGGCTTATTCCACAAAGCATAATCGCATTCGGGCCACTTATCACACGCGAAAAAAACCTTGCCCTTGCGCGATCTTTTACCAATAATTTCGCCTACGCCACATTTAGGACATTTAACACCGGTTTTATTATCTTTTTGAGTTAAGGCTTCTGTGAAACGACATTCTGGGAATCCAGAACAAGCATAAAATTTGCCAAAACGGCCCAGGCGGATTATCACGGGCTTACCACATTGCGGGCATTTACGATCCGTTTCTTCTATGGTCGGCTGTTTTTTAACTACCAGATACTTTTCTTTAAGCTCCAGAGCAAAAGGATCATAAAACTCCCGAATTACTGGCACCCATTGTTTCTTGCCGTCAGCAATCTCATCCAAATCGCCCTCCATTTTGGCAGTAAAATTTAAATCAACAATTTTAGGAAAATTTTCAACTAAAATATCACTAACCATAAAGCCGATTTCCGTTGGTATAAACTTACGCTGTTCATTTTTTGCCACATAACCTCGATCTTGAATTACGGAAATAATTGGCGCGTAGGTTGATGGCCGACCGATACCATATTCTTCTAATGCCTTAACTAAAGTGGCTTCTGAATAACGCGCTGGTGGTTGTGTAAAATGTTGCGAATGATCTATCCTGACTAATTCTAAAATCTCTTTATCGCTTAATTCAGGTAAGATATTTTCTTTGGCCCGCAGTGGATAAAGTTTTAAAAATCCGTCAAATTTAATGGCAGAACCATTCGCCCGAAATAAATAATTATTGGCGCTAATATCTATTTTAGTAGCGTCAAAAATCGCCTGCGCCATTTGCGAAGCTAAAGCACGCCGCCAGATTAGATCGTAAAGCTGATATTGTTGCTTATTTAAATATGATTTTATCGTTTCTGGAGATCGACCGGCTGAAGTTGGCCTAACGGCCTCGTGAGCTTCTTGAGCCAATTTAGATTTAGTCTTATACTGATGCTCTTGGTGATAATTTTTACCAAATTCTCCAATAATTAATTCAGCGGTTGCGGACAAAAACTCTCCTGATAAATTGACCGAGTCGGTACGCATATAGGTAATTAAGCCAACGGCTTTTTGCCCCAAAGACACGCCTTCGTAAAGTTGCTGGGCTAATCTCATGGTTTGTCTCGCTGAAAAACCCAAACGATTAGCAGCCTCTTGCTGTAAAGTACTCGTAGTAAACGGTGCCAACGGCGAACGCCTAACTTCTTTTTTTTCAATAGCCGCTACTTGATATCCCGCCCTTTGTAAATCTTTAACCATCTGATCAGCTTCAACCTGATTCTTAATACCCAATTTATCAATTAACTGATTATCTTTTTTGATTAGTCGCGCCTCAAATGATTCGTTTTTTAGCTTGCGAAGCAACGCGACGATCTCCCAATATTCATCTGGCTTAAATACTGTAATTTCTCGTTCACGCTCCACAATTAAACGCACAGCTACGGACTGCACTCGACCAGCTGACAACCCCTTGGCAATCTTTTTCCACAAAAATGGCGATAGCTTATAGCCCACCAAGCGATCTAAAACCCGTCTTGCTTGTTGGGCATCAACTAAATTTAAATCTAAATCTCGCGGCTTATTCAAGGCTGCTTCAATTGCTCTTTCGGTAATTTCATGAAACACAATCCGCGAATACGGTTTTTTGGTTTTTGTTTTAACTATTTTTTTAACCGCGCCTGCCACCTGAAATTTACCTAATCTTAGGACCTGCAACAAATGCCAGGCGATAGCTTCGCCTTCACGATCTTCATCGGTGGCCAAAATAACTTCATCGGATTTTTCTGCCACCGCTTGCAACTCCTTAACACGCGCCAAAACTTTTTTAGGAATCACATATTGAGGCTCAAAATTATGGTCCACATCAACCCCCAATTTAGTCCGCGGTAAATCCCGCACGTGGCCAAAAGAAGATTCAACCTTAAAGCCGCCCTTTAAAAATTGGGATATTGTTTTTGCTTTAGTTGGCGATTCGACAATAACGAGTTTCATTTTGTAAAACGGTTTTTAAGATTTATCGGTTAACGAGTTGTCGAGTTGCGAGTTATAGATACAAACGCGTTAACTCGCTAACTCGTTAACCCGAAAATTTTTTAACTTTTATTTATAAATAACATAATTCATCCCCCCTAAATCCTTAACCTTGCCTTTCATTTCCATCAAGACCAAACAACTAGATAAGACAGGCGTGTCTAATTTAGTCAATTTGGCTAATTTGTCAATATGTAATGGCTGGTGGCTCAAAAATTCCAATACTCGCGCTTCTTCTTTTGTATCCGCTAAAACACACCGCGCCTGCGATTTTTCAGCTACCACGCCAAGTTGCAATTCATCTAAAATATCTTGGGCGCTCGTTACTAACTTGGCGCCCATTTTAATTAAATTATTAGGGCCTTGGGAATTTTGATCAAAGATAGAACCCGGCACGGCAAACACATCACGATTTTGAGCTAAAGCGTGCTGGACAGTCAAAAGGGCCCCGCTTTTTTCTGGCGCTTCAATCACCAAAACCCCCAAACACATACCAGCCACAATGCGGTTTCGTGCTGGAAAATGCTGAGGCAAACCGGCAACACCAATTGGATATTCACTCATTACTGCTCCGTGTCGGCTAATTTCCTTAACTAAACGTAAATTTTCTCGCGGATAAATACTTTTTTCGTCTAGCCCCGAACCAATCACTGCTAGTGTGCGTCCATTAGCTTCTAAGGCACTCTTGTGCGCCAAAGTGTCAATACCCTTAGCCATGCCAGAAATAATCGTCAGCCCGGCTCGTGCTAAATCATACGCCAAGCGCGGTGTAACTTGTTTACCATAATATGATAACCGACGTGTGCCCACCACCGCGATAGATAGATCATCAGCTGGACTTAGTTTGCCATAATAATACAAAATTCCCGGCGGATCATAAATTTCTTTTAATCGTTTTGGATAAATCTCATCATTAATTGTTAAAATATTCAATCCTAATTTTTGCACTCGCTCCATTTCCGCGTCCGGATTAATGCCTACGGATTGTTGAATAATTTTTTCCATCACAGGCGGCTTAATCCCCAATGCCCGCAATGACTCAGTATTCCGCGCTCCTGCTATGCCCGCCCAGGCACTTTCCATACTACCAAAACCCGCCAGCAACTTTTTAAATGTCCTAGCGCCTACCTCCTGAATTTGATTAAACGCGTTAAAATATTTCGCTTCTTCTGACGCCATAAAATTTCATGTCATCCCCGTTCTACGCTGTCATCCCCGCGAAAGCGGGAATCTATACGATAATTAGTCGACCGAACGTGGATTCCCGCTTTCGCGGGAATGACAAATTATTTATTATACCCCAAATCCCAAAAACAACCAAAAAACTTGCGTATTACCACTAAATATGTTAATTTCTAATTTCCTGTTTCACAGTTCCTAAAATTATTAACCCTATCAAACTAGGAGGTTTAAAATGCCCGAAGAGAAAGATCCGATTATGAAAGTCATCGAAAAAATAATAGAAAAGTTTGGCGATGGTTGTAGGGATTGGTTCCGCTCTGAAGTTGTTGAAATAATCAAATATCGTCGCCAAGTCAAACGAGAATCAAGTGAGCCAGACATCGTAACTCTGTTAGAAAAGCTGGCCGAAAAAGCAGCGAAATATGGAAAAGTCATCAAGGCAATGTGCGTGGAACTAAATCTCGTTATCGTAGAACCCCCACCCAATAGAATAAAAACCCAAAACCCGACTCATCAAAGAGCCGGGTTTATTTTTTCTGCGCAGAGATAACATTTTGGCCGTTTGTCGTGCTAAACTTGTTTCAGCATCCAGCGCATTAGAGATAACTTACCTACTGGATCCTGAAACAAGTTCAGGATGACAACTTCACAACCACATCATTTAACTCTTAAAAATCCTCAAAGTAATTTTTTGGCCGTCAATTTCAATTGTTTTTTCAGCCAAAGGATTTTGATTTTTTATACCACCTAAAATTTGTAATTTAGTAGTTAATAAATGATAAATTTCGAGATCAAAACTGAAAATTGCCTCCTTGGTTTTATCTGTTAAATCGTATTCCACCACTGCTTGATCGCTCACTTGCAAGCTAGCTTTTTTCCGTAAATCCTGAATCTGCCGCACTAATTCACGCTGTTGACCTTCTAATTTTAACTCTGGAGTCATCGCCGTATCTAATTCAACTTCTGTTTTAATTTTTTGATCAAAAACAACTTTTTTCACATTGACCTCGTCTTTGATTAAATCTAATAGCTTTTCACTTTGAACTGTAGCTTTGCCTTTTTCGCTTTGCGCTTTTAGTTTTAGGCGCGCTAATGGCATCCTTACCGCAATCCCCAATTCCGCCCTTTTAGCTAACGCCAAAGATACCACCTCGCGCGCCCAATTCATTTGTTTTTCTAACGCCCGATTAATTAATTTGGCATCTACCTTTGACCAATCACACAAATGCACTGATTCTGGCATTTTATCGCTTTTTAATCCTTGGTACATTTCTTCAGCTAAAAATGGCATTATTGGCGCGATAAGTTTAGTTAAAGTCAATAAAACGTTATACAAAGTTCGTTCACACGCTACTTTATCTTTTATTTCAGCATCAACGGCCAACCTTTTACGAGAACGCCTAATATACCACAAAGACAAATCACCGATAAAAAAATCCTCAATGGCTGTGCCCGCTCGCGCCATATCAAACTTATCCAAAATCGTAGTAGCATTTTTGACAAGCCCATTGAGCCGCGAAATAATCCATTTATCTAAAATATTTTCAGATTTCGTCTTGCTTAATTCTTGATTCTTAATTCTTGATTCCTTGACGTAAGTGTTGAAGAAAGTATAACAATTCCACAAAATCAACAATTTCCTTTGGGCTTCCTTGGCGATATTATAACCAAAACGCATATTTAAAGCTGGATTTTGGCCAACATACATCCAGCGCATGACATCGGCGCCAATCTTTTCTACAGCTTCATCAAGCCAAATAGCATTGCCCTTGGACTTATGCATTTCCTCACCTTTTTCATCCACCACTGACGCGTAGCCCAATAAAGTTTTAAACGGCGGTTTTTTTTCTAAAACCTGACTCATTACCAACAAAACATAAAACCAATTTTTAAATTGCCCGGGAAAAGATTCACAAACCAATTCCGCGGGGAACCATGGTCGCCACTCTGCTTTTTGATTATGAAAATACGGTATATTTTGCGACCGATTATCACGGCTCATTGTTGAAAATGGCACAATGCCAGCGTCTAACCACGGACTCCCCACATCGGGAATTCGCGAAACCAGCTTGCCACATTTTTCACATTTTATTTTAACCCCGTCAATCCACGGCCGATGTGGCGAATGGCCATTGAAATCCCGCCAACCTTCGACTGCTCGTTTCTGTAATTCTTCTCGCGAACCAATAACCTCAAAATGACCGCATTCGCACTCAAAAATCGGCAAAGCTAAACCCCAATAACGCTTTTTGGAAATCAGCCAATCGTGCATATTTTTTAGCCAATCTAGCTCTCGTTCTAAACAAAAATCCGGAATCCACTTTATTTTCTTGGCAGACATTATTAATTCTTTTCTTAGGTCATTCGTAATTTTTGATTTTTGCCTGCCCGCCGAAGCCCGTAGCTCGGAGCGGCAACGAAGATATGAAGATGCGCAGGCAGGATTTTTGATTTTTGATTTCAATAACGAAGTCATTGAAATATACCATTCATCCACTAGACGAAAAATCAGCTCGCTCTTACACCGCCAACAAGTTGGATAACGATGCGTGTAATCTTTTATTTTATAAACTAAACCTTTTTGTGATAAATCATTAAAAACCCATTCACGCACTGTGGCCGCGCCTACAAATTTACCAGTTAATTCACCGAAACCTTCACAATAACGACTTTCGTCATCAGTAGGATTTATCACCGGCAAACCCGATTCTTCCCCCAGAGCAAAATCTTCTTGGCCGCAACCGGGCGCCGAATGCACAATACCAGTGCCTTCTTCTTGAGTTACATCTTTCCACAAATAAACTTGGTGCTGATAATTTTTTAGCGACTCTTTAACGGCTAATAATTCATCAAATATCCCTTGATATTTTAAACCGACTAACTTTTTGCCCACAAATGTTTCCAAAATTTGACCATTTTCAATTAAATCGGCCTTATCTTTTAATAAAATATAGGTATCGCCTTTGCTGTCTTTGACTTTGGCGTAAATTAAATCAGGATGTACTGATAAAAATACATTGGCTGGCAATGTCCAAGGCGTTGTTGTCCACACCAAAAAATAGGTAGTTTTGTCATCCTCGGGTTTAACCCGAGGATCTATCGTCTTAAATCTTACAAACACCGCCTGATGCGTTAATTCTTTATATTCTTCAGTTAAAATTTCGTGCTGGGAAATGGCAGTACCGCATCTTGGACACCACGGCACTACATCATGACCTTTGTATAGCAAGCATTGATCAAAGCACTTTTTTAAAAAATGCCAAATCGCGTAATTATTTTCGTCTGACATTGTATAATAAGAATGGCTTTTGTCTAGCCAGTTAGGGTCTGTCAAATCTGTATTCCAGTCGCCCCAATCACACCACTGGCCCAAACGAATTAATTGACGAGTTTGAAGCATTGAATATTTATGAACTCTTTCTTCGCATTTAGCCACAAATTTTTCAATGCCATAACGCTCAATGTCTTTTTTATTTTTAAAACCTAATTCTTTTTCCACTTCAACTTCTACCCAAAGACCTTGGCAGTCAAAACCATTTTGGAAACGCTGATCATAGCCTTTCATAGCCCAATACCTTTGAAACAAATCTTTAAGTGTCCTACCCCAAGCATGATGTACGCCTAAGGGATTATTAGCGGTAATTGGCCCATCTAAAAACGACCAGGGTTTTTTACCTTTATTTTTTTGGCGCAATTTCTCAAAAATCCGATTCTTTTGCCAAAATTCTAAAATTTTATGCTCATTTTGAACAAAATCCATATACTAAAATTTTCAGTTTTTAATTTCTAATTTTCAATGACTCGCCTACGCTTACTATCTACACTTTTTAATTCTTAATTCTAAATTCTAAATTCATCATTCATAATTTGTTTTTATCTTATCTTAAATTCCCTTTCTCGTCAATTTAAAAATCTGATGATAAATTTCGGGGCTTGCCTTGTTGTTTTGTCAATGGTAAAATGGAAACAAGAAGCAAGAATAAAGAATTAAGAATTAAGCGACGCGAATTACAAACAATGTTTTTCCCCCCTTTATTCTTAATTCTCTATTCTTAATTCTTTAACACCATGCAAAAACAAGCTTATCTTTACGAAAAATTAAATGATAATTTAGTGCGTTGCCAAACGTGCAGTCATTATTGCGTTATTAAGCCCGGATATCGCGGCAAATGCGGGGTGCGTGGCAACAAAGACGGCGAATTGGTTTTGCTAACTTATGGCCAAGCTATTGCCAGCCAAATTGACCCGATTGAGAAAAAACCATTTTTCCATTTTTTACCTGGGAGCCAAACTTTTTCTATAGCCACACTGGGTTGCAACCTAAATTGTTCTAATTGTCAAAACTGGGAAATTTCTCAATCAGCTAAAGAAAAACTGTCCACCAAAGAAATCATGACGCTTGGCGAAAAATTACTGCCCCAAGAAATCACTAAAAAAGCCCGAGATAATATCTGCCCCAGTATTTCTTACACCTACACCGAACCCACAGTTTATTTAGAATACGCCTTAGACACAATGAAATTGGCGCGCGCGATTGGCTTAAAAAACTGCTGGGTGTCTAATGGTTTTATGAGCCCGCAAACTCGTGAACTTATATTACCCTATTTAGACACTATTAATGTTGATCTAAAATTTTTTGATGATGGATCTTATCGTCAACATTGCGGAGCACGGCTTGAACCAATTTTAGAAAATTTACGCGCTTTTAAAAAAGCTGGCGTTTGGTTAGAAATTACCACCTTAAGCATCCCGACGCTATCTGATTCTGAAGAGATGTTTAGCAAAATGGCTTATTTTATTGCCAATGATTTAGGCAAAGAAACGCCTTGGCACATTAGCCAGTTTGAACCAGAAATTTCTTTTCGCTTACACGATTTACCTCGCACGCCCGTAGAAACTTTAGAGCTTGCCTGCGACACGGGGCTCAAAGCTGGCTTAAAATATGTGTATTCGGGCAATGTACCGGGTCTGGCTTCTGAAGATACCTATTGCCCAAAATGTAAAGCTAAAATGATTGACCGACAAGGATATGAAGTTGTCCGGATAGACAAAGATGGTGTTTGCGATAAATGCGGAGAAAAATTGGATATCGTTCTTGGTTAAAATCACAAAAATTCAAATTATAAATGACAAATAAATTTTAAATTACAAACTATTTTTTAAAATTTTGACTATTGATTATTGGAATTTATTTGTAATTTGTTATTTGTAATTTAGTTTTTGATATGTTATCTTTCGCGTCAATTTGTCCGCATCCGCCAATTATCATTCCCGAAATTGGGGGTACGCAGATTAAGAAATGCCAAAAAACTATTTCAGCCATGAAAAAATTGGCTGATTATTTTAATGTTGCCAAGCCCGATACTGTTATTGTAATTACCCCCCATGGACAAATCCACTCCGATGAAATAACGATTTTATTCCCATCCCCCCCCCTCGCCCTCCCCCTTCCTACGGGAAAGAGGGAGGGAAATCTTTTATATGGTAACTTCTATCAATTTGGCCATCCTGAAATCAAAATACAGCTTAATAATAATTCGAAGTTAACTGATAAAATAAAAAGTTCAGCTGATCAGGATGGGATACCAACTGTTTTAGTTAAAGCATCAGAATTAGATCATGGCGTTTTGGTTCCGCTATATCATCTTTGTCAAAAAATTACTAAACTGCCAAAACTTATTGTTATTACTTATTCGTTGCTTGACATCAAAACTCATTTTGCTTTTGGTCAAATTATTGGCAAAATCATCAAAACAAGCCCAGATAAAATCGCCGTAATAGCTTCTGGGGATTTATCACACCGCCTAACTCCCGAGGCGCCAGCTGGTTATTCGCCGCGTGGCCAAGAATTTGACAAAAAAATTATTTCCCTCTTGACAAATAATAATGTTAGTGGTATCCTTTATTTAGATGCGAACTTGATTGAGGTAGCCGGGGAGTGCGGCTTACGATCAATCATAATTTTGTTAGGCGTTCTTTCAAGTTTTAAATACTCTCCCCAGATTTTGTCCTACGAAGGACCATTTGGGGTTGGATATGGGGTAGTTAATTTTAATTTAA
>Ga0210049_1004392_pt1 | contig 12327 bp, 14 predicted proteins | sample CryGeyCG2014_300_2_FD_183964 | JGI IMG/M metagenome (GOLD analysis project Ga0210049, IMG submission 183964) | Groundwater microbial communities from aquifer - Crystal Geyser CG06_land_8/20/14_3.00 (SPAdes) (version 2) | ecosystem: Environmental > Aquatic > Deep subsurface > Groundwater | place...
GGAAAAAGTAATTATCGGATCAACTGTAGCGCTAACTCCTACAGTGGCGTCAGATAAAATTGAAAGAGCAAAACTGCCGCTATCAATATTAGTAGAAGGTTCACCGCAAGCGCTTGCATGGGTGCCGGTAGTAACACTAATTGCAATGTTATTTGCTGCTGTCGTTGTCCCCAAAATGCCGGTTGAACCGAGAATCTCAACTCCATATTTGGTAGCGCTCCAATTATTGCTTGCTCCACTAGAACAGACAAAAATAGTATCATAACTACTGGCACCTAACCCCTGAGTGCAGGTAGCGCTTAATGTTCCAGGCAAACCGGTAGAAGTATCTTCGGTGATTGTGGTAGCAGAAAGAGCTCCGGCGGTTCTACACCATTTTCCATCGTCACCGTCTAAAAACCGAAGTTTCAAAATATTGTAAGCACCGCTATGAGCAGTAGCTGGCGTAAAAACAATATAATGATTTACCCCGCTGGCTACATCACTCTGAACATCGCTCAATCTATCATAAATCGTTGTTAAAGTGGCGGCAAAAACAAATTTCCCTGTCAAGCCCGCTATTAAAACCAAAGCCAAAACTACTGAACTGAACTTAAAGAATTTTTTGTTCATTTTCATTTTTTTTGTTAATAATTGTTAATAATTTCTCGATCTTTTTATTTTGCATTTTGATTTTTGATATTTGATATTTGATATTTTTTAAAACCTTCCTGTTGCGGTCAAGATAATAACATCGGCATAAGAACCGGCCGCAGTGGTGCTGGCAATGGCTGCTTTCAAAGCAATGTCAGCAGTATTGTTGGTACTCAAGGGGACAGAAGCAGTCAAAATTGTCTGACCAATAGTAGAAATTATCCCGCTGCAAGTTCCTCCATTGAATCCTGAGTCAGCTGTCAAATTAGAACCAATGTTTTTAACATATAAAGCATAACTTTCTGTGCCATTGGTTACTGTGGTGCAAGCAGTGGCAGCGATTAATTTTGTAGGCGAACTTGATTTGTAAATCCCGGCTGAACCATTTCCTTCTATTCCTGTGCCATCGCCTTGGCTCCTGGCAGAAACAATAGCGCCGTTCGGAGCATTAGTGGCAATAGTAATATAGGTTGGGTTTTGATTCGCCGGCTGGGAAGTAGCGCCTGCTTCATTAGAAGTTGTCCAGCGAACATCAGTAGAAGAAAAATCGCCAAAGCCAATTGCCAAATCAGATATGGAAAAAGATATAGATAAATCATCAAGGGTGCGATAACCAGCCATTAGTTTATAAAGAGCGCTTTCTGAAATTCCTGTTGCAATCCCGCCAATGGTATCCTGCATTTTATAAGTTGTTGACGTCTGGTCATCCCTGCCGCCGGCATTAATATCGCTTGATATAATTTTATAATTCGTGCTTGTCATCCCTTGAGCTTTCACAATCAAATTCGGAAAAAAAAGAAAAACCGAAAGCCATAAAAAAAGCAAAAAAGAAATAGTGGCGACAGAAAAAACTTTTTTAAAAAAACCTCTTTTCATTATTTCAAAGATAAGCGCTTTTTAAGGACAAGATAATAAACAAAAACTAAAATTAGTAATGCTAAAGCGCTGCCAAACATTATTTCCCAAACAGATATTTTATGAGTAAAAATAACAATTGGTCCCTCTGGCAAATTCTGATCTGTTTTTGAAAAATCCCTCATTTCTCCGATTGCTCCCATATTAATTTCATCCGACTCAAGCCGGTAATTCTGGCTTTCCATCACATCAGCGTCAACTGAATAAGCGCCGAGCAAACAACAAAGTATTATTACAATTAAATATTTTTGGGTTGACATCAATTTTTTATCGGCACTAAGATATAAAGATATCTATCTCCTTCTCCTGTCTTAAAAACCGGGGTAATAATTCCTGAGGTCTTGTCTGTCAGCTCCACTTTCACTTCATCGGAAAAACTTTCTTTTATTTTTACTTTTATTTCTTCATCTTTCTCGGTTGAAGGAATTACCACCAAGCCCTCTTTGGCCGGCTCGGGCTTAGACGGTCTAAGCCAATTCAAAACAAATTCTTTATATCCTTCTCTGCCGTTCTGCCAAACAAATTTTACATTCTTCTCAATTATTTTTACTACAGGATTCTGAATAATCCATTTGAAATAATTTTTAAAGACACCGGCTGTATCATAAACGGCAGCAGAATAAATTTCATCTTCTGATATTTTTGATTCTGCAACCAACATCACGTTTGCAACGTCATCTGTTACGGTCTTCAAAGAATCCTTACCCAATAATCCAACGGCAGCAATCATCAAAACCAAAACCATTGCCAAGGCAAATCCAAAATGAAAATTTGGTTTTTGAAAATATGTTTGAAAAAACTCGCTAACCACATTGCCAACCGGAAGATTTTTCGGAGGAAAAACCTCTTTTCTTATTGCCTTAACCTCCCTCAGTTTCTTGAGCTTTTTTCCGTTATTTTTAATATTATTTTTATAATTTTCGGCGCTCGCCATATATGTATCCAGCCATTCTTTTTTTGTCACCCAGTTTCTGCCAAATTTCACTGCTTTCAATTTTCCCTGTCTGGCGCGCAAACTCAAATACTCCTGCGAGTGCTCGCAGAATTTTACTGCTTCCTGAAGAGATATAAATTTGCCTTCTTTTTCTATTCTTGACATATCTTTATTACTTTATTATCGCTAAGCTAAAAACCCCTGTCAACAGGGGTTATTGTGGATAACTATCGGATAACAAATATGGCTTATTTAACCCCTTCCCTATCTCATTTTTACCGATAGGGGAGGAATTTCTAATGAACTCGAATACTTTGTAAAATACCGATTCCAAGTAAAACAGCAATTAAATTACTTCCTCCGTAACTAATCAAGGGTAAAGATATGCCGATGACCGGCAAAATACCTAAATTCATCCCAATATGGATAAAAATTTGAGCCACTAAAAAAATAGTCAAACCAGAGGCAAAAAGTCGCGGGAAATTTGAAGCGCTAAACATTGCCACTCTCATAATCCGCCAGACCAAGGCCCCAAACAAAAACAGCAATAATATTACTCCCATTAAGCCGAATTCCTCGGCAATAGACGCGAAAATAAAATCAGTCTGGGGTTCTGTTAAAAATCCGTACTGGGATTGAGAACCCTTTCCAATGCCTTTACCCCAAAAACCGCCAGAACCAATAGCGATTTTTGCTTGATTTTGGCTCCAGTTTATCCCAAGGGGCTCAAATTGAGGCGCTAAAAAGCTTATAACTCGCTTCTTTTGATAATCCTTTAAAACGAATTGCCAGCTTAAAATTAAAACCAAAATTCCGCATAAAGTTAAGATAAAAAAATGCCGCAACTTAATGCCCGAGAGCACCAAAATTCCAACCCATAAAACAATTAAAATTAAAGCCGAACCCAAGTTCGGCTGTCCCCAGATTAAAATAAACGGGACTAAAACATATAAACCGGATAGCAAGATATGAGATAATTTATACATCTCAATATGCCTCATTGAGAAGAATTTCGCTAATAATATAGTTAAAACAAGAGTAGTTATTCCTATCGGGTCAAAAAATAGAGGTCCTATTTTATACCAGCTTTTAATTCCCCTGATTTCCGGAACAAAAAAGAAAAGACCAATTAAAGCTATAATACAAATAAGATAAAGGGTTAAAATAAAATAAGGGTTTTCCCTAAACCCGTGCCAGTCAAAAAAACTGACCAAAAAGAGCAAAATAATTCCTATTCCCGCAAAAATTAATTGTTTTTTAAAGTTCAAAAAATCGGCCTTGCCCAAAGAAATACTATAAATGGATATTAAACCAACGCCAATAAGTAATAAAACAGAAACAAGCAATATCCAATCAAATTTTTTAAAATATTGAAACATTGTCTATAACCGATATACCTTTATCCGATATGATTTTAATCTATTTTATATTTATTTAATCTATCGGATAAGCTTTAAAAATTCTTTTTCGTTTATGATTTTTACCCTTAATTTTCTGGCTTTTTCGTATTTTGAACCAGGGGTTGAACCAATAACAACATAATCCGTGTTTTTTGAGACAGATTCTGAAATTTCCCCGCCCAATTCCCGGATTTTCTTTTTTGCTTCGTCTCTGGTCATAGATTCTAAACTGCCTGTTAAAACAAATTTTTTATTTCTTAATTTTTTATTCTTAATTCTTAATTCATAATTCATAATTCTAATTCTAATTCCTGTTTTTTCTAGTTTCTTTAATAATTCTAAATTCCGCTTCTGGCGGAACCACTTATATATTGATTCCGCTACCACTGGCCCAATATCCATTACTTTCTCTAAATCCTCTATGCTGGATTTTTGGATTTTTTCTAAGGTGAGAAAATACTCTGCCAAATCAAGGGCTGTTTCTTCTCCCACATTTCTAATGCCCAAGGCATATATAAAACGAGCTAAGCTAATTTCTTTTTGAGCCTGAATCGCCTCAATTAAATTTCTGGCTGATTTTTCGGCAAATCTCTCCAGGGGCAAAAGATCGCTTTCTCTCAATTCAAATAAATCAGCTGAAGTTGAAACCAATCCTTCTGTTATAAGATGGTCAATGATTTTGGGACCCAATCCCTCAATGTTAAAAGCCTTTTTGGAAATAAAATGACACAAAAATTCTCTCCTTCTGGCTCCGCAGTTTGAATTAGAACATCGCCAAAGCGCTTCACCTTCTGGTCTAATTAATTTCCCTCCGCAAACCGGGCAGCTCCTGGGAAAATGAAATTCTTTTTCTTTACCTGTTCTTAATTCTGGCAAAACCCTGGAAATAGCTGGAATAACATCGCCGGCCCTCTCAATAATGACAGTATCTCCAATTTTCACGTCTAATTTTTTAATTTCATCTTCATTATGTAGGGTTGCCCGTGAAATAGTCACGCCGCCAGCCTCAACTGGTTTAAGGACGGCAACCGGCGTCACTGCTCCGGTCCGGCCAACCTGTAATTTAATATCCAAAATTTGAGTAGTGGCTTGCTCCGGAGAAAATTTAAAAGCCCTAGCTCCTCGAGGGCTTTTCCCTACTATCCCAAGTTTTTGGAAAATATTATTGTCATTAATATTAACAACAATTCCGTCAATTTGAAATGGCAGGGTTTCTCTTTTTTTGGTAATCTTCTGCCAATAATCTACTACCTCGGCTCTATTTTTGCAAATTATTCCTTCATCGGTTTTAAAACCTAATTCCTTTAAAATCCGATGTTTATCAGAATGTTTTTTTTGACCAAGCTCGCTCACTAAATCATAGGCCAAAAATTTCAGGGACCGAGAGCCAGCTAATTTCGGGTCTAATTGCCTGATGGAACCGGCAGCCAAATTCCTGGGATTGGCATAGGTTTTTTTAAACTTTTCAAAATCCTTTTTCTCCATATAAACCTCTCCTCTCACTTCAACTTCGCTCAGTGCAGGCGCCTCAGGAGCGAGTCGAAGGGGTATGCTTTCTATGGTTTTCAAATTCTGAGTAACATCCTCCCCTATTTTGCCGTCGCCGCGGGTAGAACCAACAATAAAAATTCCGTCTTCGTATATTAAACTAATGGCAAAACCATCCACTTTTAACTCGCAAAAATATTCAAGGGTTTCATTTGGGACCAATCTTTTTAAATAATCCTCCCAAGACCGGAATTCATCTTCAGAAAAAATATCTTCAAGAGAAAGCATAGGAATTTTGTGTTTTATTTTCTCAAAACCCTGGCAGGGCTTGCCACTAACTCTTTGGGTGGGAGAATCCGGGGTAATAAATTCAGGATACTGTTGTTCTAATTGATATAATTCATGCTTCAAAGAGTCCAAAGCGGCATCGGAAATCTCCTGCCTATTAAGAACATGGTAAAAATAACGGTGATGATTGATGAGTTTTTTAAGTTTTTCAATCCGTTGTTTTGCCTCTTGTTTGGTCATTTTTATTAAAATAATGTTTTTTGCTTTGCTCTTTCTTTCTGTTCTTTTTGAGAGAAAATTCTTATTTTGCCAAAAACGCCGTCGTATCCCGGCTCCACGCTCACCTTGCCTTCCCTTACCCTTACTATTGCCTCGGCAATTTCAGGCAAGGTAGCTGACTGCAAATTTTGAGAGGAAACGTTTAATAAAACCTCAAATTCTGTGTTAAATTTTTTAATTAAATTCTGATATTCGGCAATTACTTTTTTTGTAGCAACTGTTTGACTTGTTGCTTCGGCAATTATTTCTCCCAGAGGAATCAAACTTTTGAAAGGGGTCGCGCCAACGGGCCTAAAACCGTCTTCCCTGTCTGCCAATTCCTCAACCCTGCTTAAAACGCCAATGGTTAATGGTTTGCCGCAGTTTGGACAAATGTTATTATATTTTTTTGACTCTTGGGGAGACAATCTTAATTCGCAAGCCCGGTGGCCGTCGTAATGATATTTTCCTTCTTCGGGAAAAAATTCAATTGTGTAAAGAAATTTTTGAGGGTCTTTTGACTTTATTGCCTCAACAATTGCTGGATAGCTAATTTCCGTGTCAAAAACATTGGCCTCCCTGCCCAACTTCTGCGGGCTATGCGCGTCTGAATTGCTTATCAAAGTAATTTTATCCAAAGCTGACAATCTCCAATTCATTGCTGGATCCGAACTAAGCCCTGTTTCGCCTGCATAAATGTATTTAGTATAATCTTCAAAACATTCTTCCAAAGAATCAAATCCTGATTTTGAACCGAACACAGAAAACCATGGCGTCCAAATATGAGCCGGAACAATCAAACAATCCTGGGAAATACCTAAAACAATTTTTGCCAATTCTCTGGCATCAAGCCCTAAAATAGGCCTGCCATCAGACCTCAAGTTACCAACCCATCCAAGACGGGTATTTATCTCCTCACAAGTTTTGAAAGAAGGAGAAAAAACTACAATATGGATTTTCCTTACCCTGTTATTTTTTGAATAAATACAACTAATTTCAACGGTTAAAATAAAACGAGTTTCGGAATTTGCCCCGTCATTTTTTAATCTGTAAAGTCCTGGTTCTGCCGGTTCAAGTTTTTCTTTTAAATTTTTCAGCCATTCAGAATGAGTAAAGTCACCCGTACCTAAAACCTTGATTCCTTTAATTCTCGCCCACTTGTCTAAATGTTCAATATCCATATCCTTACTGGTGGCGCGAGAATATTTTGAATGAATATGAAAATCAGCGATAAACTTCATAATTTTATTTTACCACTTTTTCTACGAGGTTGACAGGGTAGTTTGGATTCTTATAATGAAGCTTATAATGTGGAAAAAATAAAATATACCCATCAAAAGGTCGAAAGAAAATAAAATTAAATTTATTAAAAATTATAATGGAAAGCAAACTTTATCCTTTCTTTACGGCTCAAGAAGAGGAATTAGAAATTCCTGATGAAGAAATCGAAAAACCAAAAGAAGAAAGTTCGGAAGAAGAAGAATTAGAGGAAGATGAAGACGAACTCTGAAATTTATTTTTTTTAATCAAAAACCCCCACCCTTTAAATAAAAGATGGGGGTTTTTGATTTTTATTCCTCGTAAAGTGATGATTTTTTTATAATTATTTTGTAAAGATTTTCCAGAAAATCACCGCCAGCATAACCAATAATAAAAGCCAAGGCCGGGCTTAAATAATCTGTCCCCAAAAATTTTATACCTGTTTCTTTAACGGCAACAGCAATCAATAACCCGACCACTCCAGATAAAAACATCATAGCCGAAAAATAAGGAAGATGAAATTCAACTTTCTTATAGGAAAACTGGTGTTTGATAAAACCAACCAAGCCCCTTAAAGCGCCGCCGCCGAAACCGGCAATTAAAATAGAAATATACATAAACAATAATTCAAAATGCAAATATCAAAAATAAAAATTACAATTTAAAATGATAAAATTTTTAATTTTGCGTTGTCATTTTGCATTTTGATTTTTAAATTTTTAATTTTAGTAAATTATGTTAAATTCTTTAAATTCCCCTTTATAATTTCCGTTTATAATTTCTACATTTTTTACTTTTGCAAAAAATGGTCCTTTTCTCGCCCATTCAATCACTTTTTCAACTTTTTCTTTTTCTCCTTCTAAAATTGCTTCCACTCTGCCATCTGGAAGATTGCGAACAAAACCAGTGATTTCAAGCCGCTCGGCTTTTTTTTGGGTCTCTGTTCTAAAAAATACGCCTTGAACTCTTCCTGAAACAAAAATGTGGACTCTAACGGGGTTCATAATTCTAACTTTCTTTGTTGAAATGTTCTGGCAATCTCCTCGGCTCTTTTTTTGCCAAGTTTGGTTAAAGAAAAAAGGGTTTTAGGGTTACCAATAATCAATTTCTTTTTTCTAAGACCCCTCAATGGTCTGTCCAGCTTCCGAGAGTCAGGCCATTGTTTAATTTTAGGAAAAGCCAAAAATTCTGGAAAAAGAGAAAAACACTCTTTTGCTAATTCCTCAAAACTGCATTTCTTCCTTAAAGAATAAATACAAAAAATGATTAAATCATTTAAAGATTTTTTCTCTTTATTGCTCATTACGAAATAAACGGAAAAACCTCATTGATTAAATACCAAAACAAAAAAACAACAAACAAAATAATAGTTATGGAATCTAAAATTAAAACTGCCATAAAAATAAATCGCTAAATTGCTATATTATTTCATTGTTATCAATTTAACAATTTAACAATATAACAATTATAATTTATATGCTTTATATCCTTCTCTGACTTTTTCTTTAACCTTCAGGCCAACCTCATCTCCCTTTTTTGCTTTCTTTATCTTTTGACGTTCTATCTCCATTGAATCAACTACCTGTTCAAAATCTGTTGCTTCGCCTCCAATAATTCTAATAGTGTCTCCCAAAGAAAGAGTGCCTGATAATTTAATAACCGCTACTTCAATATTTGAAAAATAATGGGTAACCTTACCAATCAGTTTTCCTTCTTTTTGAGAAATTTCTTTTGCCATATTTTTAAAATTAATAATTTATCTGACCTTTTTTTTATTATATCATAACTAAAAATCCCCGGCAAGCCTACAAGCAAGAAGAGGATCTTTGGTGAGGGGGAAATAGATTCAACAAACTCGGTTTATTCTTTAAAGCTGGGTTCGGACATAGCCAGTGCTAGCAACCAAACCTCCTTTGCTAAATCTTACGTCCTTAAGGAATTTTATCCCGCACCCCCTCACTTTCTATTTTAAACAACCAAATATAAGTGTCAAGGGACTGTACTGGTTCATATGATATGATACGCCCAGCACTTGAAAAACATGAAAGGAAAGTATAATGGATGCCGTACGACAATCTACGGCGCAATCCTGCCGGGAGCGATATCTATTGTCCGTTCAGCGTTCCTGACAGATAAATTAACAGAGCGGGCAAAATACAAGCTCAAGATCCTGGATTGGCACAGAGCTCACGGAAACAATAATTCTCTGACTGCCAGACACTTTGGTCTTGGCAGAATGACACTATATCGATGGACCAAAAGGTTTAAGCAGTACGGGATAACCGGGTTGAACAAAGAATCCAGAAAGCCAAAGCAGTTAAGACAACCTACCACTTCCTGGAATACAATAATCCGGATAGTCCAACTAAGAAAGCAGTACCCTGTCTGGTCAAAGTATAAACTTAGAGCTCTCCTAGCCAGAGAAGGAATCCGAGTATCAACCAGCACAGTAGGCAGGGTGTTAAAGAGACGAGGGCTGATTAACCTGAAGATATCTAAGAAACGAAGAAGAGCTGCTCTACATCCCAAGGCCCGTTTTCCTCGAGGATTACGAATATCTGGACCCGGAGACATGGTGCAAATGGATACCAAGCATATTATGCTGCCAGGAGGCAGAAGATTCTACCAGTTCACTGCTATTGATGTGCTAAGCAAGAGAAAGGTATTAAGAGTGTATTCTTCTGAATCTTCCAGAAATGGAGCTAAATTCCTTGAAGAATGCTTGTCAGAATTCCCTTTCCCTATCAAGGCAGTCCAGACAGATAATGGCTCCACCTTTCAAAAAGAGTTTGATAAGTTCTGCCAAGAGAAAGGAATTCCCCACTACTTTATCTATCCCAGAACCCCCAAACAGAATACTTACGTAGAGATCTCTCAGGGGGCTGATAAAAGAGAGTTCTACCAACAAGGCAATGTCTGTTCCATCTTGCCGGTAATGCAAAGGAAGATCAAAGAGTGGGAAGATATCTGGAACAATGTCCGTCCCCACGAAGCCCTGAATTACCTTACCCCTTCCGAATACCTTTTTAAGGTCCAAAATAGTCGAATTCCAACCAAAGATGTTATCGTATTACAAACTTAACGGGTGTATCATATGTATCTGAACCTGTACAGAATGTTTTGACATAATTATTTATCTGTGATATTTTAATAATAGATTTTAAGCAAGCTCTTTGAAAAGCAGTATTTTGTTGTTAGCCGTTAATAAAACTTAAAAAAATATTAAAGAAAAGGAGATAAAAATGATAACTGATGAAATACTAATTGATAGAATTTGTCCGAAATGCAAAGGAAGACTTTGTCCTTCCATGACTGTTTGTAACCAATGTGGCTATTTTTCGCAAACATCAGAAGAACGTAAGGTCGTGATGGAAATTATAATTGCGCCTCCTCTTGATTATTTGCGGCTTTATGAAAAAGAGTGTCAGATAGATTTAAGAAAAATTCCGCAAAAGAACCGTCTTTGGGGTTACCTGGCAGGACAAGTTTGGCCGGTTAGCTTATCTGCTCGGCTGGTTGATGAATACTTCTTAGCTGTCTATGCGCTTTTGACGCCTAATCCTGAATTTACTCCATTTATTGGAGGGGTAAAAGATTTTCATTGGAAATTAGAAAATCAAGAAGACATTGAAGCTTACGGCGTTTCTGGAAAACCTATAATAAAAATTGGCAAACGAGGCGTCTGGAAAGCAATTGTAGATATTGGCTATGCCTATTTTATTTTGGTTACAACTGGAGGCTTTGGAAATCCTTCTTATGCCTTTCTTAAAGAAACTTATCAGACAAGACTACCTTTTGAAAATTTAGACAGAGTAATCCTGACTTATTTAATAAGAACAAAAGAAGTCTTTCATTCAGGAAATCACTAAACATTGCCCCTTAACCAATAATGCTAAGGGGCTTTTTAATTAAAAAGAGCTGGCTAAGGTCAGCTCTTCAGCTTTTTTTTGAAAATTAATCAAAACTAATCAATCTGATAGAAGGTTCTGAAGGCCTGAGCAGCGCCAATCAAAGCATCTTTATCATCCGGAGCAGGAGTGAACTGAAAACGCAAATTATCTTCATCAACCCAGCTGGGGTCAATGAAAACTTCCTGCATTTTAGAACGAATTATTGGCTCAAGTGCTTTTAATGCTTTAAAAGCAAAGGTGCCTTTCCAAACAATCAAAGGTAGATGCAAAAGAGTTTGAACATTCGCCAAGAAAATTCCCATACCTTGGCCAATCATCTGGTAGAGATTTTTTGCCCATATTTCTCCTTTTGCAAATTCCTCATCAAGAAATTGGCAAGGACGTTTATCTTCAGGTATTTTAATACCCAATGCCTCTGTTTCAGCAATTACCCGACGTTTAATAGCATGGCCGCCGATAATCGCTTCAGTATGTCCTTTTTTCCCGCAGCCGCACAAAGGAGCAAAAGGCGAAGGGTCCAAAACCATATGACCGCCTTCAGCTACTGAAAGAATCTTGTCATCTTTCCAGATTCTCAATCCAATCCCGGAACTCCAGGTAATGCCCATAAAATATTTTTCTTCAGGTAAAAGAGTAGCCATCCCATTAACTGCTGCTTCCATATCATTAAAAACAGCTGATTTTACTTTGGTTTTTTCCTCGGTCTCAAACGCTAGTCTGATACCATCTAAAAAATGAGCATTCGGTGAGTTCGTCACCTCATCATTGTTTCTAATTACTCCAGCTAAAGCATAAGCAATGCCATCAAACTTATCTGGCTCAAAATCTTCTGTAACAAAATTAATCAGAGAATTAAAATCAGATATCTTTATACCTCTTTCTTTTGTAACAACAAGATTTTTAACTTCTGTACCAAAAACATCAGCTCGCCGGAAACCATCTCCTCCGCCATCTACCATTCTAATGCATACTTCTTTTTTTGTTTGGTTGCTCATATTTTACTCCTTTCTAAAATTGTTAAATTTCAATAATATAAAGAACTGAACTCTATTTCAATCTAACCTTTTAACGTTCGGAAGTCAAGGTTTTTTGAAAGGAACTAAGCTCTTTTCAATTTCTTTTGGCGGCAAATTCTTTCAAATAATTTTTAACTCGTCCAATAAATAAATCAATCAACAATATAAAAATTATCAAAAGTAAAATTACAAATAATTTATGCGTTACCCAAAAACCATTGATA
>Ga0210049_1004397_pt1 | contig 12319 bp, 11 predicted proteins | sample CryGeyCG2014_300_2_FD_183964 | JGI IMG/M metagenome (GOLD analysis project Ga0210049, IMG submission 183964) | Groundwater microbial communities from aquifer - Crystal Geyser CG06_land_8/20/14_3.00 (SPAdes) (version 2) | ecosystem: Environmental > Aquatic > Deep subsurface > Groundwater | place...
GTGCCCTCGCGGTGGTGTTACTGACTCTGCTTTGCGCCGCTCTTTGGGCGCAGGGTGAGCCGGTGCAAGTGCCGATGGCGGCACAAATGGACCAGGGGACACGAGTCCCGGTTCAAAAGGTTCTGCGAATTCGGCCGCTTGTGCCAGCCGAAGATGCAGCAGTAGGTACATATCTTCAGCAACACAAGGCCGGTTTATCATCGCAGAACTACACGGCTCTGGACAATGCGCTGAGGTTACTCATCGGGGTTGATCAGACCCATATTCCCCTGACCAGGACCCCGGCGCAATACATGGCTGACTATCAGACATTCACCCAGCTTTTGGGTCGAACAGACTGGTATGTCAGCTTGCCGTCACAGCCAGTTCCTCAGATCACAGAGAGGACTGTGACCGTCGAGCGGCAAGTGCCGGTTATGGTTCCTATCACGCAGGTCGTGACTATACCACAACCGGTCATCATTCCCAGCCGGCAGTTTATACAACCGGCCGGAGTAGCATCGATTTGGACACCGGCGATGCCGGTTAGTACCGGCCAGGTGACAGTCGGGGATTGGCAGGACAGGGTCTGGTTAACGGTCGCACATCAACCATCACCTGTCTGTCGGACATCGGTTCCACCTGGAGATGGTACCTGTCCGCCCGGAGTCGCACCAACACCACCGGCTCCGCCGGCGGCGGGTGGGACGGTGGCACCGCCGCCTGGAAACGGTGGCGGGAACCCCGGCCCCAGCATCCCACCGGGACAGCCCGACCACGGTGTGATTACGCCACCCAACAGTGGCGCACCACCACCAAGCTCATGGTGGATCGCCGACCCGGTCACTGAGAATCTCTATTAGGTGACCGGTGAGTGAAACCGCCGGTGCTGCGCGCTCGCGCGCAGCACCGGGACTTTTCCGAAAAAGTAAAACGATTTATTTTTTCAGAAAAGTTGATAAAAAATAATAAAATCAAAAAACTCTTGACATTGTTTGAAATTACTGGTATATATTATATACTATTAGTAATTAGCAAAATTTATATAATCAAAGGTTAGCAATTTATTAGGGGAAAGGGAAAAAATGAACATCAGAAAAATGTTTTCGAAAGTAGGGGAAAAAGTTAGGGGATTCTTCACAAACAAAAAGAAAATTCTAGCAACTGTGGCAGTTTGTGCAACAGTTGTTGCCGGAGTTACGGGCTTGCAGACAAATAAAATTGCCAACGCAACCGGCACACCAAGATTCAACTTTTTGCCTGGTGACGCAGAAATGCTTCGAGCGGCAAAAGTTACCGACTCAAATTGGGCTGACCCGATCAATGCCAATATTGGTAATCGTGTAGCATTTTTGCTTTACTACCACAATGGTATGGTTGACACTGTCGCTCACAACACCCGAGTTCGGGTTGATCTGCCGATTGATCAAAGCACACAGCTAAAAGCTACAAGTTATCTCTGGTCTGATGAAACCGCTTATATCACCGATACAGTTGTTGACGGCCAAATTGTCGGACTTTCCGGCGGTACTATTAATGTTCCGACCAATGCCAGAATCCAGTATGTTTCCGGTTCAACAAAATTATTTGCTAACGGTTCAACAACCGGTGTTGCTATTGCTGATGGAATTACTACTAACTCCGGTGTAAATATCGGCGACATTAACGGTTGCTGGCAGTACGCTGGCTATGTTACATTCTTAGCTGATATTTATGGCGAGTCCAATTTAGTCATGGATAAGAAAGTCGCTCATCCTGGTGAATCGCAGTGGCATGATGAAATCACTGCTAATCCGGGTGATAGCGCCGCTTATCTTTTGGGTATAAGAAATGATGGTAATATTACTGCCGGACAGATTTCAGTTAAAGATATTTTGCCGCAGTATATGACTTATGAAGCAGGAACTACCTACTATACCCTTCATGGTGATCCTCATCAATTGCCCAACACATTATTTACAACCGGTGTAAATTTGCCTGACCTCGAGCCTGGTCAAGACAATGCAATATTTGTTTCTTACAGAGCTACGGTCAACATGAGTATTCCTGCCGGTTCTTGGGAGTTAATTAACACGGCTAAAGTATTTCAAGCTGGTGTAGAGAAAGACCAAGATCAAGCTAAGGTTATTGTTACCGCAGCGCGCGGAATGGTTATTGACAAAAAGGTTTCCAATGGTACAAGCTGGGTAGAAGAAAATACTGCCAATCTTGGTGATGAAATTGCTTATCGAATCATAATTCGTAATACTGGTAACATTTATGCCAACAGCGTCCGCGTCCGCGATGTTCTGCCGGTTTATGTCAGCTATATTCCCGGCTCAACTAAAGTTGATGGCACGGTAGTTGCTGACCATATTATCACCCAGAATGGACTTTTGATCGGAAATATGGCTCCTGGTGCGCAAAAAGTCATTACTCTTCGTGGTAAAATCTATGGTTGTCCGCCAGTTGGTGGTTACACTTTGACCAATACTGGCTATGTCTGGGCAACTAGCGTTACCGCAATTTCCGATATTGCTACAACGATTGTTAATGTTACTGCCCCGATTGCTCCGACCAACTAATTTTTCCTCCGAGAAACTATTATTAATCGGTTTTAGCAATGAAAAGAATAATCAATTTCTTTAAAAAGTTGCACCCAAAAACTAAGTATATACTTGGTGTTTTAGCGCTGGCGGCAATTGTCTCTCAAGGCGTATTTGCCTTCACTAAACTTTCAGCTACCTCTCCGAGATTTAATTTCCTCTCTGGTGATTACGAACTTTTTCGCGGCGAAGATAAAACCGCCGGCGAAACGGTTTGGAAAGATCCGGCATCAGGTAATGCCGGCGATATCTTCACTGGTATTATCTATTATCATAATGGCGTCGAAGGGACGGTTGCCGAAAATACCAAAATTAAAGTCACTATTCCGGCCACAACCGTCAATAAATCTGCCACTCTCTCAGCGCAAATTTCCGCTGATGATGCCGAAGCGGTGACAGATACTATTGTTGACGGCCAGGTTATCGGACTTTCGGGCTTGACCGCTAATTTGAATCAAGACGCCAACATTGAATTTGTTTCCGGCTCGGTTAAGTGGTATCCCGACCAGCAAAATAATCCTGACACTCCGGTTGTTTTGCCATTTGGTCAAAGCGGTGATAAAATTATTACCCCAGAAGGTGTAAATCTTGGAAATATCAACGGCTGTTGGCAGTATGCTGGGTTTTTAACTTTTGATTTCAGAAGTCGAGTTACGACTGCTCCGGCGTTTACCGTTGATAAAACAGTAAAAAACATCACTGCTGGAGACCCAGATTATTCTGATGAAACTAATGCCTCTGCTAATAACCGAGTTGAGTTTAAGATTGTCGCAATTAATACCGGCACAGAAATTGCCGAGAATGTTAATATCAAAGATACTTTACCAGCAGAGCTCTCTTTTGTCTCCGGCTCGATGAAGATTTTCCGAGACGGTTCAGGGACAGCTGAGTTGCTGCCTGATGATGTTGCCAACCAGATTTTTGGCACTGGTTGGAATATGGGTGATCTTCAAATTGGAGCAAATAAAAGGGATATGCTTACTTTTAGAGCTAAAGCTCCATCAACAATTTCAGAGTCGAAACAAGTTGTAAATAATGCTGAAATTACTTCTGGCGCACTTTCGGATTCCGATAATGCTAAAGTAAATCTGGTTCCGACCGAAACTCCAGTAATTGTTCCGAACAAAAATGCTAAAAATCTAACCAGTGGGCAAGTTGCTTCTCCGCGAGTTATCGGCGGCAGAACCGTTTTGGCTTTTGATGTATTAGCTGGCGAAAGCATAGAATATACCTTACTGACAGAAAATACTGGTTCCGCCGCAGCCGAAAATTACCAGATCCAAGATGGAATTGCCGATATTCTTGAATATGCTGATGTGACGGCAATTTCCGCTGGCGGAAACGTCGTTGATGGAACAACTGGTAATGATGCCAGGCTAGTACAATATCCTGCGGTTACTATTGGTGCAGGTGAGAGCGTTACCAGAACTTTTACGGTCAAAGTCAAAGATCCAATTCCAAACACCCCGCCAAATGGTTACAGCTATGATATGCAGATGTACAACAAATATGGTGATGAGGTTATTGTTGTTTTGTCGCGGCCAACTCCACCGCCAACTCCACCAATTCTGCATATTGAAAAACTAGTTAGAGATTTTACCGTGAACGAATTGAATTTTGTTGATTTCAATCAAGCTATCGCTGGCGATACATTGGAATATATCATTAGATTTTCTAACACCGGCAATGGTCCAGCTGATCAAGTTAAGTTTTCTGATATTTTGCCAACCAATATGCAGTATATATCAGGGACGACAATAATTTCGGTTAATGAGGCAATGGAGCACACTCTGCCTGACGGAATCGTCGCCGGCGGTGTCACACTTGATACGATTGCCGCAGGTGATTCCGGTTATATCAAGTTTAAAGTTATTACTGATGCCGGTATCGCTTCTGGCACAGAACTGACAAATACTGCCAATTTGACTGATAATGGTGCAACCATTTCTGATACCGCCAAAACTACTTTCAAAGCTCCGGTGATCCCCGTATCGGTTACACCAATTCCACTTCCAAGAACAGGTGCTGACACCGTAGTTATTGCTGCAGTTGCTGCATTTGGTCTTCTAGCCTTGGCTTATAGGGTAGCAAAATTTATCTAATTTTGCCCTGTTAGCATAAAGAAAATTCCCCCGATATATATCGGGGGAATTTTCTTTATGGTCAAGAAAGATGATTTCTGCTACGATTTAGGTATGGATGTTAAGGAAAAATTAGTAGAACTGAAGGGTGTTCTCAAAATCGAAGAGAAACAGGCGAAGATAAAGGAAATTGAGGAGGGAATGAAGTCGCCTGATTTTTGGAGTGATCGAGAGGGAGCAAACGAAAAAACGAAAGAATTAAAAAATCTAAAAACTGAAGTAGAAAAATTTGAAGGATTAGAAGAATTATCGGAAATGGCCGGGAGCGAAGATCTCAAGGCGATTGAAGATGAAATCAAAAAACTGGAAATATATACTTATTTTTCCGCTAAATACGACGACCATTCGGCAATTTTGAATTTTTATGCCGGTGCCGGTGGTGATGATGCTCAAGATTGGACGGAGATGCTTCTTCGGATGTATATACGCTGGGCAGAGAATAACAATTACATGACAAAAATTTTGGCCAGATCATCTGGCGCTATTGCTGGCATCAAATCAGCAACTTTAGAAATTGATGGCCCATATGCCTATGGCAAATTAAAGAAAGAATCTGGGGTGCACCGTTTGGTTCGCCAATCGCCATTCAATGCTAAAGCCCTACGCCAAACCTCATTTTCTTTGGTTGAGGTGACGCCGAAGATTGAAAAGAGCGAAGAAATCGCCATCTCTGAGTCTGATCTAAAAACTGAAACTTTCCATGCTGGTGGCCATGGTGGTCAATCAGTAAATACTACGGATTCGGCGGTCAGGATAACGCATATACCAACCGGAATTCAAGCAACTTGTCAAAACGAACGTTCACAATTACAAAATAAAACGTCAGCTACGGCGGTTTTGCAAGCGCGGCTAGCAAAGATGCTTGAAGATCAACACAAAGAGAAAATTGCTGAACTTCGCGGCCAGTCGGCTGAGCCAGAATGGGGTAGCCAAATTCGTTCATATGTTTTGCATCCATATAAACAAGTCAAAGATCACCGGACGGGTTTTGAATCTAAAAATCCTGATGCAGTGCTTTCGGGCGATTTGAATGAACTTATCGAGGCGGAAATTAAACAAGTTGGCAGTTAAAGTAAAAGGTATAAAGTTATTCAGTAACAATGGAGCATCTTCTTTATTATCTGAGATATCTAAAGATTCCTTTCAGCGCGGAGGTTTTTTTACATTATAAAATAATATTGGCTCTGCTAGCCGCGGTCATTGTGCTCTCTTATGTGATTGATTTTTATTTATCACAGAGCGTCTTTGGCCCAAAATATCGTTATTTTTTGGCTCCAGGGGTCATTGTTCATGAATTGGCTCATGGCTTTGCCTGCATATTTACCGGAGCCAAAGTGACTTCGATGTCGGTTTTTGCTCGTGAAGGTGGCCATGTTAGGCATACAAAATCAAAAATTCCAATTTTGGGTTCAGTGATTATTTCGCTCGCCCCGCTTATTGCTGGCATTGTAATAATATATATCATTTCCCGCTACTTAAGCACAGCAGAACTCAATGTTTTCAAATACGGATTTGGCGTCAAAGCAATTATCAAAGGCAACGTGGCGATTATTAAAAACCTAGCTCATTTTTCCTGGAAGAATTGGCTTTTGCTTTACTTTACAATTTCAGTTTCCGTCACCATGCTGCCTAGTCGCCAAGATTTGCTAAGTGCCTTTTTACCACTGGCAGTTTTAATTACCGCATTTTTAATTGTATCCAAATATACTCACATACTCCTGCCGATGGATTCACTAAATTTGCTTCTTTTCACAGCGATGAATCTCTTGATTTTAGGCGCAATCTTGAGTATAATAATATTTGCCTTAACAAACTTTTTTAGACGATAAACCCCTCGACTTCGCTTGGGATAAAGGAATAGCATGGTTGATTTTGGCAAGATTAAGGATCTTTATAAATTACAAAAGCAAGCTCGTGAGATTCAGAAAGAGCTGAAAGATACTGAGATTGAAGCTCGCAGCAATGATGGTTGGGTGACCGTGGTTTTTAATGGTGAGCAACATTTGACAGAATTAACGCTGTCCGAGGAAGCGCTAAGACCTGAGAATAAACAGGAATTAGAAAAACAATTGCAGAATACTATTTCCCAAGCGATTTCGCGTTCACAGGCACTGGCAGCGGAAAAAATGAAAGATGTAATGGGCGGTATGGGACTACCGGGAATGTAACTATGAAAATTATTATCGGCCTAGGCAATCCAGGGAAAGAATATGAAGGCACTCGGCATAATGTTGGGTTTGATTTTTTGAATATGTTAATCAAGCATCCGAGGGTAAATACCATTGGTAGGGAACTAATTTTTAAGCTGAATAAAAAATTCCAAGCCGAAATTGCTGAAACTCAAATTGCCGGAGATAAATATATATTTGTGAAACCGCGAAGTTTTATGAACCTTTCTGGCAAGGCTGTAAGTCAAATCGTCAAATTCTACAAGGCTGACATTGATGATTTACTAGTAATTTGTGATGATTTAGATTTGCCCCTCGGAATGTCGCGTATCCGATTATCTGGATCTAGCGGTGGTCAGAAAGGGCTAGAGAGCATTGTCAAAGCACTCGGCTCCAATCAGATCGCTCGGCTTCGAATTGGCATCGCTGATCATAAAATTGGCACTGCGCAGATCGAGCATCCGTACGAGAGACCAGAAGCAAAGGTTTTTGTTTTGGGAAAATTTAGCTCACGTGAGAAGCCAGTGATTGAAAAGATGATTACCAAGGTAGTTGATATAATTGTTGATTGTTTGACAGGCAAAAAAGAATTAACCGCAACAACGTTTGAGGTTTAAACTCTAAACACTAAACTCTAAATTCTAAATAATTTCAAAATTCAAATGCTCAAAATTCAAAATGTTTAGGATTTAGAAATTAGAATTTAGGATTTACGACTGAAAGGAGAATATGGCACAACGAGTAAAGGAAATGGTTTCAGATGAGATTATTGATGAAAGCGTCGTCAAGAAACAAATTCAGGAGGCAAAAAAACATTTAGAAGAGGAAAAAGTCCCGACCGCAAGCGTCGGGAGAGTTGAGGAAGCAAAGAAAGAACTGAAAGAAGAAATCAAAGAAGCCGACGAAGAAGTAGAAAAGGGAAAGAAAAAAGAAAAAAAAGACCTGCCTGCCGGCAAGGCAGGGAAGAAACCTGAAAGAAAATCGCTAAAGCCAAAACATAGCAAAAAATATCTTGCTGCTCTGGCAAAAATAGAGAAGAGTAATATATATACTATTGATGAGGCAATTGATAAAGTTCTCGAGACTTCTATTACAAAATTTGATGCTACTGTTGAAATCCACGCTCGATTGGCAGTTGGCGGTATCCGCGGCATGATAGTATTGCCTGCGGGTGCGCCAAAAGAAAAAAAAGTTGTCGAAATTAGTGATGCAAATGTTGACGACATCATTGCAAAAATTAAAACAAATAAATTAGATTTTGATATTTTGATCGCGACTCCGTCGGTTATGCCAAAACTGGCGGCTGTAGCTAGAATTCTTGGACCAAAGGGGCTGATGCCATCGCCAAAATCCGGCACGGTTGTAGAAGATATCAAAAAAGTTCTAGAGGAAATCAAATCCGGCAAGATCGAATATAAACAAGACGACCAGAAAAATATTCATTTGGGGATTGCCAAAGTGTCATTTGGCAAGGAAAAGATCAAGGAGAATTTGCAGACATTTCTAAAAATTCTGCCGAAAAATAAAGTTAGCGCGCTCTATTTGGCCTCCACTATGGGTCCAAGTGTAAAATTGGAATTGCCAAAATAGTTGACCCCAGCACCAGAACAAGTTCGGTGCGGGGCAAGCATCAGATTGTTGACAAGTAAAATAAGCTTTGCTATAGTGAAAATACTTCCAAAGACCGTCGGCAGAAAAATAAGTCCGGCGCAGGAAAAATTGTGACAAATATATTTTTCTTGTTTGGTCGGCGGAAGCGCCGGCGTTTTTTATAAAAACGCGGACAAGAACGGATAACGAATAATCGAATAACAAATAACTAATAATACTAATTCGTCCAATTCGTTATTAGCCATTAGAATATTAGTCATCCATTCATGGAGCTTACGATGAAGGAATAAAATGGCCAAAACACGAGCACAAAAAGAAGCGATGCTTCAAGAATTAGATCAGAATTTCAAGGCAAAAAAGGCGGTAATTGTTGATTATCGGGGACTTTCGGTTTTTGAGATGGAAGAACTTCGCAACTTACTGGAGCAAAAAGGCATAAAATTTGGTGTGATTAAGAATACTTTGGCAAAAATCGCTCTAAAGAATTCTGATATTGCAATTGAAAATGAAATTCTGACCAAACCGTTGGCCATTGCATTTTCCGATGATGAAGTGACGCCGGCAAAAGAAATCAAAAATTATTCAAGAGAGCACGAAAAGTTGGAAATTCTTGGCGGTATTATTGAAAAAGAGTTTGTGCCGGTTACAACTATAAATTCGCTAGCGCTACTTCCAAGCCGCGAAGAATCATATGCTAAATTAGTTGGCAGTATTGCCGCACCAATTTCTGGAATGGTAAATGTGCTGGCCGGAAATTTGAGAGGATTGGCAAGTATTTTAGCACAATATAGAGATTCAAAAAGTTCATAACTTTATTAATTAATTTGCGAAGGAGATTATATGCCAGATGACACAAAAGAAACCAAAGGGGAAAAGGTAGAAAAAGCATCAGAGACAGCTGAGATTGCCAAAGATGTAGCTGTTGAGGCCAAGGAAGAGGCCGAGGAAGCTAAAGAAGATGCGATCGAGGCAAAAGAAGTTGCGGCTGAGGCGAAAGAAGAAGTAAAGGAGGTTGAAGTGGAGAGCTCCGACGCTCCAACAGAAAAGTCGGAGGTCGGAGTCCCGGCCGAAAGCGTCGGGAAAAAACCCGCTCCGTCGGGGAAATATAAAGAGTTGATCGAGCAGATCGAAAATCTTTCAGTTCTTGAACTCTCAGAGTTGGTCAAGGATCTTGAAGAGCGATTCGGTGTTTCTGCTGCTGCCCCGGTTGCTGTTGCTGCTGGTGGGGCTGCTACTGGTGGAGCTATTGAGGTCGAAGAGAAATTATCTTATGATGTTGTTCTAGCCGCTTCCGGTGACAAAAAGATTCAGGTGATCAAGGCTGTTCGGGAGATCAAGCCGGATCTTGGCTTGAAGGAAGCGAAGGATCTGGTTGAAGGTGCGCCAAAAGATTTGCTAAAAGGGGCGAAGAAAGAGGAAGCCGAGGAAGCGAAGAAAAAACTTGAAGAAGCAGGCGCAACAGTGGAATTGAAATAAATCAAGTTCCAAGATAGCAAGATACAAGAAACAAACAAGCAACAATAACCAAATTAGAAGATACAAATATTTGGAATTTGAGATTTGGACATTGGAATTTGTTTGGAAACTTGTATCTTGTTTCTTGTAATTTGACGAAAGGACTCGACTTATCGGGTCTTTTTTGCTATAATTCGAATATACTGATGTATCAAGGAGAGAGAACATGGAAACACGACGTCACAGCTGGATAGATTCGATTGGTTGGATGTTTTTTTGGAGCATCTACTCAGTCATTGCATCGATTGGTATATACATCCTCTTTCAGTTTCTCAAAGGTTTCTTCATCTTCTTTTTCGGCAGGAAGTACAAACAGGCCGGCTAGAAAAGCCGGCCTGAAACATTATGAAATATATACTGAAGAAAAAATTAATTTCTGGCGTCCGGGTTGGGCGTATTACGACATCACACGGTGTCATACGTACTCCGGTTTTTATGCCGGTGGGGACCGTTGGTGCAGTCAAATCAGTTGCCCCGTGGGAGCTTAAAGAGCTAGGCGCAGAGCTTATTCTTGGCAACACCTATCATCTCTATCTTCGGCCTGGCGAGAAGTTGATTAAAAAATTTGGCGGCTTGGCGAAATTTACCGGTTGGAACGGCCCGATGCTGACTGATTCTGGCGGGTTTCAAGTTTTCTCACTGGGTGAGAAAAAACTTAAAACTCAAAACTCAAAATTCAAAACTAAGGAAGGGGATCTATTAAAAGAGAAATCATTAGTAAAAATTACTAATGATGGAGTTGAATTTCGATCACATCTGGATGGCTCAAAACATTTTTTCACACCGGAAAAAGTCGTTGACATTCAACTAGCATTTGGCGCTGATATTATTATGCCGCTTGATGTCTGCCCGCCATCAAAAGCAAAAAAGGTAGAAATTGGAAAAGCAGTTGAACTCTCGGTTAAGTGGCTAAAAAGATCAAAGTCTCATCTTGATAAAAAAGCTAACAGCTTGAAGCTTGTAGCTGGCAGCTTTCCAGCCCTATTTGGCATCGCCCAAGGCGGCGTATATACTGATCAAAGAATTTATTGTGCGCGGGAGATGATTAAATTGGATTTGCCAGGCTACGCAATTGGTGGGTTGGCTGTCGGCGAATCCAAAAGAGAGATGTGGAAAATTGTCGCGCTGATGGATAAAATTTTGCCAAAAAACAAGCCAAGATATTTAATGGGGGTTGGCACCCCAGACGACCTTATAAAAGCGACACAGCTGGGAATGGATATGTTTGATTGTGTACTACCAACGCGTCTCGGACGCCACGGAGTGGCGGTCCGAAGACAAGTTAAAAGTCGAAAGTCGAAAGTCGAAAGTGCATTGAAGTTTGAAGAAATCAATTTGCTGAACTCGAAATATCGTGAAGATAAAAAGCCAATTGATAAAAATTGCAAATGCCCGGCATGTAGGAATAAATTCTCAAAAGCCTATATATCGCATCTGGTGAGGGAAAAAGAGATTCTTGGTATTCGACTTTTAACTTTGCATAATCTTTATACGTATCTGAATTTAATGAAAGAAATTAGAAAGAATGCTTTACCCTGAGCTTGTCGAAGGGTTGACAAACAATTTTTATTTACGGACAATGGGATTGTAGGAGAAATAATTTATTAGGAGGAAAAATGGATACTCCAATGCCAAGTTCAACTTCACCACCATCGCAGGATGATCAAACACAACCCACGGCGCCAGCCGCATCAGATGTATCACCACCAGCCCCGCCAGCAGACGCGGCGCCAACGGCACCCAGTCCAGCGGCGGCCGATGATTTAATTGCTGCAACCCCGCCACCAGCAACGCCACCAGCGGATGAGCCAATGGCTGCACCTTCTGCTGAACCAGCGCCAACCCCGCTTGGCGAAGAATCAGCACCTACTCCAGCCGCACCGACAGTCGTCGGTGGCCCAGCAGAGCCAGAGGATCCTGAATTTCCTAAATCTGTGGAAGAAACACCAGATAAAACACCGGGAGCAGGCATAGCTACATCTGATGCCGCGGCAAGTAGTGGGGATAGTGGTCAAACAACGCCCCCTGCCTCGCCTGTCTCACCGAGCCAAGGCGGACCGGCAGGCGGGCCGCCCGCAGCCCCTATGGAGTAAAAAGATCTAGAGTAATAAAAAAGGGAAGGATGAAAATCCTTTTCTTTTTTATCTAGACCAGTAAATGATAATTGAGAAATCTAATTTTCTATTTTAGCTCTGGAGATGATGATTAACCTCTTGGACAGTTGGCCAATAAAAAATGGTACACTGGGGTCTAGAAAGGAACCCAATGTACCAACACAATTATTACCTAATCGGGAAGCCAATTGCAAGAGTAGATAAAT
>Ga0210049_1004400_pt1 | contig 12317 bp, 9 predicted proteins | sample CryGeyCG2014_300_2_FD_183964 | JGI IMG/M metagenome (GOLD analysis project Ga0210049, IMG submission 183964) | Groundwater microbial communities from aquifer - Crystal Geyser CG06_land_8/20/14_3.00 (SPAdes) (version 2) | ecosystem: Environmental > Aquatic > Deep subsurface > Groundwater | place...
AACAACAAAATTTACAAAAAAGAACGTAAAATTGAGAATATTATTAATCTACGGGAGTATTTTAATATCCCCAGAAAAAAGTATATTCCACCTCCAGATCATCCCTGGAGAAAATTCAAATTTGGTAGAAATTACTGGTCTTTCAATACCAGCAATGTTTAACATTTTAAAAAATTAAAAGTTTAACATCTTGACAAATTAATAACACCGGTAGGTTGTCCGCAGGACTATCTTATTTGACCTACTCGGTCAAGGGTTTTTGAAAAATTTTTGTATGAAAGGGTTCAGACAACAAAAGGATGTGCTATCAAAAAGACACCGGGATAAAGTCCCCCCTATGGCGTTCCGATTCATTGTACAGATTTCTTTTTCAGGGAATAATACACCAACTCAATAATGACTACTCCAACAACAATTACTATGCCAGACAGAAAACTGTATTTTACGGATATCATCCTGATACACAAAAGGCCTATCAATCCTGACAGCAATAAACCCAACCCCACCATCGACTCATTGATGTTTATGTATTTATCCTTCTTTCCTTCAAACATCAGCGAATACGAAGATGATGAAAGAAACGTGAAACCGTTCAGGAAACCCAATAGCACTGCACCGGCGAAATAAAATGCCGGATTGCTGAAAAAGACAAAAAACAGCACAGCCGGCAGTACCAGCAGCTGGAACACGATGAGATAGTTGATTGAAAAAAACCAGAATGTCCATCTTCCCAGTATAACAACAATAGCGATGATTCCAAGGTACATCAGTGAATTGACGTTCCCGATAATAAAAGGACTCAGGTTCTCGCTTTTACCCATTTCCGTAAAAATAAACTTGATAAGGCCGCTTAAGAAAAACGTGCAAAAGGTGGCAATCCACATAAGCCGCATAAAAAACTCTATATACCAGCGCAATAATACCCGACCCCATAAAAATAATATTCAACCTGGTATTCAGCAGCCATCCCTGCTGGGCGAGAATGTATCCTCCGATAAACGGTCCCAGCAAAAATCCAACTACCCAGGCTATAGAATACCCTCCCATTGTTTTAACGAGTTGCTGCTTCCGCATACCCTCGGTAAACCATGACTGCAGAGTCGGAAAAAACATGGCATTTCCCAAAGCAATGATAATCGCTGATACCAGAAGTGCAGGGATATTTTTTGTGAAAACAATTAAGAAACATCCGGTCGCATATATGACCAAGCCTGCAGAAAGGGTGTGCCTCCGTTCCGGTTTCCCCGGCATTTAATACAATCGCGATATACGGGAAAGACAGAATTACCGCACCGTTCAAGAGGTCAATTAATGCTGCAGTAAAAAATCCAAAAAATATCCGTGTCATTCAGGTACTCTCCGTCTTTCTGGAAAGGACACATTGTCTCGTTTTTTTCGCAAAATGTAATATCAATAATTTTCTGGAATGCTTAAAGATGGTCGGGAAGGGTCACTGACTATACCCACAGTATGGACATTTTTCTTTTGCATAAAATTCATTTGATTGTTAATATGTTTTAGTAAGAAAATCGTCCCGATTTATCCGCAGGATTATCTAATTTATCGGAACGAGTATCAGACATTTATAATTCCTATGCTTTGAAAAATCAATAAAATTATAGCTATTAGAAATGACATATATTCCAAATACTATATCAAACTTTCTCAAATATAAGATTCTCTGTAGAAATATTGAACACATCTTTGGGTTTGTACCTATCTCTAACAGATATAATTTCTAATCCAATAATCTTACCTTGTTTATCGAGATCAAGATTTATCCCTTCTTCAATTTCTTTTGTTCGATAGACTTTTTTCTCTTGTATTCTAATATACAATGCATCTACTTCTTTATCATATTCAATTTTCATGTTTTTTTACACCCTCCCCTATTTTGTTTTGTCAATAGCCGTAACAACTGTTATCTTATTATTTTCTTCCATAAATATTACCTGTTGTGGTTTTTAGCAAAAAAAATACTCTCTTTTAAAAATATTATACATAGTTTCGGACCAGAAATCAAGGGGGGTGCAGGAAAGAATTTTATGGAATTTACTCGGCGGGGATTTCTTTCAAAAGTTCGTTTTCTTTGTATAACCTTATTACATATTTATCGGTTTTTGGTCTTGCGGCAAATTTCATTGTGAAGGATACACGTTGGGTATCGCCTAATTCTCCAAACGGCGTAAAAGCATAATCAACTGTGCTGTTATTACCTAATTTAAGTCCTACTCCGCCGGCTAAACCTGCCAGGGGTGAGTTCTGGGTAGATTTTGAAACAAGCATATAACCGCCACGGATTGAAATTGCATTAAACGAAACAAATTCACTGCCAACGGCAATTACAGTTGAATTATCATACACCTGATTTTTAACATCCAGAGCAATATTCAGCACTCCGGCAAGTTTATATCCAACACCTGCGGAAACCGTCAATGGCAGATCTGATTCTTTATGAACAAATTTCATTTTTGGACCTATGTTCTGCACTGTTAAACCTAAAGTAACTTTATCTAAACCATACTTCCAGCCTAAGTCAACCGCATAGCCCTGAGATTTGACTGTTTCAATCTGCTGTTCAATGTATTTTATGTTAAGTCCTATTGAATGATTGCCTGATATATTTCTACCAAAAGCACAGGTTATCGCTGTATCCTTTGCAGTAAATGTATACGGAACTGCTACCTGGCTTTCACGACCGACTATATCGCCGTAATCTAAACTATGGACGCTTATCCCAATATTAGCCATTTTTGATGGTACTGCAACTGCCAGGTATTGATAACCTGTATCAGCAATCCATTTGTTATACATAAATGATATTTGCGATTGTCGGACACCATCAAGCCCGGCAGGATTCCAGTAGATACTATTTACATCGTCAGTCAGAGCAGTATATGCAGAGGATAAACCCTGGGCACGGGCACCTACACCTATCAGTAAAAACTCTCCCGCGGTCTTCCCGGCAGCATATGAAATAGGTCTCTGAACTATCAAGCATATACTGACTACTGACAATAATGTAATTATTGTTCTATTTTTCATTTTATTATAGCCAGTTTACCTAAAGTTTTGTTTCCTTTATCGTCGCTTATATAATAGAGGTATACTCCGCTGGATATATCTTCATTATCAAGACTCCAATCAATTTTTATACCGTCTTCTCTTTCAAGTTCTTGGACGAGCCTGCCGGCTATTGTATATATTTTAATCTTTGTTTTCCCTGAAGTTAACCCATCAAAAGTTATTTTATTATGTCCTTGGTATTGTTTAAACGGGTTAGGATAAACAATTACATTATCAAGGTTTGTTTTCCCTTCGTAATAGAAAAGTCCGAATAAAGTAAAATGGCTGGTCTTTGTCGTGATTAAATTGCTGTTCCCGGAGTTTGTTGCCATACTAACTTTACCTTCATTTTCAATTTCAGTCCATTCATTTAACTGCTCGTTGAAATACATCATTCTCAAATCATCAGCTTTTATGTCTGTCCCATCCACAATGCCGTCTTTGTTTTCATCAGGATAAGGAAGAGAAATAGTTATTAACTTTGAGAATGCCCGTTTACCGGAAGAAAATTCAAATTTGCTGAATACTCCGACTGATTTTAACCCGGATTTATCCACCGGTTCCGGTACATCCTGAACATTGGATTCAACTATCAATTTAACTGTATCATTACCATTATTATTACTGTTATTGTTAACTGCATTTGCCGGTATTTCCACTTTTGTTCCGTCGGCAAGTTCAATTGTATTGTCATTATTAGTATCTATTTTTTGTTCTACCCTGTGAGATTTGTTCGGGTCAACTTCAGGATTGCCGTCTTCTATGATGTCTGCGTTGACATCATCTATAAATACGGTTATATACAAAGGAGTAGGTTCGGGCAGAGGACTTCCGTCATAGGCAACTGCACGGAGATTATATTCGCCGTTTGGCAGAGCAGAGACGTTCCAGTATATGGAAAAAGGCGATTTTCTGTCTATATCACTTATATTTATCCATTCACCATTGACTTCAATTTTCACCTGTCTGTACTGAAACTGAACGCCCGTGGTGTTTTTTGTTGCATCTGCCTTCACGGTAACAGCATTACCGCTAACCTTTTTACCGTCCCGGGGTATCGTTATCCATGCTTTTGCCGAACCAGGCAGAACGCTTGATTCAACTGTAATTTTATAAACCTCTGTCTGTGCAGAATTATTGCAATCATCAACAGCACTGATATAGTATTCAAGTTTTGATGCCGATACATCTTCAGCAGGAATTATGGTTGTGTATGAACCACCCTCGCCGACTGTCAGGCTGACTTTTTTATACTCATCCGAATTACCTGAACGATAGTAAAGAGAAGTTTCAACCAGTGCACTTGCATCTGCTATTTCACAAGATATTGAAACATTATTCCCTTCAACGATTGGCCCGGCAACTGGCGTGTGTTTGATTACCGGCAGTGTAGTATCAACTATGTCTTCAAGGACAGTGATTGTACCATCCAACTGATTGGGTACATATATAAATCTGTCATCTACGAGAGCACAATATTTTGCTCCCCTGCCTACTGGCAGTGTTGTTTTAACAGCACTGGTATAACCGTTAATAACAGAAATTGTATCCTCACCGGAATCTACGACATAAATACGGTTTGTTGAGTCATTAACGGCAATTCCCCAGGGTCCATTCCCTACCGGTATATAGCCGAGCAACTCATCCGTATCACCGTCAATAACAGAAATTGAATCGGAACCGTAGTTCGTAACATTGATTACGTTTGTTTTTGAATTTATGGCAATACCCACAGGATAATACCCGACGGCAATTTTCTTTATTACGGATTTATTGGCAAGGTTAACTACGATTACCTCATTATTACTATTATCTGCCACATAAACTTTGTTTTTGTTTACGGCAACGCCTGCTAATTTCTCACTTACTCCCAGTAAAATAGACTCTGTATTATTACCGTCCGTTATACCTAAATAAGATTGTGTCCCGTCAACATAGGGAAAGTATACTTTTGAACCATCTTCTGCTACACCTGTAGCAGTTCCGTCTATATGCTTTATGAAATCTTTTGTCGCCAGGTCAAATACCGCTAATTTATGATTATAATCGTCAGTAACAAACAATTTCCCGTTAAGGATAACAGTTTCTCCGGTATAAACATTCATTATGCCCGCGGATACATACAAATCACCAAAATACCTAAAAGTACTGTATGGAACTATTTTATCAACAAGTTCATTTGATTGCGTATCTATAACAAAAATACCGCTATTAGGGCCGTTGGTAACATACGCTTTTTTATCTGCAGATTGAATTACTATGCCAAGAGGCGTAGCAGGTGCAAAAGAAACCCTTTCAATTAAAGTCTCTGACAAAGAGTCAACTATACCTATATCCTGTGTCCATACATTTGCGGTATATACGCGGTTCCTTACAGAATCCACGCACACGCCTGAAGGGTCATCACCGGGACAGAATGTTTTTATAAGATTGAATTTAACCGTATCAATAACATGAAATTTATCAGTATAATTATCCACCACATACAACCTGTGCTTTGATTTATCAACCGCAAGTTTCTGCGGCCAGGAAACATCGGGTATTATTGCATCCACTTTATTTGTTTCTACATTTACAACTGTTATACTTGAACTGTACATCTGTGTGGTAAAGAGGTATTTCCCATCCTGTGCGGAGTCATATCTGTGGTCAAACCCGGCAGGATTTTTGCCAATATCTATATTCACTCCAATTTGTCTCTTTGTAAGGTCATAGACAGCAATCTCTGCATCAGCAGTATAATAGTGGTAAATAGTTATATATAATTTATTTCTCTCTTTATCTAAATCTATATCAGAAACAATATAACTCCAGGTTCCAAAATCATACATTAATTCCTGCGTGTTATCATTAAGGTTTACCTTATATACTCTGCCGCAGGTTCCATAATATGCTATCTGATTTTCACTGTCAATCACCAGGGATTGAATCCAGCCATTTAATGAAGGAATCCTGCAGATTTGTGTCAGGTCAGATGAATTATAAACGAATATACCGCATTCCCAGGAATCGTTTAATCCGCTGACATAAAGTTTTGTAGGAATACAGTCTGAAATTATTACATGCTGGGCATAGTTTATACCTTTTATTTCACCTTTAACTTCTTTTGTGGCAGGATTATATTTTATAACATTCCCGCTGTAGTATCCTCCAACGAATACGCAGCCGTTAGAGAGGTCAACTCCAATTGGGATGGGGTGGTCAAGGGTAGCGTCTTTGGTCAGATTTATTGTATTTACCACTCTAACTCCCGGAACGGAAGAATAAAGAGCAGTACCCACAAACAGCAAGCAGAAAATTGATAAGACAGTTCGTTTAATCATTCTTTTTAAACCTGAAAAATTTAGTCTCTTTTTTACCATCAGAATAAATTATTGAGAGTGAAGCATAATAATCACCCGAAGGCATCTCTCTGTCATGCATATCCCTGCCGTCCCACAAAGTCTGAGTATTTTTTATTTTCTTTATATCTCTGAGGACATAAGTACGGATTGGATGAAAATTACTATCTAATATATTTACTGCTATTTCTGCTTTTGTTTCGTCTTTATTGGTTTTTGAACCAAATGCAGAAAAACCCTTGCCTTTACCAGATTGCATTTTTCTGAGAGTGTAATCAACTTTAAATTTTGATGGGTGGTTAACCTGAAGGTTTAATAGTTCGCTATCCTGTTTAAGGTTTCGTTTACTTGGTTTGTTTTCGGCATAACCTGTGATATTAAAAACAAAAATAAAAAAACCAACTACTGTCAAAAAGACAGCAAGTCGGTTAATGTAATTTCTAAAGACTCCATTTTTTACATCTCTTAATTTTTCCATTTTCGGCAACCCGTCTTCCCCCTGGGGGAACTTAGCTTTGCGTCTCCTGATTACTCAGGATTTGCCTTTGTCGAAGCTACTGTAAATGTTAATGTAGCGTCCCGATTTATCGGGACGATTTACTGTAGCGTCCAGTTTTAACTGGACGATTTCTTTAATGACGATTTATTTAAGAACCACTATATATTTACACTATATTTACCAATTTGTCAAGTAAATTTTATGTAAATTTTATTTTAACTGATTTTTCAGTTACTTTTAACCTCAATCCACAAACCTGTATCCATAGGACTCTACTGTTTCAATTCTTTTACCCGCTTGTTCACCTAATTTTTTTCGAAGTCTCTGGATATGTACATCAAGCGTGCGACTGTCAGACGTGTCTTCATATCCCCACAGTGTTTTCAACAGATATTCCCGTCGGAGAGCTTTGTTACTGTTCCTCATCAAAAGGTACAGAAGTTCAAATTCTTTGGGTGCCAAATCAATCTCTGTAGGTATGTTAACCATTATCCGTCGGGACGTTATTTCCATAGTTACACCGCCTTTAGAAATAATTTCTTCAGGCTCAGAAACATAATAACCCATCCTTCTGAACATCCCTTTGATTCTTGCTAATAATTCCTGTGGTGTAAAAGGCTTTACAATATAATCATCAGCGCCTGTTTCCAACCCCGTTACCCTATCTTCTGTTTGTGTTCTTGCTGTCAGCATTATAATGGGAATCTTCTGTGTAATGATATTAGTCTTTATTTTTTTGCATACCTCAATACCATCTATATCAGGCAAACCCAAATCCAGCAAAACAAGGTCCGGGTTTTCTTTCTTAATTTTATTAAGCCCGTCAATTCCATTCAGCGCACTGCTGCACTGATAGCCTTCCAGTTCTAAACTCTGTTTTAAAAAATCCGCCACCTGCGGGTCATCTTCAATAATCAGTATTTTTTCTCCCACTTTTGTTACTCCTTTAAATCCCATTTTTCCCCCTTAATAATTCCCCCTTTACTAAAGGGGGATTGAGGGGGCTTGAGGGGGCTTGTAACTTTTTGTTTACACTAATTAAATAACATAAAAAAAGGGTCTTGTCAAGTGTTTTTTATATAAGGCGAGGGAATAAAGGGTTTTTGAGGGCGGTGATTTTCGTTTCTTCTTTTCCTACGGAACCTACTTCGGTTCCTACGGAACCTACTTCGGTAAATACAATTTTATTATCCAGAAGGAAGTTACTTGATTCTATCTTTCCAGCCTGACCGAGTTGTTCCCAGATACGCTGGGCTGTCTGCGGCATAATCGGGTAGAGGTAATGGGCCAGGACCCAAATCGTCTCGCACAGACTGGACAGAACACCGTTTAATTTACTATCCTTTTCCTTTGCCAATTTCCACGGTGCTGAACTATCAATGTATCTATTGACCGAGTCAACTGTTTTCAAAATAGTATCCAGAATTTTATTAAAATCCAGATTTTCATAATGTTCCTTAATCAGTAAAAGTTCATTCCATAATTTTTTGCTTTTCTGGCCCTCCGGTATCCTGCCCTCTGTGTATTTTTCTACCATCGTTACAACACGCGAAACAAGATTGCCGATATTGTTGGCCAAATCACTGTTGTATTTTTCTTTCAAACCATCCATTGAAAAGTCACCGTCAGTGCCGAATGGAAATGCCGAAAGCAATAAATACCTGGTTGCATCAACACCGAATTTATCCGTCAATTCCTCAACTCTTATAACGTTGCCGATTGTCTTTGACATCTTCTGACCATTGACAGTAAAAAAGCCGTGTGCATATATTTTTTCAGGTAAGGGTAACCCGACCGCTAAAAGCAATGCGGGCCATATAACTGAATGAAACCACAGTATGTCCTTACCAATCAAATGAACGTTTGCCGGCCAGAAATTTTGGGGACAGCCCGAAATATAATTTATAAGTGCATCTATCCACACATAAGTCGTCTGGGCTTCATCAAACGGCAATGGTATAGCCCAGGGCAGGTTTGCCCGTGAAATACTTATATCTTCAAGACCTAACTTAAGTTTACCTAAAATTTCCTTCTTTCTTCCTTCCGGCAAAATCACCATTGACCCGTTTGAAATAATGTCAATTAACTTTTTCCTGTAATCACTCAACTTAAAAAAATAGTTTTCCTCGGATTGTTCAACGGGTCTGGTTTTATGGTCAGGGCAAAGTCCACCCTCAAGTTCCGTATCTACGAGAAACCTCTCACACTGGACACAGTATAACCCGTTATATTTTGCTTTATAAATTTTTTTGTTTGTGTAAAGTTTGTTGAGGAATTCCCTTACCGTCTGCTCGTGTCTCGTATCGGTAGTACGGATAAAGTCATCATTAGAGATATTCATTTTCTTCCAGGCTGATTTAAATTCTCCTGCTATAGCATCACAGTGCTCTTTCGGTTCCCTGTTCATCTTTTTCGCAGATTCAAGAATCTTTGCACCATGTTCGTCGGTCCCGGTAAGAAAAAAGGTCGGACTGCCAATAAACCTGTTCCAGCGAGCCAGGACATCAGCAGCAACTGTGGTATAGGTATGACCTATATGGGGCGAGTCATTTACATAATAAATCGGTGTCGTAACGTAGAACTTTTTCATTTATCTGACATTTTCAGGACATAGGTATATGGATTCTCAAGATAATAAACTGTCTTAAACAGGTTCCGGTTTTCGTTCAGGGCTGTAAGAAGATATTCTCTAATTCACCTTATATTTTTTCAATTGATTTTAAGAATCCTGGATAAAATTTCTTTATCCTTCCTGAGACCAACCTTTCAGTAATACGAGCTTTCTCAAATTCAGCAAATATGCTAATCATCTGCAGGAATACCTTTTGAGCTGGAACAATATAAGTATAACATACAAAAGGGGTTTGTCAAGTGTTTTTTATTTTATCCTTTTTATCTCATTCATAAAATCTTCTGCTGAATGGTATCTGTTTTCTGCGTCTTTATCCAGACATTTTTTTATTACTTCATTGATTTCGCCAGGAAGTTCTGGCACAATTTCAGTTGGTTGTCTATAAACCATTCTCTCTTTCTGTGCAAGGAAATCAGGTCCTTTAAACGGCGGGTCACCAGTAAGCATTTCATACATAGTACAACCAAGTGAATAAATATCTGAGCGCACATCGTAGGTTCCCAGGTGTTGCTCGGGTGCCATATAAGCAAGTGTCCCTGAGGTATCTTTACCGGTGAGTCGTGAAAGAGTATCTTTCAGTTCTCTGGCAATACCAAAATCCATTACTTTTACCCAACTGGACTGGGAAACCATAATATTTGATGGTTTTAAATCACGATGAATTATTCGTTTGTTATGTGCATATTTTAATGCTTCACAAACAGACATTATTATCTTTATTGTCTCCGGATATCCCAAACGCTCTTTCCTGTTTAATAATATATCTACTGTTTCACCATCTACGTATTCAAAAACAAGATATACATTACCACCCTCTTCAAACATATCATATATATCAACAATGTTTGGATGATGGAGTTCTGCAACACGCCGAGATTCCTCCAGGAACCTTTTCTTCTCTCTGGGATTTATTGCTATTTCTTCTTTCATCTTCTTTATTGCAACCTTCTTATTTATCTCCTTATTCAACGATTCGTAGACAATACCCATCCCGCCACGGCCTATTTCACAAATGAACTCGTATTTTTTGCCAATATACATACCAGCACCCTGTTCAGTTTGTCCCGTTTGTGTCTGTGCATAAGCAGGCATACGTTTAATTGTTCCTGAAGGTATTTGCGCCCCGGATAACTTTATATACCTTTCAAGAATATCTTTGAAGAAAACATTCTCATTGACAAACCTGCGATATATGCTAACAGCATCGTCTATTCTGCGTTCTTCTTCTAACTCTAACCCTAACTTATAATACATATCAAGTATTGCATCTGCATCCTTTCTGTTTTTAATTTGTGCAGGTGATTTTACCGCTGTATCCCTTAATCCTTTTTTAATGCATATGTCAAACCATAATTTGTATTCTCTGGATGACCATTCAGTTTCACTTATGTTAGAAAGAAACTTCATCAGGTATTCATACTTATTTTTCTTCTCCAGAAGTTCAATAACTTGTGAGTGATAATTTTTTGGAATATCAAATGGTATTTCATCTAATTTGTCTAAAGTGTCCAGTATGGAGATTAGAAGTCCATAATCGTCTGAACTCTTTTTCTTCTTTTTTTCCAGTAGTTCTTTTGCCTCCTGATATTTATCCATTGTCACTAATGATTTGACAAACAGAGTAGACCCATTAGAGGATAATATCCACGGATTGTTAATCAACTCTTTTATTTTATCTGCCCTGTCATATATTTCCACAATAATATCGGATTCATCAGTGTGCTTTATGTTATTGAGGACATCTTTGTCAATTAATTCTATTGCTGTTGTTGGTTTTTCTAAGTCACTTAATTTTTTTACTAAATTCAATATAGTTTGAGCAGGAAACCCCTCTTTTTTCAATTCACCAAGTTGATTTGTATATAAGTAAATATCCAGTATTTCATCAGCAGAAAAATCTTTTCTTGTATCTCCACCCATTGATTTAAACTGTAAATAGAACTGATATGCACTGGAATAATCTTTTTCTTTGACCATCTGTTTACAAAACGCAGAGAAATAATTGCTGCCAAGTTCTTCTTTGAGCAAATCTTCTGCATTCCTGGTTTTATAATATATACTGAAGAGTTCCGCAGGTGAAAATTGCCGTATTTGTCCACCAAGTTGCCTGTATTTTGTCAGTAATTCGTATGCTTCATCATAACCGGAGGAATTTATCTTTTCTCTTATTTCTCCGGGGAGACTGGCTAAAAGATTGGCTTTCTTTTTCATCTTTTTGTGTGCAATAAATAAGATTGCGAGAATACTTGCAGCAACTACCACAGAAGCAAAAGCGGTAGTTATTTTTTTCTTCATTCTGTATTTTCGTGCAATGCTGGCATCAATTTTACCTGGAGAACTTATTCCTTTTACAATATTAGCACATGTCAGGGAAGGATAAAAATAGATATTAAAAAGCAAAAAACTCAAGAATATAATTTTAGATTTTTTGTTTTTCATACAATTGAGTAATATCCTGATTCCAAAATTCAAAAAGTAAAATTTTGGGCGACCCCGCCTTCGGCGGGGAACAGATTACCAGATTTTCAGATATTCAAATTATTGAGCACCACTGGCGGCACAACGGAAACCCCTGTAGTTGAACCTGCAGTCTGGCGTGAGCCTGACGCGAACAGAAGAACGACAGTTGTATGCATTGAAGAGCCAACTGCCGCCGCGCAGAACACGGATGCTTCCACTATTGGGTCCTTTGGGATTTTTCGCAGGCTGAAAGCCTGCGGCTACCTTATAATAACCACTGTCATACCAATCAGAACACCACTCCCAGACATTGCCGTGC
>Ga0210049_1004413_pt1 | contig 12305 bp, 11 predicted proteins | sample CryGeyCG2014_300_2_FD_183964 | JGI IMG/M metagenome (GOLD analysis project Ga0210049, IMG submission 183964) | Groundwater microbial communities from aquifer - Crystal Geyser CG06_land_8/20/14_3.00 (SPAdes) (version 2) | ecosystem: Environmental > Aquatic > Deep subsurface > Groundwater | place...
CGCGATAACATCCAAATACCACTGCGAATAGTCATCCGCCCGCCTAGTAATCTCCTTGTTATTTTTCATGTCGCCCTCCTCCTCCATTTTATTAATGTTCGATTCTCTGATATTTTTTTTAACTTTTGAATTTGACATAAACTTTTTTCGCAAGCAAATAATTCAATGTTGGTTGATAATTAAAATATGATTTAATCTTACACGATTTTTTTAAAAAAATCAATATCGTGTCGCCTTATTTAAATTTATTAACAAACTTGCCAAAACCAAGATAATCTAATAAAATAAATCCATGATAAAAGCTTGCGAAAAAACTAATATCGGTATCTTCGGCTTTGGCAACATGGGCCAAGCCATTTTTAAGCTTTTAGCAAAACAAGCGGAAATTAATTTTTTTATCTACTCAATCGGTGTAACCAAAATTAAGAGGGCAGTCTGTTTAAAAAGCTTTGAAGAGCTAGTTGGAAAATGCGATTATATTTTCCTTTGTCTTAAGCCGCAAGATTTTTACGATTTAAAGCCGGCCAAAACCAACAATAAAGTTTTCATTTCCATTATGGCCGGGGTTGGAATAAACAATATTAAAAAAATTATCAACAGCCGAAATATCGTCAGAGTCATGCCCAACCTGCCGCTGCAAGTCGGCCAAGGCGTGATTGCCTGGTACGCCAAAGATAAAAAATTTAAAAATCAACTAAATTTTATCAAAAAAATATTTACTAATTTTGGTTATAGTTTTAGAGTAAGCCGGGAATCGGAATTAGATAAGATAACAGCTATTTCCGGTAGCGGACCGGCTTATATTTTTTTATTCATGGACGCGCTGATTAGGGCCTCGCTTAATTTGGGTTTTAAGCGAGAACAGTCTGAACAAATTATTTTACAATTATTCCGAGGTTCGCTACAATATTTTAAAGACGTAAAAAAGACTTATACTCTCAAAAGTTTGATAAAAATGGTAAAATCAAAAAAGGGCACGACTGAAGCGGCTTTAAACGAATTAAATACGAAAAAATTTTATCAAGCATGGCAATCAGCTATTAATCAAGCTTATCGGCGCGCCAAAGAAATTTCCCACTATGAAATCAAATAATCTTAACAAATTAATCAGCCAAACCAAATCAGCCTCAACTGCTTTATTATGTTTAGACGCCAGAAAAAGAAAGCGGGTTTTATTAAATTTGGCAAAATTAATTTCCCAAAATCAAAACAGCATTATCCGGGCCAATCTTAAAGATATCGCCAAGTCCAGGCGAAATAATAAAAGCGAAAGTTTTATCGAACGACTAAGCCTTGACCGCAATAAAATTGAGGCCATGGCCGTGTCCTTAAAACAAATCGCCGGAAAATCGGATACGCTTTTTAAAACCATAAAGCAATTTACCGGCCCCAGCGGCATAAATATAGAAAAGGTGGTCTTTCCCCTCGGTCTGATCGCCATGATTTATGAATCACGCCCCAACGTAACCATTGACGCTTTCGCTTTATGCTTTAAAAGCGGCAACGCCGTAATCTTAAAAGGCGGCATTGAAATAACGAATACCAATAAAATTTTAGTAAGCCTTATTAAAAAAATCCTGGCTCATGCCGGAATTGATAAAAATATCGTTCTTGATTTAAGTAGTCTTGAGCGAAAAGCCACGCTTGATTTAGTTAAAAATCAACAAATTGACTGCTTAATCCCCCGCGGAGGTAAAGGCCTGATCTCCTTTGTCAAAGAAAACGCCAAAGTGCCTGTTATTATTACTGGCGCTTCAGTAGTTCATGCTTATGTTGACGCTAGCGCAAATTTAAGCCTGGCAAAAAAAGTAATTATCAACGCTAAAACCAGGCGAGTTTCAATCTGTAACGCCCTGGACGTAGTAATACTCCATAAAAATATCTACGAAAAATTTTTAAAAATAATCGCCCCCGAACTGGCGCAAAGAAAAGTGGAAATCAGGGCTGACCAAAAAAGCTACACTGCTTTAAAAAATTAAATTACCAAAAATTAAAAAAGGCCGCTAGCCAGGACTTTGATACTGAATTTCTTGATTATATCTTAACTATTAAAGTGGCAAACAATTTTAATCAAGCGCTTAATCACATTAAGCGGCACAGCCTGGGCCACAGCGAAGCCATTATCACCAAATCAAAAAAACAAGCCGCTCAATTTTTTAAACAAATTGACGCGGCTTGCCTTTACTTAAATACTTCAACCCAATTTTCCGATGGCGGTGAATACGGCCTGGGCGGCGAAATCGGAATCAGCACGCAGAAACTTCATGCCCGCGGACCTTTCGCCAATGAAGAATTAACCACTTATAAATATTTGGTTAAAAGCCAGGGTCTTATTAGAAAATAATTAATTTTACACGAAAGAAAAATAGTCGTAATGCACAGCCACAATATCCGCGGCTTTTATTTTTGACTTTTCAATATCGGTTTTTTTATCATACCAAATAATTTTATTTTTTAATTCGTTGGAACTATGACGGGATAGACCTCGGCCCAAAATTTTATTTTCATCGTTGTTATATATTTCAACTACCTCGTTTTTTCTAAAATTTCCCTCGATTCTTTCTATGCCAGTTATCAAAACCGAGGCGGTTTGTTTTTTCTTTAAAATATCCGCCAAATAGGTGCTGACGTATATTTTCCCGCCGCCAACCGCGGCCGGAACCATGGTCGAAACCGTCAACAGGCTCTCTGAAACGTTCGCGCCTACAACCTTCGCACAACCCGCTATGCCATAGAACTTAACGGCGTTGACGAAAAAAAGGACTCAGCAGCAGGGCTTTCCACCCTACTTTTTTTAATTTTCTCTAAATCACTTAAACACCTGCGCGCTAAAAATTTGTATCTCCGTATCTTTGTCTTTGTAGCAGTTCGAGCTAATCCCGGCTTTCTGCGAGCAAAGCTCGGACAAAAACTCGGTGAGCGTCCAGCCGGTTTCCGTGGCTACTTGCGGCAAAAATACGCCGCTCCGGCCGCCCTTTCTGATAATCACCCCGTGCTTACCCAATTCAATCTTGCGCCAATCGCCAATCATCTCCGGCGCGGACAAAACGCTTATTTCATATTCAAGGCCGCTTAATTCGCTCTCGCCAACCGGATTAAAACGATAATCTTCGCTACAGGCCGCTACCGCCATGTCGCGCACCACCTGCCATAAAGGGTCGGCTGACGGCACGATTTGCCCGATACAGCCCCTGAGTTGCTTATTTTTAGTCAAAGTCACAAAAGCGCCTTGCTTCTGCTTTAATCTTTCGTCAGTAATATCAAATTCGGGTATTTTTCCATCCGCCACAAAACTTTCCACCGTGTCTTTGGCAATTTTTAATAATATTTTTTGCTGTTCGCTATTTAATTCATTTTTCATTTTGATATTTTCATTTTTAACTTGAGCGATAGCGACCGCGCCATAGCCTACTACTCTAGCCTTATCCCCGATTACCGGCACGTCGCCGCTATTTAAATATTTTAAAACTTCAATCTTATCCCAACCGGCCAAATCAGCCAAATACAATAAAGTTTTAACCGCGTCAATGCCGCACAGCACGGTTTGCTCATTGATATAACCAGCATTTTCCGTTTGCTCTACGTAGTCGGACAACTCCTCCACGCTGCCGATTTTTATTTTTTCTAAAGTTGCTTTATCAATTTTATTGGCGTCTTCATAACTGGGGTAATGCGACATATCGGAAGAAACCACTACCACATCATCCGAGCCCAGATTATCTTTTAAGGCCTCTGCCAATTTTTTGTAAGTATCGTCATATTTATTGCCGAACATAATCGGTACAATTTTAAAATCACCGGCCAATACCACCTGCAGAAACGGAATTTCAACTTCTAAAACATGATCCTGGCCATGAACCGAAGCGTCGTATTTTATCGCGCTATCGACTTTAATCAATTTGTCGGCCAATTCTTTATCAACCGCCACTTGGCCTAAGGGCGTTTGCCAAAGGTCGCTAGGGTCAATCGCCGCGCCGTCAAAATAAGCTTTATGCGAATTACTGATAATCACGGCGGTGTTTATTTTTTTGCCCTGAAACTCTTTAAAAGCATAAGTCGCCACCGGCCCGCTAAAATCATAGCCCGCGTGCGGCACCATAATGGCCTTGATTTGGCCGTCAATTTTCTCCTCCGGCGCCTGTTTTAAATATCTCTGAATTTGGTCGGTAATCGCGCCTGGCTCGTTTGGGTAAAATTGTCCGGCCACGGCCGGCTGCCTGATTTTTTTCGGCATATCGTTAGTCGCTTGTTCGCTTGAACAAGCCGTTAGAAATAAAATAATTAAAAATATAATAATTAATTTTTTCATGAAAAAATTATTTATTAATCGCTTTAAGTATTTGCCTATGCACTTTGCCGTTGGAAGCCGCGATATTGGGCTCGCCCAGCCGCCAATCACGGCCGTCAAAATCCGTGACTTTGCCGCCGGCCTCGCGCACCAAGAGCACCCCGGCCGCCACGTCCCAATCATGCGTGCCCGGCGCCAAAAAAGACTCCACCCGGCCGGAGGCCACGTAAGCAAGTTCAATCGCCCCTGAACCCATCTGCCGGCAATCCAGCTCGTTTAATTTTTGCCGGCGCCAATAAGCCAAAGCTTTCTTTATGTCAGCATCTTTGGGGCCATGGCAAAAAGTATTTAAAACCTTGCCTTGAAAAATTTTAGAAACCGACATTTTTTTGCCATTCAGTTCCGCGCCTTGGCCGATGGTCGCGGTATAAACTTCTTCCAGCCTGGGCGCGTTGACCAGACCGAAAACCAACTCGTCATTTTTGGCCAAAGCTAAAGAAATGGACCAGAGCGGATTATGCATGGAAAAATTAGTGGTGCCGTCAATTGGGTCCAAGTACCAAACGTATTCGGAATAAATTTTCTCCGCCGGCCGCTCCTCGGAAACAATGCCATAGGCGGGAAAATATTTTTTTAACTCATTAATAATTATCTCCTGCGACATTAAATCCGCCTTGGTTAAAATTTCATGGTGCGATTTTAACATCACTTCGGCGCGATTGAACTTCTCATATTCCCTTATTAGCATCTGACCGGCCTGCCTGACCGCAGCTAAGGCCACTTTTTTTATTTGACTAATCATAAATAATTTTCATCGCGATATAATCAAATTAGTTCTAATATTTTTAGCTCTAGCTTATTAATTTCACTATCCCAGACCGCGAAGCTGGCTTTATTAAACACTCCGCCCAAAGTTCCCGGATTAACCAGCGTCACGCCGTCTTTTTCTTCTATCCAGGGTTCATGGGTATGGCCGTAAAAAATTATTTGGCATTTTTTCAACTCCAATACTTTTTTTATGCACCAAGGCTCATGGCATAGCCCCAAAATTTTTCCGTCAACTTCAAAAACGCCGAACCTGCCCAGATATTTTATGTTTTCATACTTGCCGACTTCAAGCTCGTCGTATATTTCCAAGTTGCCGCGCGCCAGATAAATAAGCTTAAAATTTTCCGCCAGATACGCCAAGGTTTCGCTATCAACCACGTCGCCCGAGCAAATTGCGTTGGCAATGCCCTGGCCCCTGCCCCAATTCAGGCATTTTTCCAGATTGGCTAAATTATCGTGAATATCAGAAATTATTAAAAATTTCATAAATAAATCCCAAAACAAAAAGCAGGGACAAAAACCAAGCGGCCGGCTTGGTCAATTTATTTTTAATCGCCGAAACGACTTCCGGCTTGGCTTTAATTTTAAACATCAGCCAGATTAAAATTATGCCGGATAAGCCGCCCGTAACCGCGCCGGTTAAACTCACCACTTTAATTAAATCATCCCAGCCGATTAGGTACAATAAATACGGCACGAAACAAGCCAGAAACCAGGCCGATTTATTGTTCAGCCCCAAGTCCCATTGGAAAATCTCTTCTAAGGCCTGGGCGAAAACAATATAGGAAGTAATGATGGATAACAGCCCGAAAATCAAGGAAAAAGCCACGATTCCGTCGGACATTACCGCGGCTAAGCCAGTCAAGGTGTCCGGCGTGGCGGCGGCGCCGGTAATGCCCAAAACCACTAAAACGAAAAGCGTCATTAAAACCGCCGGAATAAAGGTGCCCCAGGCGATGGCACTCCTGATTTTGTTTTTTTCATAGGCCAATAAGCGGCAGATTTCCGGTATGGCCGCGCCGCCGCCCACGGCGAAAAAAATCGGGCCATAAGGCAGCAGAGCGTTAGGCCAATTAATTAAACGAAAATTACTTAACTGAACATGGCCGAGACCGCGCCAGACGATCAAGCCGATGGCCAAAACCAGTAGCGTTGTTAAAACCAATTCGGTGCCGGCCAGCATTTTTAAGTCAAAAAAAGTTATCAAAGTTACCGCGGCGAACAAAGCGGTGGCATAAATGAAAACTTCGCCGCCCCAATAAGGGCCTACCAGCTGATGCAAAAAAATCCCGCCAACGATAATGTAGACCAGGATTGAGCCGTAGACGCCGATGATTTCCACCGCCGAAGCGAAAATCTTGCCACCGCGGCTCGCGTAGCGGCCGACTAATCCGGGCAGGCGGTGCTTCTCTTTGGTTGACATGATCGCTTCAGCGAACAGCAGCTGCAGATAATATTGAATCGCGGCCAAACCGACCATAAAAATAAAAAGCGGGATTACGCCCGATTTGTTGACAACATAAGGAATGGTGAATAAACCCACGCCGATAATCGTACCCATTAAAGCGGCGATTGCCAGCAAATAATTTTTTGTCATATTGCGTACAGGCTTATTTTCTCAAATTTATCTCGTAATTAATCTGCTCAATTTTCCGCAAATTGCCTTTGGCCTGGTCATACTTGGTGCGCAAATAGCCGGTCATATCAAATTCCACTAATTCTGACATAATTTCATCAATCATGTTTTTTATTTTCACCACCTCTTTATATTTGCCTTGAGCGGCCCGGGTAACCGCCTGCCGCACCAATTCGCCGGTTAAATCGCAGATGCCGGATAAATAGCTTTCCGCATTTATCTCTATCCCTTTAATTGCGTCCAACTTTTCGCCGCCAATTAATTTAGATAGCATTTTTGCTTCAACATATTCTTCCACGCCGGCTTTATAAGCGCCTTCTTGGGCCAGCCGGGCGTAGCCGAATTTTTTTTCCAAATTTATTAAAATCTTTTCAATTTCAACCAAAGAACCGCCGGCTTTTTTCGCGTCGCCGCGGTGCAGGGCGAAAATCACTCGCTTGGAATCATGCAAAACTACATTTGCTAAACTGATAATCTGCCGGCGCTCGCTTTCGTGCGCATCATATTCCTGCTTTAATTTTTGAATAAATTTTTTGTTAATCATAAATTATTGCCCCCTTTAATAAAGGGGGTTAGGGGGATTTACATATTCCACCTTAAAAATCCCCCGCCCTTGCGGGCAACCCCTTTGTTAAAGGGGTTATTTTAATTAATTATTCTGACACTCTAAGGACTTCTTCCACGCTGGTGATGCCGTCAAGCGCTTTTAATAGCCCGTCCTCTACCATGGTAATCATGCCGTGCTTTTTGGCATTATCGCGCATGTCGTATTCGCTTGCCTGACCGCCTAAAATTAATTTTTCTATTTCCGGATTCATGGCCATAACTTCATAAATGCCAATCCGGCCTTTGTAGCCGATGCCCTGGCAGGCGTCGCAACCTTGGCCCTCAAAAAATGTTAATTTTTCAAAATTAATTTTTTTCTTGTCTTCATCATTAAGCTCATTTAATAAATCTTTGGCTCTTGTTAAAGTTTCGCCGTCAATTTTAGCTTCTTGTTTGCATTTTTCGCAAATTTTTCTGACCAGCCTTTGCCCGACCATGGCGTTTAGCGCCGGCGCCAATAAATACGGCTTGGTGCCCATGGACAGGAATCTGGGCACGGTGCCGGCCGCGTCGTTGGTATGAATGGTTGACAGCACTAAATGCCCGGTTAAGGCCGCCTGAATGGCAATCTCGGCCGTGTCCAAATCGCGGATTTCTCCCACCATAATTATGTCCGGATCCTGACGCACAATTGAACGCAGGCCTTGGGCGAAAGTATAATTTTTTCCGATTTGAGACTGGTTAACGCCGTCCAACTGGTATTCAATCGGGTCTTCAATGGTAATAATTTTTGTTTCCGGATTATTTAATTTTTTTAAAATAGCATAAAGCGTGGTGGTCTTGCCTGAACCGGTCGGGCCGGTGGTAATAATCATGCCGTTGGGCCGCTCCACTTCTCTTTTTAATTGCTCAAAGGCGCGGCCGCGAATGCCTAAATCATTAAATTCCAAGCCCACGGCGCTGGAGCGCAGTAGGCGCATGACCACGCTTTCGCCGAAATTAGTGGGCAAAAACGAAGCGCGAATATCAAGTCGGTCATCGCGCAAAAAAATTGACAGCCGGCCGTCCTGCGGCTTGTCGGTAACGTTAATTTTCACTTCGGCCAACAGCTTCATGCGCGAAATTATTTTTTCCCATAAGGACTTATCCACGCTGGCGACGTCATGCAAAACCCCGTCCACCCGGAACCTTACTTTTATGTCCTTTTCTTCCGCTTCTATATGGACATCGGAAGAATCCGATTTAACGGCCGCGGCCATAATCATAGTAACTATTTCCGTGACCTGCGCCTGATTAATTTCTCCCTGCAAATCTTTGAAGCTGGACAATTTTCCCCCGTATTTATTTAACTCCTCTTCAGTAATTTTAACTCCCCTGATTACTTCCCTGACTTTTGGTATGGTTTTATACATTTCCAAGCCGTACTTAAAGCTATTGGCCGTGATTAAATAAATTTTTATTTCAGCAAAATATTTTTCCTTGAGGCTCTTAGCCAGCTCCTTTACCGCTTCGTCATCGGGCGTTAGACTGCCCAGGCGGATATTCTTGCCGTCATAGAAAAAGCATAAAACGCTAAGTTCCTTGGCCCGCTCCTCGGATACTAAAATCAGGGCTTCCGGGCTGATGGGAAAACCGGCCAGATTAATATAGGGTAAATTACCGGCCTCGGCCGCCTGCTTGGTCAGCCGCTCCAATTCTTTAATTTTTATTTTTTTTTCTTTAACGTTGAATTTAGCCGCCGCGCTTTCGTCGTTTCCGGCTTGCCCGGCCGAATCGCCCATTAAATCTTTAATTGATTGTTGATTTGGCATATTAAAAAAATTTTCAAATTTCAAAATCAAAAATAAAGAAAAAATCAAAATCCAAATTCTAAAATTATACAACCCTCACCGCGCCGCGCACGCCCCAGTAGCCGCCGTGAGGCCCCGGATAGTCCCTGAACAAACTAGCCCGGCAGTCGCCGCGGTCCCAGTGGGCGTACGGCACATAGCCGTTAGTGGTCGAGGCCCCAAGCAAACGGCAATAATAAATCGTACTTTTATCATCGTCTAAAACAACTTTTTTTCCTTTTAAATGAAGCGCGGCGAAAGAGATCCAGTCTTCAGTGGTGAATCCGACTTCGTTTTGCCGTTTTAAGAGTTTATATTGCTCGGCGGCGTTCAGACCTCCTACAACCTGCGTCCTTTTTACTTTTTTTATTTTTCCCTTGATTTTAATCTCTTTTTCTATGATTTTTCCTTGGCCTTTTTCCGGAGCTAAAGGAATATCTTCAATAATAATAATTTGCCAGCCGCCTAGTTTGGCCAGGGCCTCTTCTTTGGTCATGCCTCCAGCCGCTTCAACTGATCCCTTTTTCTCTTGCCATTCGGGAAAATAGGTTAAATTATTAAACAAGCCGCTGAAGTAAATATTCTGCTTATCCGCCCTTAATTCCAGGGGTTCGCCGTCTACGCCGAACAGCTTGGTTTTATTCTTATCCGGAATTCTTCTGTCTCCCTCAACTCTTATCTCGGTAAAATGGTCTTCTATCAGCCGGCCGTAGCCGTCGGCCATGGCCGCCGGCGATAAAGCGAAAGGAGTAAGGTGAATTCTGGAATTTTCCAGGGTGGCGAACTTCTCCGCGAAAAACTCTTTGTTGGCGATCAGTCCTTTTTGTATTTCTCTAAATGACGGTACCGGATATTCTTGTCCATTTTCGCCAATAATGCCTTCTTGGCCCGAAGTTAGAGTTTTAAGCCAACCGAATTCGCGATAGCCGCTGATGGCTTTTTCATATTGCCCTTTGGCTTCTTTTATGGGCAGGCCTTCAAACGGCCATAATTTTTCTTGCAGGGCGTCTCTTTTTTGCTCCAACCCGGCTTTCAGCTCTTTGGCTTTTTCCCAATTTCCGGTTGCCGCGGCTTTTTGATACTCCAAATCAAACTCCCGGTTAAGGGTTTTAATGGTCTGATATTCTTTTATCAAGTTTTGGCAGAGAGAGGGCATAGTTTATGTGATAAAAAAATCTAATTTTCCAAAAACGCCTTATAACCTAAATAAGCGCAATAAACATCAGCTTTTGAAGAAATCTCCAATGGCGCATGCATATTAAACAGAGGCACACCAGCGTCAATTACTTCCATATTACGATTAGCTAAATATTTAGCGATCGTGCCGCCGCCGCCTTTATCAATTTTACCCATACCTCCAGCTAACTGATAAACTATATTTTTATTCTTGTTATATAACGCCGTTAATTCCTGCATAAATTTACCAGAAGCTTCACTGGTCGAAAACTTCCCGCCATGGCCGGTATATTTTTCTATAGCCAAACCATTGCCTAAACGGCACGTATTGCGCGTGTCAAAAGCATCCTTATAATCAGGGTCGAGTCCGGCCGTAACATCCGCGCTGATTGCCTGGCTTTTAGCGAATATTTTATAAACATGGTTAAGATCATCTTCGCCGTCAACTAATTCCGATAAATCAGAAACAAAAGTCTCTAAAAAATACGAATTAGCTGCGGTATTGCCGGCTGAACCGATTTCCTCTCGATCCACCATGGCTAAAATCTGTGTTTTCTCGCTAATTTTTGACTCCATAATACCTAATAAAGATGTATAGGCACAAACCAAATCATCTTGAGCAAAAGCCGCGATTAAACTTCTATCAAAACCTAAATCTCGAGCTTTTTCGCATGGTACGGCTCTAAGTTCAGCGCTGACTAAATCAACTTCTTTTATGCCGTATTCATTCCATAAATATTCTAAAATCGCCAATTTAACTTTTTCTTTTACCTTATCATCTTTAACCGGGATTGAACCGACCATTAAATTTAAATCTTCACCCTGAACTTCTCTTGATTCAACTTTTGAACCTGGAGCGCCATGGCGATCTATGTGGGGCAATAAATCGGTAATCATGAAAACCGGGTCGCTATCTTTTTCGCCAATGTTAATTTCTATTTTCTTACCATTCTCCAAATAAACCTGGCCGTGGATTGCTAGAGCAATGGTCGGCCACTGGTACTTTTTAATGCCGCCATAATAATGAGTTTTTAAAAAAGCCAAATTTTCATCTTCATACAAAGGCATAACTTTTAAATCCAGATGCGGCGAATCAATATGAGGCATAAGCATATTAAAGCCTTGAGCCAGCGGCTTTTCCCCAACTTTGGCTAAAAATAAACTCTTGCCGCGATTAACCGCGTAAACTTTATCACCGCCTTTAAGAGATTTTACCCCGGCCATATCTTTAAATCCGGCCTGTTTGGCCAATTCAAGGCTCGCGGCCACGGTTTCGCGTTCGGTCTTTGATTGATTCAAAAACTTTTTGTAGCCCTCGGAAAATTTAAAAGCTGACTGTTTAGTTTTTTCATCCCAAATCTCCCAAGCATTTCTTTTTTGCATGGTTAATTTTTTTTCCAAATCTTTATAATTTGTTTTTGGCATATGGTTGTCATGATTAATTTATATTTTTCATTAATATAGAAATTGATTTCATTGCGTATCCCAAACTTATTTTTAAAATAAATTCCCGGTTCAATGGTATAGCCGACATTAAGCGGCAGCGGCTGCCGGCCTTTTCGGCTAATTCTCGTTCTATTTCCGTGCGGACTGATAAATCCCAGCGAATGCCCGGTGCCGTGTAAAAATTTATCGCCATGGCCACGCCGCGCCAAATAATTCCTAACCACGGCGTCAATTTCTTTACCGACAGGCACGACATTGTTCTTTAAATTTTTTTTAATATATTCAACCGCCCTATCTCTGGCCATCGCCACAACTTTGAAGGCGTCAGCCTGCTGTTTTGGCAGCTTTCTGCCATAATACATCATCCAGGTGATATCCGCAAACGGCGCGCCAATTTCCGCTAATTTTCCCCATATATCAATCATTATTAAATCACCCTGTTTAAGCCGCCGCGGCTCTTCGGCGTAGAAATGAACATTGGCCGTGTCAGAGCCGAAAGCCACGATTGAACTCTGCTTATCTGATTTTAAATGGTATTTTTTGTATCGCTGTTTTA
>Ga0210049_1004419_pt1 | contig 12301 bp, 12 predicted proteins | sample CryGeyCG2014_300_2_FD_183964 | JGI IMG/M metagenome (GOLD analysis project Ga0210049, IMG submission 183964) | Groundwater microbial communities from aquifer - Crystal Geyser CG06_land_8/20/14_3.00 (SPAdes) (version 2) | ecosystem: Environmental > Aquatic > Deep subsurface > Groundwater | place...
AAGAAGCATCCGTAAAACGGGTCTTGACCTGCTGCAGCAAGCAACTTCCGGTTCCGGTCAATTTTCTCCTGGCCTTCAGGCGTGCTGTGCTTAATGTAATTTTTGCTTTCGATAAGTCCCATTTTTTCTCCTTTTTCCCTCCTGATGCTATATCTTCCCGATCAGCCCCATGCCGCCGGATTTTTCTTTCAAGAAACTCAATGACATCCGAAAGTTGATCAAGCTGAAGAGCAACCTCAAGCGTATGGAAGCGATCACTCGTCTCCCACATAAACCAAAGGCTCGCCCTATATTGTTTGAACGTCCGGAGATCCGCCTTTCCTGTTGAATGTTTTTCACCCGAAGGTCTCCGAAAAAAATACAGAGCAAGTTCAGTTTTTGAACCGGGTCCGGTTCAGTTTTTGAACCGGGGAAGACGTTTTTGGCACTTTCCCGGTTCAATTTTTGAACCGTAATCACGTATTTTTGGAAATTTCCCGGTTCAGTTTTTAAACTCCTTTATATAAATTATACCAGGGTGTCACCCCCAAAGGCCCTTTACATCATTCCATGAAATCAGTGCAAAAATATTGCAGTTCTTTTCTCCGCCGACCCGAAGACCGCCATGTCTGACAAATCGAATCAGCCCTGCCGCTTCGAGTTCGTTGAACGCTCGCGAAAGTGTCGCCCGAGACAAAATATCCCGCATCGAAGCATAGGGAAGGGAGATGTCGTCACCATTTAATCCGTTAAATTTCACTTTGAGATATAGAAAGGCTACTTTCCCAGCAGCAGATAATCTTCGGAAATTTTGGTGCATAAGTAATTCCTTCTCAAGCAGTACAAATGGCTTCCTCTTTCCCCTCCGCTGTCGCTCGACCCGGTCTCTGCCCATGCCCGCCCTCCTGATTGTTATTTCGAGGCGGACGGCTCAACCGTCCGCTCCGCCATGTAGGCCAACAATTTTGAGAGCGGATATCGCACACCAACTGTCCCCCATCTGCAGTATGGCGGGCCTTTTTTTTGATGCCTGAAACTCGCCAGGCAGCCGATCGTGCTATCAAGCATTTTCGCCGCCTCACCAGGTTTGAGATAGCGTTCATTCATCAATACCATATTCCGCCCTCCAAAAAAAAAGCCCCAGAATTTCTGGGGCATAAAAAACATCCGCGTCCTATGACCGTGAGTTGCTATGTTGGGCTAACCATTTGATCCCGGACCCCAAGATATTCTTCGAGCTTCATAATCTCTTGATGACTATATCGACGTTCCCCGTTCGACGCCGACCTGCAAGGAGTGATCACTCCCTGTACTTCAAGGCGCTTCAGTGTCTTGGCGGAAACCCGGTAACGCATAACGACCTCTCCGATCTTCAACATCGTGTCACCTCCATAATGAAAAAGGCCGCCCGTGATGGACAGCCTTTTCTGTAGGCACAACTCAACTTACAATATGCGCCTTGGTTAAAGAATACCAGATTAACCTACATTGTCAAGTTATTTCTCACCTTTTCATATCATGGGTATCTTTTCATCTTGTCCGGTTACATTCCGGTCCCGAAAACTGGAGGGGTCAGGGTGATGGGATGTCACCTTTTCCGGCCGCGAACCGTAGACCCCTAACTTTGAATCATGACCATATCAGGACTGTCCGTTGCAGTAAACCCCCATTTTCCTCGGTTCAACACCATTCAACAAACAGCCTTGTTTATAGCAGATAACCTCCGAAAAAATCAAACATAATGTTCAATTCAGTTCAACTCTGTGAAACCCTGTAAAATCATCAGATATGGACTTAAAATCCCTTGGAGCTTAGCTCCGTGCCGGTTCAATTCCGGCCCCGGGCACCATATTCTGCATAGTTTGACATAGTGGGTAACGGCACTAACCGGGGAAAATTGGAGCCTCAGAGGGTGGAGCCTCAGAGGGTCAGACTTTGCTAATTTGATATTTAATCCGCTGCCTCTCCGAGGGTCATCTTCTCGACATTTGGAGTCAACGGGAATATTTTCAGGTCTCACACTCGGGGGGACGTTGTTGATGGGTTCATTTTAGGGTCTCCCCAGTGAACCAGTGAACAACGTTATTTTTTTGAAGGGTTTTTTCCTTCGCGCATGACCTGATGGAAGAGGCTCGATTCCCGCTTGAAAAACCCTTCTGTATGAAAGGTCTCCTTAAGCCCCAGAAACTCATAGTCCAGATGATGGCAGAGTTCATGAAGAAGAATCCTCAGAAACGTCTTGAAGGCGACGACCTGCTCTTTCCTGGCCGTTTTCATCCACAGGGTGATCTGGTCGGATTCTCCCTGCCGGCCGGGTTGATAGAGGCCGTGAAGTTCCTCTCTTGCATTGGAAGGTCTTCTCTCCAGAACCCTGACCTTGAGGGGGCGGGTTTTCAAGGATCCGATGATGCCTGTAACCAGATGCTGTGCCGCCTTCCGGGTCAGGGGGCGGTTTCCAGCAGCGAGGGCCTTTTCAAGGTAGCGGACCAGAGGGTATAATGTTTCATGGTCCGGGATCAGAATGGCAGAGATCCGGTCGCTTTTGAGATAGATGCGCTGTTGTGAGCGGGGAAGCCGTTTGTAGTAATCAAAGGGCAAAACCGTAACCTCCAGGAGCCTTGCTGACGAGAGACGGGGGGAAAGATAGCAGATCGGATGCATTTGCGCAACTGGTTTTGAATATTTAGTGTTTTGAATATTTAGTTGACAGGACTACCTGAGATTTCTATACTTAAAAAACGTGCAATTTGTCTTTATCGGATTATTTGGAAGATTTGAAGAAAGGAGCTGAAACCGTCATGAAACGATTTTATCGCCTCTTCATTTTATGCTCAATCGTCCTTTTGATCGGTGTTCAATCTGCTCGGGCTTCCGGCCCGAAGATCCTTCTGGAAGAGGAAGGGTTTGATTTCGGCACGGCCAAACAGGGGAAAGAGGTGATACACGAGTTCAAGTTCAAGAATACGGGAGATGCCGATCTGGTCATTACCGATCTGAGAACTTCTTGCGGGTGCACGGCCGCAGTGACCTCGGATAAGACCATCCCTCCGAAAAAGCAGGGAACCATCAAGGTGACCTTTAACACCGGCGGGCGGAGCGGCCCGCAGACCAAGACCGTGACGATTGTCTCTAATGACCCGGAAAAGCCCAATGCCGAGGTCAGGCTCACCGGCAAGGTGGATCTTGGCGACCAGCCGCAGGTTCAGGTGGACCCCATGACTCTGGACATCGGCGTGGTGGAACCGGGCGGGTCCACTACTGATGAAATTACCATCACCAACACAGGGACCGCGGACCTGGTCATCGAGGAATATGTGGGACGAAGCGGCGTGTCGGCAGGCGGGGATGACCCGGGCCGGAAAAAGACGATCAAGCCGAAAGAATCCATCAAGGTCAAGGTGGTGGCCGCTCCTGAGAACCGTTCAGGGATCTTTCAGGGGTATCTCCAGGTCAAAAACAATTCCACCCAGAGAATCGTTACGGTTCCCGTTTTCGGATATGTCAGCAACAAGTACATGTTGAAGCCAGAGTATCAAACCAAGGTGCGGGAAAACTAAGAACAAAAGGGGTCGAGGGGCCGAGGGTTTAAGGGGTCAAGTGCAAGGAAGGGATAAACCTTGGGGCGAAAACACTTGAACCCTGGACCCCTTGAATCCTCGAACCCTGCTTAGATTTGGGACGTGTCATGGCATTATTTGATCTGTATCATCGTCGGATTAACTATCTCAGGATCTCGGTGATCGACCGCTGCAATCTTCGCTGCCTTTATTGCATGCCTGAGCAGGGGGTGAGCGTTCTCCCGCATGGAGAGATCCTGACTTATGAAGAAATTGTCAGGGTCGCAGAATACGCCGTTCGAAACGGGATTACGAAGATACGGATCACCGGCGGAGAACCCCTGATCCGAAGAGGCGTGGTGGATCTGGTTAAGCTCTTGTACCGCATCCCGGGCCTGGCGGATATCAGTCTCACCACCAACGGGATTCTGCTCAGGGATTATGCTCGCCCGCTTTTTGAGGCCGGAGTCCGCCGAGTCAATGTCAGTCTTGACACCCTCGATCCCGTGATGTTCAGGAAGATCACTCGCAGGGGCGCGATTGAGGATGTATGGTCCGGGATCCATGCCGCGGAGGCCGCGGGCTTGGCTCCGATTAAACTGAATATGGTGGTCCTGAGGGGGATAAACGACCATGAGATTCCAGCCTTTGTCCGTCTGGCCGTGGAGAAACCTTATCATATCCGGTTCATTGAATTTATGCCGGCCGGCGCCGGTCCCTATCAGATGAATTATTATATGCCGACCGCTGAGATCATCGCCCGGGTGGCGGAATGCGCCGAGATCTCGCCGCTTCCGTCTCATATCAATGACGGCCCGGCCAAGAGATACCGGATTGCCGGGGCGTGCGGTTCCGTGGGCTTCATCAGCCCCATCAGCAGCCATTTTTGCGATACCTGCAACCGCTTGCGGCTGACCGCTGACGGAAGGATCAGAAGCTGTCTCTTCTCCGACCGGGAAATCCATCTCAAGCCGGTTCTCCGGAGCGGGCGCAATGAAAAAGAGATCGATGAGGGCCTCAGCCTTTTGTTTAAAGAGGCCCTGAAAAACAAGCCTGCCGGTCATAAAGTTGATTTCAAAAAGATCCCTCATCTCGATCGTACCATGTCCGGAATCGGGGGATAGCCTGGGCTGGGTCGTTCTGTGCCTGAGATCACGATTCAGGGACATCGCATTCATTACCGTGAGCAAGGGAGCGGCAGGGCCGTTGTTCTGATCCATGGACTGGCAGGCGCATCCGGTTTCTGGCGGGAGACCTTCCTGTCGCTCTCCGGGTACGGGCGGGCGATCGCCCCGGATCTGCTCGGGTTCGGTGATTCGGACAAGCCCGTCATCGCGTATTCCCTGGAAGGCCATGCCGAGATGATTCTCGGCATCAGCGATGCGCTCGGAGTCCGAGAGTTCGACCTGATCGGGCATTCCATGGGCGGAATGATTGCCTTGATCGCCGCTCTTCGGTCTCCGGATCGGATCGGGAAACTGATCCTGATCAATACTCCTGTCTCCGGGAGACGGGCCCTGCACGGCAGGGGCCGGATCGGCGCGACTCCCCTGGGGATTGCGCTTGTCAAGATCGCGCTCAGTATTCCCTGGATCCTGCGGGCTCTCAGAAGAATAAAAAGATACTATTTTGTCCTGGATCCCCTGTTTACGGAAGACGCGGGCAAGGCCCCTTATTCCGTACTGAAGAGCCATGCCGAGGCCGTGCTCGGGACCGATCTGACTCCGCGCCTTCAGGAGGTTTCCGTCCCTGTCCTGATCATGGGGACTCAAGAGGATGGGATCGTCCGGCCTTCGGAATTTTCCCTGACCGCTTCGAAGATTTTAGGGGCGCGTCAGGTCTGGATCAAGGATGCGGGCCACTGCCCGACTCTGGAGAGACCTGTGGAGAGCCATGAGGCCATGATCCGTTTCCTGAAGGGTAACCCTGGAATCCTCGACCCCTTTTTAACCAATAGATGGGAGGAGAATTAAAAAGAATGCAGCCCCACAGACTCCATTTATTCAATAGGCGGGGATCATGAAAGAGCGTGTTGCCGTGATCGGGGCCGGTGCATGGGGGACCGTACTTGCGAATCTTCTGGCTAAGAAAGGGCATCCGGTCTCCCTCTGGGTCTTTGAAGAAGACCTGGCCGAGGAGATCAGAGAGACGCGAATAAACCGGGTCTATCTTCCGGATATCCCTCTTTCAGAGAGGATCCTCCCATCCTCTTCCTGTGAGGAGGTATCCAGGGACTGCCGGATCTTCTTGTTCGTCACCCCGTCCCATGTCATACGCAGGGTCGCCGAATGCTTTCTTCCCTTCATACCGGAGCATTCGGTGGTGCTCAGCGCGGCCAAGGGGATTGAAAACCATACGCTCATGACCGTCTCCGAGATCCTCCCGGAAATCCTGACCCATATCCCTGAAGGGAATTTCGCCTATCTCTCCGGACCGAGTTTTGCCCTGGAGGTGGCCCGGGAACTCCCTACCGCGGTCACTCTCGCGTGCCGGAACAAAGAGGTGGCCCTGGGAATGCAGTCCTTTTTTGCCGCTTCCTATTTCCGCGTCTATATCACCCCGGATGTGATGGGTGTGGAACTGGGAGGGGCCGTCAAGAATGTCATGGCCATTGCCGCCGGCATCAGCGACGGCATCGGCTTCGGTTACGACGCCCGTGCGGCGCTCATTACCCGAGGGCTCATGGAGATGTCCCGCCTGGGCACGGCCATGGGGGCTTCTCCCATGACCTTTATGGGCCTCGCCGGAATGGGAGACCTGGTCCTGACCTGCACCGGGGATCTGAGCAGGAACCGGAGTGTCGGACTCAGACTCGGACAGGGGGAGCCCCTGAAGGAGATTCTTGAAAACGAAAAGACCGTAGCCGAAGGGGTCCGGACCACCCGGTCCGTGCATGACCTTTCAAAAAGGCACAACGTGGAGATGCCGATCACTCACCAGGTCTATCGGATCCTTTATCAAGGGGCGAGTCCCAAGGATGCCGTGCATGAGCTCATGAGCCGGGGTCCGAAGGAGGAGCAGGAGTCTCCCGGCGGCAGACAGGGGGTTGATTGGAAGTCATGACACCAGGCGCGTTCCTGCGTATCTGCATCGGTCTCTTCGGCGGGGTAGGGCTTTTCATCTACGGGATGAAGACCGTGGGCTGGGGACTGCAGAAGGTCGCAGGACGAAGGCTCCGCAATATCCTGGGCACCTTGACCAATACGCCGATCAAAGGGACCGTGATCGGCGCCCTCATGACCGCGACCATCCAGTCTTCGAGCGCCACCACGGTCATGCTGGTCGGGTTCGTCAACGCCTCGCTCATGACCCTGTCACAGGCCATCGGGGTCGTCTACGGCGCCAACATCGGGACCACCTTCACGGTCCAGTTGATTGCCTTTAATGTCTCGAATTATTCCCTCCTGCTCGTCGGGATCGGGGTGATGCTCCTGGTCTTCAAGCGGAACCGGATCGTACAGTATCTGGGGCAGTCCCTCCTCGGTTTCGGTCTGATCTTCCTGGGGATCAAGGTCCTGATGGATTCCACCGAACCGCTCCGTTCCTACCCCTTATTTCTGAACAGCCTGGTCTCCATGGAGGCCTATCCGATCGTCGCCATCGCCATATCCGCCGTTTTCACCGGCATCATTCATAGCAGCGCCGCCGCCATCGGGATCTCCATGGTCCTGGCCAGCCAGGGGATGATGGACCTCCCCGCGGCCATTCCCATTCTTCTCGGGGCGGACATCGGCACGTGCAGCACGGCGATCCTCTCCAGTCTCGGATCATCCCGTGAGGGGAAGCGTGTGGCCGTGGCCCATCTCCTTTTTAATCTGATCGGCGCCCTCCTGGTCTATCCCTTCATGGATCTTTTCCGTGAGGCGATCCTTTGGATGTCCGATCCTTTTGCCGCGGGCATTTCCAGGCAGATCGCCAACGGGCATATGCTCTTCAAGGTGCTGAACACCATGATCTTTCTCCCCTTTACCGTCCCCTTCCGAAAAATAATCACCTTTATGATCCCCATCGTTCCTGAACTGGAACGGACCTTTGAGGTCCGTTATCTGGACGAGCAGGTCCTGGATACGCCTGAGATCGCCCTGGGGCAGGCCGGCAAGGAGGCGGAGAGGATGGGAAATCGTGTCCTGGAGATGTTCAGGCAGACGATCCTTGTCTTTCAGAACGGCGACGACTTTCTCCGGGAAGAGATCAAGAAGATGGATAATGAAATTGACTATCTGGATGATGCCATCACGCGGTATTTGATTTCCGTTGCACAGGGGTCCCTGACCGAAGACCAGTCCAGACGGGAGATCTCTCTCCTGAATATTGTGGATAACTTAGAGCATGTCGGGGACCTGATCGACAAGAGTCTGATGGAACTCGCCAGAAAGAAAATTGATTTCGGCCTGCATTTTTCCAGCGGGGGGGAACAGGATATCATTCTGATGCATGGACAGATCTACGCAAATCTTCAGAAGGTGGTGAGCGCCTTTGTTCACTGGAACGCGGAGCAAGCCAAGGAGGTGCTTCATCAGTTTCCCAGAATCGACAAACTGGAGTCGGATCTCAGAAAAGCCCATATCCAGAGACTCCATAACGGACTTCAGGAGACCATTGATACCAGCTCGATTCACCTGGATGTCATCAGCAGCCTCAAACAGATCAATACCCATGCGGAAAGCATTGCTAAAGAGGTTGCAGGGGAAAACTGACGGATCGGCTGTCCGGTTCAATAAGGAGAAAGCATGGATCAGGAAAAGTTGAAAAAGCTCCTCCAGGAAATCCAGAAGGGAAGGACGACCATAGCCCAGGGGATGCGGAGGCTCAGGGATCTCCCTTATGAGGGTCTGGGGTTTGCGCACATCGACCACCACCGCAGCCTCCGGCAGGGGGCCCCGGAGGTGATCTTCTGCGAGGGAAAGACCGCCGGGCAGGTTCAGGCCATCGTGGAGAGGATGCTTTCCAAGGAGTATGATATCCTGGCCACCCGGGCAGCCCCCGATCTCTACAGGAAGATCAAACGGATGGATTCCCGTGCGGTCTATCATGAGCGGTCGCGTGCCGTCGTCATCCAGTTGAAGAAGAAAACGCCGACCCGGGGAAAGATCCTGATCCTCTCGGCCGGGACCTCGGATATCCCCGTGGCCGAGGAGGCGGCGGTGACCGCTGAGGTTCTGGGGAGCCGGGTCGAGACCCTCTACGACGTGGGCGTCTCCGGGATCCACCGGCTCTTTGACCAGAAGGAGAAGATCCTGGAGGCCAGGGTCCTCGTGGTCGTGGCCGGGATGGAAGGGGCGCTGGCCAGCGTGGTGGGGGGGCTGGTGGACAAGCCCGTGATCGCCGTTCCCACGAGCGTGGGGTATGGCGCGAGCTTCGGCGGCATTGCAGCCTTGCTGTCGATGCTCAACTCCTGCGCCTCGGGCCTGGCCACCGTGAACATCGACAACGGCTTCGGCGCCGGCGCCATGGCCCACCGGATCAATGTCCTCGGGGAAGTGAATGAAGATAAAGGATGATGGACTCGTAAAAATTCCCCAAGATGGGCGGCATAGCAAAAGCTCATATAGCTTAATGGCCCTATTCGTAAATACGATGGCATTCGAGTGCCGTAGGGCGGGCTCATCGGCGTTCCGCTCCTTGCGGTGTACCAGAGGGGTACGCCTCAGTCGCGCGCGGGGATGCGCCCGCCCTACGACCCTCTACCGGTAAACCGAGTACAAGTCGGTACGTCACCCTATTTACGAACAGGACCGCTTAGCGCGCAAATTCTGAGAATCCTCAGGGGTTTTTGAAAGAGAGGGAGGGGAAAAGAAAAGATGCTTCGTGTCTTTAACACCTTGGGCGACACCAAGGAGGAATTTGTCCCGATCCGTCCGGGGAAAGTGGGGATGTATGCCTGCGGGGTGACGGTTTACGATCACAGCCATATCGGACATGCCCGAGGGGCGGTGGTCTTCGATATGATCCGCCGCTACCTGACCTTCAAAGGGTGGAAGGTGACGTATGTCCGGAATTTTACGGACGTGGACGACAAGATCATCAACCGGGCCAGGGAACAGGGGGTATCTTGGGAGGAGATCGCCGAGCGTTATATCCTGGAATATCAGAAGGATATGGAAGCCCTGGGCGTGGAGCGGGCGGATCTTGAACCCAAAGCCACGGATCACATCAAGGAGATCGTGGACCTGACCCGGCGTCTGATGGAAAAAGGCTATGCCTATGAGTCCGGCGGGGATGTCCTTTTTTCCGTGGACCGCTTCGAGGGATACGGGAAACTCTCCGGGAGGAAGCTCGAAGACCTCCTGGCGGGCGCCCGGGTGGAAGTGGATGAGAAGAAGAAAAACCCTCTGGATTTCGTGCTCTGGAAGGCATCCAAGCCTGGGGAGCCCACATGGGAGAGCCCGTGGGGACCGGGGCGTCCGGGGTGGCATATTGAGTGCTCGGCCATGAATCTTGCCCTGCTGGGGGAGACCATCGACATCCACGGCGGCGGCAAAGACCTGATCTTCCCGCATCACGAGAATGAAATCGCCCAGAGCGAGGCGGCCACGGGGAGGCCTTTTGTCCATTACTGGCTCCACAACGGGTTTGTCAACATCAATCAGGAGAAGATGTCCAAGTCCTTGGGGAATTTCTTTACGATTAAAGAGGTGCTTGCACGGTTTACACCCGAAGCCGTTCGGTTTTTTCTTCTTTCCACACATTACCGGAGCCCCATTGATTTCTCGGACCAGAACCTCGAGGATGCGGAACGGGCCCGGCGCAGGGTCTATCATCTCCTCTATGAGGTGGAGAGGCGCATGGGAAGAGAGGCGAAGCCTATCGCATCGGATCAGGCCGAAGGGTATCCGTCAGTTGCCGCTCAGGTTCACAAGATGATTCCCCGTTTTGAAGAGGCCATGGATGATGATTTTAATACGGCCCGGGCCATAGGGAGCATTTTTGAGGCGGTTCGGACACTGAATGGATTCCTGAATGACATCGGCCTGGACAGGGATCAAGCGGTTGTATCGATCCTGAAAAGTTTTCAGGATCATATCAAAGTCATCGGATCCGTCCTGGGCCTCTTTCAGGAGAGGCCGGAACAGGTCCTGAAGGGGACGGAGGACCGGCCGGCCCAGGATCTCGAAGAGATCCGGAAGAAAATCGCCCTGAGATCTGAGGCAAGAAAGCGCAAGGACTGGGCCGAGGCCGACCGGATTCGTAAAGAGCTTGCCGATCAAGGCGTCATTTTGAAAGATCTCCCTGACGGGTCCATGGACTGGGAGTGGAATCGTTAGATGTCGGACTATATTTATGGCATTCATCCTGTGGAAGAGGTCCTCTGCTCGCGGGGCCGGTCTGTCGAGCGGATCTGGATCCAGCGCGGGGCAAAGAATCCAAGGCTGCAGAAGATCATTCATGCAGCAAAGAAAAACCAAATTGAACTCTGTTTCGAGGAGAAGAGCCGCATGGATGAACGGGTCCAGGCGGGACACCACCAGGGAGTAGTTGCCCTATGCAGCAAAAAAGACACATATTCGCTAAATGATCTGTTAAATATCCCTTTAAGGGAAGGAGAAGACCCGTTTTTTCTGATTCTGGATCATGTGGAGGACCCCGGTAATCTGGGGGCCGTGATCCGGTCCGCGGCGGCCGCCGGAGTCCATGGGGTTATTGTGCAGAACCGGGGGACGGCTCCTCTCGGAGCGGTGGCCTTCAAACGGTCTGCCGGGGCCCTTGAGAAAGTTCCCGTGGCCAGGGTCACAAACCTGGTGAGGGCCATGGAGTCCTTGAAAAACAAAGGGATATGGATGATCGGGGCCTGCGCCCAGTCCAGGGAATGCTATATGGATATGGATTTTTCCGGCCCCATTGCCTTGGTTATAGGCGGCGAGAGGGGCCTTCGCAGGCTGGTTGAAGAGACCTGTGACCGGATGGTTTCGATCCCCATGAAAGGGGGGGCGGAATCCTTGAATCTTTCGGTTGCGGCGTCCCTGCTCCTGTATGAGGTCGTGCGCAAAAGGCGCGGGAAACAAAAATAAATGATGAAAAGTAATTTTTTACTTGAAATTATAAATAAAATAATCTATTTTAACATTTTACTTTTGATGCACTTCGGATCTGTCCATATCATCAGACAGTTCTGATTTCTATTTCATTTCCATCGGTTGAGGAAAATCTCTTCGCCGATGTAGCTCAATCGGTAGAGCAACTGATTTGTAATCAGTAGGTTGTCGGTTCGATTCCGGCCATCGGCTCCATGCATTGAAGAAGTAGAGAGCATCTTGGAATCGGGATTGGGAGAGCAGGCTGACGGCTTCCATCATGGATGAGGGGCTTGTTTTTTTGGGGAGGTTCCCGAGCGGCCAAAGGGAACAGACTGTAAATCTGTCGGCGAAGCCTACGGAGGTTCGAATCCTCCCCTCCCCACCACCGGTTTCGCGGAGCGAAACCGGAATTTCAAATTTCAAATTTGAAATGGGAAAAGGGAGGGCTCACTCAGGCTGTCGAGGGTCTGGTTTTCCTGCCTTGAGTTTCATTTCAAATCTCAAATTTCAAATTTGAGATTTTCGAGGGTGCGGGAGTAGCTCAGGGGTAGAGCGTCAGCCTTCCAAGCTGAGGGTCGCGGGTTCGAATCCCGTCTCCCGCTCCATGGATAATTTCAAATCTCAAATTTCAAATTTGAGATTCTTTGCGGAGCGCCCACGTAGCTCAGTCGGTAGAGCGCATCCTTGGTAAGGATGAGGTTCACCGGTTCGATCCCGGTCGTGGGCTCCAGATACAGTGAATTTGAAATT
>Ga0210049_1004420_pt1 | contig 12298 bp, 11 predicted proteins | sample CryGeyCG2014_300_2_FD_183964 | JGI IMG/M metagenome (GOLD analysis project Ga0210049, IMG submission 183964) | Groundwater microbial communities from aquifer - Crystal Geyser CG06_land_8/20/14_3.00 (SPAdes) (version 2) | ecosystem: Environmental > Aquatic > Deep subsurface > Groundwater | place...
AAATTGATTAAAAAAGATTTTATTTTAATCTGTGACGTCTGCGTAATCTGTGGCAAATATTTGTTTATGAACTCTTTGAACCGGCTGAGTAGTTACAAATTTTATTTTTTGAAGTCGTACTGATTTACTCAACTATTATTTCAAAATCATCAACATAAGCAACTTCTTTGTTTGGAGAAAACAAATAACAGCCAAATTTAATATTATCAGCATAATTTTCAGGAACAGCAATTTCTCCTTCAATTTTAGTCCATTCATCTGGATTTTTAATTTTATCTTTCACATCAACACCAACCCAACCAATAGGTTTATTAATTCCATCACCTATAGCACCAACTAAAGTAACTGAACTAGGAACTGTTTCAACTAACACATATGCACTATACCTGATTTTAGTAAGGTCTTCTGCTTTCATGTTTTTAAGTAATTCTTTATAAGCAACGCTATATTGATAAGTCGAATCAATTTTGGAAGAAAATTTGCCAGAATGAGCTTTCATCTCAGAAATTGTATAGTAATTAATTTCCCAACCTGCTGTCTCATCAATACTATTTTTAATAACTATTGGTTCTTGTGGTGTTGAACAGCCTGTAAAAGTTAGAATCACAGAAACTACTATTAAATAACATAATGCTTTTTTCATAACGTCAATAATTTTTTAAATAAACAATCCATTAATTATAAAACTTATTTCCACAAAGATATATCATTTGTAACTAATCAGTGTCAAAATAAACTATTTTTGTAACTACTCAGATGACAAAATCAATGATAATCAGATGGATAAAAAAATGTTAAAAATTGTTAAATAAATTATTATGAATTCATTAAAAATCGAAACCATTGATTTTATTGAGATTTTCATTTTTTTTAAAAATTGGAAAATTTGTTCATTTTATAAAACCATTGATAGTGCTAACTTTGAAGCGACTGATTAGTTACATTAAATTTAATTGTCAAAATATTCTATAAAAGTTGAACAAAGCTTGAGCATTTTAATTTTGAAGAAAATAAAATGTTAAGTTTTCATCAAAACTAAATTCTGGGACTTTGTATATTGCAATTCCATCTTCATCTAATAATTTTTGCACGTTATTCCCAAATTTCTTCAAAAACAATTCATCATTTCTAAAAACATTAAGAATTATAAAATTAAACGCCTTAGTATTATTAGAAGCTTTATATAAGTTTCTGTTTGAAGCAAGTAAATAAGGATTATATCCATCATCAACTGCTAATATACGTGCTGAATTGCTATTAAACATATATGAATTTCTGGCATCCCAATAATTTGCAACTCCATTTTTCAATCCATTAGATATATATATTTTATCCAATTTCCTGGCAACTTCTGGCTTGTAATTAGAAATCTTATTGAATTCTTCTTTAACATTACTTTTAATAAGTATACTAATTCCATAAGCAAAAAAAGTAAACAATAATAATAACGAAGACACATTTAACACTTTAGAATTAGTAATAAATTGAAAAACAATTACCGGAAAATTCAATGCTAACAAATGAAGAACAAATATATTATATCTGATAGTTGATGCATCAACATACAAACCGTTAATAACTGGAGTAAGTAGAGCAACAATTGAAAAAATAAAAACAAAAACAAAATAAAAGCAGATAAGATTACCAGCTTGTTTTTTAACAACTACTTTTTTAAAGTTAATAATTAAAAATAATAATATTAAAATCAATGTAATTGAACAGATTATTAATATTACGTTTTTAAAGTTCCCTTCAAAAAAGAAACCTGAAAAATGATGATAAAAGAATTTGAATGAATTTTTCGTATTGGAAAAAGACAACAAAGGAGGTGTAGAAACAGTAAACCATTCCATTCTTTTTATAATTTCATACAATACAATTCCAGATATCGTGCTTATTACATTAATAATAATTAATTTATAGTACTTCCAATCTTTATAAAAAGCAAACAACAACAAAGTAACTGTAATTGGAACAATAAAGTAAACGATGTAAATTTTATTAGAGAAGACAGTAAGTACATTTAAAATAAAAAGAATAATCAATTTAATGTTTTTATTGCTTTTAATATAGTCAATTGTTAAAATAACAGAGCAAAGACTCACTAAAAATGCTCCTATATGATAGGGCAATATCAGCCAAGACGTACTAAATATTAAATCTTTCGCATTAATACTTTGTATAAAAAACAAGGCAAAAGCGCAACATGAAATAATAAAAATATGCTCTATGTTACTAACAACAACTCTTTTAAGAATTTGAAAAAATATTAAAAAGAAACTAAAAATAAGCACAAAACCATTAATTAATTGACCCCAAATAAAGTTATGTACAAAAAAACGTACAACAAAGTACAAAATCATAGTTGGAAAAATATTGGGTGTAGTAGTAAAATTCATTCCCATTACTGGGTTTTTATCAATAAATAAATCTCTATAAAGGCTTGAAAAATACAATGAATCAGAATTAAATAATTCATAAATATTAAACCAATTCCACACACTACCTTTATCAATTGAAACCATTAAACATATCACATATAGTATGACTAAGGCATAGCCACCCATTATTAAAAATTGATTCGGTTTAAATTTTAAGAAGTTTTTTACTTGCATAAACAAAAATTGATTTTGAAGTCAATTAATATTTAATATTTATCTTTTATTTCTAATTTAATAGATTTCATCACATCACATATTTTATCTATATCTTCTATATTTAACTCATAATACATTGGTAATCTTACCAAACAATTCATATATCTATCGCTCTCAGCAAGAACTCTTCCATCGTGTTTATTTACAAAATATGGAGATAAATGCAATGAAAGATAATGAAATACGGCCAAAACATCATTTTCTTTTAATTTGGCAATAATTTTAGTGCGTTGTTCAATGTTTTTACAGATTACGTAAAACATATGTGCATTGTTAGTTGCAAAATCAGGCAAATTAGGAAGCTTAATGATTCCTTTATCTTGTAGAGGCTTTAACAATTCAAAATATTTATTCCACAATTGTATTCGTTTAATTTGAATCTCTTTAATGTTTTCGAGTTGTGCATATAAGAATGCAGCAATAATTTCTGATGGTAAAAATGATGAACCAATATCAACCCAACCATATTTATTTACTTCTCCTCTAAAAAATTCGGCTCTATTAGTTCCTTTTTCCCAAATTATCTCAGCTCTTTTGAATAATTTCTCATCATTAATTACTAACATTCCACCTTCGCCTGAAATAATATTTTTAGTTTCGTGAAATGAAAATGCTGCTAAATGCCCTATTGAACCTAAAGGTTTTCCTTTATAATATGCATCAATAGCCTGAGCGGCATCTTCAATTACCAATAAATTATATTTATTTGCTAAATCCATTATCTTGTCCATATCACATGCAATACCAGCGTAATGCACAGGAACAATTGCTTTAGTTTTAGGAGTAATTAAAGATTCTATTAAATCCACATCAATATTTGGATTTTTAGAATTGCTGTCTGCAAAAACAATTTTTGCACCTCTTAATGCAAAAGCATTTGCTGTTGAAACAAAAGTGAAAGAAGGCATTATTACTTCGTCTAATGGCTTAATATCAGCCAATATTGCTGCCATTTCTAATGCATCAGTACAACTTGTTGTTAATAAGGCTTTCTTAAATCCATATTTATCCTGAAAAAACTGATGGCATTTCTGAGTAAACATTCCATTTCCAGAAAGTTTACCTGAGGATACAGCCTGATATAAATAATGTGTCTCTTTACCTGTTAAATAGGGTTTATTAAAAGGAATATTCATTTTTTTCAACTTTAATTTACCTTAAATATCGTAATGTCTCCCTGCTCTCCTACTTTATTTGTTAAAAAGGGCTTTAATACCTCTTGCTGAAGCGGCTCTGAGCCTACAATAATAAAATATTTGGCTCCTTTTTCTATATATTTTTTTAGAATCTCAGGATTATAATCAAATAGAAAATTAGTCCAACCCGGCTGGTCAATTATATATAAAGAATAGCAGGTACTCATATCCGGGAGAACGATTACTTTATCATCTGATGTAACACCAATTTCTTTCAAATAATCTTTTATGAAAAATAAATCTTTAAAGGATGAGTCCGGAAAATACTGCCAATTGTACCGTTCTATAATTTTTTTATGGTCATAATTAATATTCTGAATTAGCAAGAAAACCATCCCAAATATAAGAATGGAGTATGATAAAATTCTTATTGTCTTATTTTTAAGATTCTTTAAAAAGTCGTCCATTACCTGAAATGTAATTAGCAATAAAAAGAAAGGAGCAATAAAAAAGCTAATAGTGTAATAATCATGCTCTTTAAGATTACTATACCAAAGCATAGCAAATCCTAAACTACCTATAATATAAAATAACAATATAGTTAAAAAGGCTTTACTGGCTTTTTTAAATAAGATCATCGCTAAAATAACACAAGCAAGAAATACTTTGTACATGATTGGATCGAAGTACTCATAGTACCATCTGGCAGTAATATTTTCCCATACTAGCTTAATTGACTGCATATCCATTGACCAAATAGGGTTAAATTGGAATATGTAGTACATTTGCTTATGTGATTCGTTATAATAACTTGCATATAAATACCATGAAAAGATTAAGAAGAAAGGAATTAATAATAATAAAAAGCTTTTAAGAAAATTACCAAAAATCAATTCTTTATTCTGCTTAAATTTAATAAAAGGTATTCTCTCGAAGACTAACAATCCTATTAAAACAAACAAACTCATTGCTTCAGATAATTTCAACAATGATGCTAAAGCAAATAATGCCAGAGCAATATAAAAGTGTTTACCTTTTTTTTCTTTATAAAACAACATAAAATAGTACCACCCAATAAACGTAAAAGATAATGCAGGAACATTAAGCAGAAAATTGTTAGTATAAAAGATTATCACAGGTGAAATAAAAGAAAAAAAGGTCAATACCATGGATAAATAATTGTTTGAGATAAATAAGTTAAACGTTTTAAACAAATAGAATAGCCCGATAAAATATACCAGTATTACTAAAAAACGATAAATAAATTCATTAAATCCGAATATTTTATATAAAACACCAACGGTAAAATATAATATAGGAAACTCTTCAGTACAATATCCAGTTGTATAATTATCGGACAAAAGACAATGTAGTTGTGGTTTGAAAAAATTAATATCTTTGTTTGCATAGTTCAATGCTTGCGAGGCGCAATCTGTTTGCCTCCAGCTATGAATAGCCTGTGGACGATAGTTTATTATTTTATGATAATTAAACCGATAGGACATTACTAACAGGATAATAATAAACAAAGAGTAAATAAATATTTTTGATTTAATAATCTTGTTTAATCTTTCAAGAAAAATATTCATATATTAAGTCTTAATATTTTACAATTAGCTAACTTATTTGATTTCTTAAGTATTTTATAGAATTATTAAAAAATCAATTTTTAAATTTCAGTTACTCTTAATTTTCATTTGTTTTTGAGATTATATTTGAAGTATCTTTCACCACATATAAAGGTCTTCCTTTAACTTCAGAGAATATTTTTCCAATATATAATCCTAGTAATCCTAAATTTGCAAACAGTAATCCTCCAATAAAAAAAATCGCAACCATTATGCTGGTCCAACCAACCGGCACCTCAAAAAGAAAATATCTTATTGCAGTATAAATTCCAAAAATTAATGCAATTACTGAAATTAGAAATCCAAATTTTATAGATAATCTTAATGGTTTATTTGAATGATTCACAATTCCATCAATTGCCAGATTAAATAATTTCGAATAAGAATAACTACTCTTTCCATCTTGCCTGAATGAATGTTCAACATCGATATATACCGGTTCAAAACCTAACCATTTTATAAATAATGTAAATATTCGGTTTTGTTCCCTCATCAGTTTAAACTGATCAATAACTTTTTTTGAGTATATACCAAAATTTCCAACCGTATGGTCTGTTTTCATATCAGTTAAGTAGTCATACATAATGAAGAATAATTTTGATGTAAGCCGCTTCAAAAACTTATCTTTTCTGTAATACCTCCTACCTAATACTACATCAACACCTTCTTTAGCTTTAGCATATAATTTTATAATTTCTTCTGGTTTATCCTGTAGATCGCAATCCATAACAACAACCCAATCACCAGAACAATAATCGATACCAGCTGTAATTGCACAATGTTGTCCAAAATTACGAGAAAGGTTAATGCCTAAAATATTTCTATCATTAGCTGACAAACCCTTAATCGTATACCATACATTATCAGGACTTGCATCATTTACTAAAATAATCTCATATTTATTAGTAATCAATTTAAAAGTTTCCTTTAATCTGATTACTAGTTCCATTAAACTGGTTTTGCAACCATAAACAGGAACAACAACGCTTATAAATGGACTAATATTCATTAACAACACATTACTTAATAATTATCTTTTAATAATTTGGTTATACGAAAGTAAACATAAATTATTTTCTGAATCCAGCACTTTAACAACAACAGACAGAACTTTGAAATTCTCAACATAATCGGGGAACTGATATTGAATCTTATAAGTTCTACCCAAATACAAAGGCATATAAAATAAGTATTTGTAATTTAAAAAATCAGTCCTTACACCTGGAAATTGTGTTCCAAAATATTTTGAAATAATTAAACTTGGTATAAGTCCATGTGCAATTCTTCCCTCAAATCCCTTTTCTTTAGCAATATATTCATTAAAATGAATCGGATTCAAATCATTACTTAATTTGTCAATCAATTCATCTGTAATTTCAATTCTTTCAACTTCAATTTTTCGAGTTGATTTATTTAACATACAATTTACATGTATTGTGTTATATGACTCAGTTAACTCAAACCCCTCTCTATTCCATACCTTTTGAACAGCAATATTTTGAGTTTGGGTTGAGACTATCATTTTTTCAAAACCCTGTTTTCTAAAGTACTCCTGAGTATAACGAATAATATCAGAATATACACCTCCACCAGAATATTCAGGCAAGACACCATATAAAACACCTTCACATTTTTTTGTATCGTTATCCCACGAACAAGTTGCAAATCCAATATCGATACCATTTTTCTTAACTAAAAATACCACTTTACCTTCAGTTGCAGTATATCCCCTAGCCCATTCTTTGTAACCATCAAGAATTAATTTTTTATCAAGAAAAGGATTAGAATTATAGTGGCTTATGTAGTTTGGAAAAATTTTACCGGTCAATTCTTCAATTAAATTGCCATGTTGAGAAGTACACTTTTCAAATTCAAGCTCAACATTCCTAAGTGCTTTGGGCAAATAATTATTGAATTTACATTCATAATAAACCAAAGTGTCTGCAACAATATAAGGAAAACCAATAATGTCAAGTTTTGATAATAAATAAAGTTTATTCGAAGGTAAACGAATTATAGCTATATCTGCATCGTTTTTAATTAATTCCTGTTGAAGATCTTTTGTTTTGAAATCATTAATTTTATCCCGAAAAATTTTCGCTTTGAATCTTTTACTTTCTAATTCTGAATATATCATATAATAACTTTTTAAATTCTGCTTGTTTTAGTATTTATTATTTCTGTTTCTTCCATTATTTTTTTTTGTAAATTGATAATAGTTTAAAATTATTAATTCACCCCACTATGTTAATAATATCAGAATATCATTTCTTTTGAATCAGTTACAAGCAAATATATTAAACCCCTTTATAGAAAAAACAAATGTAATAATTTCTATATAATTTCAGAAAGTTAATTTAAATTTAGCAATGAAAAAACAAGCTGAAATTTACAAAATCCAAATTGAAATTATTAAGCTGGTCCACCCGGGCATTAACACATAACCCATTGAATACTTAATTAATGTAATAATTGCAAACATTATGGACAATCCAGAAACTATTATACCTAATTTCATAGCAAGTTTTATAGGTTTTTCTGAAAAAGAAAGCATTACATCTAATGCTAAATTCAATAATTTCCTTAAACTATACGAACTTTTTCCAATTTCTCTTTCTGCATGAACAACATCAATAGTTGTAATTTTAAATCCTACCCATTTTATCATTGCAGGAAAGTAACGAATGGTATCTTTCATCAATATAGTTGCCTGAACTGCTTTCCTGCTATAGATACCATAATTTCCGATTGCAGCATCTTGCTTGGTCTCTGTTAAATAGCTTAATACCCAATAAAAAAATTTTGAAATAATCTTTTTAAAAAACCTATCTTGTCTATTAGCTCTTCTTGCTAATACAGAATCATAACCTTCTTGGATTTTTTTTAATAAATTCGGAATTTCTTCTGGCTTATCTTGCAAGTCACAATCCATAACCACAATATAATCACCAGATGCATGGGCAAGACCTGCTGTAATAGCATAATGTTGTCCAAAATTACGGGATAAATTTATTCCTTTTACTTTACTATCATTTTGAGCAATTTTTTTTATAACCTGCCAATCGTTTTCGGGGCTATTATCATTTACAAATAAAATTTCGTAATTCTCAATATTCAAGTTTTTAAAAATATAAACAAGTCTTGCATACAATTCTTCAATAACTTTTGAACATCTATATGCAGGAGAAACAACTGAAATATATGGTAATAAATCTTTTGAGTTTAACATTAATAGTCAGTAAAAAATTCGAAATATAATTGCAAATTTATAATTAATTGCGTGTTTTAGCAAAAATAAATGGTACACTTTCAAAAAATAGAAATAACTATGTTATCTTAAAGCTAATATATTTATTAGCAATAAATCAATTTATTTTCTTTCTTTATTAATAGCCCAAATCGCGTCAAGGGTTAACATAGAATCAAGTTTAATACTCTTCATCTCAGCTTTTTTCTTTATTTGTTCCATCCAGTTTTTATCGGTTTTAATATAATTCCTCATATCCACAATTTTACGCTGGAATTCAGTATCATATATTATATTTTTTTCATTCTTATTGAATAAATTATATGCCTTGTTAATGAAGCCCCAACCTAAGTTCGGTAAAGTAGCTTCTGTTGCCATAATTATAATCACATCATGTTTAGCAATTTCACTACCTAAATCCACCTGACTTGTTTCTAATGGTGACTGATAACTATCAGGGTAAATTTGCTGATTATAAAACCAAAAATGGCTATTTGAAAATGCATTACTTATTCCAAAATTAAACATTCCCCAATAATAGCTATCGGCAACAACGAGAACAGAAGGTTTAATTTTATTTGAATCTGATTGTAATTGAATTTTTGGATAAGCCATTTTAAATGAACCTAGTTTAAATAATAAATTCATACCATCAGCAATATCATAATCTATTTCTTTAGCATCATCAAATTCAATAGTGTCCCAAAATAAATTAGGCATATCAATATTTCTTGTCTTTTCGATATAACGAATTATAGAATCAGCTACTATGCAGGTACTATAGTAACTCCAATGTATTCCATACTGGGGATATAAAGGATATTTTGAAGTACTTTTATTTTCAATAAAATATTTATTAAAATCAATAAAACTTAAACCTTTTTCTTTAGCCAATTTAATATGACAACTATAATTAGTTATACCTTTTTCTGATTTTAAATTTTCAGGAAAATATTCAGGATAAAAAGAACCCTTACCTGCTGCAAAAATTACAATTAAATTCTTATTTAACTTACTTAATGTATCCTGAATAAACTTTAATTGTTGCATTCGTTTGGAAACACTATCCATTCCAATAAAATCCTTACCATAATATGCATTAATATATCCTTTTTCGTATAAATAATTCTCTTTTCCAATTATAACACCATTTGCTTTAGCAATACTATAAAGACTATATGCAATTTGATTATTTACTCGCACGAAAAAGTTTCGGTAACCAAAATTCTCATTAAGAAATTTTTCACGAACTAACTGAAATCTGCCAGAAAACCATGCATCAGGTGTTAAAATTGTATCGGGTGCAGGAATAATTGCACCTTGTAATGGTTTTTCTATAAATATTTTAAAATAATCCTGTAGTGCCGGAATTACAAGCAGTACTACAAAAACTGATAATAAAATATTTTTCTTTAAAACTGTTCTCATTAAAATCTAAAATAAATAAAAGGATTAAAACCTGATGCTGTTATTGATGCAACAGATAACATAAATAATATTATAACAAATGGTGCAAAGCATACATATAACGAAAAACTATGTTTATCGGCATAAACCTTATCCTGAATTTTCTGACCAATTTTAAATACAGTAAAAAACGCAAATAAAAATGCTAAAATAAAAATAACAAAAACTTCCTTTTCAATTGTTATAGATGTAGGATGTACTCCAAATTCGAACATTTTCTGAATATATAAAAATGCGTCATCCAGCTTTTCAATCCTGAAAAATACCCAACCAATTATTACAAAAAAGAAAGTAAGTATCATACTCGGAATTCGCCCAATAAATAGATAAAATTTATTTAAACCTACTCTTTCTAAAATTAAAAAAATACCATGGTATGCACCCCACAACACAAAACTCCATGATGCACCATGCCATAAACCTGAAGCCAAGAAAACAAACCAGAGATTAAAATATAGCCTTGATTTCGATTTTACTTTGTTTCCACCTAAAGGAATATATAAATAATTCCGCATCCAATTTCCTAATGAGATATGCCATCTTCTCCAAAACTCAGTTATACTACCTGAAACATAGGGATTATTAAAGTTCTCGGGGAATTTAAAACCAAGCATTTTGCCTATTCCCAATGCCATGTCTGAATAACCTGAAAAATCAAAGTAAATTTGAAACGTATAGGTCAAAATACCAATCCAAGCCGTAAATACTGATATTTCATTATAATTCATAGCAAAAACAGCATCAGCTTGCGCACCCAGAACATTTGCTATCAATACCTTTTTTGATAAACCTAAGACAAAACGAAATAATCCTGTAATACGCATATCAACATTTTCATTATCCTTTCGGTCCTTTATTTGATCTGCTATCTCGTGATACCTGATGATTGGTCCAGCAATAAGTTTTGGAAATAAAATAATATAAAGTTGATAATCCCAGAAATTTGTTAATGGTTTATGTACCCTTCTGTAAACATCAATAACATAAGTTAAGGTTTCGAAGGTGTAAAAAGAAATACCTATTGGCAAAATCAACTTGGTCCACAATACTCCTTGAATACCAATATCCTCAAGTGCTAAATTTACATTCTCTATAAAGAAATTTGAATATTTAAAATAAAACAGCAGACCGAGGTTTACACAAATAGATATGGTTAATGCTATTCTTCTTTTCCATTCAATGGTTATAGAAGACATCCATTTTACCAGAAAAAAATCCAAAAGGGTAGTACCCAAAATAACAAAAATAAATCTTGGAGCACCCCAACTATAAAAAACAATACTAAAAAGTAAAAGTGTTACATTCTTATACCTTTTACCGATTAAAAAATAAACGATTAATAATAAAGGGAAAAAATAAAATAGAAATACTATGCTACTAAAAACCATTTATATTTATAAAGCCACAAAAATAATATATTATAAATAAATATAAGTAATTATTTATCCTTTTTAAGTTCCTTTTGAAAAATAAAAAATAATTAAATTTGCAAAAAACTTTTTATGAAATCATATTTATCATTTATAGTAATTGTTATTTTATTTATTTCGTCTTGTTCCGATGACAATAAAATAACTTTTAGCAGTTCGGCTGATGGTGCTTATGGATGGGTAAATGGTACAAATACCATAGTTTCTGTTCCATCTCATTCGGGTAATTCCTGTTCAAAAACTGATTCATTAAACCATTATAGTTTTGGTTTTGTATATTCTATTAAGGATATAAGTAAAAACAAACTTACAAAAGCTGATTTTAGTGCATGGGTTAAAGTTGAAAATATTAAAAATGAGATTTCTTTAGTAGCTTCAATATGGTCTGATAAAAAAAACAGTCAGTTGCAATGGGTTGGTTTTAAAGTTCCCGAACAGGTAAAAACAAAAAATGAATGGACTTTAGTTAATGGCAAAATAGAAATACCTGCAAATTTACCCGATGATGCTGTAATAAAGTTTTATGTATGGTCGCCTAAAGGTGATGTTGCTTTTATTGATGATTTAGAAATAAGTTTTTATTAAAAAGGGAATGTTCAAATGGAGTATTCTTTGTGAATAACTCGTTTAATATTCAATTTAAAATCGAGTAAAAATTATTGTTTGTTTTTGTAAACTTGCATAAAATTAAAAATTGTGAGCGAGTATTTTAATTCATTTGTTGGGGTTATAA
>Ga0210049_1004421_pt1 | contig 12296 bp, 9 predicted proteins | sample CryGeyCG2014_300_2_FD_183964 | JGI IMG/M metagenome (GOLD analysis project Ga0210049, IMG submission 183964) | Groundwater microbial communities from aquifer - Crystal Geyser CG06_land_8/20/14_3.00 (SPAdes) (version 2) | ecosystem: Environmental > Aquatic > Deep subsurface > Groundwater | place...
GCGTTTGTTTTCACTTTTGCCCCGAAGAAGCGATTATTTTTAAGGATGGGAAAATGGTTGGGATTGATTACACTTATTGTAAGGGTTGTGGTATTTGCGCGCATGAATGTCCAAGAAAAGCAATTGAGATGGTAAAAGAAGATTAGACTAATAAGACATATGATACCTATAAGACTAATTCCTATGACAGGGGGGCAGGCGGCGGTTGAGGCCCTAAGACAAATAAATCCAGCGGTTTTTGCCGCCTATCCAATAACCCCACAGACCCCGATCATTGAGGGTTTTGCCAAATTGGTCGCTTCCGGAAAAGTCACCACGGAGTTTTTACCGGTCGAATCGGAGCACTCCGCTATGTCAGCCGTTATTGGGGCGGCGGTGATGGGAGTTCGGGCGATGACGGCGACTTCCTCTCAAGGGTTGATGTTGATGTCAGAAATTTTAAGCGTTGCTTCTGGGCTTCGGTTGCCGATTTTGATGAACGTTGCTGCCCGAGCAATTTCTGCCCCAATAAATATTCATTGTGATCATTCCGATGTGATGAATGTTGCAGGAGTTGGATGGCTTCAATTTTTCTCGGAAAATCCCCAAGAAGTATATGATCTAAATTTTATTGCTCTTAAAGTCGCAGAGAGTATCAATACTCCGGCAATGGTTATTCAAGATGGGTTTGTTACCAGTCACTCGCTTGAGCTTTTGGAAACATTGCCTGACGATAAGATTTCTAAGTTTGTGGGAAACTATACTTCGAAAATTAACCCCCTCGATTTTAATGAGCCAAAAACTATTGGGCCCTTGGTTTTGCCTGATTATTTTATGGAGGTTAAAAAGGCGCAGATTAACGATTTCGATCTGGCACTAGAAGCTTTCAGATTGGAATCAGAGGCGTATTTTAAAATAAGTGGCAGGATGATAAAAACCATCGAAGAATTTCATACCGAAGGATCGGAAAGCGCAATTGTTTGTTTGGGCTCGACCGCGGGTACGATAAAACATTATATAAAAAACGAGCCGGAGAAGGGTTACTCTCTAATCAAAATTGTTTCGTATCGTCCTTTTGATTACTCAGGTTTGGCTAAACTTCTTAAGAAATACCAAAAGGTGATTGTTCTTGAAAGAGCGCCTACTTACGGGGCAACTGGATTTTTGACGCAAGAGGTGTATGCCGCTTTGAGGCTTCTTAAAGAGCAAAAAGATGTTAAAACATACGTTTACGGTTTGGGTGGAGCGAATTTTGGTCTTTCCGACGTATCAGAAATATTAAACGACTCATAATATGTCTACTTTAATAGAATTATCTAAAATTGATTCTCGTTTGTCGCAAGGCCATAGGAGTTGCTCTGGGTGTGGGTTTCCTCAAATTATTAGAACGGTTCTTCGCTCCATTGATGCGCCAGTTGTTGTTTCGTTGGCAACCGGTTGTATGGAGGTGACTACCACGATTTTTCCTGAGTCTTCTTGGAAGGTCCCTTTAATCCATTCCGCATTTGAGAACGCTTCGGCGACGATTTCCGGGGCAATCTCCGCCTTTGAAAATATTAAAAAAACGGGTAAATGGAACGCGCGAGGAAAAGACCCTGTTTTTGTTGTTTTCGGAGGGGATGGGGGAACATATGACATTGGACTTCAGTCTTTGTCTGGCGCAATCGAGCGAGGGCACAACTTTTTATATATTTGTTACGATAACGAGGCTTATATGAACACCGGGGTTCAGCGATCCTCCGCTACCCCCTTTGGGGCAGAGACAACCACAAGTTTATTTGGTGAAGCGGGGAATGGCAAGATTACTTTTAAAAAGCCCCTGACCGAGATAATTGTTGCTCACGGACTTCCTTATGTCGCTCAAGCTTCAGTTTCCCACATTCTTGATTTGCATGAAAAGGTTAAAAAAGCAATTTCCTTTAGAGGACCTAAGTTTATTAACGTTCTGGCTACCTGTCCGGTTGGCTGGCGAGTTGATTCCGAAAAAAGTATGGAAGTGGCCCGTTTGGCGGTAGAAACAAGATATTGGCCTCTTTACGAAGTGGAAAACGGGGAGTACCATATTTCGGTCGATATTCCAAATCCAAAGCCAGTGACGGAATTTTTAAAGATTCAGGGGAGATTTAAGAACCTTATCAAAAACGAGATTGCAATTAAATATATTCAGGATAATATAAACAAAAACTGGGAAGGTTTGAAGAAACACAGCGAAATTTGATATGGAAACATTACATACGCTAATTCAATGGACATCAAAGATTATTGAAACAGGATCCTATCCGGGTCTTGTTTTTGTAACGGTTTTGGAAAATGTTTTTCCCCCGATTCCTTCGGAAGCGATTTTGCCCTTTGCCGGGTTCTTGTCTGTTTCCGGAAAATTTAATGTCTATTTGGTCATTTTATCCGGGACTTTCGGAAGCCTTTTTGGCGCTCTTATTCTTTACGCTTTTGGGTTTTACGGTGGGGAAAAGATTGTGCGCGGGTTTATAAAAAAATATGGAAAGTACATGCTTTTACAAGAATCTGATCTTGATGGAGCAATTGCTTTCTTTAAGAAAAATGGCCGTCCTGCAGTTTTAACCGCTAGGATAATTCCGATTTTTCGTAGTATTGTTTCCATCCCGGCGGGATTGGCAAAGATGCCGTTGGGAGAGTTTGTTTTCCTTACCGTTATAGGGACGTGCTTTTGGTGCGCCCTGCTTACCTTTTTGGGAAGAATCTTGGGGGAAAATTGGAATTTAGTTTCTGTTTGGCTAGGTAGATACGAGAAAGTGATTTTAATCTTGGTGGTAGCAGCTTTAGGTTATGTCGTCTACAAGAGGCTTAAGTTACTCAAGAATACCTACGAATAATCCCGCGGACTTTTCCTTGGATTTTTACCTTACTCACGTAGATTGGACTCATGGTTGAATTAGCCGGTTCTAGTCTAATTCTATCTTTTTCTTTGTAATAACGCTTTAAGGTAGCAAATTCATTATCCAGAAGCGCAACCACGATCTCACCATTTTCTGCGGTTTCGGTTTGTTCAATGATCACATAGTCACCATCAAGAATTCCCGCCTCAATCATCGAATCGCCCCTAACTTGGAGAGCAAAGGCCCTCTTTTTACCGGTAACCATAGAAGGAGGGATGGTAATTGTTTCCGTTAAATCTTCAATTGCCTCGATTGGCCTTCCGGCGGCGATTCGACCGACTAGGGGAAGTTCCATACTGGTTATTGAAGAAGAAACAAGGGGTTCGGTAATTTCCATTCCCCGCACTGCGCCAGTAAAGCGCTTTAAGAGACCCTTGTTCTCTAAAGAAGATAAGTGTTCGTGGATTGTCGCAAGAGAAGAAACTCCACTAGATTCTGCAATTTCCCTAAGAGTGGGAGAGTATCCGTGCAATTGGATGTATTGTGAGATAAAATCAAGTATCTCTCGTTGTTTTTTGTATATTGTCGGTGGCATCTTTATATAATATACTTATACGAAGAAAACCCGAAGATGTCAATGGGGAGTTTAGAAGCTAGAAGTTTGAAGCATGAAGCAAGAAAGAAAATGCAGTTCAAATTACATTCTGACTACAAACCTACAGGCGATCAGCCACAAGCGATAGAAAAGCTTGTTTCTGGGGTTCTAGAAAAGAAACAACATCAGGTGCTTCTTGGAGTGACTGGAAGCGGTAAAACTTTTACGATTGCAAACGTTATTGAAAAAGTTCAAAAACCGACGCTAGTTATTTCTCATAACAAAACCTTAGCCGCCCAGCTTTATCAAGAATTCAGGGAATTTTTCCCCGAGAACGCGGTTGAGTATTTTGTTTCTTATTACGATTATTATCAGCCAGAGGCTTATATTCCGCAAACAGATACTTACATTGAAAAAGACGCTGATATTAATGAAGAGATTGATAAATTAAGGTTATCTACTACTTCGTCATTGATGTCTAGACGCGATGTGATTGTAGTCGCTTCTGTTTCTTGTATTTACGGCTTGGGCTCACCAATTGAATACAGCAAACAGACTGTTCGCCTGAACGTTGGTGAAAAAGTACCTCAGTCGGATATTGTCGAGAGACTTTTTGAGGAAAGGTACGAGCGAGAAGATTACGATTTTTCTAGGGGTAAATTTAGGCTTCGGGGTGACAGCCTGGAAATTTGGCCATCTTATTCGACAGAAATCATCCGGATAGATTTTACTGGTAGCTTAATAACCGATATCTCGGCTAGAGAATCTGTTTCCGGAAAACTTTTAAGAAAGCTAAACTCGGCCGTGATTTTTCCCGCCAAACACTATTTGACTTCGGAAGAACACTTTAAAAAGGCGCTTGAACAGATTGAGGTCGATTTAGAAAAGCAAGTTACAAATTTAAAAAAACTTAAAAAACCGATGGAGGCGTATCGGGTAGAACAGCGGACAAAGTATGATCTCGAAATGATTCGGGAAGTTGGTTACTGTAGCGGAGTTGAGAACTATTCCCGTTATTTTGACGGGCGGGGTCCCGGTGATCCCCCTTTCACTCTTCTTGATTTCTTCGGGCCGAAAACCGATGACTGGTTGTGTGTCATAGATGAGTCTCATATGACCGTCCCACAGGTTCGGGGAATGTACAATGGGGATCGGGCGCGTAAGCTGACATTAGTTGACTATGGTTTTCGTCTTCCGTCTTGTGTTGACAACAGACCGCTTACATTTTCAGAATTTGAAGAACGCGTGCCTCAGACAATCTATACTTCGGCGACGCCTGATTCTTGGGAAGTGGAAAAAGCGGGTGGGGTAATTGAGCAGTTAGTCCGTCCTACCGGATTACTTGATCCAAAAATCACGGTTTTGCCATCAGAAAACCAAATTGGAGATTTGATAGGGAGAATTAAGGCAAAAACAGCCAATAAAGAGCGGGTTTTAGTGACTACCTTGACTAAGAGAATGGCGGAGGAGTTATCCGCTTATTTATCAGAAAAGGGTCTTTTGGTTCAATATCTTCACTCTGACGTAAAAACTCTTGAAAGATCAGACGTTTTAGATAAGCTTCGTAAAGGTGAATATGACGTTTTGGTGGGAATTAACTTACTTCGTGAGGGACTTGATTTACCTGAAGTTGGGCTAGTTGCCATACTTGATGCAGACAAAGAAGGTTTTTTGCGCTCCCAAACTTCGTTGGTTCAGGTGATGGGAAGGGCCGCCAGAAATGTTTCTGGGGAAGTGGTAATGTACGCCGATAAAATCACGGGATCAATGAAGCGGGCAATTGATGAGGTTAATCGTCGAAGAAAAAATCAAGAAAAATATAATCTGGAACACGGGATTACCCCAAAAACAATTTCAAAACCAATCCGAAAGGCTCTGATTGAGGTTATTAAGGACGAGAGTTTGGACTTGTCAGCGCGGAATCTTCCCCCAAAAGATAGGGAAGTTTTGCTTTCCAAAATGGAAAAGGAGATGAAAGAAGCGGCGGAAGTTTTGGATTTCGAGAGGGCGGCGGAGATACGGGACGCGATTAAGGAGGCGCGTACCCGCCTTGACATCTTGTAGTAATTAGGTTATACTGCCAGTGCTTTTTAAACTACTTCAAGGAGGATACTTTGTCTAGCAGAAAACCAAATGGGGCAACATCGTCGCGTTCAATGCCAGTTATTGGTGGAGGGGTCAGCAAATACACTCTTGTTAGTACTGAAAACGGAGAGCCGGCGCCTCTTTTTTCAGTAAGTTGTCCTTCGCGTTCCGATAAGCTTCGTGGTTGTTGTGGAAAATGTGGGCCTCTGGGCGGTGGTTGCATGAGAACCACTTGCATCCATTTGTAAAAGGGGGAGAGGTAATGCCAGAAGAAGGGTCGCATGAGATCAACTCTTGCGCAGGGGATGATTGTCACTGTGGGTCTGCGTCCAATGGAATTCAAGCTAGCATATCTGCGACTCAGCTTGGGCTATGTTTGCAACTTAGTAACCGAACATTCACATGGACCTCGCTTTTAATAAAAGAGGTCCTGCGCGCATGTTGCCATGGATTTTTGAAGCCTGAAGAAAAGAATTTGCTCGCGGGGATTTTGATGAGGCTTTGTTTTAGGACTGAGTTTTCTAGCGACCCTGCCTTTATGGGTCTCGTCAAAGAATCAAAACTGATTCGAATACCAAAAAGACGTTAAACAGGGTTTTGTCTTGAAGAGCATTTGGGATAAACTTCCAAGTGCTCTTTTTTGTTGACTTATCCAAACAATCATTTTGGCCAAAAATAGATTATAATAACAGATTGCTATGAAAGATATTTTATCAATCCGCCATGCGAATGAGCACAATTTAAAAGATGTTTCCTTGGATTTACCTAAAAATAAACTGGTAGTTTTTACCGGTGTTTCGGGGTCGGGTAAATCGTCTCTTGCGATGGATACAATCTACGCTGAAGGACAACGGCGTTATGTTGAAAGTCTTTCCTCTTACGCCCGTCAGTTCTTGGGAGTACTTACTAAACCAGATGTGGAGTCGATTGAGGGTCTTTCTCCTGCGATTGCAATTGACCAGAAAACTTCCTCTCACAACCCCCGCTCTACCGTCGGTACGATTACAGAGATTTACGATTATTTTAGGCTTCTTTTTGCTCGCCTCGGGCATCCGCATTGTCCTAAATGCGGTCGGGAAATCGCTAAACAAAGTCTTGAACAAATAGCCGACCAAGTGCTGACTTTTTCCGAAGAAAGATTTAAAGAAGAAAAGATTCTTAAAAAGAAAGGCCTAAGACTTCTTATTCTTGCTCCAATGATAAAAGACAGAAAAGGATCTTTTGATCAACTATTTGTAAACCTTAAGAAGCAAGCTTTTACTAGGGTTAGAGTTGATGGTCAAATAAAGACACTTGATGAAGATTTCCTTCTAATTAAGACAAACAAGCACACGATTGATGTTTTGGTCGATAGATTGGTCATCGACGAGAACACGATTAAGACTATATCATCCAGATTGAATCAATCATTAGAGCAAGCGCTTAAACTTGGGGAAGGAATGGCCGTTGTTGCCGAAGTAAAAGATGAGGAAGCGGAATTTCCAGAAAAACCAAAAAATTTGGTTGAGTACTTATATTCAGAGAAGTTTGCTTGCCCGATTTGCGGAATTTCATTACTAGAGTTAGAACCAAGGTCTTTTTCCTTCAACTCCCCTCATGGAGCTTGTCCTACCTGCACCGGCCTTGGGACTCAGCTTAAAGTTGATCCGAACCTTCTTTATAATCCAAAATTATCAATAAGTGAGGGAGGAATATTTCCTTTTTCTGGAATTGTTGAGGGTGATACTTGGACAAAAAGGATTTTGGAGAAAGTGGCGGAAGTTCATACTTTTTCCTTGAATACTCCGATTTATAAATTAACTCCGGAAGATTTAAAGGTTATTTTATATGGGGCGGGAATGGAAGTGTTTAATATAACGGCAAGAAATAGATTTGGAAAAGAGCAAAATTACCAGACAAAGTATGAAGGTTTAATTCCAAATTTGGAAAGAAGGTACAAAGAAACCGATTCCGACTATATACGTGAAGAGATAAGTAGATACATGATAAAAGAGGACTGTCCTGCTTGTAAGGGCACAAGACTTAAACCAGAGGCCCTTTCGGTAACCTTAGATGGCAAAAACATTTATCAAATCTCGCTTCTTCCGATTGGAGACTTAATTTCCTGGGTAAAATCTTTTGTAGAAGGAGCTTCGCCAAAATTTTCCGAAAAAGAGATTATTGTGGCCGGTCCAATTATGAGAGAAATTATTTCTCGGCTGACCTTTCTTTTGGATGTTGGGTTAGATTACCTAACCATCGGGCGTTCCTCCGCCTCTCTTGCTGGCGGAGAAGCCCAAAGAATTCGCTTAGCTTCGCAAATCGGCTCTGGTCTTTCGGGGGTTCTATATGTTTTGGATGAGCCTTCCATCGGCTTGCACGCCAGGGATCAGTTCCGCCTTATCAATACCTTAAAAAAGCTAAGAGACCTTGGTAATTCGGTGATTGTAGTGGAGCACGACGAGCAAACGATTAGAAGCGCGGATTACATTGTTGATTTTGGACCTGGAGCGGGGGCAAATGGGGGAAAAGTGGTGGCGGAAGGAAAATTATCCGATATTATCGCTAGTCCAAATTCTCTGACGGGCAAATATCTTTCCGGAAAACTTAAGGTGGGAGAAAGCCTTAAAAAATTAGAAAAAAGTTACCATGATCTAAATTTGTCAAATTTCCATCTTGATGGGACTAATTCTTACTCGGAGGGAAAGTTTCTTTCAATTTTAAACTGTTCTCATAATAACCTCAAAAACCTTGATACTAGCTTCCCTTTGGGAAAACTTATTTGCGTTACTGGTGTTTCGGGATCTGGGAAGTCTTCTTTAGTTAATGAAACTCTTTATCGCCAATTGAGGTTTGAGTTTGGATTAAAACTAGAGGAAAAACCTGGTGAAAACAATGGAATTTTGGGGGTAGAAAACATCGATAAAGTGATCAATATCGATCAATCTCCGATTGGAAGAACGCCAAGGTCAAATCCGGCCACCTACACAAAAGTTTTTGACCATATAAGAGAGCTCTTTGCCATGACAAAAGAGGCGAAGCTTCGTGGCTATAAAGTTGGTCGTTTCAGTTTTAATGTAAAAGGCGGTCGTTGTGAGGCGTGCCAGGGGGATGGTCAGATTAGAATCGAAATGCAATTTTTGCCCGATGTTTACGTAGATTGTGACCTTTGTAAGGGCAAAAGATATACTCAAGAGGTACTTGATATTGATTTTAAAGGAAAAAACATTGCAGATGTTTTGGATATGAGCGTTGACGATGCCCTTAACTTTTTTGATGCTATCCCTCAAATTCGGAAAAAATTACAAACTCTTCAAGATGTTGGACTTGGTTATATTAAGCTAGGCCAACCTGCTCCACAGCTATCCGGCGGGGAGGCTCAAAGAATAAAATTGGCATCCGAGCTATCAAAAAAAGCGACCGGAAAAACCTTGTATATTTTAGATGAACCGACGACCGGTTTACATTTTGCCGATCTTGAGAATTTGCTTTACGTTCTTCGTAGATTCGTTTTAAGCGGAAATACGGTTATTGTCATTGAACATAATCTTGATGTCATAAAGCAAGCGGACTACATTATCGATCTTGGTCCGGAAGGTGGAGAGAAGGGCGGTCGAATTGTTTTCGAAGGGACTTTGCCCGAGCTTTTGCGATCAAAAGAGTCAGAAACAGGAAGGATGCTCCGAAAACAATCAGAAAAATAATTCCAGGAACTAAATAATCGCCTTTCTCTTGAATGATCGCCGTCGCTTTCTCTGTCTTTACTCGTCCTTCAAAATCCTCGTATTTTACCTGGAATTCTTGAAACCCGTTTTTATTAATCGAAAGACTTGAGAAAGGAGGCAAATCGCCCACCAATTTATTATTTATTTTAAGCGAGAAATAAGTGCTGCTGTTTGGGTTAATGATTTTTAGGTTTTTCCGATTTAGGAATCGGGAATCTTTCAAAATTAAATACGTTTGCTCTTTTTCCACTTCCGTATCAGAAAAAGATACGAAAACTTTTTGATGAGTATCTCCCTCTATATGTGAACCGGGAATTAAAGGCTCGTCAGGAGACGCGCCTCTTCTTACAAAAGCTAGATGGTTGGTATCTAGCTTCGTAAAAAAATCTAAGCCAGAAGTGGAAGCCCAGGTGGGGTCAATTTGGACCCAGCCTAAATTCGGGTCGTAAAATTCTGCCCAGGAATGGAGAATATCCAGCTTTTCGTTTTCGTTCGTAGGCATTAAGCTCTTGCTTTGAGTCAGGGCAAAGCCGTCAATCTCTCTTGCCGGAATGCCGGCTGCCCTAGATAAAGTAATAAAAAGATCAGAATATTCCATACACATTGCCGCGCTTTTGTTTGAGAGGGCATTTTTCGCGCCGTATCGTTCAAAATCGTTTTTGGCCAACCGCTCGCTACCGTATTTGAGTTCATTAGCGACGTAGGTGTAAATTGCTAAAGCCTTCTCCGCGACCGTTTTTTCAGCGCGAGTTATATCGGTTGCGATTTTTTGAATTTCTGGATCGGTGACTTCCCAATAAAGATTTTCTTTGGTTAGGTAACTAAAGTTTTTCGGAATTTTACTTATTTTTCCAGAAAGGGCGGTATTTACCTCACGGTTATAGATTTTTGCTTGGCCAGTAACTTTAACTTCTTTTTTTTCAAAAGGTTTAAGCAAAAACTCCGTGATATAGTTACCGTCAAGATCGATGGTAACGTTTACTGGTTTGGGGAAAATGCTTTTAATGAGAATTTCTTGGCGAGATCGAATATCGCTTGGGATGGCTACCTCTTGTTTTTTGGGGAAAGGTGAGGTGTTATTTAAATTATAATTTAGGTCAAAATTCATTAATTGATATTTTCCAAAGGCGGCGGAGAGACCAGAATCTAAAGTATTTTCGCCAAAAAAATATACGATTTTTCCTTCGCTTATGTTGCTTGAAACTGGTTTTGGGGAAGAAAACATCATTGGACCGACACTTTCCGGAATGATTAATGTTGTAGCATAATTTAGCGTTTCATTTGAGGTATCCATTCTAGGGATAGTGATATCCCAGACTAGGCCGTTTTTTTTGGCTGTTATTAGGGTTTTATACTCCAAGTAAAATTCTAAAGACTTATTTTTTCCTACCACTTTTTCATTAAAAACGAGCTCAATTTTTGCATTTTCTCCGTCCCTAACCGTTTCTGTCTTAAGATCTCCTTGACCGTCTTTTGCGTAAACGTCGTATATATCTAGGTTGCTTACCGTTAGAAAATATTTACTAACAAGAAAATTGCTGGTTAAGTTGGTAATCTTTCCCTCGCTTTTGACGGTTGTTTCTCCTTCCTCGGAGACCTCATAAGTTATATCTAATCTGGTGCTAAACTTCGGCTCCTCAGCCAAGACTTTTTGGGGAAGAATAAAAAGTATAATCGTAACAATAGTTATAATTTTTATAAGTAATTTCCCCATGCCTTTTATAATACCAATCCTTCTCTAGTGTTACAATCAACATTGTGATTAAGCCGGCTCGGGAAATCCCCGAAAATCCAGGAGTTTACATCTTTAAGGATGATAAATCCGAAATAATTTATATTGGTAAAGCAAAAAACCTTAAAAACCGGGTTGGTTCCTATTTTGCCGACCCTCAAATACTGCTACCAAAAACCAAGAAAATGGTTGAGGTGGCTAAGTCTCTCGATTTTATTAAAACAGAGTCAGAAATCGAGGCGCTTTTGCTTGAGGCCGATTTAGTTAAAAGATATAAGCCTAAATATAACATTGAGTTAAAAGACGATAAATCATACAAATACATTAAGATTTATAAAGAAAAATTTCCGAAAATTGAATCGGCGAGAAATACAACTGATAAAAAAGCGTTTCACTTTGGCCCTTTCCCAAGAGGGGAGGCGGTTAATGAGGTATTAAGGTATTTAAGAAAGGTTTTTGGTTTTAGAGATTGTTCGACGATTAAATTTAATCGATATAAAAAGCTTAATCGAGGCTGTCTTTATTATGATATTAAACTATGCCCCGCCCCCTGTATTGAGGCGGTTTCCCAAAAAGATTATCGAGACATAATTCATAATCTTAAACAATTTCTAGCTGGAAAGAAAAAATTGCTCCTTAAAAAATTAACTAAAAAAATGGAAAGTTATTCTAAAGAAGAAAAGTACGAAGAAGCTCGTGATACCCGTGATTTAATTGGCAGAATTGATTATATTACTCAATCTTTTACGGAAGCGAAAGATTTTTTAGTAAATCCGAATTTTGTGGAAGATAGAGGGGAAGAGGGGATCAGAGATATTTTGAAGCGTGTTTTTGATGAAAAGATAAGAAAAGACTTTCAAAAATTTAGAATCGAGGCGTATGATATTTCCAATATTCAAGGAAAACTGGCGGTGGGATCGATGGTGGTATTTATCGGGGGAGTTCCTAATAAAAATCAGTACCGCAAATTTAAGATAAAATATAAAAATTCGCCAGACGATTTTATGATGCTTAGGGAAGTGCTTTCTCGTCGATTTAAAAAGATAGAAGGAGGAATCTCGGATGAATCTTTTAAAGAAACTCCCGATTTAATCTTGATTGATGGGGGATCCCCACAGCTTCGGGCTTTGTCGGAAATGATTGCGAAACTTCCCAAAAATATAAAAGTTATCGGACTTGTTAAAGGTGAGGAAAAAATCGTTTTACCAGTCGGAGATGAATATAGAGATGTGGTTTTACCAAAAGATTCGGCCGGATTAAAGCTTATGATGCGGGCTCGTGACGAAGCTCACCGTTTTGCGATAACTTATCATCGTAACCGCCGTAGCAAAGTGCTTCTTTCGTAA
>Ga0210049_1004423_pt1 | contig 12291 bp, 5 predicted proteins | sample CryGeyCG2014_300_2_FD_183964 | JGI IMG/M metagenome (GOLD analysis project Ga0210049, IMG submission 183964) | Groundwater microbial communities from aquifer - Crystal Geyser CG06_land_8/20/14_3.00 (SPAdes) (version 2) | ecosystem: Environmental > Aquatic > Deep subsurface > Groundwater | place...
GGCTGCCTGCGCAACCAGTCGCTGAACCCAGTCGTACCGTTGGGTCTCGAAGGGGACCTGCCGGCCTTCGGACAAAGCGAGCGGCGGCAACGTCGCGCCTCCGGCGTCGCCCTTCGTCTTCACGTACGGCCCGGCGCCCTGTGACCACTTCTCGGGCCGGGTCAGCTCGGCGGCCAATCGGGCACCCGGGGCAGCGTCGGAAGAGAGCAGCAGGCGGTCCGCGCCGCCGCAACAAGACGCGCTTGCCGCGGCGGTCTGATCGCTCGCGAGGAGTTCCTTCCCGCCGCGCGTCAGCGAGGTGCCGCCGAACATCGCCGCTGAGCGCACCTTACCGGCCACAAGGCACACGGTTGCCGCTTGAGCATTGGTGGTCAGGTCGCCGAGTGTTACGGTCTTTCTGATCGCGTCCGTTCGGAACAACAGCGTCACGACGCGGTCGCTGCCCGTCAACGTCAAGCCGAGGCAGCCCTCGCCGGCTTGCTGCGAGGGGGACAGCAGCACGTCCGCCTCGCCGTTCCGATACGGCTGGATCGCAATCAATGAGGAGGCGTCGCGTGCCGGCTCCACTGTGCTTGCCGTGAGATGCCACTGGTTCGGCACCGGGCGGAATGGCGGCTTGGTGAACTGGTCGTTCTGGCTGAACTTCAGGTCGGCCGGGGCGAGGTACTCCACGCGGCAGCGCGAGTCGCCCTTGGCGACCGTCACCCGCTGCGCCGCCGCCACCACTTGCATCTCGTTCAGCGCATGGAGCAGGAACTGATAGGTCGCCGGTTCGGGCGCCGAGAGATCATCGTGGATCACTACCAGCGGCGCGCCGCCGGTGTGCACGGGCCGGAGGAAGAGAAGATGACGCTGGAAGCGATCCAGCCTGCCTCTGTAGGATTGTGTGGCGTCGCCTACAGCGTAGTCGCCTGCGGCGGTCGTCTGGAACGTCGCCAGCCTGCCCTTGGCGTCCCAGTCGCGCTTCGATTGCCCTTCGCCATTGACCAGAACCGAGTTCGACGCCTTGGTCTCCCACGTCCACTCGGCGTGGTGCGGGCAACCATAGAGCTGGTAGTAGCCGGAGGCGATAATCAGCGGCTCACCGTAGGCATCGAGCACGAAGGCGTTCTGGTCGGCGAAGGCGTGGCTGATGGAACCGAAGGGAGAACTCCGCATAAGCACGGCCACGTTGTCGGCGGGGTCAGGCAACACGGTGTGCATGCAGGCGAGACCGACGTCGTAGAACGCCTGCCCCTGCGGCAAGTCGTAGGGCGGCTTCGCGTCGACCGGCTCCGCGTTGAGCAGAGCGTCTGTACCGGAGAGCTTCGCGTTCTGCCAGTCGGCATACCACTTGGCGTGCGGGTTGTCGTACAGCGCTGCCAGCAGCGCCATCGTCCCGCCGCCGCCTGCCGGACTCTCCTGTCCGTCGCCGAAGGGCGACATCTTGAAGTACGGCGGGTTGCCGTAGAGCTTGTAGCGCCACATGTTGCGGACGTTCGACCGCAGGTGCACCGGCACGCCTGTCGCCTGGGCGACGAGCTGGTAGGTCCGGGCGAAGACGGAGGTGCTCCAGCCCCAGTAGCTGGGTCCCTCGCACCAGCCGCCGTCCGCACCGCCGTATGGCGGGAAGAACGGCGACCAGAGCTGCAACAACGTGTAGCGCAACATCTCCTCGACCGGCGCGTCGCCAACCATTGCCAAGCAGGCTTCGACCATGTCGGGCAGATAGTAGCCCATGTTGTGGCTTTCGTAGGGGTTCAGCTCGAACGGTCGTTGCCGCCAGCGGTCCCGGATCTCGGTCATGCGAGTGAGAAGGCAGTCGACGCAGTTCCGCCTCTCCTCGGCGGTCAGCAGCGAGTACACCCGGTCGAAGGCGGTCGGGCAGTAGCGAACCACTTCGGTGGCCGGCTCGTCGTTATGCCCCAGGCTCGTGCTGCCTTTCGGGTCCCACGACACCACGTGCAGCAGCCGCCGCTTCGCCTCCTGACCGGTCAGCTCGTCGCTGGTGAGCAGGTAGTTCTCAGCCAGGTTGGCCAGCTCGCGCATGAAGGGCCGGGTGGTTTGGAAGGTCTTCTGATACAGCTCGATCCGGCGCTGGTCGCGCGTCTCCGGCAGGAACTCCGGCTCCGGCAGCAGCTCCTTGTCGCGCATTTGCTCGGCGTACTTGCGCACGCCCCCCAGCCACGAATCGCCGAACCGCGCGAGGGCCCGCTGCCGAGCGTCTGCCAGCCCTGCCGCAGTGACTGCCACTCGCGGATGGCTGGCTCCCAACCGCTTCACCAGTCCGTCCATGTCGGGGAACGGCACAACCGGCGCCTCGGCGGAGACGGTGAAGGCCCGGACTGCGGACCACTCGGCAGCCCCGCTCGGCCGCCAGCGCCAGAAGTACGCTCCGGGCTTGAGCGGCTCGGCTGGGGCGAGCAGCAGGTAGGGGCTGGCTAGCTGTTTCGTGGTGCCTTCTGTGAAGGCTGGCCCAGTGCTGACCTCGATCTCATAGGACTCATGGGACCCCTGGGACTCATAAGTCCTATCCGCCGGATACACAAAGCACGGCGGGTTGGCGCTGACCGTTTCGCCGTCGGCGGGACGCGGGGTGGTCTGGAAGGCGGCGAGGGGCGCCTCGAAGTCGGCGGCCAAGCTGACCGCTGAACAGCACAGCAGAAAGGCAAACGTCACGCTGAGTGCGACGGTCATCGGGCCTTCTCCTGCGCGGCTGCCACCGCCTCCGCGGACTCGGGGAAGCGCCCCTGGTCGTCCGTGTCGACGATCCACGCTTCCAACGCCGCGCGCATTCGCTGCAGCACATCTTGGTGCGCGGGGTCGGCAGCGAGGTTGTTGACCTCCCACGGGTCGGTCCGGAGGTCGAACAGCTCTTCCGGCGGCCGGTGGTCCGCGACGAACAGCTCCTGCTCCGGGGTCAGCTTGCCTGCCGCGTGCAGCTCTTTCAGCAGGTTCCACACCGGGTACTGTCGCGCCTTGTAGGCGTTGGGCTGCATGTATGGGCGGTCGGGCAGGAAGTTGCGCAGGTACTTGTAGCGGTGGTCGCGGACGCAGCGGATGCGGTCCACGGTCTCGTCGCACCGGTCGCGGGTGGCGAACACGTACCGCGGCTCCGGCTGCTTGTGGGCACCGAGGAAGACGCGCCCCTGCATGTGCTTCTGCGCGGGCGCGCCGGCCACGTCGAGGCACGTCGGGGCGAAGTCCAGCGCGCTGACCAGTTCGTCGTCGACAGTTCCCGGCTGCACCTGACCGGGCCACCGAATCAGCAGGGGGACGTGGATGCCGCCGTCGTACAGGAACTGCTTGTCGCGGACATGGCACCGGCCGTGGTCGCCGAAGTAGAACACGACCGTGTTGTCGGCCAGCCCATCGTCTTCCAGCTTCTGCAGCACCGCGCCGATCTTCTGGTCGAGCACGTTGATGTCTTCCAGGTACAGCGCCCAGTCCTGGCGCGTGATCGGGTGGTCGGGGTAGTACGGCGGCAGCGTGACCTTCGCCGGATCGACGGGATGCCCGGGGCAGTGCTTGAAGGTGCGGTGGGTCTCGCCGAATCCGTACTGAGCGAAGAACGGTTGGTGCGTCTTCAGGTCGGCCCAGTCGTTCGAGTCGTACGGCTTCTCGCTGTCGGTGAAGTTCCAGTCCGTCTTCTTCGCGCCAGGCAGGCAGGTGAAGTAGCCCGCGTCGCGCAGGTACTTGGTGAAGACATGCACGCCCTCCGGCAGCCCGAACCCGTCGCCGCGGTGGCTGCGGTGGTTGTGGGCGCCAATGCTGGTGCAGTACCTGCCCGTCATGAACGACGACCGGCTGGCAGAGCAGACCGGCGCGTTGGTGAACGCACTCGTGAAGCGGACCCCCTCGGCGGCCAGCCGGTCGAGGTTGGGTGTGTGCACCAGCGGATAGCCGTAGCAGCCGAGCTCCGGGCCGGTGTCTTCGGAGATTAGCCAGAGAATGTTCGGGCGCTGCGCGGGCTGTTCCTCGGCCCGGCCGCACGCGACCGTGGCCGCGGTGGCGGCGACAGTGGCGTTCTTCACGAAGTCTCGGCGGTTGAGGTCGTTGGGCATGGGTTCTCCTTTGGGGGCGGCGCAGCCCCGTCAGACGAGTCCGACAGGTCAGACCGGTCAGACCGACCTGACCAGCCGCGCCCGCCTAATGACCGGCGGCTAGTTGGCGCGCTTGAAGTACAGCCCGCCGTACGCCGGCAGCTTCGCGCGAAGGAGCGTCCGTCCGCCAGCTTGGGGGATCAGTTCGCAGCCCTCATACTTCGCCCCGGCGGGAAGCGCCAGCGTGCACAGGTCGGTCGTCTCCCGACCGAACAGCTCGCGCACCAGGATCACGCTTCGGTCGTCGCTCACGGCAACGCGGACATTGTGCGGGGCGCGAATCGGGCGGGTGACGCCGGCTGCCTCCACCAAGTCTTCGTAGAGCGACGCCAGCACGTCGTCTGGTTCCTGCGGCGCGGGCTTGCCGTTGCCGAGCCCGTAGGGCAGGCCCCAGAGGTTGTCGAACGCCAATCCCAGCGGGAAGCCGAAGGCGTAGACGGCGTTGCCGCCGCAGGTCGTGGCGATGCCGAGGGCGCGGCCGTCCGGCAGTGTCAGCAGCGGCTCTCCGCCGTCGAACAGGCCCAACGGCGACCCGTCGCCACGCTCGCCGAAGTTGATCTTCAGCGCGCCGGCGGCGAACAGCGGACTGCGCGGCTGCCACGACGGCTCCTGGCTGCCGCGGAGAGGCACCGTGGCGGCGTAGTCGGTGGCGCCGAGCCACTTCGCCAACGTCGGCTGAAATGCGCCGGTCGGCGCCAGGTACGGCGTGCGCTTGCCCACATTGCCGACGACCAGCGAACGCTCGCCTTTGTGGGCCGGGTCGGTCAGCCACGCGTCCAACGCCTGCCAGAATGGCGCCAGGTAGTCACACTCGACTGACGGCAGGAAGAGGAGGCGGTAGCTGCTCAGGTCGATCTTTCGCTGTGCCGCGCCGTAGACGCAGTCCTGATCCATGGCGATATCGAACTCGACATTGAGCTGCGCGAGGAAACTGGCAAGCCCCAGGACGTTCCCATAGTCGTGGCCGCTGCGGTTGGATCGCTGCAGGTTGTTGTTGCGGACGACCAGGATGGGCACCTCGCGCTTCAGCGAAAACGTCACGCCGTCCACCGCGCGGTAGAAACCACCCATCCACTCCAGGGCCTTCGTCAGATGACCGCGGCCGTCCGGGTCCTCCTGCGCGCCGGAGAGATGCGCCCACGTGTACGACTGCTCGAAGCCCGCGCCGTGGCCGACCATCTCCATGCTCTGGCCGCAGTAGTAGTCGCGAATGGCCGGTTCGTCGCCCGACTTGCCGCCTTCCCCCTCGCCCGACGACACGGCAACGGCCGGGCTGCCGGGAGCCAACACGTACGGCCGGTAGGAGGCGATGTTCTTCACGTACTTGCGCAACCGGTCCCAGGGCGGGATCTCGTCGAGGTTCGCGCCCGAGTCGTGGCAACCGACGCCGATCACCGCGAACGGCAATTCCGCCCGCCGGAAGAAGTGCAGGAAGTGCCACTGCGAGGTGCAGTCCTGCGCGTTGCTGTGGAACAGCCAGTGCTTCGGGACGGCTTCGCGAACGACCTCCGCCCAGCGGCTGACGAACTTCAGATAGAGCACATCTTCGCGGAAGGCGTTGTAGTCGATCCACTGCGGGTCGTCGTCGGTATCAATCGGGTCTCCCGGGAACGACATGTGCGACGGCAGCTCCGCGTTGGGCGGCTGCGCCCAGCGGAACCGCGGCCAGACCGGCAGGTCGAGTTGCGACCAGTTCTGCAGCCGGGTCCAGAAGCCGTCCACCAACGGCGAGTTGGACAGCAGCACGTCTTCGCCGGCGTTGGCGTCGGCCGGCAGTCCCCACGAGCCGGGTTTGCGATTGACCGTCTTCCATTGCGAATGGTCGGCATAGTCGTAGCCGCGCTGCCACGTCTCCGCCAGGCGGCCGAGAGCGCCGTAGCGCCCGCGCAGGTACTCCTGGAACGCCGCCCGCAAGTGCCCGTTGTCCAGGTCGGGCGCCATGATGATGTCTTCCTCGCCGATCATGAAGCCCGCGACGCACGCCCGGTCGGCCAGGCGCGACAGCAGCTTACGGTGCGCCAGCGCGTTGGCTTCCGCCACCTCGGGATACAGGTAGTAGCGCGTATGGTACGGCGCCGGCAGCGTGTCCCAGTTGGCGGCCCAGAAAAAGTCGCATTCGACGGCGACGAACCGACCGTGCGCCTGGCAGCGGTCGAGGAAGTAGTCGAGAATCTCGTAGTTGTAGGTGAACTTGGGCAGGTTGGCCCCGGCCGGCTGCTTCTCGCAGCGGCGCCAGTTGCCCTCGGCGTCGAGGAGCAACCCCCAGCCAACGAACCGCAGATACGGGTGGACGCACGCCGCCTCCATCAGCGTCAGGTCGTGCTCCAACAAGTCGAAGTCGAACCCATCCCAACCCAACGTCGAGCCGCCCGCGAGCTTCTGCCCGTAGATGGTGAAGAAGAGATGCCGCACCTTGCCGGTCGCGTCGAGGACCTGCCCGGTCGCGGGATCGAGCCGGAGCACGTTGCCATACTGCGCGGCATACTCGGGCTTCACGCACTCCCCGCCAAAGGCGGACTTGGGCGCCCCCTGGGGCGCGGTCCATTCCGCCTGCAGCCGCTGGTTGAAGGCGCCCACCCGCTCGCGCAGCAGGTCGCGCGGCATCAACGCGAACTCCTTCTGCCAGCTCTTCGCCTCCCCGCCGCTGCCGTAGTAGTCGTCCAGCAGCAAAGCCTTCTGCCAACCGTCCGTCGGCGCCTTCCCGCGCGGCCCTCCCTCAGCCGCGCCGGGGTGCGTCTCCCACGTATCGTCGGTGGCGACATCCACAAACGACCCGTCCGCCAACTCGACGCGAAGCTGCACGTAGACCACCGGCGACCACTCCGTCCACACGCGCACATCCAGGTCGTTCTTGCCCGCCCGGAGCTGTTGCGTCACTTCCGCAAACGCTGGCGGATGGTCGGGTCCATCGGCGTGGTTCTCGGCAACCAGGCTGCCGTTCAGCCAAACGGCGACAGTATGAAAGCCGGTCACCGCCAGCACCGCCCGCTTGGGCGCGCCAGCCAGATCGAAGGACTTCCGCAGGCAAGCCTCCTTGCAGTCCTTCACCTGAAGCGTGAATCCGTCGTCAGGGAAGAACGGAGACAGCTCGCCCACAGGCAGCCAGCCCGGGCACTTCCCGGAGCGGTCCGCGGCCGCCGACTGTGATACCCACGACGCGCACACGGCGAGCAGCACGCTCAGAGCAGCGAGAAAAGGCTTGAGTCGCGATAGAGCACGCACGGCTTGCACTCCTTGGTCCACAGGCGTTCGGGTGTGGTCTCTTTGTTCGTGTCGGAGCCGTGTTCACCTGCTGAGGAGGCGAGGAGGAGCGCGTCGGATCCGAGTCGGTTCGTTGAGGGGAGTCTCGGTATTGAAGGCCCGACCGGACGCTCCCGACCCAACCCAGGCGGTGGGTCTGCACCGCAACGAACATTCTGGGGCCGCTGCTAACGTCCCTTGACCACCCGATGCCCTGCCAACCGAACCCCCTTCGACGCTAGCAGCTCATCCCACTTCTGACGGGTGCCGATGGTGCTGGTGTCTTCGTAGAGACCGTAGCGCTCTTCCTGCTTCGTCAGTCGCTCGAACTTGGGGCGGAGCAGGTGGTCGGGGGGCTACGCGTCCCAGAGTCAGCATGCTGCCTGTGCGGCGAGGTTAATACTACAACCGTACTTAGCGCGAATGTGCTCGGCGAGGGTCTCCTGACCCCGCCGCTCCCCGGACCGACAGGTCTCCTCGAATCCCGTGGATTCGCAGCCCTTTGAGACCTTCCGGTCAAGCGTTTCGGGGCGGTCGGAGACCTGCCCCGAGCTAAGTACGGTTGTAGTATTAAGCACCTCCACGCCATCGTGAACCATCGCGAATAGCGACGCGACGCGCGCAACCGGTTCGCTGGCAGGGAACGTACGGTCAGCGATTACCCTCCCGTTCCGGTCCTTCACACAGAGACGCCTGCGCTCCAGGTCGCTTACGACCGACCAGGGGAGCGGGCTGGTTCCGGCGTCAGGGCGCGGGATGCCGCGGTGTTGTGTATCGGCACCCACCAGGAGATCGGGGATCCGGGACAGGAGCGAGAGATCGTTGTAGGTTTTGGCAAGGCGAAGACCACCATCGCCGGCCCTGATTGTCTGACGGGCGAGCATGTCAACGACCAGGATGCGCTCGTTTGAGGGCGACAGAAGAGCCAACGTCATGTTGCCTGTTGCCTGGACGTGCCACTTCTCGTGTACATCTATGGTCATCGGTAACTCCCCGTTCCACCGGCCGCAATGGTCCCAAAGCGCAGACCACAGGGATTCGAGACTCTGGCAGAGCTGTCTCCTGTACACACCCGGGCTCCTGAGGAAGTCACCGGAGCACGCCGGGACGGGTGTGGGTCGCAGCACACTGTGCAGGCCGGTCCGGGCAGGTCACGCGACGACCTGGACCGTCATGGGCTTCGCGCTGTATTCCGGATCCATGAGCCGCAACTGATCCCGAATCATCGCTCGCCCCTGGCGCGCTGGCTCCACGCAGAGGCGCTGGAAATCGTCCAGATCCACTCGCTTCAAGTCAGGGAAGACCAACCGGAGCATGGCGGTGGTGAAGCGCTCGACGGCCTTGCAGTCGCGAACGTCGCCGTCCACTTCCAGGTGCGACGCCACGAAGTCAGAGTACTCCGTGCGCTGACGTAGTGCGTGCAGCACCTCGCCCAGGTAATCCGCCCGTAGGCCAAGCCCAACAGCGAAGTGGTCTCGATGCAGTCTCGGCAGCTCCCACCCCGGTATGAGGCCGTGGAAGCGGTCAATCAGCGCAGTCGCCTGCTGTCCGCGCAGCCACTCCGGTAGGGTGTCGAAGTAGCTCGGGTTTGCCTCCCCGGCTCCCCACGGCTTGCCGTCCGGGCCGATGGGGATGTTGCCCAACAGGACGAAACCAGCTTCCGAGTTACCGCTGTGCTCCATCACTCGGAACTCGCCGCTCTCCAGGTATCCTTTGAGTGCGCCGATGACGTCCTCACCCGATAGCTTGATAGTCTGGACCTCGTCCAGGATGACAGCGTCGAACTTGGTGATGACCCCGGGCTGGCGGCGCGACAGGTCGAAGAAGAGGCGTGCTCGGCTCACGAAGCCGCCGCTGATGAGCCAGGCGTACTTGGAGAGCTGAGAGAACACGTACGACTTCCCGGTTCCCTTGGGTGCAAGCTCGAGGATATTTACGCGGGGATGCGCCAAAGGGGCCAGTCGCGCAAGCATCCAGACCAGCGCACTGGTCCCGAAGGCGTCGGGGTTGTACCCCATGCTGCGGATGAGCAGCGCAACCCACTGGGCAGTGTCGAACCGCTTCCGCTGGTCGATGAAGTAGTCCAGGTCAACCTCAGCGGTCTGCATCGGCCGGAACTCCGTCATCCAGACCTCACCGCCGCTGTCCGACGGGCGGTACGAGAGCCGGCCCGCGCCCCAGTACGCCTCGCTGAGCAGGAGTGGGCTCTGCTCGACGATGGCGGGAAGGACATGCCCATTCTCGAGGTCGAGAGACGGGATGCGCAGCACACGGTCCCCGCGGTTCAGGTCCACCCGAACGGAGTAGCCGTCAAGCAGAACCAGCTCTTCGCTGTTGAGGAGTTGGTTGCGCAATACCTCGCGCTGCTGCTTGTCTGGGAGGTGCTTCGCCAGGAAATCGCGAATGCCCTCGTTGTCGACGCCGTCGTCCGTCTGGTAGCGGGAGATGAGCCAGTCGCGCACAAAGGCAGGGATGGCGCGCTCGCCAGCCGTGATGGCCCGCGACAACTCCTTGTCCACGCTGACATCGGGGAAGCAGTCCCGGACGAGTCGGTTCAGGTTGTCAGTGTCCACGTTGCCCTCCGCCGGCTCACGAGTCAAACATCCGCTCAAAATCGGTGTCCGCTGTGGCTGCGCCCCTGGTGTTCACGCGCTGATCGACGGCTTGCGTCTGGACCGAGCCCCGCGCCACCCACTGCAGGTCCCCGCGCAAGAGGAACTCGTCGCGCACCCCCCGCAGGTCGCACGTGCACTGGAAGCGCCTTGATTGGCCGGCGTCGAGCGTCGCCCCGGCAACCGCAGCCTCGGGCTGAACGCGATCCAGTCGGACGGCCCGGAGTTCCACGGGTCGTCGGTTCGGGTTGTCGAGCACCAACTCCGCCGCGCAACTCTCGTGGCCGCGCAGGAGCTGTCCTTCGAGACGAAGGCTCAGCGGCAGCGACTCCTCGTTCTCCGTCGTCGTCAGCCACTGCCCCCAGACGGCCAGTTCTTGCGGCGTCAGCCCACCGTGCACGGCCCCTCTGGGTCGAGTGCCGAAGTAACGGTAGCCGGACGCCACGGTCCACGGCTCTGGAACGAAGAACTCGTCGGACCCGACGACCGCTGCCCCGGGCATGCAGTACGCCCCTCGCAGAACGCGGCCATGGCTGCACACCGCGCCCTCGGGTATAGACAGCGGCTCCGCCGAGTCGGGTAGCTCGGTCCAGCCGTGGTCGCTGAGGCAGCCTACTGCCAGTGGCTCATCGCCTTGCTGACGGACTGCTTCGAGGAGGCCGGCCGTGAGCCGGTCGACCTCCTCCATGACTCCCAACCACCGTTGATGGGCGCGAAGTGGGCGATGGAGCCACACCTCGTCTGGCGTCCGCACGTGGGCAACGAGCACCCGCCAGGACTCCGCCATGTGTGCAGAGAGATCGTACGGCGGCCGGAGGTCAAGTTCGGCCACGCCTTCGAGGGGGACAGCCGCCCGGGCCGCCAAAGCCTCGATCGCCGGCTGCACGCGAGTCTGGTCCGGCAGCGCGCCGGCCAGCAGGCAGGGCTTGGACACCTCCGTCAGCGACGGCACCAGCGAGAGGTACAGGTCGCCGCCAGCGGGCTGTAACGCGCCGCCAGCCGACAGCGCACGGACGAGCTCCTTCACGGCAACGGCGGGAGCGCCGTCCAGCACCACGAGAAGCACCCGCCCCTCAGCCACTCGCCCTGCGATCTCACCCGTGAAGGTGTGGGCGCCTGCTTCACCGGCGCGCAGCAGGCCGGGAAAGCGCGACAACAACCATTGCTCGAAGGCCGCAACGGCTGACTCCGTCGCCTCCAACTGCCCGGTGACGGCGAGGTGAAGATACGCTGGCAGGTACTCGTCCTGCAGCCACCGAGCCGTGGTACGCCAAGTCGCGTCCTCCGCAAGCAGACTGGGCGGGCGTCTCGCTGCCAACCAGTCAGCCAAGCGTTGGCCGCGCGTCCGGTGCCGGGAAGCTGGCGCCTCAGCCAGCCACTTCCGTACGTCTTCTGCTTCTGTGGGCGAGAGGCTTCTCCGTTCTTCGGCAAGGCGCGACAGGTGCTGGGCAACGGCTCTGACTTCCTCGGCGAATCGCGCCGTGGCGAAGCCGAGTGCCGTGACGATGCCTTGACCATCGGCCGCGTCGCCAAGGTAGTTGGCGACCGACGCACGGCACGTGGCAGAGAGGGCCTTCGGAGCAAGCGCGCCCTTGATGCCAGGAATCGTCAATGCGTGCCGGCGCGCCGCTTCGACCTCAGCCGGGAGGAAGCCCTCCGCCGACGCCCACTGGACCCACACCTCCGACGGGTAACCGCAAAGCAGCGCCACAGTGACCAGGCAACGCGCTCTGCGTTGCGGGTCCGCGGAAAGCCACGTGTGCGCAGGGTGGCTTCCCGGCACGGCGGCCCACTGTCGCATCCGAGCCGCAGTCAGCTCCGACTGAAGTCCCTCCGTCCGGTCGTCTCCCAGAAGCGTCCCCAACAGGTCGTCCCAGGAGTCCGATGGCGCCGTAAGCCCCGCCCACTCCGGGCCAACCAGCACCCGGAGAAGCCAATCGGCTGCATTCTCCGCAGCGCCACGCGGCTGCGCGACCGCACGCTGCAGCAGACCGATTTGGTCGATCACCTCCGGTCGCCGCTCCAGCAAGGCCGGCAGTTGCTGCGTACCCAGGCGGCGACGCAACTCTACCAGGGGATCCCACTCCACGAACTCCACGTGCGGTCTGTTTTCCAGGTCGTCAAACCAGTTCCACATGGCTTTCCGGACGACGATCACCGTCACGTCGCCATCGCCGTGCCCGGCGTCCCGTAGCGCCTTCCGGGCCGCCCAGTAGCTGGACTCGTCCTGGACCGTGGCCGCCGCATCGGCGTCGGCGTGGTGTCCCCAGTGATCGAGAATGATGCGCACCTTACCCATGTCCGAACACTTCCCGCAGCACGAGAAGGAGCACCGTCTCAAGCTCGCCGTCTTTCAT
>Ga0210049_1004427_pt1 | contig 12284 bp, 13 predicted proteins | sample CryGeyCG2014_300_2_FD_183964 | JGI IMG/M metagenome (GOLD analysis project Ga0210049, IMG submission 183964) | Groundwater microbial communities from aquifer - Crystal Geyser CG06_land_8/20/14_3.00 (SPAdes) (version 2) | ecosystem: Environmental > Aquatic > Deep subsurface > Groundwater | place...
TTATCTATATTCTCCATCGCCTCTATCAACTGAAGGATAACCTTAAGCAAATCGGGCAAAATGAAAGCAACGACTTCACTCTTTCCTTCCTCATCCCAATCTTGAATCTTCAATCTTGAATCTTCAATCTCAACCTGGGCTTCTTCTCCTTCTTTAGAACTCTGAGCTTTGAGAATAGCCTGGTTCAAGACCTGAAGAAAAGAACCTTGTTCCCCTTCCAGAGAACCTACATCTCCCATCTCAAGAACTGGAGTAGTAGTTAAGGTTGAACCCGAAGATACTTCTGGAAGAATATTAAATAAAGCTCCTGCTTCCACTTGTCACCTCTCCCTTCCTACAAGGTCGCTTCGCTCCAATTCTTAATTTTAGCCCTTAATTCAAAATTTAAAATTGACTTCTCACTTCTCCCTATTCACTCTCACTCATCTGCGAAGATATCATAGCTGCTCGTGCCGGGTCGAGAGAGCCCAAGATCCGGCTTACCTGTCTCTCCTTTATCCGAGAAAGAATTTCTATCACTATCTTGTCATCCATATTTTCAATAATCTTGGCCGCCTCATCTGGAGACATAGCCTCGTAGATTTTAGCCAGCCGCTCAATCTTCTCGTTACTGACTGGTTCCTCCGATTTTATGGAAACCTTAGCTCCAACTGCTCTCTCTCTTTTAGCCACTTTCTCTTGCTTGAATCTTAGCTCTTCTTTCTCCTTCTTTAGCCGTTTCCTTTCCCTTTCCTGAATCCTTTTTTTCTTCTCTAACTCCTCTCTCTCCTTTTTCAATCGCTCCTCTAATGATAATATTCGCTTTTTCCTCCCCTCCTCCTTCTTTTTTTCCATCCTCTTCACATACTTACCCAGATAAGGAACTTTCTTCACTACTGGATATATCTTTTTAAGTGGCAGACTATCCCCTATTTGCCTAAAGTTAAAGACCCCGGTAAATTGGAGTAAAATCCCCACAACTAAAATAAAAGCTACTATTATCAAAAACCAGGTTCTTATCCTCTTCATCTTCTCCCCAGTCGCAGAGCTCCATTTAGTTGTTAGTTCTTAGTTGTTATATAAAACGACATAAAGAAGTGGACATAATTGTAGGGGTTTGATTTATCAAACCCGCAATTAACGGGCGTCATAAATGTCGCCCCTACATTTAATGTATAAATATTTAATGCGTTATATATAACTATTCCCTATCGCCCATACTCCTCCCACAACCTAAGAACCTTAGGGACAAATTTCTGGGTCTCCGGATAGGGAGGAATCCCCCCGTAGCGCTCAACTGCACCTGCTCCAGCATTATAAGCAGCTAAAGCTAAACTAATATCACCTTTAAATCTCTCAATTAAGCCCTTTAAATACCTCACTCCCCCGGCAATATTCTCCTGAATATCAAAAGGATTACTTACCCCTAAAGCCCGGGCTGTCTCGGGCATTAACTGCATCAGTCCCTGGGCTCCCTTAGGAGAATAAGCTCGGGGATTAAACCCCGACTCAACCTGAATCAGTGCTTTTACTAAAGCTGGATCAAGTGCCTCTTTCTTAGAGGAAGTAATAATTATCTCTTCAATCTTTGAAGGCAAATCTTGTCTTATTTCTGTCCCTTTATTATCCTGAACTTCTTCCATCACCCGGGCAAAGTTTTGAGAAGGATTGAGTTGGTTAGACGGTAGATACCTAACTGGGTTAACAAAATTAAAGTGTTGCCGAATCTCCTGAATTCTTAAAAGCACATTTTGCAAACCTCTAAGCTCCATTAGTTACTTCGCCCCACATTAGTTCTTAGTTGTTAGTTAGTTGTTAATTCTTAACTCCTTAAACTCTTAAAACTCCTTAAACTCTTAAAACTCTTAAAACTCTTTAAACTCTTTAAACTCTTTTAACCCCTATCTTCTATGGACTATGGACTTTTCTTCCCACTTCCCACTTCACTACTTGCAGAGCGCTGCCTCACATAGGCACTGGTGGCTATCTCGTCTAAAAATTTTACCTCTAGACCAGAGAGATATTTCTGAAATTCACCAAATCTGCGTTCCCTTAACTTCTCCAAAACTTTTCTCTCTTTGGAGGCAGCAATTACCTCTTCCAGCTTCTTCTCTATCTTTCCCTTAAGTTCTTCCAATAACAACTTCTGCTTTGATATACCTTGAGATAACCGAGCCAAATACCGATAATAAGCCAAAATCTCAAATAAATCAAGAAATTCAATCTCTTTCTCTCTTAATTCACTCTGGTATCTGCCCTGTTCTTCTTCAAAGCTCTTCAGTACTTCTTCCTCCTTTTTATAGATTCCCCTCAAATAAGCCAACTCCCGTTTTCGCTCTTCCTCTCTTGCCTTTTTATAGTCAAGGACCTTCTCTAATTTAAACTTAAAGGCTGGCACCAGTCGCTTCGCTCCATTCTAGGTGTTAGGTTATAGGTGTTAGATATTAACTTTAATTTCTTCTTTCGTATTTTAGTTGAAAGAGACCTTTTAATCACAAAACGAGACATAAAATCATCTCTATTATAAAAATTCAATTGCTATATTTTCTTAATAAATACTTCTGGATTCCCGTTTTCACGGGAATGACGACCCAAACGATTTGTAAATTGTCATTCCTGCCCCTGCTTCCGCAGGGGTAAACTCCAGCAGGAATCCAGATATTTTTTGTGTTTTCTCTATTTTTCAACTTTTTTACGAAAGAACCCTTTAATTTGACATTTGGATTTTGGCATTCATTTAGCATTTGAACTTTGGCATTTGACATTCATGCTTCTCTCCTTCTCCGCAGGACTAAAGTCCTGCCTCTACTTCCCCGCAGGACTAAAGTCCTGCCTCTACTTCTCCGCAGGACTAAAGTCCTGCCTCTACTTCCCCGCAGGACTAAAGTCCTGCCTCTACTATGGACTATGGACTATGGACCATGGACTATTTATTCTGTGCCCCCAAACATCTCCACCAACTTCTTGGTTGTCTCTTGATAGTCTGCCCTCTCCCGAACATCCTGGCATAAGAAGTTATTTATCTTGTCCAACATTGAGCGAGCATAATCTATCTTTGGATTACTCCCCTTAACATAAGCACCAATATTGATTAAATCCTCAGCTTCTTTGTAAGTAGCCAGAGTATCTCTTAGTTTATTTGCTGCTTCCATCTGCTCTTTAGAAACAATATCAATCATTACCCGGCTAATACTATCAAGCACATCTACTGCTGGATAGTGGTTCTGCCGGGCTAATTCCCGGGAGAGAACGATATGCCCATCAAGAATACTCCTTACTTGGTCCGCTACTGGCTCAGTCATGTCATCTGCTTCCACCAAGACAGTGTAGAGCCCAGTTATACTTCCTCTCTCCGAGGTGCCCGAACGTTCCAAAAGTCTGGGTAGCATAGCATAGACTGAAGGAGTATATCCTTTAGTGGCTGGAGGCTCACCAATAGCTAAACCTACCTCTCTCTGAGCAAAACAAAGCCGGGTCACCGAGTCCAGCATCAGGATTACATCCTTCCCCTGGTCTCTAAAATGCTCAGCCAAGGTATGAGCTATATAGGCAGCCTTTAGACGCACTAAAGCCGGCTGGTCAGAAGTAGCTACTACCACTACTGAGCGGGAAAGTCCTTCCTCACCTAAATCTCTCTCAATAAAGTCCTTTACTTCTCTCCCCCTTTCTCCCACCAGGGCAATTACATTGATATCAGCCGAAGTATTCCGAGCAATCATCCCTAAAAGGAGACTCTTACCCACCCCGCTGCCCGAAAATATACCTAATCTTTGCCCCTTTCCACAGGTCAGAAGACCATCTATTGATTTAACACCTAAAGCCAAAGTCTCCTTTATCCTTCTTCTCTGCAGGGGTTGAGGAGGAAGATTATAGACTGGCTTTTCCTGAGAGGTTATGACCCTACCCTTACCATCAATAGGTTCACCTAACCCATCAACAACCCTTCCTAATAACTCATCTCCTACTTTTACCGACAAGGGTCTACTTTCAGCAATTACCTCATTTCCCGGACCAACCCCGCTCATCTCCCCCAGAGGCATAAGTAAGGTCTTATTATCCCTAAAGCCTACCACTTCCACTGGAAGAGGAGGATTACTACCTCCGCGATAAATGTAACATAGCTCTCCCACTCCCACCGGCGGACCCTCAGATTCAATTACCAGACCAATCACCTGAGCCACATAGCCAGTTAACTTAATCGGTTCCACCCGCTCTAATATCTGCTCATACTTACCCAAATCAACACTGTAGCCCACTTCTCGCTCCGTTTAGTTGTTAGTTAGGGGCTTGATTTATCAAGCCCGCTTGATTTATTGTAGGGGCTTGATTTATCAAGCCCGCTTTCAATATATTTTCTTCTTTCGTATTTTAGTTGAAAGAGACCTTTTAATCACAAAACGAGACATAAAATCATCTCTATTATAAAAATTCAATTGCTATATTTTCTTAATAAATACTTCTGGATTCCCGTTTTCACGGGAATGACGACCCAAACGATTTGTAAATTGTCATTCCTGCCCCTGCTTCCGCAGGGGTAAACTCCAGCAGGAATCCAGATATTTTTTGTGTTTTCTCTATTTTTCAACTTTTTTACGAAAGAACCATATATTTTGCGGGTTCAATAAACCTGTTCCTGACAGGTTCAGGAATTGAACCCCTGCAATTTTGCTTTAATCTTCTAATCTTCAATCTCCTTTCACCCCCAAACTCTTCTCCACTTCCTTTTCTTGTCGGGAGATTCTTGCATCTATATTACCAGCCTTCGTCTCAATTATACACCCTCCAGCCTCTACCAGAGGGTCCTCCACTATCTCCAGAGCTCCAATTCCTAAAACTTCTGCCTTTAATTCAGCCTCCGCCTTCTTTAGATTCTCCCAATCCCCGGGATTGACCTTAATCTTTATTCTCTCCTTCTCCACTACCCTTTTAATTGCCTCCTTAGTCACATTAACTACCACCTCGGGATTTAAAATAATCTCCTCCCTGACTATCTTTTTAGCTACCAAAAAAGCTAATCTTACTACTTCATCTTCCGCTGAAGATATTATTTCTTTCCTCTCTTTTTCAATTTGCTCTATTAATCTTTCTAAGAAATTAAACTTTCCCTTTACTTCTCTAATACCTCCTTCTTCTCCTTCTACTCTTCCCCGATTGAATCCTTCTCGGTGAGCAACTCCTTCAATCTCCTTCTTTTTTCCTTCCACTTCTTGCAGTCTTTCCTCAGCCTCTCTTATTTCTTTCTGCTTCTTTCTTAATTCATCTTCAATTCTTTTCCTCTCCATCTCCAAGAGGGAACTCTCTTCTTTTTCATCCCCCCCCGTCTCTTCAGCCAGCCTCTTGGCTAACCCTTTTATACTCCTTTCTTTTAAGTTTACTTCTGCTTTAGCTAATTCCTGACGAATTATCTTCTCTAGCTTTAACCGATAAGCCTCGGCTGAAAGTAGAGGTCTTTTAATTATTTTAGACAACTACTTCGTCTCCTCCTCCTCTGGCCACTACAATCTCACCTGATTCTTCCAACCTTCTAATTACATTTACCACCTTCTGCTGAGATTCTTCTACATTCCTTAGTCGCACCGGCCCCATAAATTCCATATCTTCTTTCAATAAAGTAGCCGCTCGCTCAGACATATTCTTATAGATCTTCTTTTTTACCTCTTCATTAGTGCCTTTTAGAGCTAGGGATAGGTCCTTGGTATCTACTCCCCTTAATATCTGTTGGACAGCCCGGTCATCCAGACCAACTATATCCTCAAAAACAAACATTAACTTCTTAACATCTTCAGCTAATTCTGGATTTTGCTCTTCTAACGCTTCCAGAATACCTTTCTCTGTAGAACGGTCTACCCGGTTAAGAACCTCTACCAAAGACTTAATTCCACCAGCAGTTGTATAGTCCTGACTCATCACCGTGGATAATTTCCGTTCTAATACTTTCTCAACCCCTTTAATTACATCAGGAGAAGTCCTATCCATAACCGCAATGCGTCTGGCTACGTCGGCCTGAGTCTCCGGAGGTAAAGCAGATAAGATTACTGCTGCCTGCTCAGAGTTAAGATAAGCAATGATTAAGGCAATTGTCTGCGGATGCTCCGATTGAATAAAGGAGAGTATCTGAGAGGGGTCAGCCTTGCGGGCAAAATCAAAAGGGCTAACTTGTAAGGAGGAAGAGAGACGATTGATGATATCCACAGCCTTGTTTTGCCCCATGGCTCGCTCAAGGATATCGCGAGCATAATCTATCCCTCCCCGACTAATATATTCCTGAGCTAAGCACATCTGATAGAATTCCTCTATCACTCCATCTTTAACTTCCGGAGGAACCTTACCAACATTAGCTATCTCCAGAGTCAATTCCTCAATCTCTTCCTCCCCCAGGTGCTTATATACCTGAGAGGACTTCTCCGGACCCAAAGCCACCAAAAGCACTGCTGCCTTCTGCCGACCATTAAACTGAGCTAATTTCTCCGGTAACACCTTAACCACCCCCCTTCTTAGTTGTTAGTTGTTAGTTGTTAGTTGTTAGTTATTAGTTCTTAGTTGTTAGTTGTTAGTTGTTAGTTGTTAGTTCTTAACTCCTTAAACTCCTTAAACTCTTTAAACTCTTTAAACTCTTTAAACAAACTCAACGAACTCAAAATCGTGCCTAAAGGCACTCCTACAAACTCAATTGAACTCAACAAACTCAACAAACTCAATGAACTCAACAAACTCAACAAACTCAATGAACTCAACAAACTCAACAAACTCAATTGAACTTAATTAAACTCTTTTAACTCTTTAAACTCCTAAACTCTTTAAACTCCTTAAACTCTTTAAACTCTCTGATTACTTCTCCACCAGCCAGCTTTTTAACATCTGGGTAGTCTCCTCCGGCTTTTCCTCAAACAACCTTCCTACCTGAGCAAGAATCTGCCGGCGGCGCTGTCTTTCTTTGTCTACTTCTTCTGGTGGCAGTGCCTCTAACGGAGGGGCCCCCTCAGGTGGAACTCCCTCTAACTCTTTAACTGGCACCGCTTCTTTAGCTACAATCTCCTCCTCCCTTACCTTCTTCATTTTTAAAGCTAAGAGAAGAAGCACAACTAAGAAGACAACTCCTGCAGAAACCATTAAGACCTGCTGCAAAAATTCTCTTTGGGCTGCCTTAGCCATAGCGGCTTCTTCTTTCTCTAATAACTCGGTGCTGAAAGGGATACTCTGAACCTCTATTTTATCTCCTCTCTTTAAGTCTAATCCACAGGCAGCAGAAGCTACTTCTTTAATGTCATTAACCTTTTTCCGGCTTAATCCTTTGCTATCCACAAATAAACCTACTGATAATTTCTTAAGTGTGCCTGGAGCTGATTGTTTATGTTCAATAGTCTTACTCAACTCATAATTAAGGGTAGATTCTCTCCGCTTGTATTCACCAGTAGCAGGAGTTGCTGAAGGGTAACCAGGCACATTGGAAGAAACTCCCGGAACCCCTTCCGGGGCTCCTCCTTCCCCTTTGTAACTCTCCTCCATTTCCTGCTCAGAGCGGACAATCCCCTCCTCCCCTACTACCGGCTGATAGGTTTCACTCTTTACTTCTGATTTAGAAAAATCAAACTCAGCACTAACTCTGACTACTGCTTTGTTAGGACCCAAAACTTTCTCTAACATGGACTGGATCCCTCTCTGTGTATCTCGCTCGTAATTTTTCTGGAACTCCACCTGAGTAGCAGTCAATTGGAAGGGCGTCTTTTCTGGCTCTATAACCTCAGAAAGAAGATTCCCATGAATATCTATTACATCCACATTCTTTAACTTAAGCCCCTCTACAGAATGAGATACCAGATGCATAATACCTTTTATTTGCTCTTCTTTAAGAAAAGCCGCGGGCTTAAGTTTTAAGACTACACAGGCAGTAGCCTCCTTCTCCTCCTCGATATATAATTCTGGCTTAGGAATTACCAGATGGACTCGGCAGCGCTCTACTTCTGACAGTCCGCCAATCGTTCGGGACAACTCTCCTTGCAAAGCCCGCAGATAATTTATCCTCTGGGTAAAATCAGTTAAATTGTAAGAAGTCTTATCAAAGACTTCAAACCCTACCCCTCCTTCCTGAGGTAGTCCTACCCCGGCTAAGGAAAGACGAGTCTCATAGACTACTGGTTTAGGCACCAGAACTGTGCTTCCACCAGTTGCTAACCGATAATCAACCTTAAGTTCCTTTAATTTATTAACTACTGCTGAGGCATCTTCACTACTCAGGTTACTAAATAAAGGGGTAAAGATTGGACGACTAGTTAGGACAAGAAGAATTATAAGCCCAGCAACGATAATTAAAGAAGAAAAACCAATAATTATTTTCTGCTGGGTACTTAGCCTCTGAATTATGTCCCGAACCTGGTTATAAAGTTGAAGAAAAAAATTCCTCACTTTTATCCTTTATCTTCTTTATAAACTGTCAAGACTAGTCAAATGCTTCGCGTCAAGGGGTCTACTTCGTAAGAAACCAAAGGTCTTACGGGGTTTACTTCGTCCACCGTCAAACATAGTCAAAAGCCGCTTGACTATCCTTGACAATCCCGCAGGGATTACTCGACTATTGCTTGACTATCCTTGACAGTCCCGCAGGGACTACTTGACTATTGCTTGACAATCCTTGACAGCCCCGCAGGGATTACTCGACTATTGCTTGACTATCCTTGACAGTCCCGCAGGGACTACTTGACTATTGCTTGACTATCCTTGACAGTCCCGCAGGGACTATGGGAGTTTTGAGTTTTCTGCTTATACTGGCATTCTCATAATCTCCTGATAGGCATCAATAATCTTACTCCTAATTTGCATGGTAAGTTGCAAAGAAAGGCTAGCCTCCTCTACAGCAATCATCACCCGATGAATATCCTTAACTTCTCCTGCCGCTAACCTCTTCATCATCTCATCAGCATTATTTTGGAGGTCATTCACTTTATCCAAAGCTTTGCCCAACATCTCTTGAAAAGAACTTACTAAATCTTCTCTTTTAGTTCCCAACTCTGCTCTTTCCAAAGAAAGACTGGACAAATCAAGAGGTGTAATCTCCACTTCTCATCACTCTCCCCTCTTCTGGATACTGTCAAAAATAGTCAAGTGCTTTGCGTCAAACCATTGCCTAGGCCACTGCTTGACCATCCTTGACAGTCCCGCAGGGACTACTTGACTACTGCTTGACTATTCTTGACAGTCCCGCAGGGACTACTTGACTATTGCCTGACCATCCTTGACTATAATGCTACCACATTTACAATTTTCAATTTAAAATTCGACATTCTATGAATGTCGTTATCTTCCCCCAATCTCCAGCGCCTTGTAAGCCATGCTCTTGGCTGAATTAATTACTGCTACATTAGCCTCATAGGCCCGTGTAGCACTAATCATATCTACCATCTCAGTAACTGTATTGACATTAGGGTAAGCTACATAACCTTGAGCATTAGCATCAGGATGCGTAGGGTCATAGACCATCCTTAAGGGACTGGGGTCCTGCCTTATCCCCAATACTCTTACACCTTCTCCTATCTTCTCGGAAGGCTCCTTTCCGGGAGGAATAAAAGACTGTTTAGGAGTGCGGGGAGCAAAAATAAGTTGCTGGCGGCGATAAGGTCCTCCTTCTGGCGTGCGGGTAGTGTTAACATTAGCAATATTGTTAGCAATCACATCCAGACGAAGTCGCTGAGCAGTTAACCCCGAGGCAGCAATCTCAATAGAAGGAAACAAAGGCATCTCTTACCTCCTTTCGTCGCTCCGCTCCATTGTAAATTTTAAATATTAAATTGTAAAATGCAAATTTACTTCCCTTCACTTTTAAAATTTGCAATTTACAACTTGCAATTTACAATTCAACATTCTACGAATGTTGCCTTACTTTCTCCCTTCCTGAATAGCAGATCCCAGCCCCCTTAACTTCTGATTGATTAGCTGGGCTAAGGTGTTATAGGCAAGATTATTTTCGGCAAGTTTTGCCATCTCCTTATCAATATCTACATTGTTCAGGTCATTGCGAAAGACAGTGCTATTTTCCTTAATTACCTTGGGAGAGACCTCAGCTACCCCTTTAGGCTTATTAGAGATATGCTTAGGATTAGTAACCTTAAGTCCTGACTTCCCATTCTTCTCCAGGGCAACCTTAAGTTCTTCCTCAAAGGTAACATCTGCCCTCTTAAATCCTGGCGTATCTACATTGGCTATATTATTAGCAATTGTTCTCTGGCGCAAGGAAGCCGCATCCAGAGACTTTTTAAGAGTAAGAAAGGCATCCGAGTCAAACAAACGGTTAATAGGCACAAACATCCCTCCCTTCTGAAGTGCAAAGGACACTTCTCTATTCTTATATTCGACACCTTACCTTAAACTCCTCTTTTTTTCTCACCATTTGTCATTCCTGCGAAACTTGTGCCTGCGAAACTTGTGCCTGCGAAAGCAGGTAGCAGGAATCCAGCCAATGACTAATGACTTTTACCTTTTAAGCGCCAATTAAAATTGGCGACTACAAACTTTTAACTCTTTATTCATTAAAATTTACAACTTTCAATTTACAATTTAAAATTCAACACTCTACGAATGTTGCCTTACCTCCCCACACTCACATAATTAAAGCCCATCCCCCTTAAATCTTCTACCTTATAGATATTCCTCCCATCTATTATCACTGGGCTCTTTAATAAAGACTTAACCTTTTGCAAATCAAGGTGCTTAAACTCATCCCATTCAGTAATAATAATCAGGGCATCACTGTCTCTGGCCACTTCATAGGCATTTTCAGAGTATTCTACATTAGATAAGACCCCCTTAGCCGACTCCATTGCCTGAGGGTCAAAAGCCTTAATCTTTGCTCCTTCCTTTTGCAAAAGAGGGATTATCTCTACCGACGGGGCAAACCGTAGGTCATCAGTATTAGGCTTAAAAGAAAGACCTAATATCCCCAGAGTCTTCCCATCTAAGATCCAGAGAGTCTCTTTTATCTTCTCCACAAAATTTACCCTCTGCTTCTCATTTATCCTCTCTACCGCCTTAAGCAGCTCAAAGTCATAACCTGCCCTCTGGGAAATCCTGATAAAGGCAGCTAAATCCTTGGGGAAACAAAATCCCCCATAACCTATCCCGGCCTCCAGAAAGTCCCGGCCAATCCGGGAATCATATCCCATCCCTTCGGCTACCTTCGTAACATCAGCTCCTACTTTCTCACAAATATTAGCCAGGGCATTGATAAAAGAGACCTTGGTAGCTAAAAAAGCATTGGAAGCATGTTTTATAACCTCAGCAGTCCTGATATCACAAATAATAAGAGGAGAGTTAAAAGGCTCATATAATTTAGTCAAGGTCTCAATTGCTTTCTTACTCTTGGTCCCAATAACTATCCGCTGCGGAGCCTTAGCATCAGATATAGCCTGCCCTTCCCTTAAAAACTCTGGGTTAGAAACTACATCAAAGGGGACTTCTTTTAAGTTATTAGCTCTTATAGTTCGCTCCACCCATTCTCCGGTCTCTACCGGAACAGTGCTCTTTTCTACAATTATCTGATAATCCTTAATGTATTTAGCTATTTCCCGGGAGACCTTCTCCACATAATAGAGATTAGCCTCACCATTCTCCTTGGGGGGCGTGCCCACACAGATAAAGATTAACTTTGAGCTTTCTACTCCCTCCTTTATGCTGCTACTAAAAGATAATCTCCCCTCCCGGACATTCTTATCCACTAACTCCTTAAGCCCGGGTTCAAAGATGGGCATGACTCCCTCTTTTAACTTCCTAACCTTCTCTTCATCATTATCCACGCCAATGACTTCATTCCCATAATCAGCGAAGACAACCGCGGTAACTAGCCCCACATGCCCACAACCAACAATACAGATATTAATCTTTCCACCCCCGAACGCCTAACGGCGTAAATCCCAAATCCCAATAATTACCAATACTACCAAACAAATCCCAATTACCAAATCCCAAACTTTTATCTGCTTTCCCTTGATTTACTGATGATTGAACTTAAAATGTTTATAATCTCTTCTGCTTCTCTTATATCACTGGAAATAACATCAATATCCATATATTTCCCCTCAATTAGTCTTAACCAATACTTTGTCTCTTTTGCCTCTTTCCTCGCTATACACATCTTGTTTATAAAATCTTTCTTTGTCAAAGAGCCATCTACCTCTTCTATATTTGCTCCAATTGATGTTCCGCTCTTTGTCAATTGATAACGGATTACTTCACATTCAGCCCTCTTTGGTAACTTACCTACAATCTCTAAAATCCTTTGGGCAAACTTAAATGTCCTATCCCTTAAATTATATATT
>Ga0210049_1004430_pt1 | contig 12279 bp, 14 predicted proteins | sample CryGeyCG2014_300_2_FD_183964 | JGI IMG/M metagenome (GOLD analysis project Ga0210049, IMG submission 183964) | Groundwater microbial communities from aquifer - Crystal Geyser CG06_land_8/20/14_3.00 (SPAdes) (version 2) | ecosystem: Environmental > Aquatic > Deep subsurface > Groundwater | place...
AAAAATAAAACTAAACTCTTTTTAATTTCTTCTCCAGTTTGTCCCAAGTAACCAAAATCGCTACTGATACAAAAGGAGACGAGTAAGTTCCTGAGACAGTTCCAATAAGAAGGGCTACGGCAAACCACTTTATTGTTTCTCCTCCCAAAAGAATAAGAGCGAGTAGCATAAAAATTATTGTGAATGAATTGTTTAAACTTCTTACCATAGTTTCCGAGGTTGCTTCATTTGCAATATCATAAAGTTCCCCGCCGTATTTTTTATTTATTTCTCTAATCCTATCGTAATTAACAATGGTGTCATGGACTGAAAAAGAAAGAATTGTTAATAGGGCCGTGACAAAAAGAAAATCCACTTCAACTCCCAAGAAATGCCCAAGAAGTGAAAAACTTCCAATAAGAACCAGGCTATCATGAAGCATTCCCAAAACCGCCGAAAGACCAAATTTAAAACTTTTAAATCTTAAAGAAATCCAAAGTAAAATTCCCGTGACTGAGATAATAATTGCCGTAATTGTCTTTTTAATGAGTTCCGGCCCAATTGATGGTCCTACATTTTCAAATCTGACCTCTTCGGCTTTTTTATTTTTATATTCAAGTCTAATTTTTTCCAATTCTTTTTCGCTCATGGGAGGATATTTAAATGTTTCCCTCTTGCCATCTTGAAATTTGTATTCAATTAAAGTTCCTCCCGTAAAATCGACTCCGTATTTAAGACCCCATTTAAGAAGCGAAAATATTCCGGAAAGAATAACCGTTCCGGAGATAACCAAATACAGCCAGCGGTACTTCATCCAATTAATCATGTTTTTTCTCCTTGACGAAAAGTCTAAGTAAATTTCTTGAAACTATAATTCCGGTAAAAAGAGATATTCCGATACCTAATGCCAAAGTTATAGCAAATCCCCTAACAGATCCCGATGTGTGAAGAAAATTCCAATCCAAGGGATTTGCCAGAATAAATGCGGTAAGAAGGGTTGCGATGTTGGCATCCCTAATCGAGTCCCATGCCCTTCCAAAAGAAACTTCCAAAGCATCAGAAATTGTTGAGTGTTTTCCTTTTTCTTCCTTAAATCTTTCAAAAATTAAGATGTTTGAATCAACCGCCATCCCCACCGAAAGAAGAAATCCGGCAATTCCGGGAAGAGTTAATACAACCGGGATCAGTTTATATAAAGCTAAGGTTATCACTCCAAAAACAATCAGTCCGATATCTGCAACCAACCCCAATTTTCCGTAAGCCAGAATCATAAAAAGAATTACCATACCAAGTCCGACTAAACCCGCAATAATACTTTTGGAAATAGACTCTACCCCCAAGGTTGCCCCGATTGTTCTTTCTTCAACTACCTTGACAGGAACAGGTAGGGCTCCTGCATTAAGCTGAATTGAAAGCTTTTTGGCCTCATCCAGAGTAAATGAACCTGTAATTTGGGCTGTTCCTCCTACAATTTTTTCCTGTACATTAGGAGCGGAAACTACTTCGTTATCCAAAACTATGGCAACGGGTTTGCCTACATTATCTCCGGTTATCTTGGCGAATTTATCCCCGCCTTCTTTGGTAAATGTTAAAGAAACTGCCGGCTTTCCTGTATTTTGATCAAAAACCACACTACTTTCCGCAAGGTCAGCTCCGGTCAGATTCGTAGGAATAAGAGACGCCGATGGGGTTGCGCCATCTTTTCCAGATATCTCTATGATCTCAGTAAATACAAGCTGTGCCGTTCTTCCGATTAAGGCTTGTGCTTCTTTTGTGTCATTTATTCCCGGAAGCTCAACCACAATTCTGTCTTTTCCCTGAAAGTTTGATGTTTGAACATTGGGTTCGGAAATTCCGAATAAATTAACTCTTCTTTCAATGACATTCCTCAAAGATTCCAGTGATGAGCTTTTTTTGTCGGAAGAAATCTTTGAAGTATCGGCCTCAAACACAAGCTGGCTTCCTCCTGCAAGATCAAGACCAAGCTTTAAGTCATTATTAATTTTGTTTGGCTTTTTAATAGGAAGACTGATATAAAGACAGGCTAAAAAAAGAACAAAAATAAGAATGACTTTCTTTAAGGGGGACATACTTGTATTTTAACTTACAAGGTCCTCTTCGTCACCTACAACCATAACCCTGCCGTAGGAGAGTATTCCCTGAAGAAACGGGTCTCTTCGCTTTTTCCTAAACTCAAACTCTTCTCTGCTCATTACGGTATAATTTATTTCCTTTCCTCTTTTTGATTCTTCGGTACGGATTAATGTTGCAAGTTCGGGCAAGACTATGTCTCCGACAACTAAGATATCAATATCGTCTTCATGTTTTTTGGGCTGGCGTCTTACAAATCCTCCGGAAAACATGATCGAGTTAACTTTTCCAATCTTGTTTCTATTTTTAATTAATTCCGCTCCCAAGCCCATTGTTTTTGCGGCAATTGAAAGAAGATCACCATAAAAAGGATGGTCGCGTCTTACCCAGTAATAAACCCTGTTTCCACGGGGCTCTTTTTTTAAAATCCCTGCCTGCTCAAGCTTCTCAAGTTCACGCCTCACCGCATTGATTTCTTCTTTTAACTCCCTGACAATTCCCCGAACATGATACATCTCCTTGCAATTGGAAAAGAAAAGCTCCAATATCTTTATCCTTACTTTAGAAGTAATAATATCCGAAAGATTTGCCATTTTACTTGGGGCAGGTTTACCCGCCAAACGGGCGGGCGTTAATACTTCACTTCGTTTCCGGCAGGCACTATCTCTAGCCAAATTTTACCCTTAACTAAAGAGATTTCCTTTCCCTTACTGTCAAAATATTTTGTTCTTGACGCTTGTGTTTCTTTTGACCAAGTTCCTTCTAAAACACTTCCATTCTGAAATACCAGCGCCTTACCCGTACCGGTTGTTGTATAAATCATATGACCCTCTTTGTCAACCGGACCCCTTTCTTTGGTAAACTGAATAATAACATTGGAGGCCGCAAGCTGAGTCTTGGTGTCCATGTCGACATATTCCTTGCCTCCGTTAAATCTTAAATAAACGTTTTTTGCAGAGTCGTAAACCCATTTAACATCATAGTCCGGTTTATTATCCCAGAAGGAGAATGATATCTCCCTGGCAGTCGGACTTTCCGAAGTCTTGCCATCCACAAACTTCCAAGAAGTAAAACTATTTACCCAAGGTTTTCCTTTGGCATCATTGTAGCCAAAACCTCTCTTTGTTCCTTCCTCAAATAGTTTATCGGAAGATCCCATAAAAGTATGTTCCGTGGCTGCGCCCGGAATTCTTTCGTAATCACGCCAGACAATAGGAAAGCCAATATTGGTCCCGGCATCCATGGAATTACCTTGGGCATAGCGCCAATTTAGCACCACCAATTTTTTGAAAGCATCAACCTCAGTGGCCACATCTCCTTTAGGTTTAATCCCCCCGGGGCAGGAAGAACAAATATTATTAGCTCCCCCCGAATGGACAAAAAGAGGAAGTCCGTATTCTTGAGCCCAATCTATATAATAAACCCTAACACTTCGAATAGGCCCTATGCGGACATCTTCAGCTGAGGTATCACAGTAAAAAACTGTCAGGAATCTGGTAATGCCTCCTTCGGCAACTGCCTCATAGACAACATCTGCTCTGGAAAGACCGGATGGTGGACGGGAATCAACATGATTTTCAATTATCGTGGCTATCGGTCTTCGGGTCTCCCAAATATCTTTTTCGGCTTTAGTAAATATTTGGCCGTTAATAGGACAGCTTTCGGTCTTTGGAAGATTTAAGTTGATTCTAGATTTACCATCAGATCCCACAGAAGAAGTTACCGAAGATTTTCCTTTATCTAGAATAAATGTAAAGACTAAAACCGAAATTCCAACCGAAACCAAAAATAATCCCAAGAAACTAACAACCAACATGAAAGTCCTGGTTGAAGTAAATTTTTTTATTTTTGCTAAATACTCTTTCATAATTATTCTTTGATCGCCTTTTCCAAAGCCTTTTTTTCTTCGACTGACAACTCAAGCTCGCTTCTCCCTTTTTTAATACCCTTCATATATACTCTAGTTCTTTCTCTGGTATGAAGGCAGGTGATAATTACTCCGGAATCCTCCCTATCCAAAAGTGCCAGCGAAAAACTATGATCTCCCCCAATTTCCTTAAAGGGATTAAATCTTATTATACCAACTTTCTGAACATGGCTTTTGCCTTCCCAATCAATTCTTTTTATTTCTTTCTCTAAAACCCCTATTGCTAGAGAATTTTCATTCTGGGTTTCTAAAATCTTTTTCAGAACTTTAATTAAATTACCCTTCTCCGAACCTTCAGTCAATTTCTTAAAAAATACAAAAAGCCAAATAAAAAAAATGGTTAGGGCCGCGAGCCAAATTCCAAAGATAATTAAAAGAACTAATTCTACATTCACTTAGAAGTCATTTTTACATCTTGCAATCTTAGTGTCAAGGAGATATGGTTTTAAAAATGATCCATCACAAACCCACTCTAAGTTGGTCTCCCGAGAGCCGTGTCAAGAGGCAAATAAATATAGGCTCAACCATAAAAACCGCGGGTTCAAAAGATGCAGAAAGGGCCGATCTATTGGCAAAAGACGACTCAGGCTCAAGCACCAAGCGTGACATTATTAAAAGCCTAATTACCGTTAGCTTCATTCTGTGCCTGGAGCTGGTGATATACTTGGTTCGTTCAAAATAACCGTAGCGAAGGGAGGTGAATTAAATAATGGCAATGTACTGTGTTAAGTGCAGAGCAAAGAGAGATGGCAAAGATGCTCAATCCGTAACGATGAAGAACGGAAAGAAAGCAACCAAAGCCGTCTGTGAAGTTTGCGGCACAACCATGTTTAGAATCGGAGGGTAACTTCGATTATGAACTGACACAAAAGGAAAATCCCGATTCAATCGGGGCCCTTTTGTTGTAGATAGAAAATTAATATAAAATTGTTACCGGACCGTCAAGAATACAGACTATTTCCATGTAGTTTCCAAAACTTCCTGTCTCAACTTTAACACCTGATTCTTTTAATTTGCCTACAAAGTGTTCGAAAATTTTCTTTGCATCTTCCGGAAGAGCGGCATTAATAAACGAGGGCCTATTTCCACCGGAGGTATCAGCACACAAGGTAAATTGAGAAACAACTAATATTTCTCCCCCAACATCCTTGATGGAAAGGTTCATTTTGTCTTTTTTATCAGGCATTACCCTGAGTTTCAAGAGTTTACTGGCTAAAAGCTCAGCGTTTTCTAAAGTATCCCCTTTCTTAACTCCCGCCAAAACAAAATAGCCTTTTCCAATTTTTCCAATAACCCTATTATCTTTAGAGGTTTTAACCAAAGCTTCTTTTACTCTTTGGACAACCAGTTTCATAAGGATATTATATATTTACTTTCCCCACTCGTTGTTATAGATATCCACAAACTCGTTATAATTCATATATTTTTCCCTAAGTCCAGCATTGTTATTAAGTGCTTCGCCTATATAGTTTTTAACTTGATGTATTCTTACACCTAAATCTGTAGGTTCGTCATGTTTAAGGCCATCATATTCAATAAAGATTCCAAAAACATCATAATGAACAATTCTCTTAACTAAAAATTTATAAAACCTATCATTGACATGCGGATCTTTTCCCCTGGCAATAGGTAAACCGATGATGTTCCTTAATTTTAATTTAAGGTACCCAATATTCTCGGCTACTAAAGAATTCTTATCATGCCAGTATGGAAACTTTTCAAATTCCCTGTGAAGTTTTACCAATTTTTTTTCCGGATCAATAATACTTTGATAATTAAATATGCCAGTGTTTTCAACTGCAGAAGATTCTACCTTAAACAATTCTGGCTGAAGGCATGTTTTAATCCTACGCTTCCTATGTTTTCTATGTGCTTTGGCACTCTCCAATTCCTTGTCTGTATACAATGGGATTCTTTTTCCGCCCCCTGCAACTTGTGCCATCTCATTTTTTCTGGCAACAACCGCATTTTTAAATTTAGGATCATCTTCCATTAAACTCAAATGATAATTAAGAACAGATTGATTATTTTCACTAAAGTCTTCCCTTTTAGTTCTACCTGACAAAAAAAGCGCTAGCGTCTCAACCACATTGTCATTGTTAACACTTTCGTAGACTTGATGCTCCGGATTTGCCATGCAGGCTATACTATACCAAAATCTTCGCATCCTGCAAATTTCCCCAATCCTTACTTGGTTACCCAACCTCTCTTCCATTAATACAGTGATTATTTAGCTTAAAGAGTTTATAAATAGGGTATAATATTTCCAGAAACAATGGATAAAATTAAATACAAAAGGGTTCTTCTTAAACTAACCGGAGAACTCTTTGGGAATAAGGGCGGTAAGGGAATAAATTTTCTTTACCGCAGGTGTGGGAAGCCCGTTTTTTACCACAGACTCGGGAGCGGCACTGAGGGCAATTGAACTTAAATGCAATCTAATCTTGAAAGCCACCAACGTTGATGGTATTTATTCGGAAGATCCCCAGAAAAACCATAAAGCAAAATTCTACAAAAAATTATCATATGACGAAGCTATTAAAAAAGATCTTAAAGTTATGGATACCACAGCCTTTAGCCTTTGCAAAAATCATAATATGCCGATTGTAGTTTTTAATATAAACAAGCTTAAAAATATAGACAAAATCCTCAAAGGAAAAGCAATTGGAACACTGGTTTCATAAAATGCTCCGGAGGCTAGTAAGCAAAGCTTGGCTAGCTACTATTTATAAAATGCTCTGGAGGCTAGTAAGCCAGGTTCTGTTTCAAGACGATCATCTGTCTATGCCCCAAATCTTCGGTTCTCGGTAAGGCGACCTCAAACGAACCTTTCGTGGGTTGCAGCGGAGGGGATTGCCTCCCACTTTGCTCTTGCGAGCTCCGCGGGACCCCGCGTAGCCTTTCGGCGTAGTGGGGCGTTTCACTCCTTAACAAGCTTTAGGCTCGTTACGGAATCGTCACTGTTGCTCTAACCAGCCCTCTCGGGTTCCCGCTTACGCGAGATCTCCTGCCTTATGCTGCCTGGACTTTCCTCCCGCCTAAATACGAAATTTTTGGCGGGCGATCATCCTTCCTCCAGAGCAGGGTTATTGTATCAAATAAGTGGTCTTTTTTCAACTTTTCGAAGAAAGATATTCTTTTAATAAAACCTGGGAAGTAATTAGAACCGGAATAGATATAAATACCCCGGCAATTCCTGCAAGCTTTGCCCCAACCGCCAAAGCAAGAAGTGTAACAATAGGAGAAACCCCAACTGATTTTTCCATTATTTTGGGAACCAGTAAATAATTTTCAATCTGATGTACAAGTAGTCCCAAAAATGCTGCAGCAAAGCCTATGAAGGGAGATATTCCAAATCCGATAATAATTGATGGAATTGCAGCAATAATTGGTCCAAGTGTTGGAACAATTTCCAAAAGCCCTGCTAAAATTGCTAAAGGCAAGGCATATGGAATTCCCAAAAGAATAAGTCCAAGAAAAGTTGCCAGTCCGATTGCCAGCATTAAAAGAAGCTGCCCCCTCATCCAGCCTCCCAATCTAAATTCCAAAGTATCAATTACCTTACAAATTCTCTTGCCTTTTTCCTCACCAAGAAACGATGAAAGCTGGTTTTCCAGTTTTTCTCTTGCCAAAAGAAGATAGAAAGCAAAAACTAAAGATCCAATAACCATGACTAGGTTAGAAAAAAATGAAACACTCAAGGTAAGAACTTGACCGGGAATCTGAACAAGCTGAGAAATAAGATTACTGGTTGTTTCCTTGCCCAAAAAAGCCGGGATTCCTGCACTTTCCAGATACTTTGGAAGTCCTGCAGCAAAACTCGAAGTTTCGTTAACTAAAGGAGTAATAATTGATGCAATTGTTGCACCCAAAATACCTACCACCAAAATATAGACCAAAAGAACGGAAATTCCTCTGGGAATCTTAAACTTGGTTAAGCGCGTCACTAAGGGATTAAGAATTGCCATTAATAAGATGGATGCAAATAAAGCAAAAATCACATCTCGAACCGAATAAAGAAACCAAAGAAGAAGAGCAAAAACTACCGTAAAAATTATTGTCTTGTGGGAAATTTCAACCTTTGTTGGCACACCCTAAGAATACCATTTTTTGACCAATTCTTCCACATTTTTCTCAAAACCCCTATTTGATACATCAAACCAATTAATTCTTTTATCCTTCTTAAACCAGGTTAATTGTCTCTTGGCATACTTTTTTTCCTCCCTCTTCCAACCCTCTATAACCTCATTTTTGGGAACATTGCCTTCAAAGTAATCTTTCCAATGCCTATAACCCAAAGATGTCATCGATTGATGAGCCCACCCGACACCCATATTTAAAAGTTTTTTTACTTCACTCTCCACCCCAGCCTTAATTCTTTTATCAACTCTTTTTCTAATCTTTTCCGAAAGTAAACTGCTTGGGGCATAAAGACCGATTTCCAGAGCTTCATACTTAGGACCGAAAAATCTTGGTTTTTTGCCTTCCAAACCCATTGTTGCAACTTCAATACCCCTAATTAGTCTTCTTGGATTTAATCTGTCCGATACATTCATTGCTCCTGCACGAATTGGGTCCATGTGAGCCAGCATCTCAAAAAGTTCATTCGGGGACTTATCTTCCAAATTTTTCCTGAGCTTCATATTCCGGGGAACAAATGCCGTGGGAATCCCGTCAATTACACCTTTAATAAAAAGCCCTGTTCCCCCGACCAAAATTGGAAGCTTGCCTCTTTTTTGAATATCAGAGATTGTTTTTTGGGCAAACTTGATGTAATTTCCAACACTGAAATTTTTCTTGGGGTCAACCAAATCATATCCCCAAACCCGAACATTAGATTTTTTTACTTCATCAAGATCTTTTCCTGTCCCGATATCAAGTCCCTTGTAAACTTGGCGCGAGTCTGCAGAAATTAATTCACCGTTAAACTTTTTGGCAAGGAAGATTGCCAATGAAGTTTTTCCTGTTCCAGTCTGGCCGCAAATAACCAATAATTTAGAATTCATAATTTAGAATTTATAATTAGGAACTGGCACTGGTATATTTTTTCAAGGCGAAATTCCAGAATTTGAGAGAAAGAAATAAAGTCAAAATCCCAAAAACAATTGACCAAAGAATTCCCATTGGGGTCATCAGCCCCATTATAGCCTTTGCCGGAAACGAAACCATGACCCCGATGGGAATCAAGAAGGTGATGATTCCCCTTAAGGGTTCTTTGTAAATATCAATCGGGAATCTGCCAAGATTAAATAAATCTCTATAAATCATTATCGTGCGATCAATTTCCAAAGTTACGATTCCCAAGCCTAATACAAAAATGTGAAAGGCAGAAGCTATAATTAGACCATTTAGTACAAGTAGTATGTAGAAAGTAGTATGTAGAATGGAAGGATTTAACAAACTGGCAATATAGAAAGTGGCGATAGTTAAAGGAATTATGGTTATTAAATCAATAACATCAGCTCCCCCCATTAGTGATCTAAAAAGAGCATTAACCGGTTTGGAAAGGACCAAATCAAATCCTCCCGAAACAATTAAAGGTCTGAATCGGTATACCTCCCTAAAGAGGAATTGGGAGATTGTATCAACCAGATTAAAGGTAAAGAAAAAAAGAAGAGTCTGATTTAAATTATATCCCGCCAGACTTTTTGTTCCTTTGAGCAAGAAAATAATAAAAACAAAGAAAAAGAAAAATCTTAATATCTTCCCGATTAGAAAAATAGAAAGAGCCATTCTTTGATTAAAAACCGCCAAAAATGAATTCTTACTCATTAAGAGCCAAATCTTGAAATATTTCTTTAAGTTTTTCATGCCTACCTTCCTTCCGCCGAGTACCTTCTTAAGCCTTTTGCCCAAATAAATTTAACCGTCATAAATAAAATAAATACCCAGGTAAATGCTGTAGCCAAACCTCTAATAATTTCTAAACCTGCAATTTTCCCCAAATAAACCTGCAAAGGGAAAAATAAAAGATAGGGAAAGGGGGTCGAATAAAGAACTTTTTGAAAAGCTAAAGGCAAAATATCTAAAGGGAATACTCCACCCGAGAGAAAATCGGTAATGATTGCGATAAATAAAAATTGAGCAGCCCAGCCGTTTTCGGGCATCCAAAAAGCCGACATGTTGGTTATAAAAAGAAGACAGAAAAATAAAATAACAGCCATGGTCAAAGAGATCAAAACCGCAAACAATGCAACTGGGTTTGTTTGTAAAAAAAGACTGGGCTTAAGAATTAAAAACAATACCGTAATTTCAAAGACGGAAAAACTTAAATTTAAAACCTTACTGGCAATATCGCGTGTTGCCCAATATTTAAAATAGCTGACAGGCTTAAGTAAAAAGTTAGTAATATCCCCGTTTGATATTTCTCCTGCAACATCAACCGCCCTTGCCGAAAAAACGATTGCCCGCAAGATTAATATTCCGAAAACATAAGTCAGGATTTTTTCCTGATTGTAGCCAAAAACTTCTGTTTGCGGATCTTTAAATACCGAACTCCAAAGGAAAAACAGAAGAATAATCTGCAGAATATTTCTGACTCTCCACATTACAAAATTCAGCCGGTAGGCAAATTCCTGCTGAAAAGACAACTTAAATATTTGAAGATATTTTTTCACTTATTTAGTTCACCTCTAAAGACTTTTTTAATAATCTCTTCAACCGGAACCTCTTCGATTGTCAAATCATTTACGGGAAAATTTTGCAAAATCTCAGCTGCAGCAACTGCAACGGCAGATCTTGGAACAGAAAGGGTAACTTCAGGAAATAAAACATGCTTAACTTTCCCTATTTCCTCAATAGTTTTTATATCAACTTCTTCGGAAAGAGAAACTTTAATTATTTTTTCTTTTGCAAACCTGCTTGTTAGCTCTTCTAAAGCTCCATCAAAAAGAATCTGTCCTGCACTAATTACAATTACGCGTCTTGCCAAATTAGTCAGATCGTCCATATTATGAGAAGTTAGAATTATAGTTGCGTTATTCTTGCGATTGTATTCGTAGATAAACTCCCTTATTTTCTGCTGGCCAATAAGATCAAGCCCTATTGTTGGTTCATCCAAAAAAAGTACCTTAGGCCGATGGAGAAGCGCCGCCACAAGTTCCATTCTCATTCTTTGACCTAAAGATAACCTTCTTACCTGAGTCTTAAGAAGTTTGCCTACATCAAGCAAGGTTACCAGTTCCTCAAGATTTTTTTCATAATCTCTCCTGGGGATTTCGTAAATTTCTTTATTTAGTTCAAAAGTTTCAATTGCCGGCAAATCCCACCAAAGCTGATTTTTCTGCCCCATCACAAGAGAAATTTGTTTTAAGAATTCAGGCTTTTTCTCCCAAGGATCATACTCCAAAACCTGAACAAAACCGCTCGATGGGTATAAAAGTCCGGAAAGAGTCTTCAGGGTTGTTGTTTTTCCTGCACCGTTTGGCCCGATAAATCCGACAAGCTCTCCGGGCTGAATAGTAAACGAGATTCCCTTTAAGGCATGAACTGTTTTTTTCTTTGGAGAAAATATTGATTTAATGGATCCCCTTAATCCTTTTTCTTTTTCAGTAACTTCGAAGTTTTTAACTAACCTATCGACAACAATTGCCCTGTCCATTTTTCTGAGTATAACATCTCGACACTAATGACACGAATAAAAATAATACGAATATCACGAATTTCATTCATTCGTATTATTCGTATGGTTATTCATATGATTCGTGTCGCTTTTGTAGTTGTTGTTAATAACTCTTTTTGGCTTCAAGTAAGTATTTCTAAAATTTACAATTAATCCTAATTTCATATTCGCAGCTCTAAGATATCTAAGCATCTGATAATAATCTTCCTTCATAATAAATTTTTTAGCCTTCGCATCCAAAACAATCTTATTTTCTATGATAAAATCAGGTCTATTTCCCAAAGGGGAATCTACTAATTTGGCTATCTCAAACTCTCTTTTATAGTCAATTTTGTTTTCTTTAAGAGCCTCATCCAATTTATCGGAATATTGTCTCTCAGTACAAAATCTGCCTAATTTATTGTGAACCTTGAAACAAATTCCGTTTATTTTATACGACAGATCACCAAGAATAAATTTACCCGCCATATAAGTAAATTCTATATCATTCGTGTCATTCGCGTGAAGATTCGTATAATTCGTGTCGCTTACCTCGCAACTTGTCTTTTGAGTTTCTTGCCTGGAGTGAATCTTGGAGAACGGTGCGCTTTGATAGTTACCATTTTATCTGTTTTTGGAATCTTGACGGTTTTTCCTTTCATCGAAATTACTCTGAATGTTC
>Ga0210049_1004432_pt1 | contig 12278 bp, 14 predicted proteins | sample CryGeyCG2014_300_2_FD_183964 | JGI IMG/M metagenome (GOLD analysis project Ga0210049, IMG submission 183964) | Groundwater microbial communities from aquifer - Crystal Geyser CG06_land_8/20/14_3.00 (SPAdes) (version 2) | ecosystem: Environmental > Aquatic > Deep subsurface > Groundwater | place...
GCACGAAATTCGGCGGCGGCGGAAAGCGAGGGCGGGCCCCGAAGGAGAAACTTCGTTTCCCTACGGGGTAAACAAAAATTCTTCCTTTTTGCTTGCCCCGTAGCAAGCCGAGGGCTTTGCTATGGGGCCCGCCCGAGCGTTCGGTTTGGCGCGCGAAGCGCGCCGTCAGTTTCGTTCAAAAAAGGTTCGGATTTCGTCAAACAAACGCACATAAATTTTTGCTGACGCCTGCCTGCCGGTAGGCCGGCAAAAATTTGAGTAATTAGTAGTTTGTATTTAGTAATTAGGACAAGGAAAAATTATCTTAAGCAAAAATTTATCCCTAACTACAAATTACTCGCACAAAATACAGAATTCACGTAAGATACAATGTTTGCCTGCCTCGTAGTGTTTCGACCGCCACGGCGGGGTGAAATGCGTTCGAACTATTTTCAGAATAGAGCACATTTTTTTTGACAATATGGTTTGAATAACATACAATAGATTATATGAGAAAATTAATTCAATTCCCATTTCCAGTTTTTATTACTAAAGAGGGTAAATGGTTTGTAGCCGAATGCCCGATTTTGAATATTGCTACTCAAGGAAGAACCGAAGAGGAAATTAAGGATAATATAAAGGACTTAATTAAGGAGTATTTAAAAGACCCGGATACTCCAAAAAATCAATTGAAGAAAATTCCCTCTTCATCTTTAAGTTATATTCCCGTATTAGTCTCAAAAGAACTTTTATATGGGAAAACTTAAGCCATTATCTCGAAACCAAATAATACGAATTCTTAAGAACAATGGTTTCGAGCAAGTTAGATCAGCCAAACACGTTACTTTTAAGAAAACTACAAAAGGCGGTAGAGTTTTAACTACGTGGGTTCCTCACCACCGCGAAGTAACCCTTTTTGTTATTCAATATATTATCAAACAAACCGAAAAATCCAGAGAAGAATTTGGAATATAAAAAATAGTAAAAGAAAATTTTTCCATATCATTTGTTGCAGAAATTCTCAAGAATTTCTGTTTTTTTGTTTTCTGGGCTTGACTTTTTTAATTTATTGTGCTAATATTTAATATAGTTCCTGAAATAATCAACGAATTCAAAAAATTGTCAGATAACTACAAAGGAGATAAAAATGAAGAAACTCAATTACGAAAAGGGGTTGACAATTTTTGTCAGCGACGAGATATGGAGAAAGTATGCAACGCACAGAAAGGGCAAAAAACTAGTTGGGCTTGATATTAATAGTCATTTAGACAAATGTCCTCCTGATTTGAAGAAAGATATCCAAATATTCTCCAAAAAGACTGGTCTCTCTGGAATCACCATCCTTTACGCTCACGGAACTAAGCAGACCAACTGCTTCCCGTCATGTCTTCAGACCTCTGACGGGTTTTTCTTTTTCTGAAAAGAATTTGCCGCCCATCCTTTGCTAAAGCTACGGCTGGCAAGCAAAGAAAAAGCCTTGGAACCCCGGAATAGACACAAAAACCCCCGGCCGAAGCGCGGAGGTTTTAATGTTTCAAATTTCAAGTTTTAAGATTTAACTTTCCAAAATCTCAATATAAGTTATTGTTGCGCCGAAATCTTTTGCCTGTTGATATTCAGGGAACCAAATATCAATATGATAATAGCCTTTTTTCCAATTCATTCTATCTTCCACCACAAAAACCTTATCACCGTAAAGTTCTGGTATTCTAATTTCTGTCCCAAATGCTAACATATTATTTGCCACGATTCCTTCTTTAACTTTACTTCCCGAAGCAGTGATGAAAGGAGTATCGTCAGTTTCCCAAGTAGTACTGGAATAGGCAGTAACAACAACTTTTATTTTTTTAGGAGGAATAACCGGGTCTGTTGGATTGGAAACGGCTAAAAAAGAGTTTCCTTGAACTGTCGCTAATTCTGAGGCAGTAAATGAAATAGAAAAGACCTCAGTTTTCGCCTGAATTATTTTTATCACTCCTAAGCAAAAACCACTGGTAAAAAATCCAATAATTATGAAAATAACCAAGATTTTTTTGACCCTTAAGCAAGGATCTTCTTTTTCAATATAAATTTTCATATTAAAATCCCGCCTGAGCGAGATTCTTCCATGATAGCATATCTACAGAATTTGTCATGCCTTGAGCGGGCCGCCCTTTGGGCGAGCCTCGCTCATTTACTTTGTAAATGAGCGGGTGAGCGGAGTCGAACCGCCATCTCAACCTTGGCAAGGTTGCATAATAACCGCTATACGACACCCGCACTTCGTCGTTTCGTTCCTCAGTGTGCCGCGGGTGAGAATCGAACTCACCACCCCTTCTTTTTCAGAGAAATGCTCTACCACTGAGCTACCGCGGCATGGTGGGCGGTGCAGGATTTGGACGAGTTGCCCGAAGGCATTGCTTCCGCCTTCGGCGGAACAATTCGGGAGGTTAGGTCCTCAACACACACTCGCAAAATATAAATTTATAAGTACCTACGGTACTTAAAATTTATATGGGCGGTGCAGGATTTGGACCTACGGCCTCCTCAGTGTAAATGAGGCGCTCTTCCACTGAGCTAACCGCCCCAAAAGTGCGGACGGTGGGACTTGAACCCACACGCTCTTACGAGCATAGAGCCTCAGTCTATTGCGTTTACCGATTACGCCACGTCCGCATTATCTTTCTTTCTGTTTTAGACCTGCTTTTTTGCCTTTTGCTGTTCTCAAATAATAAAGTTTTGCTCTTCTAACCTTTGCTCTTTTTAAAATTTCTATTTTTTTAATATTCGGAGAATGCAAAGGTAAAATTTTCTCAACCCCGACCCCAGAGGTTATATTTCTTACAGTTATAGTTGAAGAAATTCCTTTGCCATGTTTTTTTGCTAAAACCACGCCTTCAAATGATTGAAGACGTTCTTTGCCTTCTTGCCCCGTAGAAGATTTATCTTTCTTCGAGGTTTCCTTTATTGTTTGATAAACCCGAACAGTATCACCCGGTCGGATTTCAGGTAGGTCTTTTTTTATTTGATTGGTAAACATGATTTTAAATCATCGGGTAGTTCTGATTTGAACTCTTTATATTTAGCGTCAGGCATTTTAATTTTTAGATAACTTGCGTGTAGAAATTGACGTTTTAATCCCTTGGGGCAGACAGGATTTTTAAAGCCATACATTTTATCTCCAGCAATAGGATGACCGAGATAGGCAAAATGGCATCTGATTTGATGTTTTCTACCGGTTTTAGGCGAAACCTCAAGCAGGGTATAATCATCAAACCTTTTTTTTATTTTATACTCTGTTATAGCTTCTCTTTTTCCGCCAGCTCCTGGTTCTGTTGGTAAATAAACCTTTTGTTTTTTTCTATCTTTTGGCGACCTGCCGATCAAGGTTTCAATTCTTCCCTGATTATTTTTTAAATTTCCAACAATTAAAGCAAGATATTTTTTTTCTACCTCTCTTGTTTTAAACTGTTTTTGGAGAAAAATCAAGGACTTAACATTTTTGGCGATTAAAAACACTCCTGAAGTATTTTTATCTAAGCGATGAACCCTTCTTTTAAAATTATCAGAATTTATCCCAGCCGGCTTATCTATGACTAAAATATCATTATCTTCATAAATTATTTTAATTTCCATACAATGTTTATTATTTTATCAAAAATGTGTTAAAATGTAAATAACCATCATAATATGAAAGAGTTTGAGGCGGATGTTGAATTTAGTTTAAAATAGAGTTAAAATTAAGATATAAATATAAGGATCTGTCTCATTGACATATGGAAAACAAAAAAACCTTGCCGCCGTTTTTCAAACAGCTTTTTTGGTATTGCGATTTTTTAAAGATTAATCCTCAAGAGAATAAAGAAGAAGTAATAATTCAAACAATAAATTACGGCAGTTGGCGGCATTGGCAGTGGATTTTTAAATATTACGGTCCAGAAAAATCTAAAAAGATAATTGAGAATATCCCAATGAGCGCTTTTCGCGAAAGGGCGTTGAAATTAATTTTACTTATTTTTAATATAAACAGATTAAAATATGCATCTCGAAGCCATCGGATCAAGGCAGAAAAAGATATTTCAAAAGCTTAAAGAATTTTCGGGATTTTATTTGGTAGGCGGAACAGCTTTAGCTTTACAAATAGGGCATAGGATTTCTATTGATTTTGATTTGTTCTCAAATAAAAAAATTTCTCCAAATTTTTTAGACAAAGTGGAAAAAGTTTTTAGAGGTCATAAAATTAAAATCGAGATAAATAATCCGGATCAATTAACCGTAAAAGTTGACGAAATAAAAATAGATTTTGTTAAATATTCTTTTCCGGTTGTTTCAGGGTTTATAGATTTTTTCGGAGTGAATATTCTAAAAATCCCCGAAATAGCGGCGATGAAGGCACATATTTTGGGAAGAAGACCGAGCTTGAAAGATTACATTGATTTATATTTCATTCTGAAAGAGAGATATGTTGATTTGAACAGAATAATAAAAATTGCTGAAAGAAAATACAAAGAGGAATTTAACGCCAGATTATTTTTAGAACAGTTGATTTATTTACGGGATGTCAGAGAAACGAAAATAAATTTTTTAAAAGAATCTATTTCAAAACAAAAGCTTCAGCGATTTTTTGAGGAAGAAATAAAAAACATACTAAAAATAAAAAAATAATAAATAATTTTTAAAAAATATGAAAAAACTAAAATTCCTCTAACAAAAGAGGAATTTTTTGTGGGACGTACAAATTTTTATTAAAAATTGTTAATTATTTTTTAACTTCGACTTTTTACTCATAGTTTACCCCCCCGACACTTTTTGCAACAATCATTTTATTAAATCGTCAATGCTAACCTCAAGGGCTTTCGCCACTCTTTTCAAGGTTTCAAGCGTTGGGTTTTTATTTTCCTCTGTTTCCATTTTAATCAAGGTATTATTGGCGACATCGGCTAATCTCGCCAATTTTTCTTGCGAAAGCCATTTGGCTTCTCGCAAACGCTTTACATTTTTTGATAGGTTTTGATTATTTGACATAACTTTAGTATAATACTAACATTAAGATAGAGTGTTCAATTTATTGCTACTACCTAAATGTTACACAATTATTTAATACAAGTCAAATTCAAGGGAGTAAAAAATCTGCTGTGCGCGCAAGGGCGGGCGTGGCAAGCACAATATCTTTTTTCTTGGCGGCGCATTTCGCAAAGCGAAATTCGAAATTCGGCGGCGGAAAACGAGGGCGGGCAAAAATTCCTTCCCCCCAACCCCAAATCAGAAAGTCAGGTTTTGGTGGGCACTAGAGGATTTGAACCTCTGACCTTTTCTATGTCAAAGAAACGCGCTAACCACTGCGCCAAGTGCCCCCACAGTGCGCGTGGATGGGATCGAACCATCGGCCTTCCGCTTATAAGGCGGATGCTACTACCGCTGAGCTACACGCGCAGGAAATAAGACATTGTTATTTTATCTCTTTCATTTTGGTTTTGAAAGAAGGCAGACGGCCTCCGTTAATCAATCTTTCAAATTCTTCTCTCTCAATGGTTTCTTTTTCAATCAGGGTTTTGGCGATTTTCTCAAGCAATTTTTTCTTTTTGGAGAGAATTTTTGTTGCTGTTTTTTCCGCACTTTTTATAAATTTCTCAACTTCTTTATCAATCTGAGTAGCCATTTTTTCAGAATAATTTCTTTGTTCTGAAATTTCTCTTCCCAGGAAAACCAATTCTTCTTTTTCCCCAAAAGAAATCGGCCCTAAGGGTGACATGCCGTATTCTTTAACTAATTTTCTGGCTAATTCTGAAGCCATTTCTAAATCATTTGAGGAACCGGTAGTAATTTCTCCAAACTTTATTTTTTCAGCGCAATAACCGCCGAGCAAAGTTGCCATTTCAGCCAAAAACTCTTTTTTAGGTTTTATCTTTTTTTCCTCCACCGGCATTTTTAAGGTATAACCGGCTGCCATTCCTCGGGCAATAATTGAAATTTTTCTAACTGGTTCAGCTTCAGGCAAAGAGGATGAGACCAAAGCATGACCTGCTTCATGAAAAGCAGCAATCTCTTTTTCTTTTTTAGACAGAATATGGCTTTTTCTTTCCGGCCCCAATAAAACCTTTTCAATTGATTCTAAAAATTCCTCTTGGAAAACCTGGGTCTTATTCTGTCTGGCGGCGAGGATTGCTGCTTCGTTTGCCACATTAGCAAGGTCGGCCCCGGAAAATCCAGGCGTTCTTTCCGCTACCTCTCTTAAATTAATATCTAAAGCCAATGGTTTTCCTCGGCAGTGAATTTTTAAAATTTCCTTCCGGTCATTAATATCTGGCATATCTAAAATCACTTTTCTATCAAACCTGCCAGGTCTTAAAAGTGCTGGGTCTAAAATATCTGGACGATTAGTGCTGCTTAAGACCACAAGCTTGGAATCCTGTTCAAAACCGTCCATTTCTACCAGAATTTGATTTAATGTTTGTTCTCTCTCATCGTGGCCTCCGCCAATTCCAGCTCCTCGATGTCTGCCAATGGCATCTAACTCGTCAATATAAACAATAGAGGGTTGATGTTTTTTAGCCGTGGAAAAAAGATCTTTTACCCGCGCGCTTCCGACTCCGACAAACATTTCTACGAATTCTGATCCGGAGATTGAGAAAAAAGGAACATTGGCCTCGCCGGCTACGGCCCTTGCCAAAAGCGTTTTTCCGGTGCCGGGCATACCGGTTAAAAGAACTCCTTTGGGAATTCTGGCGCCCATTTTTAAGTATTTTTTCGGATTTTTTAAAAAATCAACAATTTCTTTCAATTCTTCTTTTGCTTCTTTTAAGCCGGCAACATCTTTGAAAGTGATTTTTTCTTTAGGATGGCCTTCGGCGCCGAAAAGCCGGGCCCTGGCCTTGGTAAAACTAAAAGCCTGGGTAGCGCCGGCTTTTGCTTGTCTAAAAATCATCCAGAAAAATATGCCAAAAACCAATAAAGGCGCCAAACCAAAAACCAAAAGAGGTATTAACCAAGAAGAAATCCCTTGTTTTTCTGGCTGAATTTTAAACTCTACTTGCTCTAATTTATTTTCTTCTGCGCCGTAAGAGATTAAAGTTTCCCTGAGGCCTTTTTCTTCTTCTTTTCTGGACTTTGCTTTTGTTTCGTCTTTGTAAACAATGGCGAGGTTTGAACCCAAGGCTGTAATTTCTTTTATTTTTTCTTCATTAATATCTTTAACTAATTGATTTAAAGAAACCTCCTTTTCTTTTTCAAATGGTTGGGCAAGTAAAGCAAAAATACCTGAAATGAGTAGAAAAATAAGCAGGATAAAAATTAGGTTCTTGGCAAGGTTTTTTATATTAATATTTTTAACATTTTTCATGTTATCTATTTTTTTAATTATCGGCAGCGAGGGAAAAATGAAAGCTTGTTTTCATTTTAACCGAGCGAACCGATAATATAGTAAAGGAGGAACATTCTCCTTCTACTCTATATAGCACAGTTTTTTAAAAAATTCAATAAAAAAAGCCCTCGGGTAGTAATAACTACAAGGGGCTTTAAGCCAACCAGATCAATTTGTTGTTTTTAGACCGCAGTTTTTTCATATTCTGCGACCTTTCTTTTGGTATTTTGGTGATCGATTTTCTTCAGCCATTGTTTTTGCTCTTCCAGAGAGCGAATGGTTTGTTTGAGCCATTCGATGCGCTTGGCCTGTTTTTCGAGGCCTGACTTCATCATAATCTCCTGGTAGCGCTCTTTCACTAACCCAATGAAATCCTCTTTTTCGAACCGAATACCTTTGCTTTCTTTGCTTACTTCTCGATATGCTTCGTTGAAGTAAAAACTTGTCTGATTCTTGAGGTTTTCTAACTTTTCAGCCAGAGAAATCAGGTTTTCTTCCGTCGTTCTTAAAACATACTGGAGTTGGGTTTCTACTGGCCGATGTTCCCGAATAGCAGACATAGAGATTCTTTTGTGCTCATCTTGGCAGTCCGAGCAGATCAGACCTTTTGCTTTCTCGTTTGTCATGCATACTGGACAAATGTACGTTTTGTCTTCACTGTTCATTTTAGTACCTCGTTTCTTTTTTAAAGATCTGGTTGGCCTTATACTCCCGATTATACACCCTTAGTCAATTTTTGTCAACCCCGTTAGAGGTTTATTTGCTTCGTGCTTCTTTTTTGACCTATTAACCTCTAACGGGGTCAAGAACTTTAAGGTCATTCGATGTTCTTTTGAATCAATCAATGTAATTTTAAATTTGTATTTCTCGTTGATTTTAAGGGTTTCTTCCATTTTTTTCACAGACCCAAACTCTGAAATATGGCAAAGGCCCTGGATTTTTGGAGAAATTTTGATAAAGGCGCCAAAAGGATTCAATTTTGTTACTTTGCCCTCAATAATATCTCCTTTTTTATACTTTTTTTCAATATTTTCCCAAGGGTCTTTTTTTAAGGCCTTTAAAGACAAAGAAATCCTGTTGTCAGAAATATCAATAATTTTTGCTTTGACTTTTTGTCCGGGCTTAACAACCTCAGATGGGTCTTCAATCAACTGCCAATCTAATTCTGAGATATGGATTAGGCCTTCCAGGGCTTCTGGAACTTGAGGGAGCAAGAACTTTACAAAGACGCCAAAATCCACAATACCCGTGACTTCGGTCTCAACAATATCTCCTACTTTGCAATTTTTCAACATCTCTTTTACTCTCTTGTTTTGTTTTGCCTTTTCAGACAAAATTAATTTTTCTTCTCTTTGGTTAAAGTCAAAAATTTTAACTTCCATTTCTTTGCCAATAAATTTTTGGAGAGCTTTTAATATTTCTTGAGCATCCCCATTTTCTACTTTTGGATAATGGTCAGAAGAAAGTTGGGACACCGGCAGGAAAGCCGGCATGCCGGATACCCTTGCCAAGAGTCCTCCTTTATTTGCTCCTATAATTTTTACAGTAATATTTTCCTCTTTCTCTTTTTTTTGTTTCAGTTCTTCATAGGCAAGTTCTTTTCCGGCTTTATTTAAAGAAAGTTCGATATAGCCTTCTTCGTTTTCAAGGTCAATTATTTTTACAAAAATTATCTTCCCGATTTTTAAATCTTTTAATTTATCTTTTGCCTCGTAAAATTCTTTTCCATAAATGAGTCCGGTTCCCCATGGCCCCAGGTCCAAAAAAATCGAGGCATTGCCTTTGTTTATAATTTTTCCCTGAACAATTTCTCCGATTCTTGGTGGTTTTAAGATGTCATCTTTTTCTAGTATATTTTGCATAATAATTTACTTATAACATAGATTTTCGAGCCAGGCAATAGTTGACCCCGCACCTTTCGGTTATAACCCAATGTATAATTTAAAAATTTTTAAAAGAGAAGTTTAGAGCGTTACCGAAAGGTGAAGGGTTGAAATTAAAAGATGGGTATGATAAAATAATATTATATGAACATTAATTGGTACGGACAATCTTGTTTTCAAATTTCTTCAAACCAAGGCAAAAACAATCACCTTTCAACTTTAATTGACCCGTTTGAAGAAAGTATTGGCTTGCAACTTCCAAGAAAATTGGAGGCAGATGTCGTTTTAATTACCCACAACCATCTTGACCATAACAATGTTAAAGCAGTTTCTGGTCAGCCGTTTATTGCCTCAGGTCCCGGTGAGTATGATGTTAAAGGAATTTTTATCCAAGGAATACCGGCTTTCCATGATAATGTTCAGGGAAAGGAAAGGGGCAGAACAACAATTTATACCATAGAGGCAGAGGAGATAAAATTATGCCATTTAGGAGATTTGGGACAGAAAGAATTAACAGCCGAACAACTTGATAAAATTGGCGATGTTGATATTTTAATGATTCCCATCGGAGGGTTTTTTACAATTAACGCCCAAGAAGCAGTAAAAATAATGGCCCAAATTGAGCCCAAAATAATTATACCCATGCATTACAAAATTCCGAACTTAAATATAAAATTAGACGGCCTTGATAAATTTTTGAAAATTGTCGGAGTTAAAAAAATTGAACCTTTGTCTAAATTATTTATTAAAGAAAAAGATTTACCCAAAGAGGAAGTGAAGATAATAGTTTTACAACCATGAAATAATTTTTAATTTCTAATTTTTAATTTTCATTAAATGTTACAATTTTCAATTTTTAAATAGCTTGAAAATTAAATCATTAAAAATTGATTGAAAATTGTAAATTGTAAATTGAGAATTTAAAAGGTGAATTTTATTAAAAAACTTCAAAATAAGCCGGAGCGAATAAGAAAATTTATACTCTGGATAATAGTAATTATTGTTGCTTTGATTTTGGCTAGCTGGTGGATTTATAATTCTTATGCCAAGTTCAAGAATTTTCCAAAAGAAGAATTTATTAAAGATATAGAATTACCAAAATTTGAAGAAATTGAAGAAAGGAGCTTAACTCCTTAAAATATGGCAGATGAACAAAAAAATAAAATAGGATATATCAAACCAAGGGAAATTACAGAGGAAATGAAGGACTCCTATATTGATTATGCAATGTCGGTTATTGTTTCCCGAGCCTTACCCGATGTCCGCGATGGTTTGAAACCGGTCCACCGCCGAATTTTATATGCAATGCATGAAGATGGTTTGACTCATACAGCGAAATTTAGAAAATCAGCAACAGTGGTTGGTTCTACTTTAGGTCGTTATCATCCTCATGGCGATCAATCTGTTTATGATGCAGCGATAAGAATGGCTCAAGATTTCTCTTTGAGATATCCTTTGATCCAAGGCCAAGGCAATATGGGTTCAATAGATGATCCGAGTGAGTTTGCCGCTATGAGGTACACAGAAATGCGGCTCTCAAAAATTGGCGAAGAGATGCTAAAAGACATTGATAGAGACACCATTAATTTTAGACCAAACTATGACGGAACGAGAGAAGAACCCGTGGTCTTGCCTTCGCCTCTACCCCAGCTTTTATTAAATGGATCTCTGGGGATTGCCGTGGGCATGGCAACAAATATTCCTCCTCACAACCTTTCAGAACTTTGTGACGCCTTAATTTATATAATAAGTCATCCCAAAGCCACAAGTGAAGATATTTCAGAATTTGTCAAAGGGCCGGATTTTCCAACGGCTGGTATGATTTACGGGAAAAAAGATATCATAACAGCTTACTCTCAAGGTAGAGGTCCAATTGTGGTTAGAGGTAAGGCCGAGGTGAAGGAACAAGAAAAAGGCAAAACACAGATTATTGTTACAGAAATTCCCTTTCAAACCCAGAAATCAGCTTTGGTTCAGCAATTTGCTAAATTGGTCCAAGAAAAGAAAATTCAAGGAGTTAAAGACATTAGAGACGAGTCAGACCGAGAAGGAATGAGAATTGTTTTTGACTTGCAAAGAGACGCTTATCCCAGAAAAATTTTAAATCAACTTTATAAATTTACTGAATTGCAAAAAACCTTTCATTTGAATCTGCTGGCCCTGGTAGACGGAATTCAACCAAGAGTTCTTTCCCTGGCAGATGTTTTGAATTATTTTATAACCCATAGAAAAGAAGTAGTTGTAAGGCGAACAAAATACGATTTAAAAAGAGTTGAAGAGCGAGCTCATATTTTAGAGGGGCTGCATAAATGTTTGGGCGAAATCGATGCTGTTATCAAAATAATTAAGGCCTCAAAAGACAGGGAGGAGGCCAAGAAGAACTTAATGAAAAAGTTCCGCTTAAGCGGAATTCAGGCAAACGCTATTTTGGAAACTAAGCTTTCGGCTTTGGCAAAACTAGAAAGAAAAAAGATTGAGGACGAGCTTAAAGAAATAAAAGCCAAGATTAAAGAGTTTATTTCAATCCTGAAAAGCCCGGAAAAAGTAAAAGGGGTGGTCAGGAAGGAATTAGAGGAGAGCAAAGAAAGATTTGGAGACGAGAGAAAAACTAAAATTTTTGCTCAGAAGGTTGAAGAGATTGCCGAAGAGGACTTAATTCTCCAAGAAGAAACAATCATTACCTTAACTCAGGGCGGCTATATTAAAAGAATTAATCCTGTTATTTATAAAATTCAGAAAAGAGGCGGCAAAGGGATATTAGGGATGAAAACCTTGCAAGACGATGTGGTGGAACATTTCCTTTTAACCCAAACCCATGACTCCCTGCTTTTCTTTACTGATTCCGGCAAGGTTTTCAGAACTATGGTTTATGAAATTCCGGAAGGGACGCGAGTTGCCCGGGGACGAGGCCTTTTAAACTTCATTGAGATTACTCCGGAAGATAAGATTTTATCTTTAATGACCTTTGGCAAAGAGGATGTTGATTTGGGAATAAAAAATTTAGCAATGGTTACCAAAAATGGTATAATAAAGAAAACCGCTTTGGAAGAATTTAAAAACGTCAGAAGGTCTGGCTT
>Ga0210049_1004437_pt1 | contig 12269 bp, 15 predicted proteins | sample CryGeyCG2014_300_2_FD_183964 | JGI IMG/M metagenome (GOLD analysis project Ga0210049, IMG submission 183964) | Groundwater microbial communities from aquifer - Crystal Geyser CG06_land_8/20/14_3.00 (SPAdes) (version 2) | ecosystem: Environmental > Aquatic > Deep subsurface > Groundwater | place...
CGAACAATCTGAAACCTTCATCAGACTATTCGGGCTGTTTTGCCTTTGTAAAAGTCTTGAATTTACTATACCTCAAAAAAACTACTTTGTCAAATCAAGTGCAGTCCAACGCTAAATCCCTTTGGAAATCCCTATTCAGTTCATCTTCTATTTCCGCAGATAACCTTTCGGCTTTTTCTTCTGCGAAGTATGAACCCGCAACCTTTCTCGCCCGCCTGATTAACTCCTCAAGAGGCTCAATTAAATCTTGTAAGTCATTTAGCAACCCAGAATGCGTTTTAATGCAAGATTGCACCAGACGGAGCTCGTGCTCAAGATACTCCCCGTATATTTTTCTATCGCTCATAGTCTTATAGTATTGCACTTCTCTTAAATAGTGAGAGACTTGTCTCTTAGAGAAACAGGGTATCCTGTGTCTAAGAGTCTGTATAACATACACTATCTAAGAGAAGTATCTATTTCTTACTTATAGGCTTCTCTCGTGGTCTCTGACAAGTCTCCAGAACCAGAGTAACCCACGCGGCTTACGGCCATCTTAATAGAGATATTACCCCGATAATTATCGCAAGACGTCTTTGCATAATTAACTAATAAATCTCTATTAAGCATTGTAGTCGCTTTTATTGGCGATTTCCACCGCCAGGTTCGGTCTATTGTTTTGTGGCTAATAAACCAGAAAGGAACGCCATTACTATTGCGATTTTTCATCTAAAACTATTATACCTCAAAAAAACTACTTTGTCAAATCAGGAGAACCTTATCACTTACAAAATCACTCTCAGAAGATGTAATATGTTTTTGTTTTTCTTTGTTAAGTAATTTCATATATTATATTGTCGGAAGTTTTCTTCCGACTATGTTACTTACTAAATCTTAAATACAATCAAGTCTTAACTAACAAAACAATCTACTCTTAAATAGTGTGCACTTTTTGTCACTTTGGGCAGAGTAGCTCTTTTGTCATATAGCGGAATAGTTGTTTTGTCACTTTGCCTATACTTCAAGTATGCGGAATGCTGTAATGTGTTTCTCTGATTTTTTACCTGTTTTCTTATCTACCCAATGCATTTGCCAAGTTTGTATTAAACCAAACTCCTTTAATTTTTGTATCCCTCTAATTATATTTCTGGCAGAAATCTGCGTGTCTCCGTGCAATTGTTTAAGGCTTCTAAAGAAAAAATCCTCTTTTCTGCCTGTGAGCCTGTGTTCCAACAAGCATAGAGTAACATAAAGCCACCGTGTTGCATATCCCACCCGTTTATTATTTCCACTTAACCTCTCTATTGCCCAATTGTAAATCTGGCAATAATCTCTACTTTTATACTTTCCCACTTTACCCTCCTTGTCAGGTCAAAAACGGGAAGGACGCCCGGATAGACAAGGTATCCAAGCGGATTACAGAACAATTCTGCCCCAACCTTCCCGTCGTTACTATTGCGATTTTTCATTCTTGAATTTATTATACCTCAAATTTTCTCTTTTGTCAAGTATTGAAAAAAAGTAAAAATGTTTTTATCTGCTTCAAATAATTTCTCTTTCTGTATCGTGTCGAAAAATTCTTTGAAAGCTTCGGCAAAGTATTCAGAAAGATTCTTCTTACCATATTCAGTAAGAGCTTTCTCTGGCTTGTAAAGATTTTTACTTGGGTATCCTAATCTTTCGTTTACTGCATGTCCAACTTCGTGAATGAAACCCCACTCCTCAAAACCTTCCATAATAAAGATGTGGGGTAACTTTGTATTCTTCGGATAATGACACCAACCCACCCATTTTTTTTCTTCTCTTTTATCATCCCAAGCATTTATTCCAATAAAACTGGAAGGAATAGAGGGAGGAAGAATAATAAGTTGATACGGTAAAAGAAGTTTAATAATGTGAATTGGGATTTTCTTTTCTTCTTTTCGGATTAACTCTACTGAGGTATAGGAATGTGCTCTGTAGATTTTCATTAAATTTTCTCCTTTGTCAAGTCCCTCTTAATTTTTATGTGTGGTTCAGGCACTATTTCTATAATTGAAGATTGCCTATTCATATTGATTGTTATTTTCCCAAATTCAAATTCGCACAGCAAATCAAACTGCCGAAGGAGTTCCTCTTTTGCCCGTTTTATGTGTTCCTGCGAGTATCCAATCATTTTGCGAAATCACCAACCCTCTTTAATTGCTATATGGATAAAGCCGATAGTAAGGCAGATGGTAAAGGGCGAAATAGCCCACAGCAGTATCAGGGCGGGGATAAAAATCATAAAAGATATAATATCAATCATATTCCATCTCCCGGAAGTTTTCTTGTTAATAGCCTGATAAAATGCAGATGGTAATGCGATTTGATTTCTCTGGGCTCCCTAAAATCGCCCAGAATACCCAAACTAAATTCCATCTTCGCAACTAAATACTTAATTTCATCTGGCTTTGGCTTGGGTTTATGTTCTTTCCATATTCCTATTGGGGCACTACAATTCGGACAATCTACGATAATAATTTTCTTATCTTCACAATAAACTCTGGTCCGATGATTGCCAGCCACTAAATCACAAAGCTTACATTTCTTCATCTTGCCTCTATCGGAAACGGCTTTTCTGGATACTTTTCTCTCCAATCGTGTAATCTTTTCTGAAAACGAGCCTCATCCTCCATCTGCAACTCCGTTCTTTCTTCCACCGTCAATGCGTCCCTTGATCCTCCCCCCATGGCTTCTGCGTGCCTCAACCACGCCTTCGGGCAAACCAGCAGGCGATAATCGGCAAAATACATCCTTAATGTTAAATCAGTTTCCTCTCTATGTCCAACCCGTGTCATGTGCGTGCCAAAACCGCCAACCTCTTGAACAATCCGTTTCCGATACAAAAATAGCCCGTGCAAATGAGATACTTCATATATCTCTGGCGGATTTTCAATAAAACAACATTGCCTATCGTCCGGTATAATCAACCCGTTCCAAGAATAAAAATAATTTTTGAATTCCTCTGCCTTTATCGTAGAAAAGTTCCAGGCATTCGGAGACAATCCCCCCACCGCACCAATTTTTTCATCTGTTATGATAATATCGTGCAGATGTTTTAAATAATCCGGGTGCAACCATATATCGTCCTCAAGTCTTTGCCCAAACTCGCAATCAGGTGAGGATAATTCCAGTCCTTTCTGCCACGCCTGGCAAATACCTAAACTCTGGTCATTTATCATTTGCAAGCTATGTCCATTATCATGAACTACTTTAAGTAAAAAATATACGGCTTGATTACTACGCAAAGGAGGTTTACTGCCATCTATAATCACAAGATCCCATTCAGTATAGGATTGCGATAATAACGACGACAGGCATCCTATAAAGAACTGCGGGCGATTACGGGTAATTAAGGTCACAGAAATTCTACCCGACATTATTTTTCCCCCTTGCTTTTCTCAAGTAACTCATAATACTCTACCTTAAGGTCTTCATATCCATGCCCGTAGTATCTGTTAATAATATTTTTGATAGCTATCCGTTCGGTGTTAATTTTCCTGATTAACCTGGCTGATTTGCCTGCCCTGGCGTCAGAATTGTTTTTATCTTTCACCATAGATTCCAAGATAGAGATTTTGATGTTCACAATTGATAGCCTGTCCATTAAATCCCCTAATCCAAATAAAAATTTCTGGCTACTCTTCTTTTTTCTCATTATTTTTCGCCTCCTTTTCATTTTTAATCTCAATAAAAGCGAACCAATCTAATTTCCTGCTATTAGTATATCCTTCCAAGAGAATATCAAGATTACCGGTCGTAACTTTCCATTTATGGTCAGCCGACTCTACCATTTTCACCCGATCGGGATTTTTACGATAATCCTCTCCTGCAAACGGCATTGTAATTAAAACCTTATCCTTACTTACTCTGTATGCTTCTTCTAACATCGTTCTCGCAACTCCCAAATCTAAGTGTTCCAACACTTCCGCAAGCACAACGGTTGAAAAACTTTTATCAGGAAACGGGAGACCATATCTGGCATCCAAAACATAGAAATCTATATCCTTCTTCTTTGTCTGCTTGGCAAGCCTAATTCTATCACTATCATAATCTATCCCACAATGTCTGTAACCTTCTTTTGGCGGAAGCATACTATCTACAACGAACCCATTCGAGCAGCCGATATCCAGAACGCCTTCTTCGGTAATTGCGTGCTCTACTATCCATTTTACCCTTTCAATCTGCCATTTGTCCTTGTAGCTACCGTCATTATGAACAGGTTGATGTATCTTTGATATATTCGGGTTATCAATAACGAATTTCTGGGTTGAAGGGTCAAAATCTTTTGTATAATATTCTTCAGGGGAATACAACTTCACGCTTCCGATAGCCGCACCTTTTCTGTCTTTTAACTCTTCAAGTTTTCTAACAAGCCTTTCGGAATCTATATTATAAAGACAGGCTGATTTATCCTTACTCCCGGTTATCGGACAAACCGAAGTTGACCATTTGAAACAACTTGAACAACTCTCGCTTCTCAAAAAAGCGGCGTGTCGGTGGTCAGATATTCTTCCCTGACAAGATGTTGGCCCCAAAAGCCCCAGAAACGGAACGTCCAACGCTGCCGAAGCGTGTAAAAAGACGCTGTCAAATCCAATACAAACCATAGACCGTGCCATTAAAGCTATTGCCTTCCTGATGTCAGGACACTCTATTAAATAGATGTGGTCTTCTATTTTTTTCACCGTATTCACAAGCGACCCTGAAGGAGGAGAAACAATTACAACATCTCCTAATACGAGACTATTCACTACTGCCCTACAATAAACCAACAACTGTTCCATATCACAGGATTTATAGTTTTCTCTCCCGTTTAGTTGAACGAATGTAAACCAACGGGGTATCGGTTGTTTCTCACACCACTCAATATCTTCCTCCCGTAATAGATAGAAAGGTTTTGAATTTCCTGGTAAACCGAGAACTTCTAAATTTACTCCAGACCTACTTTTGCTTACATTTGGTTTATGTTGCTGTTCATACTCAAAGTTTGACGCACTCAAATCAAATTCGTAGTAAGGAATGTTTCTTTTCACATTCTCCTCAGCGGAGACAATTCTATCGGGATAAGGTTGCCCTTTCATAAGAACGAGCGTATCATTAACCAGATGTGGGCAGGTTTTCAGGGTTGTGCGTCCAAGAGGATTCAACCTTTTCAGCTCTCTAAACAAGGCTGTCAACGCTATTGTATCGCCGTAACCCAGCGAACCCCTTATAATAACAACATCACAATAATCCTGTAAAAATCCTTTTTCTTTCTTCTCCGAATTTAACCTTTCATTCTGATAACCCATTTTCAATAGCTTTTCTGTAAGTCGCCAAATTGTATTCAAAATCCTCTGGCGGAGGCGATTTATAACCTTCTGAAACCATAAAATCAAACAACATCTGTCTTGCCTTGATTAAATCTTTGTTATTCATAAATTCTGTCTCGCCCATAAAAGGCTCTTGAGAATTTTCCAAGCCGAGGATCCACGCAAGATGCCAGTCATTCGGATAAATTAACTTAAAATTATACTTTTCTGGATTAAGCCAAATGTCGCAACAGGGAAAGGGGACAAAAGTTGATAATGTAGTTCGGTCCGGTTTAACTCTCCGAATCCACGAAATCATATTGTTTACCGTAGCCCACGATTCGCCTGGCAGTCCTACAATAAAATACGCTTTTGACTGAATACCGGCATCCTTGATCGCCCCAATGGACTCCTCACACTGAACGCTGGTAATCCGTTTATTCACCAGATTCAATATTCCGTCATCGGGATTTTCCACTCCAACCGCCAACTCTGTAATCCCCGAATCTTTAGCCACCTTTAGCAAATCTTTATTCTTGCAAATCAAATCAGCTCTTGAATGTGTCCTCCACCGCATACCCAGTCTGGCAAGGGATTCGCAAACATCAGCAAAATGTTTTCTATCAAGCAAGGTAAGTTCATCTACGAGCCGAACTTCTTTAACCCCATATTCGTTCTTAAGCAACTTAATTTCCCGAAGAACATTTTTCGCTGAACGGAGACGATAAGTTCTTCCAAAAGTATCATGAGAAGCACAGAAGGCACAATTGTAAGGGCATCCCCTTGAACAAGTTATGCAAGTTGCAGGAGCCCCTTCTTCTACCAGATGATGTGAGATTATATCGGGAATTAAATCCCAAGCGGGAAACGGTAAATCATCCAAATTCTTCCAGTAATCACGCACAGAGTTCGTTTTTATTATCCCATCATCGTTGTAACAAATCCCGTTAATCTCATTTAGCGGTTTTCCTCTCACCAATTCCAAAACCGTTTGCTCGCCCTCGCCGATACACGCAATATCAAAGATTCCCTCTTCTATTACCTGCGTTGGTAATGCAGAAGGATGCGCCCCCCCACAAATTAAGACAGAATCAGGATATAACTTTTTAATCAATCTTCCCACGGCATTTGCAACAGGCACATCTGCGGTAGTCATACTGATGCCATAAAATTTATAACCAGAAGGAATTTTACCAGCCCATTCATCGGGAGGCACTCCCGCCAGGTCGCAAACTCGCACTTTTTCGCTATGTTTCCTGATATAACTGGCAATATAGAGAATGCCAAGTGGAATTTGAAGTTTTTCATCATATAACAAGAAATTTGGCACTCTTATTAGAACTATTTCACTGTCAAACTTTGCCATTTTTTATTAAATCCTCACCCGATTTCAGATCAGTCGGCTCACTTGGCCCAAAAAATAGGCTATTTAAGCAAGAAATAACCATCTCCGGGCGAATTTCTCTCATACATTTCGGGTAACTGTATTTCCAGCAGGACATAAACCAGAAGGGTCCACCGCAGAAACAATCACGGCAAGTCCCAATCTGGATATTTATGTTGTCTGAATAGCCAAAAAGAGAAGGCGAAGTGGGTCCAAAGAGAACGATTGATTGAGTTTTTACCGCCCTGGCAATATGCACAAGACCACTTTCGGTCCCAATAAGCAATTTTGCCTGGGCAATTACATCGGCAACCTGATGCACATCGGTTTTGCCCCGCAAATCAATGGAAACATTTTTGTAGATGTCTTGATTAAGTAATCCTACCAGCACTGTTGCAATTTTATGCTCTGCCAACCAGTTTATCACTTCCTGCCAGTAATCGGGAAACCATCCCTTTGTTGGCGCCTGTGTAGAATCGGTATGTAGCGCCACAAAGGACTTGTCCTGAAAGTTCACTGGATATTCCCTCCTCCAAATAAATAAATCGTTAGGTGAAGCGTTTAGATTGGTTGTAACGAAGGGTAAGGCAAATGTGTTAATGCTGTAATTCATCAATAAACGGTTAGAAAGGTATGAATACTTATCAAAGAGGATTTTATTGGCGCCATCATCAAGAGAGGGGTTATTAAAGTATGTTTTGATGGTATATTGGCAATCAAAGAAGATTTCAAATCTTTTTATCTCACTAGCGGGTTTCCAATCAAATTTGGCGCTCTTGATATAATCAATGTTGGGGTCACGAATCAGCACATCCTTACAATCATTCCGCACAAAAACGGTAATTTCGCAGGGAAAATACTTCATTTTAACCGCTTTTGCGAAGGCCGAAAGAAAAATGGTATCGCCAATTCCGCCAATTCGGGAAATCCCGATAGATATTTTGTCCTTCACTTTTTCAATGATTTAATGTGTTTGCTCAGGAGTGCTTGAAACTTCTTTGGTTTCCGGGGTGAAAAGCCCGAGAATCTTCCTAAACCCTTTTTTGTCTTCGTCGGTAGGCACAATTGCCCCCGCTTTAACCGCATTTACCCAAATCTGATAGAGACTTTCCATCCCTTCTGGCGCAATTTGGTTAAATTTTAAACTCGGATAGCGAACAATATCGCCGTAATTATAATCTACCAGTGGCCTGATTATCTGCGGATTAACACAATTCTCTATTTCATTACCAAGCTCGTTTAAAACCCAGATAAAAAGGTCAAATTGCTTCTTTCCAAGAGCATACGAGCCGAATTTAGTGCCTGAGACACCTAATAACTGCGGGCAAAGAATAGAACGGGCAATCTGACTATCCAATGCATCCATCGTATGTAGCCATAACTCCCCTTTTTCTTTCGCAACCTCCAGCAAATCAATAGCAAAGGCGTCGGACTTAATGACGGATGTTTTATGCTGGATGTCTTTTATAATTTGGAGCAGAGTTTTTTTCTGTTCAACTGTGGCATTTTTTGGATGTGTTCCTACCGCTGTCGGAATGCCAAATCGTTCCATATAGATTGTCCAGAATTTAGTGAATACCGATTTCTGCCACCAAGCCCGATAAGTTGACTCAAGGTCAGATTTTCCATAGGGGTTCTGGAATTCTTCGTTGTAAGAAAAGACAACAAACTTATTAACTGGCAGTTCATTGCCGTCGCTATCTTTTATAGACACAAGATTATCAAAAGCATCCAGAACAAAGGTGTAATTGTCAGGCACTTTGTCTTTAATGTTTTTCAAAACAATCTTTCCTTTATACTGCCCTTTATCTGCGATGACCCAGTTTTTCTCCGAGATAGAATATCCAAAATCAATTCCCGTCATAATCCCCTTTAAGGCTTTGTGAAAGTTAATCGTATCAAGGGCATATCTGACAAAATCCGCAGATTCTTTCTCTTTAGGATCTGCGTTTTCTGGCTCAATGATTGAATATCCAGTGGATAACCGTGCAAACTTCTTGATAAAGAGGGCGGATTTAACCTGCTCATCCAGTCGCATTTTCCGATAATAATCAATGCCCTTGCGGGAAATAACCGTATCGGGATTGTATTTATCATAAGTCTCCCCAATTCCTAACTCGGTGCGCTCCCCCTTTGCTAATTCTTTATCAATTTGCGCCTTCTCTGCTTTTTCATCTGCTTTTGACTGAAAACTTTCTACCCTTTTCTGCCTAAAATTTCTCAATGGATTAAACATCGCCGCCCCTCCTTTAACTTAAAACTTTCCAACACTCGGGAGCCCCTCAGATAGGTCAATATGCTCTTCATCAGGGACATAAATTCTTTCCCCGCCCTCTACCGATTCATATTTCTCATTCGTATCGCCTCTACTCTCCAATAACTGATTAGCTAACAAGACAGAAAACATCCGGTCAAGCGGAATACCTGTTGAACTTTTATATGTTGGTAGCAGAGATTGGTTCAAATCGCATTCTAAATCCCCAAAGTCCTTTTTCAAATCAGGGTCGTCAAGAAGCGTCCATTCCACATTTGCGAAGCGGGACATTGCGTCCTCAATCAACTTATTGCGAATTCCTTTACTGCTAATGACAAGCGGCTCAAGGTTAGCGCCTTTTCTTCTGATTGCGTCAACGGGAGAAGAGCCAATGCCCGTAGCATCACCGAGTCCCACAGCATTATTATATTTTTTCATCGCCCCCGCAACCCTTTCCTCCTGCATCTCCCAATCCAGACCTTTAGGAAAAGCGTCCATAAAAACCTGTGAGTTATCATAATTGTCAAAAATACTTAAGACGGTAAGATTGCGGGAAATAGCAATATCCAGACCAGCGGAATAGGTATGCCCTTTTATAGGCTCTTTCGGCTGACCCAGAAAAACCATTTCAGAATTAGGGAATAACTCCATCTGCGAGCCAATCATTTCACCAAGATACCTTTCATTGAAAATAAGGGGAGGAAGCCTTTTTCGGATTGCATTAAACTTTTCCGGCTTAACTAACGGATTTGTTATTGAGGAGTGCTGGAAGTAAGCAACTTCACTTTTACCATCCCACTGATTAGGTTTCGGATTACCGGCGTGAGAAACATCGTAGAACCAATTGTAGGGTCCTTTCTTCAAACAACCAGATGTCATAAGAAGCATCTTGGCGTCTGTATCAAGCGTTCTCGCTTCTAACCTTCCATCCCATACCTCATTTTTAATTTCCCTGCTTTCATCGGTGATTAAGAAATGCAGACCTTTCGCCTCAAGAGATTGAGGTTCTTCGGCGCTTTTCGCCTCAATTTGCTTTCCATCAAGAAACATAATAACACGGAATTTCATAGAACATCGTTTTGAGAGGAGCCCCAATTTATTCTTCGCAATCCAATACATCGGTTCAAAGATAGCATCGGCATTTTTATAAGAGGAAGAAACTATCCAGGTAGGATATTCAATATTATGAGGGAGAAAGGTCATTGCTAACCCCTCCGCACTGGCACTCAAAGATTTTCCCCATCGAACGCCGCACGATAGGCACCGAACCTTCGCAGAACATTTATGTATTAACCATTGTTCCGGACGAGGTTCATATCCTATATCCTTAAAAAAAGCCGCTTTATTGAACTTTACTCTCGGCATTTTCTTTTACCTCTTCGCTTTCCTCAATTTCTGTAACGGGTTCTGCTTCCTTACTCTCGGCATCAATCGGTTCAAACCACCGCTTCATCATTTTGCCAACTTCCTCAGCCACAGGAGTGGCAAGATGTAATTTCGCAGTAAGTAAGATTTTTGCCGCCTCAAGACCATCCTGTAATGACGCTTCTTTAACTTTTGATGAGGCGTGGGCAATAATTGCCTTCAAAAGAGATGTTTCGGATATAGCGGTAATCAAGCCTTCATCCTCAAGTGTTTCCAGTATGCTATCGGCTTTCGCTTTTCGTGAGGCAAGAAAGTAATGTTGATACTCGTAGAGATAAGAAGGTGAAACTTTGTATCCCTTGGTCCGCAGAACCTTGGCTAAAATATACGGCTTCTCTCCCTCAAGAATTTTATCATCAATAAACGCCTTGAACCCACTGGTGCGGATGCCCATAAAATTTCTTTGTTTTTTAATTCCTCGCATAATAAAATTACATCACTCTACTATTCAATGCTTGACACTATTTATCTTAATATCGTTTGTAAAAGCCTTCCAGCATAACCAGGTAGCGATGGAAATCGGAAGAAAGAAAAACCAGAAAAAACAAAATGGCGAAACCAGAGCAAGAGGAAATAAAACAAACATAAAAATCATTCCCCCAATAAACATTTTTACATCCTTAATTTAATCCAGCTATTTTATATTTAGCATTATACCTCAAAAAAATATCTTTGTCAAGAGTGTGGAAAATTTCCACTATTGTGAATCAAAAAAGCGTTAAATCTTCTTTAACAGATTTAATTCTCGCCTCCGCTATCTCGCAATATGATTTATCCTGTTCAATACCGATATAATTAAATCCTAATTTCTTACAAGACATACAGGTTGTTCCACTGCCCGCAAACGGGTCAAGCACAATGCCTTTCGGTGGAGTTACTAATTTAACAAGATATTCCATAAGTTTGAGAGGTTTAACTGTGGGGTGATTGTTTCTTAACTTAACCTCTCCGTGAACTTTCCCATCATATTCTCTTGGGCTCGCATTCATCCCAGTTTTAGTAATTTCCTCCAACCCCTCACACCCCATATCCCGCTCTCGCTTTGATGCCTTCGCAACATAAAAGAAACGGGAAGCACCGCCAAAATCACCAAAACCAGTTAATTGACTTTCATTTCCCTGAATAAATTGGCTATCGGTGTGTCTTCTATACCCCTGTTTTACAATTCCGCTTTTTAGCGTTCCACTCTGCCTATCCAATTCCTCCGCTCCTTCTTCTGAAAGGATAAGATTGGCAGGGAAGCGACCTTGACAAAATTGGGGATTTTCTATCTTTTCTTTTTCTTTTTTTTCTTTATTCCATTGATAACATCCACTCCCACTTGGTTTTGCCCTACCTTCCATCATTATTTTTGTTCCTATTCTACTCCCATCTATATTTATCCCTCCCGTTCCCCATTTCAGCACATTAAGAGCAACGGTTTTCTCGGAAAGAGGCTTGCGAGATAATACTATTGGCTCAAAGGCGGGTTTTAAGGCAGTCCCCCAGCCTTCCCAAAAGGATGCGCCTTTAGTAATCGGTATTTTAACTCCAGTCATATTTATACAAACTCCTGAAGAATATGTCCCACCTTTTAATTTAGTAGGAGTTCCAGCATTTCCTGTTAATCTTTGTTCCCCAATAACTTTCCTCTTATTCCCCTGCAGTTTATCTATTGCTTTTCCTATATTCAACGATTTCGGAAAGCCACTGGCATATAGCCAACATATACAATTCCTTATTTCAAATCCTGCATCCTCTATTGCACAAGTCATTCTGTGATAAGTTCGTGTCCCACCGAAGGAAAGGAGATAACCACCGGGCTTTAAGATACGCAGGCATTCGGTTGCCCACTGGTAAGTAAATTGCTGATAATATTTTAATCCTTTTTTACCCAATAAACTAAATCGTGGAACATTATCTAATCCAACAG
>Ga0210049_1004443_pt1 | contig 12254 bp, 13 predicted proteins | sample CryGeyCG2014_300_2_FD_183964 | JGI IMG/M metagenome (GOLD analysis project Ga0210049, IMG submission 183964) | Groundwater microbial communities from aquifer - Crystal Geyser CG06_land_8/20/14_3.00 (SPAdes) (version 2) | ecosystem: Environmental > Aquatic > Deep subsurface > Groundwater | place...
GTGTTATGTTCATACGTTTTTATACAATATTTCAAAGAGCATTTCAAGACTGAGTTTTTGAGAGGCTGTTTTCCGTCTACATACTATACTGATTCTATCCACTCAAAAAGGAGAAGAGCCTTAAAAACAATGACGGGTTATCCGTCATAACGGGGTGCGCTCACCCCGGGATAATATCCATATTGAAAAGGATAAAGGAATATTTCGGCGATTATCCGGTAAAACTGCTGTTGGGCGGATTTCACCTGCATAACAAGACGGCAACAGAAATACTCTATACGATAGATTCATTGAAAAATATGGGGATTAAGACAGTCGCACCATGTCATTGCACCGGTAAACTGGCATGCGGGTTGTTTAAAGAAAAGTTTAGGGAAAATTTTATCGGAATAAACACAGGCTCAATAATTAATGTAAATATTTAAAAAAATCAGTCTAAGAAATAAAATCCGGAAAGGAGGTTATGCGGTGAAATTAGGAATTATAATTTACTCTGATAATGCTGAAGTTGTCTGGAATGCGTTCAGACTGGGCGTATTTTCTTTAAAGGAAGGTAATTTAGTCAAGGTATTTTTACTTGCTAAAGGTGTAGAATGTGAGTCATTGAACACAGAGAAGTTTAAGGTAACCGAACAGATGCAATCATTCGTTGACAATGGAGGTAAAATCTTAGCCTGTGGAATTTGTCTTAAAATAAGGAATTCCGAAGGCTCTGAAATGTGTCCTCTGTCAACGATGAAAGATTTGCACGATATAGTAAAAGATAGCGATAAAGTTGTTACATTTTAAATTATAGCGGATTAAATAAAATGACAAATGCAATTGAGGTTACCTCTCTAACAAAAGTATTTGATAAACTAACCGCAGTTGACCATATTGATTTTCAGGTGAGAAAGGGAGAGTTTTTTGGTTTTCTCGGGCCCAATGGGGCAGGTAAAACCACAACAATCAGAATGTTGACAGGATTACTCATCCCAGATTCAGGAAATATTTTCATAGATGGAACTGATATAAGAAAAAATCCAATTAAAGCCAAAATGAAGATAGGTGTAATACCTGAAATGGGTAATATTTATGTAGACCTGACTGCAAAACAGAATATCATTTTATCCGGTAGATTCTATGGAATTTCTAAAAGAGAACTTGAAAAGAAAGCAGATAATCTTTTAGAGCAATTTGAACTACACGAAAGAAAAGATGATATTGTAAAAGTTTTTTCAAAGGGGCTGAAACAGAGGGTTAATATTGCAAGCGCTATTGTTCATGAACCTGAGATATTATTTCTGGATGAACCGACCTCGGGATTAGATGTTCAGAGTCAAAGACTCATTAAGAATATCGTCAAAGAAATGAATCATAAAGGTACAACTGTTTTTTTAACCACCCACAATATTGAAGAGGCAGATATATTGTGTGAAAGGGTGGCTATTATCAATAAAGGTAAAATAGCATCTATTGACACTCCTGAAAAATTGAAGAGAACATTTGAGCAGACACAATCAGTTGAAATTTCTTTTGATAAACCAATTAATGGTAGTTTGATTGAAGAAAGCAGATTAGTTAGCAGGATAGAAAAATTAGGAGATAAGTGGAAATTATATACTGAGAACCCCGATAGACTCGTAAAATATTTAGCAAAATTTGCTCATGAACATGATTTAATATTTACATCTATGGAGATATGCAGGGCAAGTTTGGAAGACGCCTTTGTAAAATTAACAGAGAGCAAAAAACATGAAAATTAGTAATTTCAATAACCAGTTTTTCCGTGGGTTAAAGATTGTAACGGAAAAGGATATCCGAATTTATTACACAAAGACACCGGTAATAATATTTGGTCTTTTATTTCCGTTATTTATGTTTCTTTCCTTTTCTCTTGGGAAAGACGTGGATTTTTACATTTTCTTTCCCGGGTTTTTAGCAATGTTCCTTTTTTTTATATCCTCATCAGTGGGTCCGCTAATTACGCCATGGGAAAAACAAGCAGGAACTTATGAGAAACTGTTATCTTTTCCCGTCACTATTAATACAATTATTTTTGGAGACATTGTAGCAGGTATGATTTTTGGTATTATGATAAATCTTGTTATCTTATCTGCGGGGCTGGTATTTTTAAATTACAGTTTGAACGTATTAATTTTAATTATCGGTATATTGTTGGGTGCCTTCTGTTTTTCCTCTTTGGGTGTATTATTGGCATCTCCATCAGCCCCCAATCCATCCCATATTATGATGCTTTCAAGTCTTATCCGTTTCCCATTAATTTTTATAAGTGGTATTTTCATACCATTAGAGAATCTTAAAGGGATTGGAAGAATATTAAGTTACTTTTCACCAATTACTTATTTAGTTGATATATTCAATTTCAGCTTTAAAGCTGAAAACCACATGTCGTTGATTATTGATTATACAGCATTATTCGTATTTAGTGTGATATTCATATTTTTATCAAATAAATTCTATAAAAGGAATTTAATGAAAGGGCTATAACGTCTTAACTCAATCATAAGACACTCCTATTTAAATATCTTTCATCAACATAATTCCAAATTCTACCGCCAAAAGTTTTAGCATTATTATCACTAATCTGCATCAAGTAACCCCGAACAAGTTCGGGGTTCCAAGGGGAATCCTCAACTTGTTGAGGATATTTTATAATTTCCTATACCCCAAGAAAGCCGTCCAGTTAAAACTGGACGCTACTGCCTGCCCCCGTGTATTGTTTTACCCGGTAAAACATCGTGGGGTCTCGTCCATCTAAAGATGGACGAGATATTTGTAATTTCCTATACCTTAAAAAACAGGATAAAGATGGGTAATATTTACAAAACATTAACAAGTTGATATAATATTAGTACAGCGGTGGTCAAAAATTGGATTGTAACCATGGTAAAATATTACATGACAGAAAACAGTGGGTGCTATTTTGTTAGATATCATTAAAAGTATTGACATAAGTTTATTCCGTTTTATCAATTGTGATATGCATAATAAACTGCTTGACTTTATAATGCCTATAATAACCACAAGTGAATACTGGCGCGTTCCTATGTTAATCGGTTATATAGTTCTTGCGATTTTAGGACATAAAAAAGGCAGAGAAACTTTTATTTTAACCCTGCTTGCGGTCATACTGAGCGACTGGATGACAGGACATGTCTTAAAACCTGCATTTCACAGGTTAAGGCCGTTTGAGATATTACAGGGAGTAAACCTGCTTGCAAAAGCATACGCAGATTCTTTCCCTTCAGCTCATGCTTCAAATATGTTTACAATGGCATTTGTAATGAGCTATATCTGGCGAAAACCGTGTGTTGTAGGAATATCATTTGCCGCCGCAGTAATCGTAGGATTTTCAAGGATTTATGTCGGAGTGCATTTTCCCGGAGATGTGTTTGCCGGAGCAATCACGGCAGTGTTTTATTCAATCGCCGCAATATATTTATTCAAGACTATAAGGTTAGTACGCCAATCAATATTCTCGAAGAAAAATAATGTTGCTTAAACTTCTAAAAAAACATGAACTGGATTTGTTGAATAAATAAAAACTTGACATTTAAATTATAAAATGTTACAATTATTAAAATCGTATACAGGAAGGTTAGTTATAAAGCAACTATTCAGTGAACCGTGTTTCTGTCATTCTGAACGAAGTGAAGAATCTCGAGATTCTTCGTCGCTGTGCTCTTCAGAATGACACCCTTCAGTGAGTAGTTACGTTCTAAATGTCTAAACTTGTGCGTTTCGGTGTATCTATTGCAGATGATATATTGAATCAATTTGATAAAATCATTAAAGAAAAAGATTACCCCACCCGCTCAAAGGCAATAGAGAGCCTTGTAAGGCAATTTATTACAAACAGGGAATTCAGTAATGCTAATACATCCGTGACGGGTTCCATTAATGTCATTTATGACCATCATAAAAGAGAACTCGTCAATGAGTTAACTAACGTCCAGCACGATTTTCAGGATGTAATAGTATCTTCGCAGCATATTCATCTTGACCATGATAATTGTTATGAAATAATAGTAGTAAACGGGCAGAAGAAGAAAGTGGAAAAATTAGCAAACCTTGTAAAAGGAACAAAAGGCGTGAAGCAGAGTTCATTATGTCTGGTTACAGCGGGAAAGGAGGCGGATTAATATATTTTTTTATCTACGCGTAACACGAATATAATAAACGTATGCCAAAAAGAAAGGGGGTGCTCGTATGAATTTAGTAAGATTTATCTTTGTTTTTTTGTTTTGCGTCCCGGTTGTTTCCTGGGGGGCTTTTCCTCTCTCAACAGATGATATAGGTATAACGGAACAGGAAAAATACTCACTTGAAACCGGGGTTGTCAGTGTGCGAAATACGTACAATGCGAATGAATCCGGAGTATTTATCGCGATTCAACACGGCATCAACGGGAAAATGGACATGATTTTTTCTGTTCCTTTCCAGGTAGAACCATCGACTGCCAATCAGGTAGGGACGGCAACGCTGACAGGGCGGTTTAATCTCATAAAAGATTTGTTCACCTTTACCGTGGCTAATGAACTTGGCTCGCAGGAGTGTTCCATTAACGCGGTATTTACCAGAGAAATATCTCCTGTCTCGGTGCACCTGAACCTGGGTTTTGAAACTTCGGATAGCGCCGATGAGCCCGGGGCCAGGGTTGTAAGTGCTGCATTTGAATATCCGTTTAAGAAATTTGACATTGTAGGAGAAATAGGCAATGACAATGTCCGGACAAACTGGTTAATCGGTACGCGATGGAAAGTTATTGAGAATGGTTTTATTGGTATCGGTTTGAGAAACAACACCGATGATTCCACCAACCGGTATACCGTAGGTTTTCATGTTGATTTTTAAACTGCAGAGATAATTTGCTACAATAATAAGGAGGAGAGTATCATGCACATACCTGATGGATATTTGGGACCTGCAACAAGCGGATTTTTTTATGCCGTGATGTTGCCGGTCTGGATTTTTGCTTCAAGAATTGTAAAAAAAGCATTGAAAGCAAAACAGGTTCCGCTGTTAGGTATCGGCGCAGCGTTCAGTTTTGTGATTATGATGTTTAATGTGCCGATCCCGGGCGGTACTACAGGCCATGCTGTTGGAGGGGTGCTGGTTGCTATATTATTAGGTCCGTGGGCAGCATGTATAGCTGTAACAGTCGCTCTTGTTATTCAGGCGTTGTTATTTGGGGACGGGGGTGTTACTGCTATAGGGGCTAATTGTTTTAATATGGCATTTGTGCTTGTGTTTGCAGGATATTACGCCTACAGGTTAATGACAGTAAAGACACCTATTAATTCAAACTGGAGAGCAATTGCCGCAGGTATAGCAGCATATATAGGAATAAATATCGCGGCATTTTGTGCAGGGCTTGAATTCGGGATGCAGCCGCTATTTCATCGGACGGTAACCGGACAGGCGCTTTATTGTCCTTACGGATTAAAAATATCAGTTCCTGCAATGATGGGAGAGCATCTACTTGTTTTCGGCTGGGTTGAAGCAATTGTTACGGCGCTTGTGATAAAATATTTGCAGAAACAGGACCCGGCACTGCTTGAAGTAATGAAGGAGGCTCAATCATGAAAACAATTACAAAATTATATATTGGGCTCGGAATTTTAGCCGTACTTACTCCTTTAGGCTTGCTGATACCCGACCATTTCAAGGCAGGTACAGCCTGGGGCGAATGGGGTGTTGATGAAATAAAAGAACTTGTCGGATATGTCCCGAAAAAATTGGAAAAACTTTCGGAGTTATGGAAAGCGCCCCTGCCTGATTATGCGTTCAAGGGATGGGAAGAGAAAGGCATGGCTCATTTAAGTTTTGCATACATAGTTTCGGCAGTTGTTGGTATATGTATTATAGCGGCAATAACTATGCTTATAGGAAAACTTTTAGCAAAAAGAGAAAATTAATATGGCTGTTTCCGGAAAGAAAAACGGAAATTTCATAGAACGCTCGCTTGCGGGCGCTTTATCTTTTTTCAGGGATTCTGTTTTTGCCGATGAGTATGCCTCTTTAAACGGATTTATGCAGGGCTGGGACCCCCGGCTGAAGGTGTTGTCTATTCTCCTGCTGATTCTATCCGTACAGTTCCTGAAGGATATCCGTAATATAAGTATCCTCTATGGTGTATGCCTGCTGTTTGTTGTTTTTTCAAAAATCAATCTCTGGTTTTTCCTTAAGAGGACATGGCTGTTCATACCTCTCTTCTCGCTGTTCATTGCTATTCCGGCTGTATTTAAAATTGTAACGCCGGGTGAGGTTTTTTATACAGTCAGGATTTTGGGAATTGAACTTGCAATGACAAAACAAGGTGCTGCGGGTGCATTTCTTTTTGTGTTACGGGTCGTAACTTCGGTTTCGCTGGTTGTTCTGCTGATGCTTACCACCAGGCATAGCGAACTCCTGCGGGCACTGCGGGTATTAGGCATACCGCAGATGTTCGTTATGGTATTCAGCATCTGTTATCGTTATATTTACCTGTTTATTGAGATAATGTGGAACATGCATCTGGCAGTCAAAAGCAGAATAGGCACGTGGATGAAACAGCGGGAAGGCAGAAGATTTGTTGCTTTATCAATAGCAAACCTGTGGCATAAATCCTACCAGATGAATACACAGGTGTACGATGCCATGCTCTCAAGAGGTTACCGGGGAGAACCGGAAATTTTGTATAATTTCAAATCAAAAACCGGGGATTGGGTTTGGTTCGGCATTGTCATTATTGTTTTCGCCGGTGTCATATATTTAAACTATTTTTGCATATAACAAAAAACTATGGCTGAAGATTTTATTTTTGAACTCGAAGACATTCACTACTCCTATATGGGTAAATATCCTGCCCTCTGCGGAGTAACCATACAGGTTAGGAAAGGAGAAAAAATCGGCATTATTGGTCCTAACGGTACCGGCAAGTCAACGCTGCTGGGATTAATGGACGGATTGATGTTTCCCGACAGAGGCAGTATTAAATTTATGGGATTATCTTTGACCGAAAAGAATCTCAATAATACTGTTTTCTCAGGAAATTTCCGCAGGAAAGTCGGGTTTGTATTCCAGAACCCGGATATCCAGCTCTTCTGCCCGACAGTAAGGGAAGATATTGTGTTTGGACCACTTCAACTGGGGATGGATAAGGATAAGATTCTTGCGCAGATGGATAAACTTGTTGAAGAATTAGACATAGGGCATTTACTGGACAGGGCGCCGCACCAGCTGAGTATAGGCGAACGTAAAAAGGTAGCGCTGTCGTCGGTATTGATAATGGAACCGGAGATTCTTCTGCTCGATGAGCCGACTGCGGGACTGGATCCGCTCACTACACGACATATCATTGATATACTGCTTGATGCAAACAGAAAAGGCGCTACGATACTTGTATCAACCCATGACCTGCATATTGCCGAAGAATTATCGAACATTATTTATGTTTTCAACTACGAAAAAAAAATCGCCCGCAGCGGTATTCCGGAAAATATCTTATCAGACCAGGATTTCCTGATGAAACATAACCTTCTACATATACATTCCCATAAACACGACAGTCAGACCCATGCCCATATTCATACTCATGTTCATACCAGCCATGAAGAACACCGCCATTAAAAAGACAAATAATTATTGTCCTTTAAAAAACAAACATCATTTGAAAAACACTTGACAAGCAAAAAACAATATGTTACTATTATGGAAGTAGTAATTCCAAATTTGGACTTAATATGGAAACTTTAATTCCAAGAATCTTTACCTCCCCAAAACATAATTTTTTCCTTTTTGGACCTCGCGGAACAGGAAAAACCACCTGGTTAAGACAAAACTATCCTGATGCCATATGGATAGATTTACTTGAACCGGATGTTTTTCGTTCCTACAGTGCCCGACCCGAACGTTTAAGAGAAATTGTCCTTGCATACCCGGATAAAAAGACAGTCGTTGTTGATGAAATTCAAAAAGTCCCCGAACTTCTGAGTGCTATTCATACGCTTATAGAAAAAAAATTAGGTATTCAGTTTATTCTAACCGGTTCAAGTTCACGTAAACTCAAGAGAACGGGTGCTGATTTACTTGCAGGAAGGGTTATAAAAAAGACACTTCATCCCTTCCTGGCCATAGAACTGGGCAGAAAATTCAATCTTACTAATGCTCTGAAGCAGGGTTTATTACCACTCGTAGTATCAGCTCAAGATTCCAATAGTATCCTGAAAACATATGCTGCTTTGTATATACGCGAAGAAGTACAGATGGAAGGTTTGGTTAGGAATATAGGCAATTTCTCAAGATTTTTAGAAGCAGTCAGTTTTTCACATGGTTCTATACTTAATACCAGTAATGTTGCCCGGGAATGTGAAGTTGAAAGAAAAGTAGTAGAAGGATATATAACAATTCTTGAAGATTTATTATTAGCGTTTCATCTGCCGGTATTTACTAAACGTGCAAAAAGAGCCGTTGTTTCACATCCAAAATTCTATTTTTTTGATGCGGGTGTTTTTCGTTCCTTACGTCCTTCGGGACCGTTAGACAGGACTGAAGAAATTGAAGGTTGCGCACTTGAGGGATTAGTAGCTCAGCATCTTATAGCCTGGAATTCATATAGAGGAGATAAAAATAAAGTTTATTTCTGGAGAACTGCGGCGGGTTCAGAGGTTGATTTTGTAGTTTACGGAGATGAGGTGTTTTGGGCGATTGAAGTAAAAAATACCTCGCGTATACGTCCTGAAGATTTGCGTTCACTAAACAGCTTCAAGGATGATTATCCCGAGAGTACCGTTTATTTGCTTTACCGCGGCAAGGAACGTATAATGAAAAACGGAATATTGTGTGTCCCTTGCGACGAATTTTTATTGAAGCTTAGTCCGGAGAAAACAAAAATATTTTGAAAAAAACTTGACAAAAATTGTTTTATTTGGTATATATATAGTAGAAGGAAAACAAAGTTAGTTTTATTAGACAAGGATGTCTTCTGGCAGTGATTGTTGGAAGGCATTTTTTATTTTTATAAGCACATTGTGGGCTACGGCGTCCTCTGTGTCACAGCAGCCATGACGGTTGTGAAATGGAGAACGCCTTTTTTATATTTAGGGGGTCCACTACCATGATTAAAAAAGCACTGAAATATACAATGTTCAGTTTATTATGTGCATCTGCCTGTCTGCTGATTCCGTTGCTGTTTGCACAGGAACCATCGGCACAGGTAGTCAAAGATGTTACGCCTAACTTAGCGGACGCTATTAGTAATAACAAGATAGCGTTGGATACGGTATGGGTTCTCTTTACGGCTTTTCTCGTATTTTTCATGAATTTAGGTTTTGCCATGCTTGAATCAGGACTTTGCCGCTCGAAAAATACCGTTAACATACTTGCGAAAAACTTTATAGTGTTTGGAATATCGTCCATGGCTTTCTGGATTTTGGGCTGGGGATTAATGTTTGGTGACGGTAACGGGTTCATAGGTTTAAAAGGATTGTTTTTCGTTACCGGAGCGGATAACAGCCCTGCTGTTGGATCTACATATCAGGGAGTCTATTCGGCTATAAACTGGACCGGCGTACCAATCTGGGCGAAATTTTTCTTCCAATTAGTATTTGCAGGAACGGCAGCTACTATAGTCTCAGGTGCAGTTGCTGAAAGAATAAAGTTCGGTTCGTTCATCGTTTTCTCCTTCATAATAGTTGGTTTGATGTACCCGATTACAGGACATTGGATATGGGGCGGGGGATGGCTACAGAAAATAGGCATGTGGGATTTTGCCGGCTCATCGGTAGTCCACTCGGTCGGAGGCTGGTCTGCCCTGGCAGGAATACTTTTACTGGGACCGCGGCTTGGGAAATACCGTGCGGATGGCTCGGTAAATCCTGTTTTTGGCCATAACATGTCAATGGCTACACTCGGAGTGTTCGTTTTGTGGTTTGGGTGGTTCGGATTTAACCCGGGTTCAACCATGGCCGCAGCGTTTAATGATATTGCCCGCATAGCAGTAACCACCAATAGCGCTGCCGCCGCAGCAACGTTAAGTGCAACAGTGACCGCCTGGTTGCTGCTTGGTAAACCTGACCTTTCCATGATACTTAACGGGTGTCTTGCAGGTCTTGTGGCAATTACTGCTCCCTGTGCTTTTGTAAGCGTCCCATCGTCGGTGATTATCGGTCTTATCGCGGGTGTTCTTGTTGTTCTTTTTGTGTTGTTTTTCGATAAATTGCATATTGACGACCCGGTCGGAGCACTTTCGGTGCATCTTGTAAACGGTATTTTCGGGACTCTGGCAATCGGTCTTTTCGCACAGGATTCCATTATGCCGAATACAACCGGTAACGGCCTTTTATTTGGAGGAGGTTCTAAGCTCCTTATTGCCCAAGCAACCGGCGTCCTCGCTGTTGGAGCTTTTACATTCATGGTTGCCTTTGTGGGATGGTACCTTATTAAGAAGGTTTTTGGAATGCGCGTCAGCCGTGAAGAAGAAATATCTGGGCTTGATATAGGTGAACATGGGATGGAATCCTACCCGGATTTTCAGGGATTCTTGACAAAGTAATGTTCAAACGGAGGAAATAACATGAAACTAATAATAGCAATAATTCAACCAGAAAAACTAACAGATGTAAAGAAGGCGCTCTTTGAAGCTGATATATGTAAAATGACGGTATCAAATGTAATCGGAGCCGGGCAGTAGAAGGGGTATAGCGAAACCTATCGTGGAGCGATTACTGAAATCAACCTGCTCAAAAAAGTCAAACTTGAAATCGCAGTGAATGAAAATTTTGTTCAACCGACTGTAGATGCGATTATAAAAGGTGCGAAAACAGGTAAAATCGGTGATGGCAAGATCTTTATACTTGATTTACCTGAATGTATAAGAATAAGGACTGAGGAAAGAGGCGGGTTAGCAATAGGATAAATTTTTATGTTAAGAATAGTTTGTGCACAGATAAACTGTACAGTAGGTGACCTGGAAGGAAATTCATTGAAAATAATGGATTATCTCCGGAAAGCAAAGGAATATTCGGCAAATATTGCGGTGTTCCCTGAGTTAACCATCACCGGCTATCCACCTGAGGACCTTCTATATAAACCTAAGTTTATTGAAGATAATTTAAGAAAGTTGAAGGAGATTACAGAATCTGTTGAGGATTTAGTCGCGATAGTTGGTTTTGTGGATAAACGGGACAATAACCTGTATAATGCTGCCGCGGTTATATCTGAACACAAAGTTAAAGGAATTTATCATAAAATGATACTTCCTAACTATGGGGTGTTTGATGAAAAACGTTATTTCAAACCAGGAGATAACCCGCTGGTGTTTAAATTGAACGACCGTATCTGTGGTGTAAATATCTGTGAAGATATCTGGCATAAAGACGGACCGATAAAATTACAGGTTTCACACGGTGCACAGTTAATTTTGAACATCAACGCCTCGCCATACTACGCAGGTAAAATCAGGGACAGGGAAGAAATTATCCGGAAACAGGCAAAGGAGAATAAAATAGATATTGCTTATATAAACCTTGTCGGCGGGCAGGATGAAATAGTTTTTGACGGACAGAGTATGATAGTAAACCGGGAGGGCGAAATTATCAACAGGGCAGAGGCATTCCGGGAAGATTTAATGATAGCTGATTTGCCTGTTCGGGCAGATAAGGAAAATTCCACCCCGATTGCTCTGGAAAAGAAAGAATTAGAACCGTCCCCATACTTGGCACTTCTGCTGGGGCTGAAAGATTATGTTCATAAAAACGGTTTTAAGAAGGTAGTCCTGGGATTGAGCGGAGGAATTGATTCGTCTTTAGTCGCAACACTCGCTGTAGATGCACTCGGTAAGGAAAACGTAACAGGGATATTTATGCCGACAAGATACTCTTCGGAAGAGTCAAGGATAGATGTCCACCAGCTTACAAAAAATCTGGACATAAAACTGATAAACGTTTCAATAGAACAAATATACAAAATGTATCTGACAATCCTTGAACCGCATTTTGCCGGTATGAAACGCGATGTTACCGAAGAAAATCTACAGGCACGCATCAGGGCAAATGTCATTATGGCTTTCTCCAATAAGTTCGGCTGGCTCGTCCTGACCACGGGTAATAAATCTGAAATGAGCACCGGCTATGCAACACTTTACGGAGATATGGCTGGCGGACTTGCGGTTATTAAGGACGTTCCCAAGACGCTTGTATATGAACTTGCAAAGTACAGGAATACGGTCAGCAATGTTGTCCCCGAACGTGTATTAACAAAAGAACCTACTG
>Ga0210049_1004444_pt1 | contig 12247 bp, 7 predicted proteins | sample CryGeyCG2014_300_2_FD_183964 | JGI IMG/M metagenome (GOLD analysis project Ga0210049, IMG submission 183964) | Groundwater microbial communities from aquifer - Crystal Geyser CG06_land_8/20/14_3.00 (SPAdes) (version 2) | ecosystem: Environmental > Aquatic > Deep subsurface > Groundwater | place...
AAAATGGTCATACAGGATTCATGGGTCTGCCAGCCACATGGCCAACCAATGAATGGTATGTTTCGTTCTGGGTCAGATACCCAACATTTACTTCTACGGTGTCGCATGAAAATATAAAACTTTTTTATCCTAAATGGGATGGTGGCGACAGTCACTCGGCTTTTGATGATACAGGGCAAGGCTCTCTTTACCATTCTGAAAAATCAAATGGCGTATATGTGACTAACAGTAATTGGGTAAAGGTTGCTGGCATTAATAATGGTGCTTGGCATCATGTTGAATTTTACATGGATTTTGAAAAAGGTATTAGTAGATTTTGGTATGATGGCAATTTGGCGTGGGACAAAAATTGGGGACCTGGCACCTTTACAACGCCTGTCAAGATGTATTACTTCACTTTTGGTTCAATTGATGCTTCAGGTGACAGTATATTTAATCGCCAGTTTGACGAGATTGAGGTATGGGATGGAATGCCGGGAACATTAATCTGCACCGAATCCTGGACTTGCAGCGCTTGGACTAATTGGAATACTTGTACAAATAATTTACAATCTCACTCTCAAACTTGCATCGACGCCAATAGTTGTGGAACTACAACTTCCAAACCAATTACCACAGAATCGCAAGCTTGTACTTCAGTTACCACCTACAATCTCACTAATTTCACTCAACTGGTCACGGATTGGTTAAAAGCCATCGCTTCTTCTCCAGCGGATGTAAACAAAGATGGCAAGGTTAACTCGCAAGACTTGGGGATTATGATGAGCAATTGGCAAAACTAGTTTTTTTTGAAATAGATATAATAAAAGGCATCCGAGTCGCGACACGGACGCCTTAATTGATTGTAAGAGGATAATCATCCCACTACGATGGATATGATGGCAGTAAAGTTACCAAAACTATCCTCCCTAAACAGTATGTCCACGCTTTTGTGCTTTTCGTAGACAGACATTGCTTTAGAAGAAGCGATAATATATCGTTTCCCTCCTTTTTTTGCTGGAATTTTAATTTTTTTGATAACCTTTAATTTTTTTACTTTTACTTCCCCCTCTTTGGACAATGTGCTTCCCCCCAATTTTACTTTGCTATTTTTTAGCAAATTTCCCCCTTCCCCAAGTGTAGATTATATGGCATTTGGTTAAAAATGTCAAGCAGGCAGCGAGTTGCACAAAAAACAATAGCAGTGTAAAATTGATAGGTAATTAAATAAGCGAAAAATAATGGACGAAATAAAAGAAGAAGTTGCTTCTCAGGCGCCTCAGTCTTCTCAGGTGTCGGGAGTCAAAAAAATGTTAGCAAAATGTAAATGTGGTAACAGGCAACATATTATTGCCGGCGTTGTAATCCTGGCTCTAATTATCGCAGCAGGCGTGTATTTTTATAAAACCAAAAAAACTGATGTTGGACTTGAAGGCGCTAAAACCAAGGTTGCGGATTTTGTAAATGGTAATTTGTTGCCACCGGGAATGAAAGCGGAAGTTAAAGAAGCAGTGAAAGAAAGTGATTTATATAAAGTTACTATTATGGTAGGAGAACAGGAGGTCGCTACATATCTGACATTGGATGGCAAGAAATTTTTTCCGGAAGGGATGGACACGACAGTAGAGAAAAAAGAAGTTGCTCAAGCAGAACCGGACAAAGAAATTCCAAAGACTGACAAGCCGGTCGTGGATTTGTATGTGATGAGTTTTTGTCCTTTTGGCAATAAATCAGAGGATACGATGAAACCGGTCTATGACTTGTTAAAAAATAAGGTTGATTTCAATTTCCATTACATCGTGAGCTCAAACGGCGATGAAATCCAATCATTACATGGTCCAAAAGAGGTGGAACAAAATGAACGGGAAGTTTGTGTTCTGAAAAATTATGGAAAAGACAAGTGGTTCGGATTTGTAACCTATGTTAACAAAAATTGTGGTAGCGATGGTGCGTGTTGGGAAGCTGGCGCAAAGGCCTGGGGCATAAATGCGGCCAAGATAACTGCTTGCGTAAAAACCGAAGGTGTTTCTTTGATGAAAGAAAACGAGAAAGTTTCCGGCGAGGCAGGCGCTCAGGGATCACCAACGATGGCAATTAATGGTGTGACTAATAAAACAGTTTACCAATATGGAAATTCTGAAGGCTATAAACAAGTGATTTGCTCGGCTTTTAACACTGCACCGAAAGAATGCGATAAGGTGTTGGCTTCAGCGGCAGCCACTGACAGCACCGCACCAGCTAGTTGTGACACAGCTCCAGCTGCAAACTAAACAAAAGGTGATAAAAACCGCTCTCGCCAAAAATCGAAGCGGTTTTTATTTTGTGCTATAATCTAAATATGGATAATCAAATAATAGACATCTTGATAATCTTTGGGGCGAAGCAGCTACTTTTTTTGATAGCCTTATTTTTGATAGTTTGGTTTTTCCGCCAATCGAAAAAAATGCGCCAGGAAATTTTTCTTTTTGCAATGATTGTTTTGCCATTGACTTATGCGGTAGCAAAAATAGGCAGTTTATTATATTTTGACGCACGACCATTTGTGGTTGGAAATTTTATTCCGCTTTTTTCGCACATTCCCGACAACGGGTTTCCATCTGATCACACTTTGCTGGCCGGTGCTTTGGCGGTTATCACATTTTTTTATAATAAAAAAACAGGCTTGATATTTTTTCTCCTGTCTTTTTTAGTCGGAGCATCTCGCGTGATGGCCGGCGTGCATCATTGGATGGATGTTTTTGGTAGCTTGGTGATTGCGCTGGTTATGGCATATTTGATTCAAAAATTCGTACTGCCATTTTTGCTGGAAACCAAAGCATATAAAAAGTATTTTGTTTAAACATATGGATTTTGCAAAAATTATCCAAGATGGAGAAGATCTGATCAATAAATATTGGCCTATTTATATTAATTGGTTGACCTTGAAATTAGAAAATTATAGTTCTTTTGGAATATTATCTTTTGCGGTGGTTGTCGTCTTTATTCTCGTGTCGTATGTCTGGTTTAGAAATCGGGATTAAGGCTCTGTAACAAAATAACTTATACGATTTCGCACTCATCTTCACATCATCTTTGTTTTAAAAAATTCTCAGAGTATCCCGATACACTTTCAAATTTTTTAAAACAAATCTGACGCAAATCTAAGCACGAACTTGCACAACTTATTTTGTTACAGAGCCTTAAAATCATTTGAATTGATTCTTCTTTCTGATTGTAATATAATCAAAAGAATCAATTATTTAAGTACCCGCAAGGGGAAGATTTTTGCATTTACAGTTAACTTTATGGATAAAATTATTATTAAAGGCGCCAGAGAACATAATTTAAAAAATGTTGATCTGGAATTGCCAAGAGACAAATTCATCGTTTTCACTGGCATTAGCGGTTCAGGTAAGAGCACGCTGGCTTTTGATACGATTTTTGCCGAAGGCCAGCGAAGATATTTGGAGAGTTTGTCGTCCTATGCGCGGCAATTTTTGGGACAGATGGACAAGCCGGATGTCGATTATATTGAAGGTTTGTCGCCGGCGATTTCTATTTCGCAAAAAGCGGCTTCGCAAAATCCGCGTTCGACTGTTGGCACGGTGACGGAAATCCATGATTATTTGCGCTTGCTCTATGCCAAAATTGGAATTTCACATTGTCCTGTTTGTAATCGGGAAATTACGAAACTATCGATTGATGAAATTGTGGATAGAGTCATCGGTACCAGCGAAAACCAAGAAATTGAGATTTTGGCGCCGATAGTGCGGCAGAGAAAAGGTGAATATTCCACGCTACTAGAAGAAATGTGGAAGCGCGGTTTTTCCAAAGCATATGTGAATGGAGAAAAAATCGAATTGTCTTCGAAGGTTGATATAAAATTGGCGCGCTATAAAAAACATAACATTGATATTGTTATTGATACAGTCGTAATAAACGATGATAATATTTCGCGAATTTTTGAGGATGTGGAGAAAGCGCTCAGATTGGCGGAAGGTTTAGTAAAAATTAATTTTCAGGGAAACGCGCAAGAGCTAAGCTCTAGCCAGGTAATTACTCCTCAAGAGCTTAGCTCTCGAGGAGGTAAGAAATCCAAAAAACAATCACAAACAATAGTTTATAACCAAAAATTTTCTTGTCCGGTGCATGAGATTGAATTTCCGGATTTGGAACCGCGTCTGTTTTCTTTTAATTCGCCGTTTGGCGTGTGTCCGGCTTGCGAAGGTTTGGGCGTTAAAAAAGAAATTGACGCGGATTTGGTCATGCCAGACAAGACCAAAACGATTGCGGAAGGCGGACTGATGCCGTGGAATTTTAAGAAAAATAATTATTATGGCGGGGTGCTTTTGTCAGTCTGCAAACATTTTCATATTTCCGACAATGTGCGTCTCAAGGACTTGCCGGAGCGAAAATTGAATATTCTTTTGTATGGTGATTCAGAAGCGACGGATATGATTTCGGAAGATGAAGTGCCCGCCTCGACTCGCGGAGACGATCGCTCGTCGACGCGAGGCTGGGAAGAGGTGCCGATTCGGGTGCGGGCTAAGACGGGCACTACTTGGTCGTTTTCGATGAACTGGCGCGGAGTGACGGGTTTTTTGCAAGACCGCTATTTCAAAACGGAATCTGATGCTGTGCGCGAAGGCGTGGAAAAATATATGTCACAAAATCCGTGTTCAACTTGCAAGGGCAAGCGATATAAACCGGAAGTGCTTTTGGTGACGGTGGGCGAAAGGAACATCGCGCAGGTTTCCGATGTGAGTGTTTCAGATTCGTTGCGTTTTTTTGAAGAATTAAAAATTAACAAAACTGAAGAATTGATTGCCGGGCGAATTTTGAAAGAAATCAAAGCGCGGTTGGGCTTTTTGGAAAATGTCGGTCTGGGTTATTTAACCTTGTCGCGTTCGGCGGCCACCTTGGCCGGTGGAGAGGCGCAAAGAATCCGCTTGGCTTCACAAATTGGTTCTCAGCTAGTTGGTGTTTTATATATTTTGGACGAACCATCCATCGGACTGCATGCGCGGGACAACACGAAGCTTTTGCAGACACTTTTGCAATTGCGGGACATCGGCAACACTTTGATCGTGATTGAACACGATGAAGAAACGATGCGAGCGGCAGATTTTTTGGTGGACATTGGTCCGGGAGCCGGGAGACTGGGCGGCGAAATTGTGGCGCAGGGGACGCCGGAGGAAGTGATGAAAAATAAAAAATCTTTGACGGCCAAATATTTGAACGGCGAACTTTCTATTGAGGTACCAGTGGCACGGCGATCAATGAAAAACAAAAAGTGGTTGGTGGTGCGCGGGGCACGGGAAAATAATTTGAAGCAAGTGACGGTGGAATTTCCGCTGAAAGTTTTCACAGTGGTGACAGGCGTTTCCGGTTCGGGCAAATCTACCTTGGTAGAAGATATTTTATATAAAGCGTTGTCCAATAAATTGATGCATTCTTTGGAAAGACCTGGCAAGCATTCGGAAATTGTCGGTTTGCAGCATGTGGACAAAGTGATTATGATCGACCAATCGCCAATTGGACGGACACCGCGTTCCAATCCGGCCACTTACACCGGACTTTTCACGCCGATTCGCGAATTGTTCGCTTCTACGCGTGGCGCCAAGATCAAGGGCTATGGACCGGGTAGATTTTCTTTTAATGTTCGTGGCGGTCGCTGTGATAATTGCCAAGGCGAGGGCTATAATAAAATTGAAATGCAATTTATGCCGGATGTCTATTTGCCGTGTGATGTCTGTAAAGGCAAAAGATATAATCGGGAAACTTTGGAAGTGCGATATAAAGAAAAAAACATTGCAGAGGTTTTGGAAATGACTGTTTCGGAGGCCAAAGATTTTTTCCAAAATTTTCACGATATTTTTGACAAATTGGCGGTGCTGGAAAATGTCGGTTTGGGCTATATTCATTTAGGACAATCGGCCACGACGCTTTCCGGCGGAGAAGCCCAGCGAATCAAATTGGCCACAGAGCTCTCGCGCCGAGCGACTGGCAACACGATGTATATTCTGGATGAGCCGACCACTGGACTGCATTTTGACGATATCAAGAAGCTCCTAGTCGTCCTTAATCGCTTGGTGGATGCCGGCAACACGGTGATTGTCATTGAACATAATATGGATGTCATAAAAACGGCCGATTGGATCATTGATCTGGGCCCGGAAGGCGGGGATCAAGGTGGGCGGGTGATTGTGACTGGCGAACCGGAAGAAGTGATTAAATATCACAAAGAAAGTTATACGGCGAAATATCTAAAAGAATTTCTGAACCATTGAGTAGGTATATGCCATAGTATATACTGGAGTATATACTATGGTATGTATTTTTAAATTTATGGAAGTATCAAGTTTAAAAAATCAAATAGCTGAATTTCCGCAATCGCCCGGGGTGTATATTTTTCGTGATGGGAAAGGCAAGATTGTTTATATTGGCAAAGCGACGAATTTGAAAAGTCGGGTTTCTTCATATTTCAGAGCCGATTCGAACCTACGAAATAGTGCGAATCTACGAATGATGAGTAGGCCGATTGAGGAAATGATTCATCAGGTGGCAGATATAAAAATTATTGAAACTGATTCAGTTTTGGAGGCGTTAATTTTGGAATCTAATTTAATCAAGAAGCATCAGCCGAAATATAATGTAAAAGAAAAAGATGACAAGTCATTTAGCTACTTCGTAATAACACGAGAAGAATTTCCAATAATATTTATTGCGCGAGCGACAGATTTGAGGGATGAATTTCCAATTTCCAATTTCCAATTTCCAAACAAATCTCAATTTCCAATTTCCAAAAACAAAAATTCAAAATTGTATGATAAAATTTTTGGGCCGTACACTAGTAAAAAACAAATGGAAATTGCCTTGAAAATTATTCGCAAGATTTTTCCGTTTCATTCAAATAGGCAAAAGACAGAAAAAGGTTGTTTGGATTTTCAACTGGGACGCTGTCCTGGGCCGTATGTCGGGGCGATTTCCAAAAGGGATTATGCTAAGAATATTCGCGGGATTCAGATGATCTTGGAAGGCAAGAAAAAAAGTTTGCTGGTGAAATTGGAAAAAGAAATGCAAAGATTTGCCAAGAAAGAAGAATTTGAAAAAGCTGGAGAAATTTGCAATAAAATTTTCGCGTTACAGCACATTCAAGATGTGTCCTTGATTTCGAAAGAAAAAGAGGAGTTACGAGTTACGGGTTACCTGCCTACCGGACAGGCAGGCGAGTTATGCGATATGCGAATCGAGACCTACGATATTTCCAACATCTCCGGACAACATGCGGTGGGTTCAATGGTCGTGTTTGAAAATGATCAGCCGAATAAAAAAGAATATCGCAAATTCAAAATAAAAACTGTGGATGGCGCGAATGATGTCGCCATGATGCAAGAGGTTTTGCTGCGGCGCTTTAATAATTCATGGACGCAGCCAGATTTGATCCTGCTCGACGGTGGGCAAGGACATCTTAATATGGCAGAAAAACTTTTGCAGGAACTTGGGTTTGTTATTCCACTAGTGGCGGTGGCGAAAGGACCAAGCCGGAAAAATCTCAAAATCCAAATGACAAATGACAAACAAAATCCATCCGCCGCGGCGGACAAAATCCAAAAAAATATTCAAGCAATTATTAAAGACAAAAACTTAGTCAAAAATATCATGGATGAAGCGCATCGGTTTGCGATTGGCTATCATCGAAAGCTCCGAAAAGAGGCTTTCGGGACTAAATAGGGGCAGGCCTTTACCCCGAAACCAAAAAAGGATAAATAAAAGCAAAAATCTTCCCATATATTTATAAAAATTCTTAGTATATCTTCTTCTTAAAATATTGTTTTAATTTTTGGTTAAAAATCCTTTTTTGGTGTGGGGGAGTTTACAAAGCCAAAAAAATGCTCTAAAATGTCTACTTAGAATATTAACTTCCTACTTTTTATAAATATGATGAAGCCAACAGTAAAGGACAGAAACAAGATTATTATCCGTGGAGCAAGGGTAAATAACCTAAAAAACATCGATATTGATGTGCCGAGAGACCAATTGGTGGTGGTGACAGGCTTGTCCGGATCGGGCAAATCATCACTGGCTTTTGATGTCATTTATGCCGAAGGCAACCGCCGATATTTGGAAGGGATGTCTTCCTATGTGCGACAATTTTTGGATGTCGGAGCCAAACCGGATGTGGACAAAGTGGAAAATTTGAGCCCGACCATTTCCATTGACCAGAAAAGTTTGAGCCGCAGTCCGCGTTCCACAGTGGGGACTTTGACGGAAATATATGATTATTTGCGCGTGATGTTTGCCAAAATTGGCGCTCCGCATTGTTCCAAGTGCGGCGCCGTAATGACTCGCAAAAGCAATCAGGAAATGCTGGATGAAATTTCCGGTTTGCCAGACAAGACGCAGGTTGCAATTCTGGCTAAAATAAAAGAAGCGAATAAAAACTCGAAAGATATTTTGCGCAGCATCAGTCAATTGGGCTATGTCCGAGTGCGTTTTAATGGCAAAATTATGCTGGTGAGTGATGCTTTGCTGATTGCCAGCGAACAAATTGAAAGCGAGATTGAAGTGGTGGTGGATAGAGTATTAATTAAGCAAAAAAATCCGGACACAGAAAGAATTTTAGACTCAATTGAAACGGCTTTGAAAGTCGGCAATGGTTCTATCATAGTTTCCATTGATAATCGGGAGGATCGATTTTATAACAAAGATTTCGTTTGTCATGTTTGCAACATTCGCATCGGAGAAATAACTCCGCGCCATTTTTCTTTCAATAGTCCTGAAGGGGCTTGCGCGCATTGTTCCGGTTTGGGAATAACCAAAGAGGTGGATATGGATCTGGTGATGCCGAACAAAAATCTGACGCTTTCAGAAGGCGCAATTTTACCGTGGAGCAAATCCAATGGTCGTACGGGTGGACAAGGCAATTATATTAATATTTTAGAAGTGCTGGGCAAAGAGTATGGTTTTTCAGTGAATGTTCCGGTGAAAAAACTTTCCGAGGAGGCTCTGCGAATTATTTTTTATGGTCCGGAAAAAAAGGAAATTTTGCTGGAGCAGAGAAATGATATGGGCGGCATGAAAGAAGTGCGAGTCATCTTTGAAGGTGTGATACCGAGTTTGAAGAAAAAATATCAGGAGGTCACTTCGGATTATGTGCGGAGCGATTTGGAAAAATATATGCTGGAAAAAATATGTCCAGCTTGCGAAGGGCAAAGATTGAAGGATGAATTTTTGTCGGTGATGATTGATGAAAAATCAATCGCGGACATTGTGAATATGGATTTGGGAAAGTTTGTGGTGTTTTTAAATAGCATCCAAGAAAATAACAAGCTTGAAAAATCTAAAAGAAACATCGCGGCGTCTTTGGTCAAGGAAATGCGCTTGAAAGCTGAGGCGCTCATTAATGTCGGCTTGGAATATTTGTCGCTTTCTCGCGGTGCCAATTCTATTTCTGGCGGCGAGGCGCAGAGAATCCGGTTGGCTACGCAAATTGGATCAGAACTAATGGGCATCACTTATGTTTTGGATGAACCGTCCATTGGACTGCACAATCGCGATACGGAAAAACTGATTCATACTATGCGCTTATTGCAAGAGGCCGGCAATTCTTTAATTGTGGTGGAGCATGATGAGGATATAATCCGCAAAGCTGATTGGATAATCGATATGGGGCCGGGTGCTGGAGAGGAAGGCGGGGAGATTATTTTTCAGGGAGATTTTAAAAAACTTTTAAGTTCAAAAACTTCTACGGCGCAATATTTGAATGGCAAGAAAAAAGTGGCAGAGAAGAAATCGTTTCGCAAGGGTCATAAAAAATCAATTGAGATTATCGGCGCGCGCGCGCATAATTTAAAAAATATTGATGTGGAAATTCCGCTGGGTAAATTCGTTTCCATCACGGGCGTTTCCGGATCAGGCAAATCAACTTTGGTTTCCGATATTCTGGCTAAAGCTTTGTCAAAACATTTTTTCAATGCTAAAAGTACGCCGGGAGAGCATAAAAAAATAACCGGACTCAGTAATGTCGATAAAGTTATTAATATTAATCAAACACCGATTGGACGAACATCAAGATCAAACACGGCGACTTATACCGGAGTTTTCTCCTTGATCCGTGATTTATTTGTTTCAACGGAAGAAGCCAAAAACCGAGCCTACACGCCGAGTCGCTTCAGTTTCAATATGAAAGGCGGACGATGCGAGGTTTGTCAGGGCGATGGAACAAAAAAGATTGAAATGCATCTTTTGCCGGATATGTATGTCAAATGTGAGGCTTGCGCGGGAACGAGATATAATAAAAAAACTTTGGATGTGGAATATCAGGGCGTGAATATCGCGGAGGTGTTGGATATGAGTGTTTACTATGCTCTGCATTTCTTTAAAAAATCGCCGCTCATTGTGGAAAAGTTGCGGATATTGGAACAGGTTGGCTTGGGCTATTTGAAGCTAGGGCAAAGCGCGACCAATCTTTCCGGCGGTGAAGCGCAGAGAATCAAATTGGCCACCGAGCTTTCTAGAAAATCGACGGGCAAGACATTATATATTTTAGATGAACCGACGATTGGTTTACATTTTGATGATGTGAAAAGACTCCTGGGTGTTCTGGACGCGCTGGTGGACAAGGGCAATTCTGTTTTAGTAGTCGAACATAATATTGATGTAATCCGCAATTCTGACTGGGTGATTGACATTGGGCCGGAAGGCGGTGACAAGGGTGGAGAGGTTGTCTATGCCGGCACGCCAGATAAATTGAGTAAGGTTAAACGCAGCTGGACAGGAAAATATTTGTAGGGAATTTTTAATTTCCAATTTTTAATTTTATAAATAAATAATAATTTTTAAATTTTTAAACCAATGTTGTTTAAGCGATGGTTTAGATATTAAAAATTAAGACATTATTTAAAAATTAAAAATTATAAAATTTATGTCAGATAATCTTTCTAAATATATACTGACTACGCTGGTCTATTACGATGTTATGGATTATCCGATGACAGTTTTTGAAGTTTGGAAATATCTAACGAAAATTTCTCCGGAAGTCGCGGAAAAATATTCATTGGCAGAAGTGATGAAAGAATTGGAGGAAGATAAATTAAAAAAAATCATTGAAGAATATCGCGGCTATTATTTTTTGAAAGGCTGCCTGCCCGCAACGCTTCGCTCGCCAGACACGCCGACGCAAGCCATGCGAGCTGGCGTAGCGATGCGGGCGGGAAGTGAGTTGGTTCCACAGAGAATCGAAAGAAACAAAATTGCTGAGAAAAAATTCAGAATCGTGCGCCAAGTTGTTTGGTGGCTGAGATTTGCGCCCTTTGCGCGCGGAGTGGCAGTGACCGGCCGCATGGCGATGAAAAACGCGGAGCATAAAAGCGATTTGGATTTGTTGATTATTTTGGAAAAAAACAGGATGTTTATTGGACGATTGTTGGTGACGCTTCTGGTGCATCTTTTGGGCAAAAGGAGACACGGCAACAAAATAAAAGATCGGATTTGCTTGAATCATTTTGTGGCTACAAAATGTTGCGTTTCCGGCCGGGATATTTTTGCCTCGCACGAGTATGCTTTTATGGTACCGATTTTTGGTGCCAAGGCTTTTCGGAAATTTCAAAAAAACAATCCTTGGATACAGGGCTTTAAAATTAACTTTGAACCAGCTGATGGAAATTTAAAAAAAATCTCAGACAGCCATGTGTCAAAATTTGTCAGAGAAAATTTGGAAAAAATCTTGCACGCTGATTTCATTGAGCAAAAAATGGAAAAGTGGCAACAAAAAAGAATCGCTAACAATCCAAAATCTAAGCAAGCAGGAGGAATAATTATTTGCAGTCCAGAAGAGCTAGCCTTTTGGCCGAACTTTGAAAATCAAGGGCCGAAAGTTTTTGATAGTTTTCAAGAGAGATTAGCAGAGTTGAGATAAAAAGTTATCCACACCCTACTCATTTTTTTTTGTTAAAAAGTGGTATAATAAAAGAGTTGGAGCTCATTTCAAATTATCTCCGCACTGTCATTCCCGACTTGATCGGGAATCTAGTGTACAAGCCAAAAATAGCAGACTAGATTCCAGTTTTCACGGGAATGACAAATGCACAAAGTTTTTGTTAAATTATGGCTTATATAAAAGACTAAGCAGGAGTTAATTAAAATCACCTATTGAAAAAATAAATAGTTTTTCCCAGAAGGTAATCCACCAGTTTGACTGGTGAGACTCGAATAGGTTTTACCGTTCCGGCAACCACAAAAAAAGACATAGCACTGTATAATGAAAGGATGGCTTGATGAGAGCCAA
>Ga0210049_1004450_pt1 | contig 12242 bp, 16 predicted proteins | sample CryGeyCG2014_300_2_FD_183964 | JGI IMG/M metagenome (GOLD analysis project Ga0210049, IMG submission 183964) | Groundwater microbial communities from aquifer - Crystal Geyser CG06_land_8/20/14_3.00 (SPAdes) (version 2) | ecosystem: Environmental > Aquatic > Deep subsurface > Groundwater | place...
CATATAGTGAACTTCAAAAATTAAGCCGTTACAAAAATAAAATTACGACGCCAATAAACGCAAGGACTGAAGCAAAGACTTTATGACTCAAATTTTTCTCCTTATATTTTTTATGCGACAGCCATAAAGAAAAAAATACTTTTAATGTAAGTATTGTTGACACTATCCCTATAGGAAGCAATTTGAAACTATAGCTTATTCCTATTAGTGAAAAGGCGGTTAAAAAACCAATGAATATGAGAAGTTTATTAATTTTTGTATTGTCTATTCTGTAAATGTTGTTTCTACCAAGTATGAGGAAAGAAATTATCAGTCCAATGGTAGTAAATAGGCTGAAAATAAAAAGTAAATGCTTCTACTGATGAAAATTGATGTTTCTGAAAGATATATGTTTGTGCAAGACTTAACAACACATTGATTATCAATGTTAGTGTTCCCCACATCCAAAAGTTATTATTCGGTATAACTAACCCTTCATCTAAAATGAAAAAGAACAATATTATGAAAGGAAGACTGGATAATCGGTAAAACATGTTCAATGAAAATTTTGAGATCGGAAGATCTTTCAGGTCTTTTAGATAAGAGAATTTTAGAGTGTAAGCTAATGTTGAAAAAAGCGTAATTGCCAAACCAACCATAAAATTATTTGATATTGTTTCGTACCGTTTTATTAAACAGTTTCGGCGGAAGACCGTATTTTTCCCAGTAAAAAATGGTTTCCTTTTTACCTATTTTTCTGTTAACGCTCTTGAGTTTTGATAATTCTGTAAGTCCTTTATTAAGTGTCTTTTTGTAGATCTTTTCGTGGCTATAAATAATATCAAGAACATTATTTTCACTTTTTTGGATTTCAGGATAATTGATTTTATACATAGAAATTACCCTGTTTATTAATTTTGGTAAATAATTTTCTACATTTAATTCGAGTATGTAAAACGATGATAGTAATTCTCTTACGAGGGTTCGAATTATTCTTCCTCTTTTATTTTTTGCCGGTACTATTTTTTCTTCTGCGAGAATAAAACAGAGAGTTTTTATGTGATCCATAATTATTTTTACATCCTCATTTAATTTTTGATTACCAAAAATTTTTAGTAGTGGAATAAAAAATTGGGTTTCATAAACATTATTTGTCCCTTCAACGATGGAGGCGCACCGCTCGAGGCCGACTACCGCCTCTGTCGATGGGTTCAAAAGGTTTGAAATTTTAGGTAGTCCGCTTAGGTCAATTGTCATAAAAAAATTCAACTTGCGGACCGCAAAGCTTTATATTGTCGCTAAATTTGACCCCCCCACCCTGAGTCCAAAAATTGGTATTTTTATCGCCATAGACAAGGTGTTTGCCTGCTGTTTTAGGAAGAAATTCTTTAAGGTTTTCTGGTAATTTGATTTCTTTGTCGCAAACAGTTTCCTTATCAAATGCCGTTATCCAAATTTTATTACTATCTATTTGTAAATTTTTTGTGAGGAAATTTCAGATATTAGACACTGTTTCTACTTCGTCGAAATTTCCGACTTCAAATGCCCCGGCCATTTCAAAAAAAGAAAGGTGAGTGTTATCTCCGACTTTATTTATGTCGAAATGCCTGACGCATTTTTGGATCAGGCATTCCTTAAGGGGCTTGATTTTTTTTGGAGATCTTATTTTCGGATCAAGCTGGATAAGTCCCGCACTCATATTAAATGAGGTGGGAAAAGCTGGATGAACAAGGGGGGCAGAAGGGATTATTTTGTAACCCAAAGCTTGATAATAATCCAGCCACTTTTGCCTTATGTCTATAGTATTTGACACAATGTGGCTAGAGAGGGACTTGGACCCTCACGAGGGTTTAACCTCATAGGTTTTTGAGACCTAAGCGTATACCATTCCGCCATCTAGCCTTAATCGGTATTTTACCAGATTGACAGAGAATTTGACACGGAGTAAGGTAAATTATGGTTAAAATGAAAACAATCAAAACAAAGTATGCAACAGAAAGTTTTGTTTGGGGACTTATTAATAAATTAGAAGAGAATATTGATAATAAGTTTGACAAGGCAGATGCAAAAGCAGAAAAGAGGCACAGTGAAGTCATGAATCATTTGGACGGTCTTGCAAAAGGATTTAAGAAATTTGATGAGGAACAAGTTATCTTATCCGCCCATTCTAAGGACCACACTGATAGAATAGAGAAACTTGAAAATACAGTTTACGCAACTTCTTAAATTACTTTAGCCAGAGGAATACGGCGGCAATCGTTATAACCTGTGTCAGAAGTCCCCAAAATGGGGGAGCATCCACCTGAATTGATTTTTGGAATTTAATCCACCTTTTTATATGTTCATTGTTTCTTACGTTTAAGAAAAAGTAGGGAGCTTCGATAAGGTCGGGAAGTACTGCGGCAAACGAAGAAAGAAAGACGTTTACAACCATCAGCATATTCGGTTGTCTAAATGCAATTGCACTCCCCAAGATTAGGGCTAAAGACGAATCGATTACTACAATAATCGTACTATTCTTGGTTGGTTTTCCGTATTTGTCGGTCTCGTAGTTTAGATGGGGGTTCCAGTGGGGAACTTTCTCTAAGACAAAATGGCTGGCAAAAGCTATTGGAATTGAAAGCAGGGGGTTTCCTAATTTTACCGCAATGGCAGCTCCCAAAAGTGCGTGAGGCGTTTCCAGCATGTAACTGAACATTATATAATATACACTACTGGTATGATAGTGAACTGGCTTATCAATTCGGCCGGTATAATACTCTTTTTGTTTCTTTTTTGGAAAAGGCTTAAGGATGACTATAGCTCAAATATAGTTTTTAGCGTATCATTTTTTGTCCTTTTGGGAACTTGCCTTGGATATTTAATATCTGCCTATTTTTTCCCGCGCTGGTTTTTTTGGTTTGAAGCCTTCGGGGCATTTTTGGGTTTTGCTGCCGGAATTATTAAGTTTAATACCCGTTTTTTTGAGACATATGAGGCTTTGTTTATATCTTTTATGCCTTGGATCACCTTGTTTTATTTGGCTGAACTTATTAAAAAACCAAGTTTGGGAATTGCTGTAGTTGCGTTTCTTAATTTTGGCCTTATTTTGCTTTTTGACTTTATCAGCATCCGCTATAAAAACTTTGCCTGGTATAAGTCCGGAAAGATTGGCCTTGCCGGACTTCTAACTTCGGGAGTATTTTTCCTAACCAGAGCAGCTATTGCAACATTGTTCCCTTCCGTGTTATCCTTTTCAGGTCGGAGTGAAATTGTTCTTTCAGGAGTGTGTGCTTTTACAATATTTCTTTTAATCTATAATTTATCTAAAGAGACTTAAAATGGGTACAAAATCAAAAGTTAAGTTTCCGGCAAACCTATTATTTCCGATAGGTAAACTTTTAAACTGGAGACTGAGCTCACTTGAAAAGAAAAAGAAGAGTATAGAAGAGGAAGATCCGTTTAAAGACACCGATAGACTTAACGATAATGCCTCTCCTGATACGGATGCCGCGGAACAATTTGGTCATGCCAGAAGCACTGCTTTGAAAAACGAACTTGCCAAAAAAATAGTTCAAACAAAAAAAGCTTTAACAGGCATAAAATACGGAACGTATGGAATTTGTGAAGATTGCGGCAAAATGATTGATACAGACAGACTGGTTGTCTATCCTGAGGCTACAAAGTGTATTTCCTGCGAGGAAAAAAGAGAAAAGTGAACCCGACAATTATTTTTGAGGATGAAAGTATTTTGGTTTTAAATAAACCATCGGGTTGGATTACAAATGATGCTTCAACCACGACCACCCAGCCGGTATTACAGACTTGGTTGAGGGAAAACCTTAAGTATCCGCTTATTGGGGATAGAGAACGAAGGGACGGAATTGTCCATAGATTGGATAAAGAAACAAGCGGACTTCTAATAATTGCAAAGACGATAAGTGCTTTTGAAAACTTGCAGAGTCAATTCAAGGAAAGAAAGGTTACAAAAACTTATATAGCTCTAACCCATGGGGAAATAGAACCAAAGGAAGGTGAGATCGTAGCTTCGGTAGGCAGACTTCCCTGGAGGCGTGAGCGTTTCGGGGTACTCCCGGGCGGCCGCGAAGCCATAACTAAATATAAAGTTATTTCATACCATTCACTGATCACTGATCACGGTTCACTGTTCACTCTTGTTGAGCTTTATCCTAAAACAGGAAGAACCCATCAAATCAGAATTCACCTGAAATTTATAGGCCATCCCATCGTCGGAGATTATTTCTACGCAGGCAGAAAAACGGCAAGAGAAGATAGGTTGTGGTGCCCAAGATTATTTCTTCATGCCAGTAAAATCTCATTTTTCCATCCTGAAACAGGAAAAGAACTAACTTTCGAATCAGAACTACCCAAGGACTTAAATTTAGTTTAAACTGAGGTTAATGCCCGAACCGGTTTTTTTATTGGTTATTTTAGTTTTGATTTTTGCTTCCCTTGGCGGATTTGTTGCAAAAAAATTTAAAGCCCAGCCCATTGTTGGATATCTAATTTCAGGAATTGTCTTAGGATCTTTTTTTCCGCAAGCCTCTTTAATATCGAAGCTATCCGAAATTGGGATAATTCTTCTTCTTTTCTCCTTAGGTTTGGAACTTTCTTTTTCGAAGTTAATTAAGGTTTTCAAAACCGCGTTTTTGGGAGGAGTCTTGCAGATTATTTTATTTTCTCTGGTTTCTTACCCTTTCTTTTTAAAAATCGGTTTTAATCCTACCTCTTCAATTGTTTTTGCTTTGTCTTTTTCTCTCTCTTCAACTGCGGTTGTTGTTAAGATCTTAGCCGATAGGGGAGAGACGGAAACGCAACATGGGGCAATTATGTCAGGCTGGCTTTTGGTTCAGGATTTGGCGGTAATCCCCGTGGTTATCTTTATTAATTCTTTAGGTGGCGGGGGAGGCTGGATCTTACAGTCTTTGGGATCTTTCTTAAAAGCTTTTTATGTAATTCTTAGCGCTGTTTTACTGGGAAGGCACGTAATTCCTTTTATCTTTCATAAGATTGCATCGGTTAATTCCCGCGAGCTTCTGGTAATATCTGCCCTGGGCTTCTCGGGAGCTGTTGCCTATTTAACTTCACTTTTAGGAATTTCACCGGCACTGGGAGCATTTTTAGCAGGTTTGGTTATTTCCGAGTCAATTGAAAATCATGCAGTACTGGGAGAAGTGAGACCCTTAAGAGATCTTTTCGTGGCCATATTTTTTGTAACTTTGGGCTTTTTAATTAAGCCTCTCATAATAATTCACAACTTTTGGCTGGTTATGGCGATTTTTACATTCACGATAGTTGCCAAATCGATTGTTAACTTTTTGGTTACCCAGTTTTTAGGCCATAGAGGCAAAACCGCGGTGTCAATTTCCATGGGGCTTTCCCAGGTGGGAGAGTTTTCATTTGTTATTTTTTCTCAAAGTCTGCTTAAGGGATTAATAAATTCCAATGATATTTCGATCGCAACAGGAGCCGTGCTTTTGACAATTATTGTCACTCCATATTTTTTCAGAAATGCAGTTTCCCTTTGGATATATCTTAAGAAGATTACTCAAAAAATCCCTTGGTTAAATAAATATTTTGTGGGAGGAGGGTTTAAAGATTTTGAGAAACCGGAGCTGACAGATCATATTGTCATTTGCGGCTACGGAAGGGTAGGGGGTTGGGTTGGACGCGCACTTTCCGAAACAAAGACTCCTTTTATTATTGTCGATTCATCTTTAGATGTTGTTTCCAATCTTAAAAAAGGCGGCCTTCCGGTTATTTTCGGAGACCCTGCTGAACCGGAAGTCTTGGAAGCAGCCGGTATCAGACGGGCAAAGGCGGTGATACTGGCAATTCCGGACAGAATCTCTCAGGAAATGTTAATTGCCTATGTGCAAACAGTTGCGCCTAACGTCAAAATAATTTCCAGAGTCCACCAGGATGAAGACTGGGAGAGGTTAAAAATTTTAAAGGTGGATAAAATTGTTCAGCCCGAATTTGAGGCGGCAATTGCTATCACCAAAAGTATTTTTATATCGATGGGTAAATCGAAAGAAGAAGTAGGAGAAAGACTCAAGAATTTAAGGATTTCAAGATCACTAAAATGAAGAGGCGAGTTGCAAGAAGAAGGAAAAAAGAAAACCGCGGTTGGTTAAAATGGATTATTGTTGGCGTTGGCCTTTTGCTGGTACTTATTGCAGCAGTATTTTTTCTTCGAACCAAATATTGGAATTCAAAAGGTAAACTGGCTGTTGTTATTGATAGGGGTCAGGATGTAGTTATTTATCTCTACGATTCTAAGGCAGATAGTCAAACTGATGTGGTTATTCCCGGTAATACCCAAGTTCTTGCAGCCTATGGGCTGGGTACCTGGAAACTGGGAAGTTTGTGGAAACTCGGGTCTGATGAAAAAATAGGGGGAAGTTTGATTACCAGAACCATTTCTATGAATCTTGGTCTCCCTGTTTTTGTTTGGTGGGACAACCTTTCGGTGGGGGATAAACTAAGGATTAGTCTATTTAGTCTTTTCAATCGAGGCAGCAAAGACACAATTTTCTTAAGCGAGACTGGTTCGCTCAAAAAAACCGTTTTTTTGGATGGAGAAAACGGATATTTAGTTAATAAGGATGTTCCTGAAGAAGTATCATCCCTGTTTTCGGATCAGGAAGAATTTGGGAGTTTTCTTAAAGCCAAAATAACCGATTCTACAGGAAGTTACGGTGTGGCCAATAAAGTTGGAAGAATTATCGAGACAATGGGTATCAAGGTTGCTTCTATTTCAAAAGATTCTGGATTTGAATCCGACTGCAAGGTTTCGGGCAAGAATAAAGAACTCATTAGGAAAGTTGCTTTGATATTAGGCTGCAGTCAGAGGGAAACTAAAGATTCAACTAGCTTTGATTTAGAGATATATCTTGGGAATCATCAATATTAGTTTTTTCTACGGGAAAAGAGGGAGTGTTTTTTGTTTTTTTTGATTTTTGAATTTCCTTGATAAACACTCTAATTCCTTTTTGGTCAATTGATTTTATAAATACCTGGTAAATGTTTCCCAAGGAAATTAAACGCCTTAGCCTTAGGGCCAAATCGTCAGGAAGCCTGCCTATGTACTTTCCGTCAATTGTGGTAAGAGAAACCCTGTGGGTATGGGCGGCAAGTTTTACCTCGTCGCAAACGTTTAAATTTCCGATAATTCTGGCATCTCCCAAGTTAAGCAGCGAGACAAGCTTGGTTTTACCCGACTCTTCAATAAATGAGGCAGTATTTGAGGGTTTTACCTCCGATGGACATTTTTCCTTAATCCCTTTCCATTTAGTCAAGTTTTTTAAGGCAATTGAATTGATGGGGTCTATTTTAATTATTTTTTGACAAAGGCTTTTAGCTTTTGCCGAATTTCCGCTTTCAAAATATGCCTTGGCTAATCTATTTAAAGTTTCGGTATCTGAGGGGTTGTCTTCAAGAATTTCTTTATTTACCTTGATTGCCTCTTTCCAGTTTCCTAATAGAGCCAACGATATGGATTTTTGGGCAAGATCTTGATTCATTTGTCAAGCGTTTATTTTAATGAAAGAAAATGATAAAATCAACCAGGTATATGAGCGGACACAGTCATTACTCAACAATTAAAAGGGCAAAAGAAGCCAACGATGCCCAAAGAGGTAAGATCTTTTCGAAATTTGCCAGGGAAATCGGAATTGTAGTCAGGGAAGGTGGGGGAGCAGACCCTGCCTTTAATTACAAACTTAGAATGGTTTTGGATAAGGCAAGGGCAGCCAACATGCCTAAAGAGAATATCGAAAGGGCCCTTCACCAAGTTCAGGGTAAACTGGAGGCGCTCGGGAAAATTACCTATGAAGGTTTCGGTCCGGGGAATATTTCGGTTATAGTCGAAGCGGCAACCGATAACAAAAACAGAACCAGCCAGGAAATAAAAAATCTATTTGAAAGGGGAGGGGGGAAAATGGCCGGTTCCGGAGCAGTTTCTTTTAATTTCGAAAACAAAGGTCTTTTGGTTGTTCAAAAAAATGATAAACCCGATGAACAAATGCTTAAAATGATTGATTTGGGGGTAGAGGATATTGATGAGACATCTGACGGTTTTGAGGTTTATACTCAACCCGATAAATTATATGAAGTAAAAGGGCAAATCGAGAGTGCCGGGTTTACGGTTATTTCAGCCGAGCTTTATATGAAGCCAAAAATGTTTCAGACGGTTGCAAATTCCGACGACGCCAAAAAAGCAATCGCCTTTATAGATTTATTAAATGATCATGACGATGTTCAGAATGTTTTTTCTAACTTGGATATCCCGGACAATCTACTGTGACTAAACGGAGAAAATTCTTAATTGCCTCATTTGTTCTTTCCTTGGGCTTTGTGGGTATCCAGTTTTTGGACAATCCGTATAAAATAGACGCTATTTTTGTGTTAAGTCTTGTTACCTCGATTCTTTTTTTATGGTCACTCTGGGAAGGAATAGGTAAAAACTCGACTCTTCTGACACTTATTCTTCCGGCATTTTTTACAGGAGGGGTTGGTGTTTTTTGGTTTCTCTTGCCATCAAATGTCTTTGCCAGACTGCCCATGATTATTTTTTATGGCTTAGGTATCTACGCGCTTTCTCTGACAATGAATGTTTTTACTGTTTCGGCGGTCAGGACCATTGCTCTATTAAGAGCGGCTAGAGGAGTCGGTTTTGTACTCACTTTGATTACTTTATTCCTCATTTACAATGCAATTCTTTCTTTAAAAATACCTTTTTGGGGAAGTGCCCCTTTAATTACCGCCTTATCCTTTCCGCTTTTTCTTCAGGGTTTCTGGACGATACCTTTGGATAAAAAAATATCAAAAGATCTTTTGATTCTTTCTCTTGTTTCAAGCTTGGTAGTAGGGGAGATTTCTGTAAGTTTATTTTTCTGGCCGGCCACGCTTGTTGTGGGCTCGATATTTTTAACGGTTGCGGTTTATATCCTATTGGGTTTGGGGCAAGCCAAACTTGAACAGAGGCTATTTAGGCAAACGGTAAGAGAATATTTGCTGGTAGGAATCTTAGTTTTTATAGGCATGTTTTTTGCTACCCACTGGGGCGGTTGAGAGTGGGGAAGTAGGGTGGTAGACACCACCCTACAAATTATAGGTTATAATTTTCACGATAAACTCCGCGAGTTTTCACGGATAAAGAAAACCCGAATGGTTCGACTGCGCTCACCATCCCGAGCGAAGCTGAGTGCTGATGTAGAATGATATAGTCAATAGGCACGAATAATTATCTTTTCCCCCAATCTTGAGTAATTGTGGATAATTAATTGTCGATTCGGGGAAGTCTGATTTATGCTCCAAAAAGTGCTAATCGATTGGTTTGCAGAAGATCTAAGAACGAGATATTTGGAGAGAAGATTAACAGGTAAGTATGATCCCTTCGATTAGACCCTTGTAAACGATTTGGTAAGGTCGGTTTTGGTTATTGGATTGGTAGTTGTTGACTTTCAGCAAACCGAGTATAATAAACCTTACACTCGGTTTCAGAGTTGGCTGAAAGGGTGGTATACTTAAGCTTAAACACGGGGGTGTTATTCCCTATTAAAAGTCTATGTCGGATAAGGAAAAAGTATTATTACCTCTTTTTGATGATTTTCTGCTTTATATCAAGACCCAAAATTATTCCGAAGAAACTGTTTATAACTATGAACGGGATTTAGAGACTTTTAACCAGTATTTGTCAAATCTTCCCGATGCCTCCCCCACTTCGTTTAAGAGGGTAAATAAAATGGTTATTAATCAATATAAAGCTTATTTAGCTTCACAAGATAGATTGACTTCAATAAAAAAGGAAAAAGGAGTGGTAAAACTCTCGTCGTACAGCATGAACAGAATGCTTTCCAGTCTTAGGTCATATTTAAAGTATCTGGTTGATGTTGATTATCCAATACCGGTTTCAGCTGAAGCGGTTAAGTTGGTTAAAACTGAAAAGAAACATGCTAAAGTAGCCGAATTTGACCAACTGGTAAAGCTTATTGAGGCTCCTTTGGTTTTAGAAAAAGATAAAAAAGTTGGTTTAAGAAATCATGTTATGCTTGAGGTTTTATTTTCAACGGGAATGCGTATTTCGGAACTTTGCAAGCTTAAAAGAAGTGATATTGACGGCACCGGCAGAATTTTCATTATGGGTAAAGGTAAAAAGGAGCGTTTTGTCTATCTGACACCTAGGGCCGCCAATTATCTGGAAAGATATCTTGAATTAAGAAAAGATAATCTACAAGGATTATTTATTCCTTATAGAGGATCCAATAGCCAGAAATCGGATAAGAAAATATCAACTAACTATTTGCAGTCCAAGATTAAAGAATACCGGGAGAAATTAAGAATCAATGTTCCCACTTCGGCTCATTCACTAAGGCACGGGTTTGCTACTTATTTGGCCGAGCAAGGCGCCTCTCCGGCCGCAATTCAGGTACTTTTGGGTCACGAATCGCTTAATACCACCACAAAGTATGTTCACTCGTCCGATAAATTTGCGGAAGAAACCCACCATAAATATCACCCCTTAAAACAATGAAGATTATAAAATATGATCCTTTATATATTTTAAATAATGTTGTTTTTCCCTGCGCTCAAGGTGTTTATTTAATTTCGGAAAGACCGGCTTTGGAAGGGGTCCATGCTGTTTTGTGTGCAAAGGAAATTGCCGGCATGCTTAATAGTAATAATTTAACATTATCGTTTTATGATAGAGAGAATTTTGAAACGCATAGCGAAGGATTGGCAATTATCTATTGTCAATAAACCGCCGGAAGATGAAAGAATATTAACCCCTGTTCACTATTGGCGGCAACCTGCCAAATTAGCCGATATTTATATCCGTTTAGCGGCGATGTTAAGCAATGTCGCACAATGTCATTGACTTCCCTCACTTAGTATCTTAGTATCTAATTACTAGTATCTTTTTAATATGCCCACCCCTATATCAAATAGTACTGAGATTGGAAAGAAAGCCGAAGAGTTTTTGGAATATCTTCAGGTTGAACGGGGCTCCTCTCCCCTAACCATCAGAAACTACCGACATTATTTAAGAAGATTTAATAATTGGCTGGAAAGTCAAAATATAAGACAAACTCTTAAGGATATAAATCAGGATATAGTTCGGGCTTATAGGGTTTATTTAGCCAATTTGGGACTGGGCAGAAATACTCAGGGTTATCACGCGATTGCCATACGAAGCTTTTTTAAATGGCTTATTAAGAATGATTATCAAGTCATGGCTCCCGACAAAATAGATCTTCCCAAAGTTACCGACAGACAAGTTAAGTTTCTTAGTGGAGAAATGGTTGATAGACTTCTTAACGCTCCAAGTCTTTCTACAATTCAAGGAAAGCGTGATAAAGCGATTTTGGAAGTCTTATTTTCCACAGGGCTCCGTGTTTCGGAGCTAACCAATTTAAATCGAGACAAAATCAATTTGGAAAGAGGGGAATTTGGGGTCATGGGCAAAGGCGGAAGAAGCCGTGTCGTTTTTCTTTCAACAAGAGCCGCCGAATGGCTGAAAAAATATCTTGACGAAAGGGATGATAAATATAATCCGGTTTTTATTCATCACCAAGGAAAATCAGATCCGACCACTCCCGATGAAAAAATGCGCCTCACTCCCCGATCGGTTCAAAGAATGCTTAAAAAATATGTCAGAAAAATCAAACTTCCGGTTGATGCCACGCCCCATGTTTTGAGACATTCTTTCGCGACAGATTTACTGATGGCGGGAGCAGATATCAGAAGCGTTCAGGAGATGCTGGGACATAAAAACATATCTACGACTCAAATCTATACCCATGTCACCAACAAACAATTAAGGGAGGTTCATCAGGCTTTTCATGGAAAGGGAGGAAATTAGACACCTAAAGTACTAAAGTACACCTCGGAGGTGTACCAAATTTGATTTGTTCCCAAGGGAATCCGCTTCTCCCGAAGTGGCCGTAGGCGGCAGTCTGGAGATAAATCGGCCGTTGTAAATTTAATCTTTCGATGATCGCCCGCGGCCGAAAATCAAAATTCTTTTTAACAAACGCCGTTAGGCTTTTGCCTTTTTCGTCTTTAACCTCGAGCATTAGGGGTTCGGCTTTACCGATTGCATAAGCGACGGAAACCAGACATTGTTTGGCCAAACCTTTGGCAACAATATTTTTGGCCACAAAGCGGCACATATAAGCTCCCGAACGGTCAACCTTGGTCGGGTCTTTGCCGGAAAAACAGCCACCGCCGTGGGGAATTAAACCTCCATAGGTATCAAC
>Ga0210049_1004451_pt1 | contig 12241 bp, 10 predicted proteins | sample CryGeyCG2014_300_2_FD_183964 | JGI IMG/M metagenome (GOLD analysis project Ga0210049, IMG submission 183964) | Groundwater microbial communities from aquifer - Crystal Geyser CG06_land_8/20/14_3.00 (SPAdes) (version 2) | ecosystem: Environmental > Aquatic > Deep subsurface > Groundwater | place...
CCTTGCTGGGTATATTTTATAGCATTGCCGATTAAATTTATCAGGACTTGTTTAAATCTTTCTGGATCTATCTTAATACTGGGCAGCTCTTTGGCTGGCGCTTGATACTCTAAATTTAGTTTCTTCTCATTGGCTTGTATTTTTAATTCTTTAACAGTATCAGTAATTATTGGTCCGACCGCAGTTAGCTGCAAATTCATGGTTAAGCGATTTTGCTCAATCCGGCTTACATTAAGCAAATCTTCAATTAAACTCGCCAACCTAGCAGCAGCATTTTGCACAATAAATAAATTTTCCTTAACTTTAGTATCTATCGCGCCAAATGAACCGTCTAAAATCAGAGAAACATACCCCCTGATGCCGGTTACCGGCGTTCTTAATTCATGAGATGCCATAGAGATAAATTCGTCTTTCATCTGATCAACTTCCTTGATTTTTTGATAGAGCAAAACATAATCCCACAACCGTACAGTGGCGGCTAAAAATAAAATTACTATTAAAACAGTAAGCACTAACAAATAAACCGACATGTTGCGGTTATAATTGGTCAGCTCGTCAACAATTTTAGAGGAAAGTTTAAGGGACAGCAAGGCCTTTTTGGTTCCGCCCGAATCAGCCAAAGGCAGAGCTACCAGCCAGAAACGATCACTATAATCAGAGCTGCTAAAAGTTTCGCTCTCCGGCAAGCTGGCTAAATTAAGCGAGTCAGTGGCTAAGCCGTCATTATCCGGCTGCGTCCAGGCAACCTGATAAAAATAGAAGGAAATTACTTTGTCTAAATCAGCCTGATGCAAAGCGGCGCTAACTTTAAAATTATCACCCTCCGGCACTAGAATAGATAAATCCTCTATCTCTGAATTTCTTTTTTTTAACTCATCTATCCTTGCCTGAATTGCCGCCCGATTGCCCAGGTCATCTCTTAGCGCTGAATAGATAGTTCGGCCAAAAGTCAAGGCTTGGCGCTGCAGGATAACATCAATACTGCGATTATATCTGCCAATAATCAAAATCGTATTAAGCACAATTAAAGTCGGAATTATAATGATTAAAATAATACCATAAGCCAACTGGACTGTTTCTCTGTTTTTTATGAAAAATTCCTTAAACTTCATAATTTAATAATTTTTTTCTGTTTGATGAAAAGCAAAAATAAGAACAAGCCGATGGTAATTACTAGGCCGGCGATAATATAATAAACTAGCAAACTTTTAGCTTCCGACGTTTGGCTGGGCAATGCCGGAGCCACAAAATCGCTGATTGAAACCGCCTTGGCTTCTTTAATAAAGAAAGACAAGGGGCTGCTTTTGGCTACAACTTTACCGGTATTATCATTAACCGCCAGATATACCTCATGCTCACCATCAGCTAAATGCTGGTTAAAATTATATTGCCAATTGCCATATTCGCCAGTTTTTACTGTTACTACTACGGGAACATCTGAATAAATATATAAAGCGACCACACTACCTGCTTCAGCTTGGCCGGAAAATTGATAATAATTAATTTCTCCCTCTTGGTTAGTCGCATTAGCAACTTGGCCGATAGTCATCTCTGGCGTTAATGCGCCTTCGGTCTTGGGCTGGCCTAAAACTTTATTGCCAGCAATTGCTTGGTCAATCGGCGCTAACTCCTCTGTTAATTTGCCCAAGCCAACAGGATTATAGCCATTGGTAAATTCAGCGCCGTCCAAATAGCCATCGCTATCAGTATCTTTACTGGTAGGATTGGTCCCCAGCCTTTTTTCCAGATCATCAGGCAAACCGTCCTGATCACTATCTATCATCAAGGCGACTGGCGCTGACTGAATTAAATTATCAGCCTCGTCAATAACTATGGCTTCTCTAGCGGCTAAAACCTTGAGTCCAACAGCATTGTTTTTAAGCGGCACCAGCTCTCCGCTGGATTTAACTTTTTCTTTAATCTTTTCCAGATTAGTTGATTCTGCGGTTAATTGCGAAATTTTATCTCTAAATCCTTGGTATTGTGTTTGTTTAGCTACAATATTTCCTAAATAACGATCCTTAATGGCATTTTTGCACTGCCAGTCGTCTTGGCCCAGACACTGAACTTGGGGAGAATATTTATTAAACATAAAATCTTGGCATTCCTTATCGTCAGTTATGCCAATCGCCAAACATTCTGGCGGACCGTATTTTTTAAACATCACTTTATCGCATTCCTGCCTGGTTTTGGTGTTTTGCTCACGGCATTCCGTGGGCAAACGCAGAGTAAATAAATAAGCTTCGCAAGCCGCCTGATCAATAATTTTATTTTTCTTGCATTCTTCCGGCAAATAAATAGTTTTCATAATCTTATCGCATTCCTTAAGCGTTTTAACGCCGGCTTTTTGGCATTCTATTGGATATTTATCAACTGGAATTTTTTCTTTGCCGCCATATTTTTCAAACATAAATTTTTTGCAGGCTTCAACCGTCTTAATGCCTGCTGCCAGACAGTCGGCTGGTGCATTTTTTCCAAAAATATACTTCTCGCAATCAGCCGGGTTGTATATTTTTGCCTCAAGACACTCTTGAGGCCCGTCTTTTTTGAAAAAAACTATCTTACATTCCTCTTCAGTAGTCGCGCCGGCAGTTTGGCAATCCTTTGGCAAGCGCGTTTTGGTTAGATATTTATCGCACTCTGCCTTATCAGTAATATTAACTTCTTTACATCTAAAAGATTCATCAGACCCTATCTCAAACGGCTGAAATCCTTTAAAATCTTCTGCCTTGAATTTATTGCGCCGGAAATAATTGCATTCCTCTTGGCCAGTTATCCCCTGATCACGGCATTCCACTGGCATAAAACTTGTTTGCAGATATTTATCGCACTCTGTTCTGTTATTTATTCCCTGACTGCGGCACTCCTGGGGAATCATTAAATAACTATTACATTCCTGCCGGCCAGTTATCCCCTGATCGCGGCATTCCTGGGGCAAGTTGATATTAAAAATAAATTGGGTACATTGTACTTGCGTTGTAGCGCCCCCCTCGCGACACTGGAGCGGCATAGTATTTTGATAGGTAAATTTATTGCAGGCTTCCTGGTCTAATATACCCTGCTGGCGGCACTGGGGCGGAATGGACATATATTTTTGGCACTCCTCGGCAGACAAATTTTTATCGCGGCAATCCGGCGGAATGGATATATATTTATCACATTCTGCGACGCTATTAATCCCCCTCTGGCGGCAGTCTGGCGGAATAGACAGGTAAAGTTTGCAATCCTCATAATTATTAATGCCCTGCTGCTGACAATCTGGCAAAATATCAGTTATTGGCTGCTTGGCCGTAACTAGCGACATAACTTGCCAGCATTCCTCTAAATTAGTGATCCCTTTTTGCCGGCATTCCTGCGGAATAGCCAGATAATTATTGCATTGCTCGCTGGTAGTAAAACCCTGGTCGCGGCATTCCGCTGAAAGCATTAAATAATTCTGGCAAGCTTTGGCAGTAGTGATATTTTTCGCTTTGCACTCTTCAGCTAAAACAGCGCTGCCATCAAGCGGCTGTTTGATAATTGTCTCGGCTATCGGCTGTTGAGTTGTTGTATTGATTATTGGCTGTTTAATTATTGTCTCTGTTGGCGAAATAATTTGCGTCGAAGTGAGCTCGCTGGCAGTATTTTTTAGGGCAATGCTAAAAGATTTAGCAACTTTAAGATCGCCTTTAAACACATAAGCGGTTACTGTGTAATATCCGTCTGTCATTTTGCTGGCAGCCCAAAAAAAGTGCCAATCAGTTAAGCTATCTTGAATGCCGCTAATAGTTTGAGATTGGGGCCCGCTAACAGTAAAATCAACTCTATCAACCGCTTGATTTAGATGAACTGAAACATTATGATCACCGCTTAACGGCGGCGCAAAAGCTTCAATCCAAGTTATTTCAATCGGCAATGAAGTCATTGAGTTAGCGCCTCTGCTACTGCTGTCGCTAATAATAGCGGAACTCCCGCCGCTGCCAGCGCTAGTGGTATTGTCTGGCGCGGTAGTTATTGAACCACCGCTAGTAGTTGCGCTGTCAATGGCTACCCGATAATTGGAATAGACTTCGCTGGCGATTAAAATATTATTTGAGCATAAGGCCAATAAAAAAGCCGACTGAAAAATTATTAAAAAAGCAAGAACTAAATATTTAAATAACCAATTGAACTTTTTTTTCTTAGCCATAAACATAAATTTATTATTATTTAATTATTACCCTGTAAATATTATACCATTTTTTACAATATTAACAAAATATGAAGAAGGCGACCCCGCACCTGCGGGGTCGCCTTCTTCTTTTAAATTATAAAAACATTAAAACTGCTCCAAAAATATCTTAGGATCTTTTTGCATATATTTTTATTTCATCTTTATAAATATACTTTTCTAAACGAGGGTTAACGCCGCCATAAGTTAATAAATCAACTTTTCTTTTTAAAACATCTTCCAGCTCAAATTTAATACCGATTAAATCTAAAAGGCTGTGTTTTTTATTTAATTCCACCAGCATATCTAGATCGCTTCCTTTTTTATCTTCGCCGCGCGCGAAAGAACCGAAAATAGACGCTTTAATTATGTCATTTTTTTTAAGAATTGGCAATATTTTCTCTTTAATTTCAGTTATTTTTTTCATCATAATATTAACGGATTTTTAAATCTCATAAAATTATATTAAATGGTTAATCAATGTGGTTTTTCCGGACTGGCGCGCCCCCACAATCGCTATAATTTCCGGCGCGCTTAAAAAGTCTAAAATTTTACCCTCTAAATTCCGCTTAATATACATAAATTTCAATGATTAGAACTAAAATTAAACTATGCTTTAATTATAGTGCCTAACAAAAATTTTGTCGATGCGCGGCTCGCGCTCCCTGAAAGATGTGAAAATAAACAAAAGTTATCCGCGAAAAAATTATTGTTTATTTGTTATTTACATTCTCAATAAACTTCTCCACCTTGTCTCTCGCTTCCGGATTAATTTCAGCTGATTTTTACTATTATTTATAAATTATTTGACTCATAAAATTATTTTGATTATTTTATCGCGAGAAAAACTTTATTATCCTAATATTTTGCCAACGCTATTACACAGATATGCCCAGCCAAAAATATTTCCTTTGCTTCTTTGCTGTTTTTCAGAACCGCCATAAACAACATAAGAATCTTTATAGCTTCCGCGCGATAAATTATTATAATATATTAATCCTTTAAAATACTCGCTTGTGATTGTCTGCCCTGATTTTATTTCAATCGGTATTAATTTGTCAGCCATTTCAATTAAAAGATCGATTTCATTTCCTGCTTTGTTTCTCCAAAAATAAACATTTGGCTCTCTCCCTTGATTATATCTATATTTAATAAATTCAGAAACTACAAAAGATTCAAAAATATTACCTTTTAGATAGTGGCCTTTAAGCTGTTTCTTATCCGATAGGCCAAGCAGGGAGCATAAAAGACCGGTGTCATAAAAATAAATTTTTGGCATCTTAATAACTCGCTTATTATAATTTTTATAATGCGGACGCAATAAATAAATAATAAAACTTGCTTCTAAAATTGACAGCCATGATTGCGCTGTTCTATGATTTATGCCGCAGTCTTCGGCTAATGAAGAAATATTTAACAGCTGGCCAGTCCTTGCGGCGCATAAATTTAAAAATCGCTTAAATTCGCTTAAATTCGCGATATTTTTTATTAAACGTACATCCCGCTCTACATAAGTTTGGGTATAATTCGTGTAATATCCGGCAATATCAATTTTTTGATCAAAGAGTTTTGGATAAAATCCTTTGAATAATAAATTATCTGCTTCGGTTTTATTAAATTTTATTTTTGCTGAAAATAATTCCGCCATAGAAAGAGGAAGCAACTTAAAAACAGCGACTCTGCCTGCTAATGATTGGCTGACACTTTCCATTAAAAGAAAATTTTGCGATCCGGTTAAAACATACAAGCCGTTTTTCTTTTTTTTGTCTGCTATAACCTGAATGTATGACATAAGCTCGGGCACCCGCTGAATTTCATCAATAATCAAACCGTCTTCATATTGCGCTAAAAATCCCTTTGGATCGCTTAACGCAAATTCCCTATTTTCTATATCTTCAAGATTGATATACGGCTTATTCGGAAATATATATTTTACTAATGTTGTTTTTCCCGATTGCCTCGGGCCTATTAGCGATATGATCGGATATTGCTTATAATACTCCAATATTTTTTTAGCGATAGCTCTTTTTATCATATTATTAGCATATAGCTATTGGACAATTTTGTCAATGGACTGCAAAAATTGTCCAATAACCGCAGGAAGCGTGACGCGCTTAAAACGGCTAAAATTCCGCCAGCGCGGCTTATTGTTTATTCTATTTATTATGCGCATTCTCAATAAACTTCTCCGCCTTGTTTATCGCTTCCGGATTAATTTCAGCTGATTTTTCAGCATATTCTATAACTTATCCAACTCTTTTATTGTTTCAGAAATAAGGCAGTCTTTGGTCCATGTTTTTTTGCTCTCGTCCAAAATCTCGCCTAATCCTTGAAGAATATTTTTGGAGCTATAATTTTTAGCTATAAAATCTTTTATGTAATCAAGAAACTCGCCTAATGTTTTATTTGTTCTTTCTTGTATTAATTCTTTATTAAGCGGATACCCTGACTTTAAAAAATAATAAACATCAAAAAGATCCCTGGACGCTAAAGCTTTTCTCTCGCTTAAAGCCACTAGCTTGTTAGAAAGCATTGTTTTTTTATCAGCAATTTTTATTTCAACGCCTAAAAGCCAAACGGTTTGATAACTGTTATTTTTCCAAACTCTTTTATTAAACTCCACTTTAATATTGGGGTAGTTTGCCTCGTAGTCCAACAAAAAGAAAAGCGTGAATTTTTTATCCCTGAATTCTTTAACTGCGCCATGCTTGCGCAAAATAATCTTTAAAATATCAATCTCTTTTTCGCTTAATTTTTCTAAAAGATCAAAATCCAAATCAAGAGACATTCGGGGCAGATTATAAAACATCATGGCCGCAGTGCCGCCTTTAAAAGCCACTTTACCGTCTAAATGCTTAACAATGTCCATTAAAATTTCCATTAAAATGCTTTTATGCCTGTTGGTGTCAAATCTTTTTTGGGTCATAATTTTAAATCTTTTACTTTTTTTTGGACACTCAATGGATAACTTCGCGCGAGTTTATTTAAATATGTTTTATTTATTTTTTCCCAATCGTCTATATTGGCGGCAACTCCAAAATAAAATAAATCGAGCAACGCCCTTTCCGGACTTGCAACGGATATATTATTTTTTGAATCAACGCCTTCTAAATTATAAAACAATGTTTTTTTCATTGCTTGATATTTATAAATCCTGCCCCCAACTTCTTTTTGATAGTTTAAAAGAGAAACTGACTGCGCGGTATCGCTCACTTGAAAACAAGCGCCCCAAAAAAACAAAGCGGAGTTAAAGGAAACATAAGAAGGTGAAATAATTAAGTTGGCTAATTCGTAAATGTTATATTCCTCATTGAGTGCGTAATATCCTTTTGCTAATTTCAAAATTAAATTTTTTGCCACCATCCTTTTGGCAATGATAACCGTATTCCTGGGATTTTCCTGCCATAAGCTTTGAAAGTCTTTGGCGCGAAAAACCGTTTTTTTGCTTTCAATAAGAACTTTAAGCCTTTGAGAAAGATTTTTTGCCATATTATTATAGGTATAAGTATACAAAACTGTATACTTCTATTATATATTACATCTAAAACTCCTGTCAACCCCATTAGATGCAAATCTATTATTTAAACCTCTAAGAGGTCAGAAGACCTCTTAGAGGTAAAAGACTTGCCTCTACTAAACTATTATAAACAAATCAAAATAAAGGGCTAAAAACTTTCAACGCTCAACTGTAGGGGCAATTCATGAATTGCCCCTACTATTATAAACAAATCAAAATAAAATTATAAAAACATTAAAACTGCTCCTTAATATTATGGAGCAGTAAATTTATTTTAAATTTTTTCCCAAGAAACTTTTACTTTAGCGTCTCTGGCGGCTTCTTTAACAAAAAGCAACCCCCCGCCCTGCAAATGCGGGGTGGGGGGCTCTTTTGTATTTCAATCAAATCAATAATGACTTAATTTTATTTTTTATTGTAGGCGTCATTTATCATATTAACGAACCCTTCATAGCCTTTTAAAGTTTCTGGGGAATTAACTTTAATTATATTAATCTGCTCTACGGCGGCCTCAACATTACCAGACAAATAATAAACTTGAGCTAAATCTAAGTAATAGTCGTAGCGCTTGGGTTCAGTTTTAATTAATTCTAAATAATACGGTATAACTTCTTGATATTTTTTACCGTCCAATAAATAAGTAATTATTTTCTTTAAACCGCCAAAATCGCTATAACCCGGCTGCTTAATTCCCTCTTTATATAATTCTTCGGCCAGCGCCGGCTCGTCTTTATAAATACCAGCCATAAACATTATTTTTGCGCCGCCGTACCAAGGCATTTGCTTAACTAAATCTTCTAATATAGCGCGAGCCTTTTCTTTCTCGCTCTTTTTAGAATACAAATTATATAATAAATAATAAGGTTCCACTCTGCCTGGGCTTAATTTTTTTGATTCTAAAAGCAAGCTCTCGGCTTCGTCTAATTCTTTTATGTCGCCATAATTATTTAAAATCAATTGGCCAAGATACATTTTCGTTTTTATATCAAGCGGGTAATTAATTGAGGCGAATTTTAATTTTTCCCGGGTTAGCTCATAGTAATTTTCCTTAGTCTGGGCATTAGCGCCGCTCTCGCTTTCCAGAACATATAGCATTTTATTTAATTGAACCGCGGCTTCTACGCTGCCGAATTTATAATTCAGGGCTTGTTTAAAATTTTCATAAGAGCGAAAAGTATCGGCTAAAACATAATAGTAGCCCACATAAATCGCTCGGTTGATTTTAAGCGGCAAATAAACCAGCTTATAAAAAACAAAAATATTCGCGATAATCAAAATAATAAAAATCCGATTAAACGCCTTATTATTAAGAAGAGGTTCAACCTCCAAATTGGAGGTTGAACCTCCTGGCGTAAAACCGATCAAACCGACCAGGAAAAAATACAAAAATGAAGTGTTTAAAGTGTCAAAAACAAAAAAATTATGAATCGCGTAAGCGATGAGCAAGCTGAATAATACCGCGAATTTATAATAATCTTCCCGCCGGTTTTTAAATAATGAATAAAATAAATAAAATAAAATCGCTAAGTAGGCCGTTAATCCGAAAATCCCTCCGGTCATGAGCTGATCTAGGTAAACATTATGTGTGCGGTCAAACCAATTTTCCGAAATATCCGGCCGATAATATTTATTGTAAATTATGTCAAAATTTTCCATGCCCACGCCGAGCACGGGATGAAATTTAAAATCATTTAAAGCCATTTGCCAGACTAATAAGCGATTAATAACCGTGCCATCTTTGCTTGAAATCGTAGCGATTCTTCTAATAAATTCTACATTTGAATCAGCTAGTTTATTTCTAAAAATAAAAAAACAGGAAAAAATTACAGCTAAAATAATTATTATAGCGAAAGAACTTCTTCTGGCTTTCCCAGACAAATAAACAGTGTTTAAAATTAAAAAAACCAATACGCCTAAGACTAGGCCCAGAATTGCACCGCGGGTTGAAGTGAGCATTAGCACTATTAAATTCAAGCCAGTGGCTATTAAAGCGAAATATTTATAATTTTTTCTAGCATCATTAAAATAATAATAAATTCCTAACCCGATGGCGATTAATAAATAGCCGGCTAAAAAAGCTGCGTTGCCGATAGTTGAAGTTGCGCGGCCGATGCCGGCTTCAAACACCGGTAAAATATTGAATTTTTGCGCTAAGCCGTAAAGCGAAACTATGACGCTGGCAATTAAAATCAGCCGGACATAAAACAGCCAATCTTTCTTTTCTTTTAAAAAAATTAGAAGCAAAAATAAATAAACCGCTAAATAAATCAAGCTAACTATGCCTTCCATTCTTTCAAAATCCGACCAAAAACTTTTATAAAAATCTAATCCAAAAATAGCGGCTATAAGCTGAATCAAGAAAAAAATTATAACTAACGCCAAGGCCCAATTAAAGCGCGGCCGATATTTTTTAAAATTCAAAGCTAAGAGGAGTAAATACAAGCTCAAGCCGAATTGCAGGATTAGACGGAAAAAAACCGTTTTAGTTATAATAAAAGGAAAATAAAAGCCATTAATAAAAATCAGCGCCAAAAAAGGAACGGCATAGAGCAAAATTCTTGCATATTTTTCCAATTTTAGTTCCAGCATGTATCTAGACTGTCATTCCGGCCTCCGAGCCGGAATCCAGGTTTAAGCGCTAATAATAAGTTTCTGGATTGCGGCTCGGAGGCCGCAATGACAAAAATATTTTATTCCCTCGCAATGACAATTATTTATTATTTCCCCATTCCTTCAATCTTCCTCTCAATCGCGGCTTTATTGCCCGGCTGTTTTGTTATTAATTCTTGATAAATTTTAATGGCTTCTTTATACCTTTTCTCTCCAGCCAACCATTCAGCATAAGCGTCTAAAACCAAAGTATCGCTTTCCAGGCTTTGTTTTATGGTTTCCAGCCCCAGTTTATAGGTTGCTTCAACATTCACGGCATCGCCCACTGTTTTATAATAATCAGCCAATTTTACATAACTTTCCGGAATGTATTTATTTAACTCAATGGCTTTTTTATAAGCCATTTCCGCGCTTTTATAAGCTTTCATCTTCAGTAAAACATCGGCAAAATTCTGCCAGGTAACTCTGGCCTGGCTTTCTAAATTTAGAGACTCTAAATAAGCGTTATAAGCTTCGCGGTAATTACCTAAATATTTCTGATAAATCGCCAGGTTATTATAATCAGCCAGCCTTTGCTCTTTATCTTTAGCCGTAATTAAATCGGCTTTAATTTCTCCTACTTTTTTTTCAAATTGAGCGCGAACTTCCGCGTCAAGCTTAACCTGCTCGCCATTAATTAAACTTTTTTCATCGTCAAGCAGAACAAAACCGGTGGTAAAGGCGATTTTTTCATTTTGCTTATCGCTGTTATTTTTAGAATTTTTTTCGTAATACCAAAAACCGGCGGCGGCAATTACTATTAAACAAATAATAATTATAATTTTGTATTTTTTTAACATAAATTTCTATAAAATATCAAAAATTGCCCCCTTAAATATGCGGGGCAATAAAATTATTTTAATAATATTTCAATTTCTTTTTTTAAATCCGGTAAATCTTCCTTAATTGTCTTCCAAATTTCTTGTTTGTCAACTCCAAAATATTCATGAATTAAATTATTTCTCATACCGGCCATTTTTCCCCAAGGAATATAGGGAGTGTTCGCCCTTATACTTTTCGGTAAATTTTTAGTCGCTTCCCCGATTATTTCAATATTTCTGACGACCGCATCAATAATCTGCCGATTTGAATAAAACTTATATTCGCTAACGCCTTTTATATATTCTTCTATCGTGGCGATACTATCCAGAATATGCTTTAAAAATACCTTAGGATCTTTTCTCATAAATTTTTACTTCATCTTTATAAATATACTCTTTTAGAAGCGGATTAATCGCGTTATAAGTTAATAAATCAACTTTTTTTCCTAGAATCTTTTCCAACTCATATTTCAGCCCGATCCGATGAAACATTCCTTTAGGTTCATTAAACTCCACCAGCATATCTAGATCGCTTCCTTTTTTATCTTCGCCACGGGCGAAAGAACCGAAAATAGACGCTTTAATTACATCATTTTTTTTCAGTATTGGTAATATTTTCTCTTTAATTTCAGTTATTTTTTTCATCATAATATTAACGGATTTTTAAATCTCATAAATTATATTAAAAGTAATATATGTTACTTTTTTTATTATCTGCCGTGGTTACATCGTATCAAAAAATTAAGGGCATGTCAAAAAATATTAACAAAATTAATAAAGGGCTGAAAACTTTCAACCCTCAACTGTCCTTATTCTTTTAATCCTCAACTGTAGGGGCAATTCATGAATTGCCCCTACTTAATATTATATTTAAACCTCTATTTAAACCTCTAAGAGGTCAGAAGACCTCTTAGAGGTAAAAGACTTGCCTCTACTAAACTATTATAAACAAATCAAAATAAAGGGCTAAAAACTTTCAACGCTCAACTGTAGGGGCAATTCATGAATTGCCCCTACTATTATAAACAAATCAAAATAAAATTATAAAAACATTAAAACTGCTCC
>Ga0210049_1004457_pt1 | contig 12239 bp, 8 predicted proteins | sample CryGeyCG2014_300_2_FD_183964 | JGI IMG/M metagenome (GOLD analysis project Ga0210049, IMG submission 183964) | Groundwater microbial communities from aquifer - Crystal Geyser CG06_land_8/20/14_3.00 (SPAdes) (version 2) | ecosystem: Environmental > Aquatic > Deep subsurface > Groundwater | place...
AATGCTGTGGGATGCGATGAAGGTTTCCGAACCATCCTTTGCCCGCGTGTGGGATAACAACGAGGACGCGGTCTATGACAATTTATAACCAGGGGGATGCGCAGTTAGTTCCCTATCCGTTTACCGAAGTTCATAGGGTGCCATTGTATTGTGTTTGGGGTTTGACAAGTGTGCTACAATATATGTGTCACATAAACGTTTCACCATCTAATATCCTAAACTGTTTCGGCCTATCAAAAGGCAAATAGATTTCCAGTAGGATCGTGAATAATCCGTTTTCGAAAAACAGGTGGCAATATGTCACAAGAAAAATCTGACATCTTCAAACGAATGTTATTGCTCCTTAATGCAATGGCTATTATTTGGGGTGCGAGTGAATTCTTGGCATCATTCATTCGTCAAAATACCCTTCTTTTAGCTGGAATTATCATTATTGTTGTGGTTGTGGCATGGGCTTTATCGAAACTATCCAAGCCATCAACGGTGGAGCGTTTGAACGTTATTTTATTGGGTGGCATCTTTTTTCTTGGTGTGATTTCCGGTATTTGGTTGGGCGTCGTATTAAGCAATGCTCAGATCAAACCGATTCAAGTGGAAATTCTTGAGCCACAAGACAGCGCGGTAATAAGAGATAACCGCTTCCTTGTAAGTGGTACAGTTAGTGACCCGCATGCCATTGTGTTTGTATCAGTACGTCCTTTTGCGACATTAGATTATTGGATACAACAGCGTGCGACAGTTGATAATTCTGGAAATTGGCAAGTCAATGCGTATTTTGGCGAAGACATGAAGGGGAGTGGAGAGAATTTTGAAATTACTGCTTTAGCCACCCATGAGAATTTTATCGTTACCTGGTTAACTGGAAACATATTAAAGGCGGGAAAAACCGATGAAATTCCGAATGATACTAACCTTTCAAATATTGTGAACATAAAGCGAGAACCTTGAAACAACAGGAATTCATTGGTATCTGCTATGAATATCCACCCGATGAATCTCGGATTGGAAATCCGACTTACGCAGTGCCTCTGAGTATGCAGGTAATCACAGAAATTCTATAGTGCCTGTTGGATAAGACAACCCCGTTCGTTTTATGTAAGGAGAATATCATGAGACAACGAACTTTATTTTCTCTCAAATTCATTATTGTTGTAACCATCGTCATATCTCTCAACTTAGCGGGATGTGCAAGTAATATGCTATCTGCGACGTTTGATGAAAGTGCAACAGTAGTTCGAAATTGGGGAGAGGCTTGCATCAAAGGGAATTTCGATAAGGCTGAAACGAAAGTTAGCATAGAGAATTATGGCACTCAAGAGACATGTCAGTATTTGGCTAGCACTACTGATAATTTAGAGATAATCGCTATCGAGGACAGAGGCTCTCTGATCAATTCAGGAAAATTAATTATGTATGTTGAGAATATGTCTGATGGTGGGTATATCAAGATTGAAGTTGGGCTTGCCAATAGTGAACGCGGTCCTGTTATCTATAATGTGTATTGTTCAAGTTGCAGATAAGACCAAGATAATCTATCGGGAAACTGAAAAGCGATAACATCGTATCCAACTTACCGCCCTCACCGCCGCCGGGGCCGCGATGGCAGGTTGCGTCCCCCTGCGCGATGCGCTGACCCCAACGCCGACACCTTCCCGCTGCCAACCCCCAAAAACAGGAATGGTGTGGAGGATTTCATGGTTCATCTCCATAAATTATGGAGCAGTCTCAAGCCACTCACCCAACCCAATGATTGGGTTGCGGAAAGCGTACAGAATAACCTGTTCACTTAATCGAATGTCCTCCAAACCAGGATCGCGATCGGGGCTGTAATCGTTCTTTGAAATGGCGGTATAAATTTTCGTTATCTCAGTAACATAATTAGCCGCGCTGGCGCCTCCGTGGTCTCGTAGCCAATTAACGCTCTTGTCGCGCAATTCAGGTTTTTTATCCAGGTCCGATAATTTGTCGCGTAAGATCAAAAACAAACCATCCCCACCTGAACCCGCTCTTTGCTTCGACGTTGTTTCGATAAAAGTGAGATCATCAGAAGTGATGTTGATCTGTTCAAGAATTGACTTCGTTTCACCAGATGAAATGGCGTCCAAACAATATTGTTCTGCCCTTGAGAACTGAAGGACAATTTCGTACAGGTTCCTGGGATATTGCCGCACAACAGAAATAGACTCGGTTAGCGCCCGCAGACCCCATGAATCTAGATCTTTGTCAATCACGGCATGAATCCGGCCCAAGATATCGCGCTTCTCAGATGACCAGAGTTGAAGGCGATCGGAAAGAATCTCTTGAAATTGATGCTCCAACTCTTCTTTGATATCTGCGTTAATATTCTTGCGTCCATCGGATGTCATCCACGAACCTCCCGTGCGACTTAACGTTTTTTGCGGATCATATAGACGCACAGGGATTGCAATGCTGATTCGAGCAGGATCTTCCTTGCTTACCGAAATGCCAGCCAGCCATTGATTGGTGAGACATCGCACATCTCCAGGAATACTGGCAAGCGCGGCGATTAAACTCTTTTTATCTTTTTGTTTCGGCAGAATCGTCTCGCCGCCCAAATATACCTCGGGGAGGCCGCCATCATCCATGCCCTCATGCCCAAAAACAAAAACCTGCCCAAGGGGAACATTAATATGCCCGGCGCGACGAAAACTCTCCACAAAAAATGTATCGCGGATAAGATTAAAATTCACATCAAGATCTACTTCGAAGATCGGCCGCTGAGGCGGCGTAGTTGGAATCTTCTGAGCTACTTTAACAGGAATTTCTTTCGACCATTCATCCAATAGATTTTTGATTTCGGCGTTCCGCGCTTTAATGGAATCGCGTAGCGCATTCTCTTCTTTTTCGCGACCGGTCATGACACGTCCATGGCGATCAAGCAGGCTGTTGCGCTTAGATTCGGCGCTAAATTTTTGGCTATAAAGCTCGGTTAATTGCCCAATTAATTCATCAAGGTTTTTTGCAGACATAAGAACTCCTTTAGTGATTTTGGATTCCATTCCAGGCGTCCCAAACTAGTAACGCCAGAAAAACAAAAAGCCCGATAAAAGCCGGAGAATAATCCACAATAAATTTATGCAGTGGACTTGAAGTATTGCTAAGCGTCAGCCAATAACGTTTTACCATAGCAACCGCGCCTCCAGCCCCTGTGGAAAATAGCAAAAATAGCAAGAACTTTAACCCGTCAGCAGCCCATTCTGCTAAAATGTTGGCCATGAATTCGCCAAACCAATTAGAAAACAAGCCTATTATCATTATCCCAAGCACCATTACTGCATCTAATATCGCCGCAATCAAAGACATACAAAAGACTACATCTAATTTGAGCATTTTTAATGCTAAGATTAGAATAAAAATAAACGCCACTGACCAGAAAGCTACTGCTGTATGCTGGCTGATCAAACCACCGCTTCCTAGTGATGGGGTTGATGTAGGCGTAGGTGTAGGTGTAGGTGTGTCTGTTATTATTGTTGGAGTGATAGTAGATTTGATGCACTTATACATAAAGTGAACCGGATTCGCAAGTGGTCGCTTGCTACTTATTTGCGAAACAGATTCTTTGTCAAACTCCCAATATATTAAGCTGGAATCTGGAGCATCATTGTTTTTATACCGATGCCCATCCTCATCACCAATCCGGAGTGATTCATCCGATGACACTAATGAAATGATCCTCAATTCTTCAACCTCTGATGGAAAACTATCACTAAATTTTTGACCACTCTCAATTTCGCTAAAATAGACTGCTTGGTTTCCATCCCGATAAAGGTACCTCTGATCGCTGTAAATCTTCAGCATTCTCCCCCAAATATCTCTTTCATAACGATAGCCAAGATAAACCTCCGAATCCTGATCTAATGCTTCAATAAAATTGGTTTCCCACTTATTTTGCCAAAAGTCATTAAATGTAAAAACAGCTATAGGGATGCCTGATGGAGCCCAAGCCTCCGCCGATTTTTTCAACAATTCATCAATACTTGTCGATGTTGAATCAAACCCCAACAACTCACCTTGCGTCAATAAAACGACAAGTGCATTTTCGGCACTGCTTGGATTCTGATCGAATTTCCACTTGATATAGTTCAAGGTTACAGGGAGATCTTCTACTCGATCATATAATTTGAGAAGCTTGGGCGCGATATTGTTGCTCAAATCATCTAGATCATTATCGGTATCGTGCAGTCCCGGGATTCCGATTGTATAGTTATAAGATGATTTAGATGGCCATAGCAGTATTGTGTGTTCTGTTCCAAAATGTAAAGGATCTGTTTCTCCAAAGGCGGTACTATACCCATAAACATAGATGTATGGGGCGGTATCTGTCAGCCAGCCATAACCAGCAGCAAATTCAACAATAGTGCTTAACATCGAAAGACGCGTATGTCCATCCGGATCATCGTGATTGGCAGATTGGCTTTGATCAATCAAAATGTATAAGCGAACAAGCTTGCCTGGCTCCGCTTTCCCTGGTCTGGCGCACGGCAAAGTGTCATCTTGCGCTTTGACCTGGCTGGAAAAGGATAAAGGCATTAGCATCCCAAACAATAGTAATAACCATACCCAACGGTCTTTTCGATCCTTCAACTTTTGCTCCCTGCCACTTTTTTGCACCATAATCAATCCATCCTACGCAGTGTTAGTATTAATGTTGCGCCGCAGGAATCTCAATTTCTTTTTGCTCAAGCCTTGTTTGATTCTGGCGCTGTTGTACAGCATACTGATAGCGATATTGTTTCTCTTTTTTCATAAACCAATTCGCTATAAGGATTAGGGCGCTCAAAACCAAAAGAATAATCCCTGTAACATTCATCCCAAAACCGGACAAACTTTTCGCAGTATCTCCCAAAAACGATTGGATTAGTGGCGCAAATTCTGCGCTAAACTGGCTTGTCATCAATCTCAATAAGGATGGCAAGGCCACATCCAAAAACAGCTGTAGAACATAACTAAATAAAAGTTTAACAACAAAACCTGCCACAAATAACTTAGCCAACCAAACAGCCAATCGGTCGCTAAATGTTGGGCGGAATGCCTTTATGAAATCATTCCACTGTTTAATTCGAACCAGGAAATCCTGATAGGGTCTCTTTTCAGCCAAGGCTTTTTGGCCAAGCCACCAATCCGGGAGAGAAAGCAAAAGCCATAAAACAAGCCATGCTCCCACGCACTCAAGCAATAATCGAAACGGTCCAGTGCCTGGGATCGGAAATGCCACAGAAACTCCCCAAAGCTGTATGTTAGCAATGAGTTCCTGCCCAATACGATGGGAAGCAATACCAATACCAGGGAAAAAGAAGATCGCAACCACCACCACCAAACTAATCCATGCCATGACAACCTCTTTGCTCTGCGATCATGCCCACTCAATCACGCCGCGCACACAGCCAATTTCGTTTGTCTGTCGCGAAATGATAACATGCGCATCTTTCGGCCAATATTCGCTGTTGCTACCGGTCGCACCGCCAAGCGGCGCCTGGTCGGATACTGAAATCAGGGTGAACAATGAGTAATGTTTAACATCACCACCGAGCGGGTGCGCGTGTTGATACAGCCAGTTCCATTTAAGTCCCGATTTAAGGTTTTCATTTTTATCAGCCAATGCGTAACTCGTTAATAAATGGGGCTTGAATTCCAAGGATGCAAACTGATCGCTTAATTTTTGAAGAGAAACAACAATCGTACGAGCCAATTTGGGTTTCTCCAGCAAAGGCAGAACGTTGGTAACAACAAAACCCGTTTCGGCTTTCTCGTATTTCCCGTCGCTTCGCTGAGATGCGGCAGTGTTGGCACTGCGTTTCGCTTCTGATTTCCAACTCAGCACCGTTTTCGAAGATTCAGGGTCGTCCCAAACGTAAGCAGTCTCGCCTGCCAGGGCTTTCCACTCGTATTCTTCATTCACCAAGACCGGGCGAGTGCCCAGAACTTGTTCGTATGCCATCACACGATAGGTGACGCCATCTTCCCTGGCATCGCCCTGCTTCGAATAATGCATACACTCCTGCGAAACCCGCAGATTTTCTTCTTCAAATTCATGGGCCAATTCAGATATAAGTTTCTGAATATCTGGCAGGCGCGCCGCAACACGCAAGCGGTAATCCTGCATGACCCTGGCCGCAAACGACAATACGCGCTTGGAAAAGCAAGCGTTAATCTCCGCGCGAACCCACATCAACATCCGGCGATCTTTTAGCCGCCAATAAACCAGTTGCCCTACTCCTATAGTGATTAAGGCAATCGCAGACAATGTAAAAATGGATACCTGATTCCAATTGACAAAAAGTTCCAAAGCGCCTATCAGCAACGGCCACGCTACGATCAGTTTCAGAAAAACCCCAATAGGGGAAATAATTTTGGCATGAAACCGCCTGTAACGATTAACAGCTTCATTGATAGTGGACAGATCCGAACGCGCAGAGGCCGCAGAAAATTTTTCACCATCCATTCCGGCAGGCTCCACCGGTTTATCATCATATAGAAATATCGGTGAGCGTGTCAATTTTTCTTCAAATAACGTTGAAAAATACCCAGCCGCACGAAAACCCTGAGGCCATTTTTCAATCATGTCCAATGGAAATAATTTGCCGGTATATCCGCGTCGTTCAATTAGCGCAATCAAGATATCCAATAAATTTCCATACTCCTGACTGGCCGGCTCCCGTAAATCCAATTTAAACCGAGAAAACAGATCTTGATAGTTCACCGCCAGCAAATCTTCCAACTGGCTAGTGTCAGGCAAGGGGACATTCTGGAATAAATCCACAAACTGACCCCAACCAAACTTCAACCAGCCCCAAAAACGCTGGTAGAAAGGCCACGTTTTAGGAATGAAAGAGGTCTCGTACTTCTCGTTCAACCACCACGCTGGTTTTCCCTGAAACAAATCCATCGCAACCCTGGAGCTTGGGGAAAGGTAACACCCCTTACCCAAGCTTTTGTTCCGTAATACGCCCGGTTCCGGTTTTGACTTATTTTCTATTGTCTGGGCATCATAGTCATCAAAAGCAGTATCAATTTTCCACCCAATCGATTCGGCGGTTGTTTTTATGCCTCTTAGTAAATTACTGTGAAATTCCTTGCGCTTTTCCTCCCCCAAACCATCCAACATTTTTTTCTGATCATCACTCAGGGATTCAGGCACGAGGGAATTGGTGAATTGGCTCAAAACATCAGAGGCGAACCGTTCCCGAATCGCCTGAACATCAGTCAAGATCGCCGAAACTCCCAGTGATATCCATCTCACATTCTTTTTCTTTTTCCCAACTGCCAATTCAATAAAACGCCCAAACTCGGACGTGGACAAGGACAGAATCACGTTTTGGCAAACTTGCAAAACGTGCTCATGGGAAACCTGCGCACCACCCCAGGCCTTTTTTCCGATGCAGAACCGGGGCCAGAATACCTGGATTTTCTCCAAGTCCAAAGTAGGCTCCCCCAGAATTAACAAAGCCATTGTAAAGGCGACTCTTTCGCTAACATTGCTGGATGTAACCGCAGACGCCAACTTGTTTAGCCATTCAGCCATCCCATCCTGAGTAGTATCATCAATTCTACATACAACCAGCAGTTGAATTTTCATTGGATGATCGTCATCTGGCATATGAGCAACATAACCCCCATCCACTAATTCCTGCCAATACCCAAGTTCCAACAGAGGCGCGATCGCCTCCTGAATTTGGCCGGGCTTAACGACCTGCAATGGATCCAATGCTGGCGCCCATCGGACAATATCTTTTGCCAGGACAAGATCCAAACGACGGTTGACGCCCTTCTGCAACTGCTCCAAATCATTTCCCAATCCACATGGAAGAATTAGTGTAGGAGCAAGGTAGATATTGGCGCTATGAAGCCAGTCTTTTACAACGAAGATCCTGGCATCATCAGGGGTTGGTAAAGTCAATGGTCACCTCCACTGACTGACGCACCTTGAGAATGACATTAGTAGCGTCACCGATTACATCAGGCGGTAATATGATGCGATAGAAATTCCTTACATAGCCGATCAAACTCTGAAATTGATTTGCAACCGATTCGAAATCCTCTGCATAATAGAAATCACAACCTGTGGTAAGCAATCTCAACGAGTTGGCATCCACTTTACTGGTAATTCCAACTGTGCAGATATCCACCCCTTGTTCAGTCGCTTGACGAGCAATTTCGCGAGACTTGGTAGCATTATCGCCCTCCAAGTGCCGGCTATCATTATCCTGCCCGTCCGTCATGACAACCAAAAAACGATTTTCCGTCGTACAAGACTGGGCAGCAACCAATCCCTCCAGTACACCATCCCACAAAGCCGTCAAATTTCCACTTCCATTGATAACATTGGGGTTTAATGGATCGGTGGAAGGGGCCTGTTGGATGGCGACTTCGCTTCGACCGGCAAATGAGACAAGTCCTAATTGGTCACCGGGTTTCCGAAAATCATTTAATTTTTGAATAGCAGCCCGGATATCGTTCAGACCAGAGTAAATAGTTCCGGAGTTGTCAGCCACAACAATTACGCAGACCGGGTCGTCACCCTGCCTGCTCTCAACCTGCAAAGGCACGGAATCGCCATTAATCGTCACGGAAAAATCGTTAGCCGATAAACCAAGCAGAGGTTGATTTTGTTCCAACACGCGGACATCGATTATTGTACGCGTGACGCTAATTTGCTGTCGAATAACTTCCACCTGGATGGTGGGCGTTGGAACAGGTGAAGCCTGGATTAATTCGGCTGAGCATTTTTCGCTTAAGCGTTTTTGGCGTTCACTAATTGCATAGAACAGAGTGTCCTCGTTGGCCAATACCAATGCTTCCTGAAGCTGAAGGTCAGTGGATTCACACGCCACTTTCTTGTCTGTGATCGACAACATTGGCAAAGCGTCTATATTCCTGCCTGCCTTCTGGTACAGTACAGCACTTAGCTCTTCAGAACATTCATCCGAGCAAGCCTGTGGCAATAAGGCTTTTGAAACATCCTCAATGCAAGTCCGGGCGACATCCTCCGCACCATCCAATTTTCCTGTACCTCGCAAGGCTTTTGCCAAACTTGCCTTTTGGCAAGCATCGGGATTGCAATAAACAGCCTGCACCTGGGGCTGGTTGCCGAGAATCCCGCCCACAACCGAGGTAATTACCAAGACACCTACAAGCAAAGTGATCACGGAAACCACCTGGGAAACCGGGGAATCATTCCGTGTGACAATTACATACAACAGTCCAATAAATGTGCCTATACCTGCACAAATGTAAAGTAAGAGATCCTGCAAGTGCGGACACGAAGCATCAAGGAAAAGCCAGTTTTTGCTGATCCACACTGACGCCAATCCGCTGCCCAAAATCAAGAATAGCCAGAGTTTTCGTTGAGAGATTCTTTCCATGGGATATTCCTGATCAGCTCTTATCGCTCGAGTACAGTTTATAGAATTGACCTATCTTGGCAATTTCATCGTCGGTCAAACCAATTTTTCTTAGTGCATGTGTGTAGAGCGCCTCACCACCTGCACCTGACACAACAATTTGGAATTGTCCAGACGGCAAATTGGGTTCGGGTTTCTTTTGCCAATTAGCCAAAGCCTTTCTAACCTGAGCCAATAAAGGCGTTAATAGGAATGCTGTGGCAGACACCGTATCCCCATCGGTCTGGTTGATGGAAACGCCATGGAAAGCCAAAACGTAAAGACCAATTGTGCCAAATTCCGTAAAGATGTACCTATATGGAATATTATCCTCTTCTGCACGCGCTCTCAGTTTAGCCTGTAAAACGCGATCAACCTGAGGCAGAATTCGATAATGGAACTCGAGCGTGGGATTGGGAGATGTTGCCTGCCACCACTGTCCTTCATACTCTTCATCATTCTCACCGAGCATATGGCCCATGTTCGTAGCCAGCACATTCTGAATATCCACAATATCTGCGCTGGATTTCAACCCTAATACGCTTCGCAGGCCATCTTCCGTCAAGCCAGTGGCGCCGCGCAAAACCTCCGAACGGAACTGGTCAGTATCGCCCTTGCGCACGGCATCCCGGAGCAATCGCAACCAGGTTCTGCGAGAAAGCTGATCCAAAACATGGTAAAGTTCGGCGGCACGTACAATGTCGGTTGATCCGGAACCAATGGTATTTTTAGCAATTTCATATTCCTCGGAGGCCTTCTTGTAGACCTCACGCGTTTCCGCCAACTCTTTCACCAACAACCGGGAAGCGGATTTCTCCAAATCCAACAACCGGTTAACCTGCACCAGTGTTTTTAAAAAGCCGCCCAGTAAACTGCAAGCCTTCTTTGCTTTTGCATCACTTCCGGCGAACGGATCGAAACCATGGAAAATTTTGGAAATTTGCTCAGCCTGCAGCAACAGGCTGGCAATCAAACCCGTGCTTACGACAGATCGCTCCTTAAAATCTACTCCCAACAAGGAAGATGCCCAGCCTTTCACGCGGTGTGCATCATTTATTTGCGTAAACCATTCTGCATCTTCCGAGAGGGAAGCCGGGACAATGAGCGGCACAGAAACTCGCTGGATGCCATTGCCATTGTCATTGCCGCCAGACGATAATTCATCCACGCGAAATTCCACTTGAAGGTGATCCATATCAAACTCCAACAAGTCGCGCATGGAGTTCTTGAAAGTTGTCACCAACTCTTCCACCTTCCCAATATCCTTGGGCGTTCCTGTGTGACGATAAGCAGGAAACACCCAGCCCTTTCCAATATGATCCAATACATATTTACTATTGGATACATCGCTAACCCGTTCTTCCAATCCCATGGAAGAAAATTGGGGTTGAGGCTTTCCCTCAATATACTTGCGCTGATAATTGGGGGCAATCAAATCAGATAACTTGGCCACCAATTGTTTGAGAGTTTCAAAATATTTCTGATTATTGCCAAAATCGCGTCCCCAGTAACCCGTACGTACAAGAACAATATTTGCACCGGAGTTATTCACCACCAATTTTTCAAGATCATCCTGCAAATCCTGCAACATAATGGATTTACAGGCCATTTCAACTATTTCACCCCGAACTCTCTTGGCCTTATCCCCCTTACCAACATCAGGCAAATCTACGTAAAACCAATGAGTGACAAGTCGAGGGTATATTTTCTTCATTCGCAGCATAAGAGATGCATCTGCTGCAACGCCAAAGAAAGTATTGAGAGCAGTCTTATCATTATTCACGGAACGATAGGTTAGCTGTCCAACTCTAATGAACTTGATGGTGAGAGGAGCTTCTGCAAAAGTCGAATTAAAAACCTCAGCTAATTTTTGCGCAATATAACAGTGCGTGCCCTCCCCTGTTCCACCAGCGGTGGATGACACAATCCAAAACACAGCAGGGTTTTCGGGGCCAATATCTTTCCCGAAAGAAGTTATTATATTTTTGATAGTTTTTTCTAATGCGTCATCGTTATTTTCATACGAAATGGCTGCATATCCAACCGCCGGGGATTGTGCCAAACCATATTCCAGAGACTGCGCGGTTGGAAAAAGCGTTTGTAATATTTTGGTTCTGTCAATCTCCTGCACACTCATTTCACTGCCTGGTTTAGCATAAGTTTCGGAAAGAGCATTAAAAGCAACAGCTGTGGTTCCCACCCGTTTATCAAGGTCAACAAAAAGCGATCTTTGATCCTTAACCTTCCAATCTCGACTGACATTTTCCTTCGAAACGTCAATCTGAAGTTCCGCATCAAGACCAAGGATGGTACGTTGCCCCAAAAGCTTGTAACCTGTACCGCCAGCCACGATCAAGAATCTGTTAGCCATTTGATCCTCCATATGCGCAAGCAATTTGATGGATAGTGAACAATTCCTATTTCTTTCTCAGTTCGTTATGGAACAAGAATTCTAAAAGCTACGCTGTTTGCGTGATGGGGGTCGAGAACGCACCGCCCATTAGTACTATGTCAAAGATTATACAACCAAATCTTAATTAATCCAAGACCCATTTCCCCCACTACGTAACTACCTAAACTACCAAACTACGTAACTATCCAACTACCAAACTTTTCACAAAAGTGCGTTTCATTCCATCCGCAGTCGCGGGTTCCCTCTTTCCTCTGCGGTCCCCTGGAATGAAACACACCGTATTCCCCTTTACACCCCACTCCCTGCAAATGTAACCATGACTATTGTAGGGGGTTTATCGCTATAATTCAATAGACAGGCGGCGTCCCGGCATAGGCATTTGTACTGACTTTGAAAAAAGCCTTGCATTGGCGGGTTATTTTTGC
>Ga0210049_1004459_pt1 | contig 12235 bp, 8 predicted proteins | sample CryGeyCG2014_300_2_FD_183964 | JGI IMG/M metagenome (GOLD analysis project Ga0210049, IMG submission 183964) | Groundwater microbial communities from aquifer - Crystal Geyser CG06_land_8/20/14_3.00 (SPAdes) (version 2) | ecosystem: Environmental > Aquatic > Deep subsurface > Groundwater | place...
CTTCACTCTCAATGAGCGCCACCAGCCAGTTCAGGAAGGCCTCAAACTCTTCATATCGCTTGCGGCCATAAAGGGCGCGACCGATGTGCCAGTCGGAGGTGTGCAGAATCTTCATGTTTGTCCTTTGATGTTAGCAACGATGATTAAATTGATAAGATGAGAATTTTTCACCTGTGTCACTTCAAAAGGGCTCTGAATGCGGATAAGAAAATCTTTTCATCCGCGGCGGCGTCAAATTCCATCAGCCAGGTCTCAATGTACCGGGTATCGATGTCCTGGTTTTTCAGCAGTATGATTCTCACATCTTCCATGTCTCTGGGACGGCCGGAAAAAATTTTGTGGATGATCAGGTCTTCTACTCTCGCGAAAAAGACATCCTGTCCAAGGATCCTTATATGGTTTGCCCTGTTGATGGCTTGCGATTCGTAGGGTATAAATGAAAAGATGAAGTCCACCCTGATTCCCGTCGATTCGTCTATAGCGGGAAGAACCATGGTTTGTTTCACAAATGCTGCGACGTCTTCGGGGAGAGCTCTGAGGGGGATCTTTTTAATCGTTTGGAGAAGCGCGTCGAGATGGTCAATGCCGACGCCGAGGGTAATGTCGATATCCCTGGTCAGGCGCGGTTCCCCGTAAAGAAGAACGGCCTGTCCGCCGATGATCATGTAAGGCAGGTTGCTTTCGCTCAGCGTTGCGCCTAATCGGGCAAGGATTTTGTCAAACATGAATTTAGTATCCTCGCAATCCGGATATCCACGTCGATGCCTTCCCATGGGTCTGAGGGAGGCAGGACGCCAAGAACAACCCCTTCCTGCCACATCGCTGTTACAAGCTGAAGAGACTGCTCTGCATATCTCTTTGTTTCGCTTCTGATGAGATCATCTTCGAATTTTCTCAATATGTATGCGTTCTTTATCATCGTTTAATCTATACCACAAATCTCCAGACTTTGCCATCAATGGGTCCTTTTTTATTTTTATAGGTTACTATCTCTCTCGGTGCGGCCAATTTTCCTCCCGGTTGGCAACATGGTGTATAAGAACGGTCAACCAGTTCAGAAAGGCTTCGCACTCCCCGTATCGCTTGCGGCCATACAGGGCGCGGCCGATATGCCAGTCGGATGTGTGGAGAAGCTTCATTCTTCTCCCTCTTGCATGGTTTTGCCTGTCATGCCTGCACCAGAAAGATCATTTGTCTTCTTTCCACGGACCCATAGGCGGCCAGGACTTGACGAAGGATTCACCCTGGACCAACGCTCTAACAGGCGGCATAACAAATGTCACGATGAAGGTTATAATCTCGGCAAGTTTAACGTCTACCGACAACCCCGCCCGGTTCAAAAATCCGTGCCACTGGCGGAGCTTCTGACCGTCTGTTGAAAACTCTGCTGTCAATGCCAGGGGTATATCAGACGGTAAAGGAGTATTCCTGCGCTCAAATGTCCTTGCCATTGCATTTGCCAATGTCGGCCCATCAAAATTTAACAGCCGCCCGATCATCCATAGGTCATGAAAATCCTTCATGCGGCTGTTGGCAATACCAAGCTGCACCATTGCCTGAAATTTTTCGGCAACCACCGTTTCCCGTGGGTAGACTCGCAGATGCGGCATAGGCAGGTCAAGCAGGGTCGGAAAATCAGATGAAACGGCATCAGGGGTGACCACATCCCCAAAACCTATGTCCACCTGCACATGAATGCGCGCACCGTCCAGATCGGCATTGAATCGCAATCTGAAGCCTCCATATTCCATCTCGTCCCTGATAATCTCGGCCTGCACGCTTTCCAGGTCGAAACGGACACCGTCATCTTCCACATCTGTCAGACAAACGGCACGGATCGTCCCGATAAGCGTCTCAATGTCGCTTTCGCCGAAACCGAGGAGATCAATATCATGAGTTTGACGATAGGACTGCATCCCCCAGAGAGGAAATAGCATCGCCCCCTTCAGGATAAATCGGTCGCGATATTCTGATCTACCAAGTCGGTAGAGAAAACGCTCCAGCCCATAACGGGTCAGCATAAGATTAAAGTCGATCCGCTTTTGCCTGGCCTGATTGAGTAGTCGCTGCCTAACAGATGCGGCTATGTTTGCTTTTCTTGCTTGCATTATATGGTCATGGCATCCAGGTACGGCCGCATCACGTTGTTCACCCGGCATATTTTCGCGTAATACCAAAGTTCGTCCATAGTGCAGCGACGGGTTTTCAGGCATTCACGCAGGGATTCAAGGGCGACATCCAGCCCGATTTTGTTCCGGTATTTGAAGCAGTCGGCTACTGTCTTGGCCGGATTGTAGACCTTGATCGTCACACCATTCACCTTGTGTCTCTCCACCCCTTCACTGAAGGCTTGACCGGAGAATCGAGCAATACGGATCGGCAGGTCGGTTTGAGGTTTACGCGCCTTCACGTCAATCGCCAGCCAGATCTCAAAAGGCGCCTGTGTAGTCAGGTCATGATAGCGCAGGGCGGAAAGGAGGCAGACAACCCCATGCGGTACGCGCTTGCATACCTCCGTCATCGTCATCTGTTCGTTCGCGGTTGACTTTGCCAGGCAGTATAGACCGTGGCCGACCCGCTCTACATGCCCAGCACGGTGAAGACGTTGGAGTGCAGTACGCGGAATTCCATACTGCTCAAGATCATGTGGACGAAGCACTCCCTTCTTTCTCACAAGATCGATGACTTTTTTCTTCTGCGCCTGATTCTGTCTCATAGAGATTCCTTGTTACGAAGTGTCGGTATCTGTATATATATACCGACACTTCGTAACAATCAACTGAAAAAGCTTTAGGGTAGGTTACTATAACTCTCCATGTGGTCAATTTACCTCCCGGTTGGCAATACCATGTATAAGGATGGTCAACCAGTTCAGAAAGACTTCGCACTCCTCGTATTCTTGCAGTTATAAAGGGCACTGCTGATGTAGCAGTCGTAACCTGAGAACATAATACAGATTTTTGATAGGTATCCGAATATCTGGATTATTTATTAAAGTCGAGAATTTGGGGAAATGCGTTTACATAGCAGATTTCTTTTGGTAATTTATAATGGACACTTTTTCAGATCCACCCTAAAAGTTTTAGAGTCAAGGGCTTCGTCAGGAATAGATGAATACGGGGTTATTCTTATGGTTGATTGGTTTTGCTCAAGGTATTCGACGTTCCATAACTGCCACTCATATCCTCCTTGGTCCCGTCCCAAGTACTCTTTATACTGCCTGGCAGTAAGTTCTATGACGGTTCCTCTGCTCAAGTGCGCTTTCAATTCAACGCGAAGCTCCTTAGAATCCTTTTTAGCTCGAAGATCAAATCCGGGATTTTCTTGAGACATCTCTTCGACCTTGTAGCCCTGCTTCTCAAGCTCGCGTCTTGCGAAGGTTCTGCTGAGGTTTTCCAAATCTTGTTTCTGATTCTTCGATAGTGCTGTGGAAGCCTGCTGTGAAGGATCCCTGTGCCCATCATCCCCGTCACCAACCGGAAGAATGTTCTTAGGAGTTCGGTCAACCTCATATTCTGCTTGCGAATCCTTCAGTGAAATCGATGTTCTGCTTTCTTCAGAAGGCTTATGGTCTGAGGGCTGTTTTCCTTGGTCGACCGTATCTTCTTCCGGTTTACCATGCGCCAATGTATCTTGAGATGTGGTAGTGCTGGGCTGATCCTTTGCCGTTGCTTCCATTTTCTGTTCAGTCTTTTCAGTAGGTTCGAAAGTAATGGTCACTGTCTCCATTGGTAAATGTCTACTATACTCGCTTAAACGCGGGTTAATGTCTGCATCCGCAAGGCCTTTTGCCGAAAGCTTGGCTCTTCTTTCCCCATTACTCTTGCATCGTAAAAGATTCTCATAGAAATCCGCTTCGGATCGAACCTCAAGGGCATCCGCGAGGGCTTGCGCCAAAGCTGGCTCGCCGACATCAGCCTTACACAAGAAAATTTCGCTTTTATTGATGACGTAAGGCCGCTCTACCTGCCTTGAGTTATTATTCAATTTCAAAACAACAGACAATTCCTCGACGACCCGGACCAGCAAAGATTCCAGTCGCCTTTTCAACTTTCCTTCGTCTTGCTTTGCTTGAGCCAGTCGCCAGGCAAAAACATAGGGCAGAGTTTCTTGAAAATTGGATCGCAAATCTCCAGAAAGCTCCTGTCTGATCTCGGGGATTTCGGATAATTCTTCGACGCTTTGTGATAACGCGCATATCGTGAAGTATTTTCCTGCCGCGACCTTCAAGCGCGAAGGCAAGTCCGCCAACCACTCGTCTTCTGCGAATGCTTCAGCAATCAGCCGGTCATCCGCGACATATCTGGACTGATCCTTGACGTACTTCCATTCGCTGCCTTTTCGACATAATATCGGGCAGGACTCGAAGCAATTCTCTGGAAATTCCCCATTATCGCTTGCGACATCAAGACATGCTTCGTACCATTTCATTACTCTATTTCTGAGGCTCTCGTCAGAACCTATCTTTTCTGCTGGAGCAGCCTGCGGTATCCGATTTGAAAGAATCTCCATCCACTCGTCAAGGGTCAACTGATCAATACGCGTTCTTAGTCCGGCAACATCGACCAACCATTTCCTGACAACCTCCAGGTTTTTCCCGTAGACGTCGAGGTTTGTGACCGGCAACAGGTCACCGATGGAACGATCTGTATGCTTGTCTGGCAACCAACATTCTAAGAGAGGGGCACGCAAGGTTTTCCGCAACGGAAGGTTCAATAACCGACACACCTCGTACCACCATTTTGCCTTTATTTCCCAAGAACGGTAGACTCGCTCCCTATCATGAGCACCATAAGCGTAGACTTTGCTCTTTGCTCGGTAGTAAGAATTCCAGTTATTTGCTACCAAAGAAACCAGTGCGGATGCCTTTGACACATCAAGTGCTTTTACCGTAATTTGGTCAAGCCTCTCGATACTTTTCACTTTCTTAACGGCTCTCCCATCATAATTTTCATATAACTTTTGCAGGTGCGCCTTCCAATCTTCACAGTCCTGAGTCATCTGCCATACATATTTTTCAGTTTTTTCTTCGATGACGCGCGGGCAATCCACGACTCCGAGCCATGCCAGCACGGCACGTTGAATTTCGATTGACTGTGCCGAATCTAACAGTGAAACCCAGGGTATGTTCGGATTTCCCCTATAGAGACAGGCAAGGGTTTCATTATTCCAATGTTCACCGAAATATGCAGTCCCCGCTTTCGTCCAGATTATGCCCTTGGACCCTTCATACGCCGCAGGGACAGGGCATCGCTGCAAATCTTTTGCAGGCTCGGCGATTTCATACCAATCCTGCTGGAGAATATAGTTTAGGAATCGGCCAGGGTCTCCCTCATTATCTTCCCAATATTTTCCAATGGCTTGGACAACGGCGCGTTGAATAACATCATTGCCCGGTTTTTTAATTTCAAGATTCTTCAGAAGATTCAACACAGGCGAGTTTGCCGGATCAGACTTATCCTCTGTCAGCACAGCAACGCGGTCCCGGAACCAATCGTCAAGAAAAGTCAGGGGCAGCCAATCGGGAAGGTTGTTAGGTGCCTCGTCGTCTCTCCACGTTACAATGTGGTCCACGAGGTTCGCACATCTCTGCAAGCAGCCGCTAACAGGAACCAGGGGCAAACCTTTTGCGGCCTCAATTCGCATCTTGTTCTCATCCCCATGTGGCTTTTCCGCAACCCAAGCGGCAATCCATTCCCAGCAGGTCCAAATCCACTCCCGGTCTGCGGTTTTCGATGTGCCGTAATCCGCAATGACTTTCATCATGCCTTGATCGTGAATCTCATGGCACTTCAGGGCTTTAATGGCTTTGCGTGCTTCTTTATCGTTGTCAAACGTCTCATGCGACAGATATCGACCAAGTTCGGTAGTTTCTAACAACCGCCGCGCCCGTCCAGCATCAACACTGACTGAAATCAACTTGGCTTGGGCAATCTTTAGTCTCTGATTGCCCTTCACATTCCCAACCTTTAGATATGCTCGCGCCTTTTTAGCGATGTGTTTCCAGAGGGCCGCTGCAACAGGATGGGTATCCTTATCCTCAAACGGCAGTAGCAGCCGGAGGTGTCGGCTTGGTTCTTCGGAACTATATGTATCCTGAACAAAACCACATACATGATGGCCAAGGCGTTCAGCGACCCATTGGTTGAAGGGGTTGTTCTCTATAGGGATCAGAGCAGTGCGGTCGCTTTTAACCAGGAACTCGGCGTGCAGGAACATCCGTACCGGACCTTTTTGTTCGGTCGGATAAAAGACATGAACCGGAAGGTATTCCTTGGTTGGCACAATATAGTCGGTCTCAAATGGCGCGGCGACAAGGAAGCTTACGCCATCCTGCTTGACCCGCACCTGTTCTTCTTGACTTAAAGAACGGAGAATATCGGCGTGTGGTTTCTCGCTATGTTGCGCAACTCGCCACATTTCCGGTACCTTGCCCCGGGAGTCATTGATCTTCCAGATCGCATTCTTTTTCCTGGTCACCGTGATCCGTAGTATTGGATCTGCGTCCAGCACCTCAACATGCCGGAAAGCCATAAGGGCATGAGGCGGCCATTCTTCGAGTTGGCTTTTGATCTCTGCTATACTATCCGCTGATGCAAAAAGAAGTTTTACAACGGTATTGTAGCAGATAAGTTCTTTTAGAATCGAGTCTTGCTCTTCGGCCTTAGTCCTTGAAATGAAAAAGGGAATCCATTGATACGGAACGTACTGGTCTCCCAGGTTATTATCTCTGAGCCAGTTTCTTGTTTTCTGGGGGCAGAACTCAATTCCCTCACCATTTACCGTTAACACCTGGGGGAGTTTCGATACCTCATAAACCGCCTTAAAACCCACGCCTTTACGGCCTATCGTACCTGTAATTTTTTCCGAGAAATCCGTACCACAGATCGCCTTAATAGATTCCGACGTGAGTCCCTTCCCATTGTCCGCTACATAGACAGCATCGTCAGTAACGTGAACCTTAACCTTAGAAGCGCTTGCATCGTCACTGTTCTGGAGAAGTTCGAAAAACCACCGCCCGATATGGTCATTTGTCGCACGTTCAGCGATGTGAGTATCCCGGACAATCTGAACAGGGTCCGTTTTGTATACTTGGTACCTTATGGCACGAAATTCTTCGATGGCTTTCTCGATAGGTCCCATGATTGTCTCAATGAGGTACTTAGCAAAAAATGAAAGGTCAGGGTTCAACAACAAGGAAGAACACCCGGATTCTACCTGAATAGAAAATTAGCCGTCAATCCTTTGCACCCTTCAATCCAAATTCAATAAACCCGCCCGGCAAGTGACACCAAAGCTTTGTATTTGAAATACTGGTTCTCCTCTCTTTTCAGTTGAACATCTCTTTCAGGTCGTTACCAGTCCATTTTCTCAGGCGGCAGACAACCAAACGTTTTAAAATAGCTCATAGCTTGCCAAGGAGGAAGGGACTTCTTGCTGCACCCGCAATCATTAACTTATGACTTGTGCAGTCTTTATATTCATAAGCTCCTTGTTGCACTTCCGTTCCTTTCCGCCAATATCGCTTCCCAGCCCGGCAGATAGGCGTTCATCAGGCTCTTGAAGAGTTTGCCATGATTGGGCACCTGGAGGTGGAGGAGTTCGTGGACGATGACATAGTCTTGGAACATTCTCGGTTCCTGAAGAAGATCGGCACTGAAACAGACCCGTCCCTTGCTTGAGCATGAGGCCCATTTTTTTTTCATCTTTTGGATGCGAATCTGCGCCGGTTTCACCTTAATAATGACAGCCCAGCGGGCAACTTCAGATTTGAACTGCTCCTTGGCCATATTCATCGCTCAGGCCCATCTTCAAGTTCTCTTTCAATCTCTTCGATGCTCGGTAAGCTTGGCTTGAGATCGTCGGGCAGAGATCGGGTTATTTGCGTTTCCCATTCGGCGATCCCTATGGGCTTGCTGTATCCTCTCAGGCAATATTCTGCCACCACTTTGTCTTTCTGTTTAACCAGCAGAAGCCCAATAGTCGGCTTGTCATCCGGGTGGCGCATCACATCGTCGACAACATTCATGTACATATTGAGCTGGCTGACATGGCCAGGATCCAGATTGCCAGCTTTCAGCTCAGTCACCACAAAACAGCGAAGTTTCAGATGATAAAAGAGCAGATCGAGATAGAAATCGCTGTCGCCAAGTTCAAGATGTACCTGACGTCCGACAAAAGCAAAACCAGTGCCAAGCTCCAAAAGAAATTTTTGCACATGGTCTATCAGCCCTTGTTCAAGCTCAGCTTCCCGGCGAGGCTCAGCGGTGCCCAAGAAATCAAATACATAGGGGTCTTTGAATATTTGCCGTGCCATATCTGATTGTGATGGCGGGAGTGTCAGACTAAAATTATTGATCAGCTTACCCTGCCGCTCATAAAGGCGCAATGCTATTTGATGTTTCAGGATATTATGGCTCCAGCCGTATTGGCGCGCCTGTTGGGCATACCAAATGCGGGTGTCTGCGTCTTTCAGTTTTTCTAAAAGGGCCAGATTCTGATACCAGCTCAATTGTGCAAGAAGCTCTTGCACGATTTGCTTATCGGGCCAGGCAGAAGCAAAAGCGCGCATATATTTCAGATTACGAGGCGAAAAGCCCTTCATATCCGGGAACGCTTCCTGTAAATCATAGGAAAGGCGGTCAATTACCCGTGCACCCCACCCCTCCGTTTCCTGCTTTTCCAAAATAACTTGACCGATATCCCAGTACATAAGCACCAGTTCGGTATTTGCACTAAGCACTGCTCGCAGTCTGGTTGCCTGAATTTTTAATTTCAAGTCATGAAGCAACTCGGCATACTTCTCCGGCAAACTTATCTGAAAATCAGGCACGGGAAAGAGGACTTTCTCTCTTTCATTGCCGCGGCCAATTCGCTTATGCTTCTTAGAACTCATGCTGATCCCCTTATATTCTCGCGAATAGTTTTCTCCATGTCAGTGTTTTTCAGCCATCCACTCTCTCTAACCCCTATACCCGGCTATCGCCCTGGTTGTCGAGTTGTCTGATCATTTACGGTCCAATTTCAAGAGCTTTTCAACAATGCCCAGCATTAAATCCTTGCCGACAACAGGCAGCATCAGCTTGTATAGTTCCGCCTTGAGCTGCCTCAGTTCGGCAATGTTGTCCTTGAAATTCGGAAAGCGGAGAAAAGCGTTATTGATAATCGGCGCGAGACTTTCAAACCACCTCACGTTTTCCTGTTTGAGCAGCCAGTAAACCGTGAATGTGTTGATGTCAAAACCTGTTTCCTCCTGCCGTCTTCTGGCTTCGAGAACCTCATTGATCAGTGCCTCTATTTTCTTAAGAGCCTCAAGAGCTGTTATCTGCCGGTCATCGAAAGCCTCCTGAATGGTTTCCGCCCGTTCCCCGATGGGTTTCAGATAGGGACTGTCGTCGCCTTCATCCGCCGCCGTTTTGATGATGCTGTTGATGAGACTGATCACCTTTGTGTTGCTCGATGTTTTGCTGTCTTTCAGCACCTTCAGGGTGGTCTCATCAATCTTGACCGCCGGTGTAGCGGTCTCCAGACTGAAGGTCGCCGCCTTCTCCCTGACCAATTGTTCCGTCTTTTTGGCGATGTCGCCGTAGAACCCCGTTTTCTTTCGGAAGGCATTGCGGACGACCTGATAGAGGATCAAGAGGAGGCCGAAGTCTTCGACATAATCCCGAAGATCGGGGGAGGGAGACAGTATCTCGTACAGCGTTTCCAATTCTTTGAAGAATTTGTAAAATTCCTCTCTCTTGCTCTGATCTACAAAGGCGTCTATCGCCCTTTCGACCATTTTGTCATCGGCCTTGCCGCGGGTCAGTTCGAGGTACGGCCGGGCTTGGCCCTTCATCAATTCAATAAAGCGCGCGAGCAGGACATCAAGGTTGTTGATCACCCCGCTGACGACATCGGAATCGAAGGCCAGGGCCTTCTCCAGTTTCTCAAAGATGCCTACGAAATCAACCACCAGACCGCAGGGCTTCTTGATGTCTCCTTCTTCCTCATAGGGCCGGTTGACGCGCGCGATGGCCTGAAGAAGAACATGGTCGCGCATGGGTTTGTCCAGATACATGCAATACAAAATGGGAGCGTCAAATCCGGTGAGCAGTTTATCCGTAACGATGAAGATCTTCGGCAAGGCACTGGGCTTTGGAAACAGTTTTCTTGCCTTCTTTTCCTCTTCTGCCGTCTGCTGGTATTTGTGAACAAGAGGATATTTTTCGCTGTCATTTTGGGTAGCCGTATAAATAGCCGTTAAACATTCCGGCGGCAGGAGTTTATCGAGGGCTTCTTTGTAAAGGGCGCAGGCCTCGCGATCCACGCCAACCACAAAGGCTTTATAACCGAGAGGTTCGACATTCTCGCGAAAGTGCCCGGCAATGAAGGCTGCCACCTTATCCACACGATCCGCGGACTTGAGAAAGGTCTTGAGCTTTACCGCCCGGTCGAGAATCTTGTTCAATTCATCGACATCGCTGACACCTTCCGCCTCAACAAGGTCAAGAAATTCCCTTTCCAGTTCTTCACCGGGCACACGAATTTCGTTGGGAGCCAGCATATAGTTGAGGGGAAGCGTCGTGCCGTCCTCGATGGATTCCGAAATGGAATATTTGTCCAGGTACCCCTTGTCGTCTTCTTTCCCGAATATTTTGAAGGTTCCCTTGCCGTATGCTGTTTTGTCAATCGGTGTGCCGGTGAACCCTATCAGGGTTGCCCGCGGCAGAGCGGCAACCAGGTAGTTGCCCAGGTCTCCTCCGACCGACCGGTGCGCCTCATCCAGCATGATGATGACATTGGAGCGGGTGCAGATGTTTTTTGGGATACCTTCAAACTTGTGGATCATGGAAATAATCAGCCCCCGGAAGTCCGCCTTGAGGAGTTGCCGCAGGCGGACCTTGCTGGTGGCCTGTTCAATACTGATATCGTGAGACTGCATCTCGCCGAGAATTCGCTCCACCCAGCCGGAAAGCTGACCTTCCAGTTCGTTGCGGTCGATCATCAGAATAACCGTCGCCTTCCCGAAGACATCCTTGTTTGCAAGAATCTGCCGCGCCGCCGTGATCATCGTGAAGGTCTTGCCCGATCCCTGGGTATGCCAGATCAGGCCTGTTTTTTTGTTTTCATCGCTACACCGCTTAACGATTTTTTCTATTGCCCTCGTCTGATGCTGGCGCAGGATCGTTTTCTGGAGTTCATCATCCTTGATATAGAACAGGATCCATTCCCCAAGCATCTTGAGAAAATACTCCCGGTCGAAAAAACGCTTTATCTTCTTTTCAAAATTCCCCTTTTCATCGTCTTTCCAGTTGAAGATATTTTTCCGGTTCAGATTCCAGGTGGGGCCATAGAAAAAATCGACCAGATGGGTCATATCGAAGACCTGCGGCGCCGTCAGCATTTCCGGGGTCTCCCGGTGATACTTCCTGATTTGAATGAGCGCCTCTTCCATTCCGTTGGTCTTCTTTGCGCTCTTTGTTTCTACGATGGCCACGGGAATACCGTTGATGAGAAACATGATGTCCGCGAGGTTTGTTTCCCGTCCGTTCGTGTACTGCCATTCGTCAGTCACTTGAAACACATTGCGTTTGACGTCGGTAAAGTCAATTACCGTAATGTTGCGGCGCCGCTTTTCGTTTTCATCGTAAATGGCCTGCTCCCCCCGAAGCCAGGACAGGATTTCAGCGTTCCCCTCGATGTTGTTCCGGACGGCTTCCATGCGGTGAATAATGTCATCCACATTTTCCCGACTCACCAACCCCTTATTCAGTTCCAGCAGCTTTTTTTCAAGAACCCTGTAGAACAGCATCCCGCTTTCCCCTTTTCTAAGGGAAAGGGCCTCCTCCTGGGGGACGACTCTCCAGCCGATTTCGTCTGCATACTTAACAATCGGGTCCTGCACGGTTGGTTTTTCTGTGCCTAAAGTCGGCGTCATGATTTCGCCCTTCTTATATGTTGTTCCTTCAAAGCCTTACTATTCATTTTTAACACCTTGCTTCTCAGCAAAATTTCCAACTGTGGCAATTTTTGCAATAAATGAGCTATCCGGAATTTCCGGATAGCTGGAATACTCTTGAATATGCGTTTTGCATCTTGCATCTTCTGTGACTTATTGCGTTATTAATGATTAAATATCTTCTTTACATTCAAAGAGATATAAATTATTGCGTTCAAATTATTGCGTCAAAAGTCATTCAAGTCTTTATTAAACGCAAAACCTATTCTAATGGTTCCCAATGCCCTTTCA